>Ga0187772_10000724_pt1 | contig 14900 bp, 11 predicted proteins | sample 0116_SJ02_MP15_2_FD_133137 | JGI IMG/M metagenome (GOLD analysis project Ga0187772, IMG submission 133137) | Tropical peat soil microbial communities from peatlands in Department of Meta, Colombia - 0116_SJ02_MP15_20_MG | ecosystem: Environmental > Terrestrial > Soil > Wetlands > Peat | place... | reverse complement strand
GTCCCCTTCGCGGCCGCCACGCTTAAGAAGCGGTCGCCAGTGGCCGGGCTCCCGGTGCCGTCGATGGAGATTCGCGTTCTCGAGAAGGAGCACGACCTTCTCCGGGTCGAGTTCCCGAAGGGCGAGGAGACGCTCCTCATCCCGCTCGTCGAGGCGCTCCAGAACGAGGAGAAGGTCATCGAGGCCCGCTACTACCTCGGTCACCCGTTCCTCGACCGGCCCACGCTCTACCTGAAGACGAAGGGCGAAAAGCCCCAGCAGGTGCTGAAGCGGGTGCTCAAGGACCTCACGGACCTCTACGCCGACCTGCTCACCGATTTTGAGAAGAAGGCGGACAAGGTCAAGGCCTGACGGAAACCGAGCCGGGGCGGTCGATGCTGAAGGAGTGCGCGCAGCACGGATACTTCCGGGGCGACACGTGCCCGGTCTGCGGCCAGCCCGGTCGGTTCCTGATGAACGACCGGGAACTCGACCACCTCGGCCGGATCGTGACCGGCATCCTGCGGCACTTCCCGGACCGCTACCAGTTGCCGATCGACCCGCACGGATGGGTAGCGCTGCCGCAGATCGTCCGCGCGATCTCCCAGAAGCACCCCGCCTACCACTGGCTGAGGCCCCAGCACCTGATCGCCATCGTCGAGACGGACGCGAAAGGCCGCTACGAGATCCGGGACGACCGAATCCGGGCGACATACGGCCACACCGTCGACGTCGACCTCGACCTTCCCACGGAGAACATCCCCGACCACCTCTACTATCCCGTGACGGTCGAGGAAGTGACGATCGTGCTCGAGGTCGGTCTGAAGCCGTCCGACCGCAAGAAGGTCCACCTTTCGAAGACCGCGGAGGACGCTCACGCGGCGGGGTCGGTGCGGACCCCGAACCCGGTGATTCTCGAGGTGGACGCGAAGCGGGCGCGGGCGGACGGCCTCGTGATCATGAAGGCGGGGAAGACCGTCTACCTGGTCGACCGCGTGCCTCCCGAGTACCTGAGCCGGTCGGAGGCGGTCGTGGCACCGACCGAACCCGGCCCGGAGCCGGGGACGGGCCCGGCGACCGAGAACTGACGGGCGGACCCCCGATCTCGCTACGCGAACCCGTCGTTCGCGACGTTCGCGTTGTAGAGCGTCGTGATGTAGACCCCGACGGTGAGTTCGCTCGACACCGGGTACGGGTTCGTGAAGACGAAGTAGTAGGTGTCGGTCACCTCGGGCGCATAGACGATCTCGGCGTTCCAGGTCGGCGACACCGAATAGAGCGGCGAGGGTGACTGGCCGGCGACGAACTGGGACCACTCGCTCGAATTGTACACGGCGACCTCGATGTTGACGCCGACCGGGTGCGTGGTGGTGAAGTTCCCGGTCACGTAGTCGCCTCCCGTGATCTCGCCAGAGATCACAGTGTAGTTCTGGGGGTTGATCGTATAGGTACCGGCCGTCGTGAGGGGGTCGGTCGTGAGCACCGGCGGGCCGCTCAGCTCGGCCGAGAGGATCGCGTAGGCGAGGCCGGCGACGACCACGACCACGACCAGGGCCCGGAAGACGTGCGTCAGGCGCACCCATCGGCGCACGTTGCGGGGGGCGCGTTCCATCCCTCCGGCGGGCAGCGGATTCTCGGCGCCGCAGATGCCGCACGTCGCGGCCCCCGACGGCACCGCCACGCCGCAGAACCTACAGTTTCCCCACTCGGCGGAACCCGAGGGGACGGCGCGGGCGGCCATGGTTGGCCCCTCGGAGCCCCGAAACCCCCTTTTGGGGTTTCGTACGAACCTACGAGGGTCCTTTCTTGCGTGAGGTCCCGATGTTCACGAGGATGTTCTTGCGACGCGAGAAGGTGTCGAGGGCTCGGGACCCCTGCTCGAACCCGACCCCGCTCGACTTCACTCCGGCGAACGGGGTCTGCGGGTACGTGGTAGGGGAGTCGTTCACGACGACCATACCGCTCTCGAGGCGACGGGCGACCGTGTGGGCGGTCGCGAGGTCCCGGGTCCACAGCGCGGCCAGAAGGCCGTAGGGAGTGTCGTTCGCGGCGCGGATCGCTTCCTCGGTGTCCGCGAACGACGCGACGACCAGGACGGGTCCGAAGATCTCCTCCCGCACAGCCCGGGAGCTCGTCGGTACGTCGGTGAGCACCGTCGGCCGAACGAAATTCCCCGCGGCGAGCGGCGGGGAGTCGAGACGGGAACCTCCGGCGATCAGATGTCCCCCGCTATCGGTCGCGTCCCGAACGAAGTCGAGCACGCGGTCGGCCTGGTCGGGGGAGACGAGGGGCCCCATATCGACCCCGTCCGACGTCCCCGGCCCGAGCTTGAGGCTGTCGGCGATTCCCCGAACCTTCTCGACGAACGACTCGCGGATGCTCTCATGGACGAGGAGCCTCGACGCGGCCCAGCACATCTGACCTGCGTTCTGGAAGATCCCGTACCCAATGCCCTTCGCCGCCCGCTCGAGGTCCGCGTCCGGGAAGACGACCACCGGCCCCTTGCCGCCGAGCTCGAGCGTGAGCGGCAGGAAGCGACGGGATGCGAGCTCGGCGATACGGCGACCGACGTCACCGCTCCCGGTGAAGGTGACGGACGCGCACCGTGGGTCCTCGATCAAGCTCTCGCCGACATCGGCGCCGCTCCCGGGGAGCACGTTGAGGATACCTTCGGGGATCCCCGCTTCCTTCGCGAGCCGGGCGAACGCGACCGCGGTGAGTGGGGTCAGGCTCGCCGGCTTCAGCACGACCGCGTTCCCCGCCGCGAGCGCCGGGGCGACCGAGCGAACGGCGAGGAGGAGCGGATAGTTCCACGGCGCGATGTGGACGGTCACTCCGAGCGGCTCGCGCACGGTGTAGTCGAATCGTGGCCCGGGGACCGCGATCGTCTCTCCCTCGAGCTTGTCGGCGGCGCCGGCGAAGTACTCGAGCGTACGGACGACGTAGGCGATGTCGCCCCGCGACTCGCGGAGCGGCTTTCCCTGGTTGAGCGTCTCGAGGCGGGCGAACATCTCGGCCTGCCCTTCGAGCAGCGTAGCGAGACGGTGGAGCGCCTTCGCGCGGCGGGCACCGTCGTCGGACGCCCAGTTCGACTCGCGGAACGCGCGGTCCGCGACTTCCATCGCGTGCCGGGCATCGTCCCGGGAGCCGAACGCGACCTCGGCGAACGGCTGGTTGTTCGACGGATCGAGGACCGGCCGGTGCTCTCCCCGGGTCCCTGGGACCTCCTGGCCACCGATCACCAGCCCGTACCGGGATGCGTCCCGTGCCGCCATCGCTGGTCGTCACCACGGCCGCCCGACCACTTAGCGGTTCGGGAAGCTACGGACCCATCGGGTACCCGCGTCCCTTCCACGCCACCGGCTTGTGCCGTAGACCTCGCCCGAGCGACGTGGCGAGCAACGCCACGTAGTAGGCGACCGATAGCGGATACAGGAGACCGTAGGCGGGCGGGGCTCCCACCGCGCGCGCGAACGCCACATGCTTTCCGAACAGCGCGAGGACCAGGAAAGCGCCAACGGCGCTCAGCAGCAGGTCCCCCGTCACGAGACCGAGGGGCAGCAGACCGAGCGGGAGCAGGAACAGTCCCACAAGCCCCGCGATCGCTCCGACGCTCCGAACGGCCGAGAACTCGGTGCCGTGGACGTTCTTGAGCAGTCCTTCGAACAGCTCCGCGCGGTCGCGGTACATCCGGGTCTGGGCGAGATCGGGAGCCCACGCGAGGCGCAGCGTCCGACCGGCGGCGCGGTACCGTCGCGCGATCGCGATGTCCTCGAGAACGATCGAGCGCACCGCCTCGTGGCCCCCCATCGTGAAGTACGTCGCGCGGGGCGTGAGCCAGTACTGGCCGTTCGCCATCGCCGCCCGCGAGCCGGCCCGATTCACGTGCGGTGCCCGAAAGTACGTCACGACCACTTGCATGTAGAACGGCAGCACGACCCGTTCCCAGAAGCTGCGCATCTCGACCCGGGGCGCGATCGTCGCGAGGTCCGCGTGCTCCCGGAGCGCCCACTCGACCGTCGTCCGGACCGCGGACGGGTGGGTGCGGACGTCCGCGTCGAGGAATAGCACCCACTCCCCGGTCGCGGCGGCGGCGCCGTTCCAGCAGGCCCAGCTCTTCCCCACCCATCCGTCCGGGAGGGGCGGCGGGTTCACGCGTCGGACGCGCGGGGCCCGCGCATCGATCACGGCACCGGTCCGGTCCACGGAGTGGTCCTCGACCACGAGGATCTCGAGGTTGGGGTAATCCTGGGCGAGCAGGCCGTCGAGGGTCTCCGGAAGGTCGAGTTCTTCGTCCCGGGCCGCGACGACCACGCTGACGCGCGGCAGCACCGGGGGTGGCGGTTCACTCTGCGGGGCGGGATTCAGTCGGGGCATCTCCCACGCGAGGAGCAACGCGAACCCCTGGTAGAGAAGGACGGCGATCGAGGCGAGTATCAGGACGACCTCAACCCCGAGGGAGAGCATCGCCCGGCGTAGACGTCCTCTATTAAAGTCGTGGCCGCTGCACGGGCAGAGCCCGCCAGCGATGACGACCGTCGAACATCCTCGGGTACGGCCCGGCCTCCTCGAGGAACGGCTCTACCAGGCGCGCATCGCCGAGGCGGCGGCGGATCGGAACACGCTGGTCGTACTGCCCACCGGCCTCGGGAAGACCGCCATCGCGCTCCGGGTGATCGCAGAATATCTGCGTCGGTCCCCGACCACCTCGGTCCTCCTGCTCGCCCCGACCCGGCCCCTCGTCCTCCAGCACGCTGCGAACGTTGCGCGGACCCTGCTCGCGCCCGAGCCGCTCACCCTCACCGGGGCGATCGCGCCGGAACGGCGCGCCACCCTCCTGAAGCCCCCTCAGGTCGTGGTGGCGACCCCTCAGGTCGTCGGCAACGACCTCGTCGCCGGCCAGTTCCCACTCGACACGTTCTCGCTGATCGTCTTCGATGAGGCGCACCGCGCCGTCGGCGACTACCCGTACGTCGCCATCGCGAAGGCGAACCGCGAAGGACCCCACGCTCGGGTGCTCGCGATGACGGCATCGCCCGGGAGCAGCCGACGGCGGATCCGCGAGGTGTGGACGAACCTCGGGATCGAGCGGTTCGAGTACCGCACCGAGCTGAGCCCCGACGTCGCGCCGTACATCCATGGAATCGGGGTCGAGATGGTCGTCCTACCGGTCCCGCCCGAGGTTCGCCACCTGGGGATCCTGATACGGACGGCGGTCCAACGGCAGGTCGACGTGCTCCGGAAGCTCGACCTCTTGCCGCCCGGAGAGGCGAGCCGTCGGGTACTTCTCGAGGTGGGCGCGCGGCTCCACCGGCAGATCGAGGCCGAGCGGGCGGCCAGCGGCTCGGCGTCCGGGATCGTCTGGAGAGCGGTCACCGCGCAAGCCGCAGCGATGAAGGGTCTCCACGCACTCGAGCTGATCGAGACCCAGGGGGTCGACTCGCTCCGGGAGTACCTCGCCCGTCAGCGACCGGGCGAAGGCCGGCGGTGGACGGCGTCGCTCCGGGCGTTCCTCGGGGATCCGGACATGGAGGAGGTGGCCCGCCGCCTCGCGTCGATCACCGTGGAACACCCCAAGCTCGCGAAAACCGTCCAGACCGTTCGGGACGAGCTCCACCGGAACCCGAACGCTCGCGTGATCGTCTTCTCCCAGTACCGCGACACCGTCGATCGGATCGTGGAGGAGGTCGAGCGGTTGCACGACCCCCGGGTCCGACCGGCCCGATTCGTCGGCCAGGCGAGTCATGGGGACGACGTGGGGCTCTCGCAGAAGGAGCAGGGAGCGCTGCTCGACCGGTTCCGTGCGGGCGAACGCAACTGCCTCGTCGCAACGTCCGTCGCGGAGGAAGGGCTCGACATCCCGGCGACCGACCTGGTGGTCTTCTACGAGCCGGTCCCGGATGTGATCCGCACGATCCAACGGCGGGGCCGCACGGGCCGTGTGCGGACCGGGCGTGCCGTCGTGCTCGTCGCGGAGGGAACCCGGGACGTGGGCCTCCATCGCTCGGCGTTCGCCCGCGAACGACGCATGCACGAGATGCTCGAGGAGGTCCAGTCCGAGGTGGACCGGGGCATCGCCCCATCGCCACCGGAACCGAAGCGGGTCCAGCGGCTGCTCTCCGAGTTCCCCTGAGCCGGGCCGAACTAGCGGCCGGTGCTCCCGAACCCACCGGAGCGCGAGCGCACGGATTCGACCGATCCGGCCCGGAAGACCGCCGGTTCGTCCGAGACGAGGCGCATCTGGCCGATCCGGTCCCCGACCTCGATCCGGTACGCGCCGTCAAAGAGGTACGTGAGCGGCACCCGGACCTCGCCCGCATAGTCCGAATCGATGGTACCGGGCGCGTTCACCATGAGCACCCCTCGGCTGCTGAGGCCGCTGCGGGGACGCACCTCGAGAAATGTCCCCGGGGGACAGCGCATCTTGAACCCGGTACGCACGAGCGTCACCCGCCCCCGCTCGAGCTCGACCGCTTCGGCGCTCGCGAGGTCGAAGCAGGCGGACCCCTCGGTAGCCCGGACCGGCAGCGGCACTTCCGCAGCGCCGACCACGCGCTCGACAACGACCGTTCGCACGCGTCGGGGCACGCCGGGGGGAGCGGGGCGTACTCTTTAGGTTGGGGCCTTCGCCACGGCCGGCGCTTCGGTCGACTCGCTCTCGGGGACGGCTCCCTCCGTGGCCAGCCACCGGGCCACGATCCGTCCTTCGGCCCGGCGCAGGACCTTTCCGAGCGCGGGGGCGCTGCGACCGGTCTGCTGAGCGAGACGGGTGAGCGTAATCCGGCGGGGCAACGTGTAGTAGCCCATCACCCAGGCGCGCGCGAGGAGTCGGGACTGCAGCGGCGTGAGGGCCGCGACGCCCTCGTCCGGGACGTACGGCCGACCCGAGGCGCGGATCACCCGGTACGGGAACTCCTCACGGTCGAGCCGCTTCAGCACGCGACGCAGCGCCCGCTCCTGTCCGTGGAACGAGGCGATCACCTTCTCCGAGTTGATCCGGAACGGCGCGGTCGGCGAGACCTCCCCGCCGGCGAGCGAGAGCAAGCGACGGAGCCGCTCAGGATTGCGCTGGCGGACGAGCAGGATGTAGTCGTGCGTGCGGGGCCGGCGCTCGACAAGTTCGAAGCTCTCGAGCCCGTAGAGCGACCGGATGCGCCGGGACTCACGCTCGAGCTCGGAGGCCGTCTTGAGGGGACCTCGTCGTCGGACCCGCAGGAGCTGCAGGCGCCAGCCCTGTTCCAGCCGCAGGGTCTCGAGGAGTTCGACCTCCTCGTACTTCGCGAAGAGCCCCTCGGGGATCAGCCCGAGCAGGGCGAGGTCCTCCGTCCGGATCTCGAGGGTGACGGTCTGCATCGTCGCCCCGACCGGAGGTTCCGATATGAACCTTGACCCTCTCCCGCCTGTTTAATAATGTGCGCGGTTCGCCGACGCTTGTGACGTTCCGGTCCCTCGGCGAGTTCCTCTCCGCCCTCGAGACCCGGGGCGACCTCGTCCGCGTCAAGGGACCGGTCTCCCGGGACCTTGAGATCACCGAGGTGACGCAGCGGGTCCTGCGCGCGGACGGCCCCGCCCTCCTCTTCGAGAACGTTCCGGGTGCGACGATGCCCGTCGTCACCAACCTGTTCGGATCCCCACGACGCATCGCCGCGGCGCTCGGGGCCGACTCGGTCGACGCGGTCGCGGAGCGCGTGGAACGGCTCGTGCACCTTCGACCCCCCGCGGGGATTGTGGGCGCGGTCCGCGACCTCTCGGGCACGATCGAGACGTTGTCGACCCTTCGGTCGCTCGCCCCGAAGCGGGTACGCTCCGCCCCGTGCCAGGAGGTCGAGGAAAGCTCGGTCGACCTCAACCGACTTCCAATCCTCAAATGCTGGCCGAAGGACGGGGGGCGCACCGTCACGTTCCCGGTCGTCATCACGAAGGACCCGGAGACGAACGAGGCCCACACCGGCATCTACCGCCTCCAGCAGTACGGACCCGACACGCTGGGCATGCACTTCCAGGTGCACCGCGTCGGCGCGAACAACTACCGAAAGTGGGCGGCTCGGGGAGAGCGGATGCCGGTCGCGGCGGTGATCGGCGCTGACCCTGCGACCGTCTTCTCGGGACTCGCGCCCGTGCCCGAGGGGGTCTCCAACTTCGTCTTCGCCGGGTTCCTGCGCGGGGAGCCGGTCGAGCTCGTTCCGGCCCGTTCCGTCGACCTCGAAGTCCCCGCGAACGCCGAGGTCGTGCTTGAGGGGTACGTCGACCCTACCGAGCGCACGGTGGAGGGGCCGTTCGGTGACCACACGGGCTACTACTCTGCGCCGGAGCCATTCCCGGTCTTCCACGTCACGCGCGTCACGCACCGGAGTCGACCGGTCTACCTCGGCACCGTGACAGGCAAGCCCCCGACCGAGGATGCCGTCCTCGGCAAGGCGGTCGAACGGATCTTCCGCCCGGTCATCCGGATGATCCTTCCCGAGATCGTCGACATGAACCTCCCGATGGAGGGGCTGTTCATCAACGTGGGCATCGTCTCGGTCCGAAAGTCGTACCCCGAGCAGCCCCGCAAGGTGATGCACGCGCTCTGGGGCCTCGGCCAGATGATGTTCGTCCGCTACCTCGTGGTCGTGGACGACGACGTGGACGTGCACGACCTGTCGGAGGTCCTCTACCGGGTGGGGCTGCAGGCCGACCCCGAGCGGGACTTCGAGATCTCGCACGGTCCGGTCGACCAACTGTCGATCTCGAACCCGGTGCCGAACGTCGGGGCGAAGGTCGGCATTGACGCGACCCGCAAGCGGACCGAGGACGGTTTCCCGCGTCCGTGGCCCGAGGAGATCCGTTCGGATCCGGCGGCCGTGGCCGCGGCGGAGCGGGCGATGCACGATGACCCGGTGCTCGTCCGGCTCCTCGGCCGGCCGAAGCCGTGAGCGCCCACGCCACCCCCGATCCGGGTCCGGTGCGGAGCCTCGGTCGCTTCCTCGAGATTCAGACCCTCGGGCTGAACCTCGCCTTCGCGCTCGCTTTCCTGCTGCTCGCCTCCGCGGGTCATCCGAGTCCGTGGGCGCTCCTCTGGGTGGTCGTCGCGTTCGTGGCCGCCCGAAACGCGGGACACTCGTTCAACCGCTGGGTCGACCGGCGGCTCGATGCCGCGAACCCGCGCACGCAGGATCGGGCGCTGGTCACGGGCCGGTACTCGCCCGGGTTCGCCCTCGGTTTCTGTGCGGCGAACTCGGTGCTCTTGGTCCTCGCGGCCTATCTTCTCAACCCGCTCGCGTTCGTGCTCGCGCCGGTCGCTCTCGCGATCGTCCTCGGGTACAGCTACACGAAACGGGTCACCTCGTTCACCACCGCCTTCCTCGGCCTCGTCCAGGCGATCACGCCCGCGGCCGTCTACATCGCGATCACGGGCACGCTGCCGTGGGTGGTGCTGATCGCCGTCGTCGCGCTTCTCGCCTGGGGGACGGCGTTCGAGACGATCCATAGTCTCGGCGACGTCGAGAGCGACCGCTCGCTCGGGCTGTTCTCGGTTCCCGTGCGCTGGGGCGTACCGGCGTCCGTGCGGCTGGTGGTGTTCCTCCACGGCGCGGCGATCGTCCTCTTCGTACTGTTCGGGCTCGCGCTTCACCTCACGGTGGCGTACTACGGTGCCCTGGTGGCGATGGTGGCGCTCGTCGGACTTACCGACCGAGAGCTGGCCCGGAACCCTACGAGTTCCCGGGTCCCGTTCCGTCGTCACTTTGCGCTCAGCGTGATCTTCCTCGTCGGCGTGGCCCTCGCCGTATACGTTCCGTTCGGTCCCGCGTGGGTTGCGTAGCGGAAACCGAAGGTTGGGCGCGGGGAACTAGCTCAATAGCTCCCCGGAGGTCGTTGAATTCGGTTAGCATGCCGCAGGTGATGATCGGACTTTCGGCGCGTGACTACCGAACGACGAACGAGGTCTGGCGGCTGGCGAAGCGCCACCTGAACCCGGCCGTGCGCCGTCGTATCGGCTGGCGGGGTCACTCGTCGTTCCTGCGGCAATTGATCCTGTACGGCTTCGAGAAGGCGAGCGAGAATCCGACCGGGTTCCTCCGGGAGATCCGGGACATCCACGACCCGCTGTTCGGACGGAGGGGCCGATCGGAGGCGGGCGCCGACCGGCGCGAGGCGATGGTCGCCCAATGGCAGGGGATTTTCCCGGCCCCGGTCGCTGTGCCGCGCCTCCATCGACGACCCGTTAAGCCCTCGGGGTAGGTCCGCCCGACGACCCGGACGACCAAGAACTCGACCGATGACGCGCACCGTCGAACGGCTGGAAGGACTTGCCCTCGTGGGGAGGGCGACCTTGGGTCCGTTGTCACTCGACGTTCCCGCGCTCCTCAACAGCCGGCCCAAGGGGGCCGACGAGTCCGGCCCCACGCTCCGAAGCGCTCCGGCGCTGTCCGGGAAACGGGGGTTTGAACTCGGCATCGGAGCCTCGCGCGTCTCGCTCGAAACGCCCGTCCTCGCCCCCGAAGTGAGCGGCGAGGGACCGGGGATCTACCCGATTGGACCGAGATCGCTGATGGTCCATTTCCCGTTCACCGCGGACGCGGCCGCCGCGGCGCGCCCGGAGCGGCCGGAGCTCCTCGTGCTCGGCAATGCGCGAGCGCTCTGGTCGGAAGGGCTACCCTTCGTGCGTGCCGTAGGGGAGATTCGCCGGCAGCTCGGGGCAGAACCGTTGCTCTGGACGCCCCGACTCGCGCTACCCCACCGGATCCCGCTCCTCGCCTACCTCGGCGTCGAGCTGGTGGACACCACGGAAGCCCAACTCGAGGCCGCCCGCGGGGTCTATCTGGACGCGACCCTCGGGTCTCGGGCTCCGCCCCCCCCGCCGCGGGAGCGGGGATGCGACTGTGCCGCCTGTCGGTCCGACCCGCCGGGGTCGCTCGATGACCATGCGATCGCCGCCTCCCGCCGAGCCCTCGCGGAGACGCTCGCCGCGGCCCGGGGCGGGCGACTCCGCGAGCTCGTGGAATCGCGCTTGGTCGCCGAGCCGGCGCTGGCGGAGATGCTGCGGTACGCCGACCGGGAGCTCCGCGACCTTCTCGACGAACGCGCCCCCGTGGCGTTCTCCGGCAGCCGGGACTACGTCCTGCTCGAGTCCCACCGCCGACCCGAGATGGTCCGGTTCCGGTCGCGCCTCGTTGAGCGCTACCGACCCCCACCGTCGAAGACGGTGCTCCTCCTCGTACCATGCTCCCGGACGAAGCCGTATCGGAATTCGCGAAGCCATCGGCGATTCTGGGGAGCGGTCGAGGGCCTTCGCCCGCTCGAGCGAGTTCACGTGGTCTCGGTGAGCAGCCCGATCGGTCTCGTGCCCCGAGAGCTCGAGGACGTTCCGCCGGCGCGCCACTACGACATCCCGGTCACGGGGGACTGGGAGGAGAGCGAGCAGCGCTACGTCCGCGATGCGCTCGCCCGGCTACGGGCGACCGGCGCGTATCGGAACGTGATCGTGCATCTCGACCCCGTCGAGTACGCCTTCCTCGCGTCGGACCTTCCCGCCTCGGAGACCGTCCAGTGGACACTCGAGGACGACCGGACGACCTCGCACGAGGCGCTCGCGGCCCTGCGATCCGCGGTCGGGCGGGCCCTCGGAGGCGAGTCCCCGGTCGCGGGCGGGCCGCTCGCGGTCGTCAAGGAGGAACTCGAAGCGGTGGCGGCCGTCCAGTTCGGCCGCGACGGGGCGCATCGGCTGTTCGAGCCCCCGATCCGGTTGAGCGGACGACCGTGGTTCCAGCGGCTCACCGACGGTCACCAGGACCTCGCGACCTGGCGGGAAGAGCGGGGCCTCTTTCACCTCACGGTCGCCGGCGCGCGACGTCTCATGCCCGGCCCGCCGCTCTCGGTCGAGGTCGAATCCGACGTCCCGCTCGAGGGCGACCTGTTCGCTCCGGGAGTCCGCCGGGCCGACCCCCAGATCCGCGTCGGGGACGCCGTCGTCCTCGTACGCAGCGGGGGCCTCGCGGGGGTGGGAGAGGCGGCGTTGCCGGGACCCCTCATGACCGGACTCGCCCGGGGCCTCGCGGTGCGTGTCCGGCACCGTGAGCACGCTGCGACCGACAGCCCCATGACGGTGGAGCGGTCTCCATCCGGCGCGGGGCCGGTCGTCTAGCGGTGAGGACGCCGCGCTTACAACGCGGAGATCGACGGTTCGAATCCGTCCCGGCCCACGGTTCGAATCCGTTACGGCCCGTATATCGATTCCAAACTTCAAGGCGAAATTGAACCGTGTCTTGCCAAGCCCCGCGCCTCGTTCGACGCGCTCCAAGCACGGGCGCGCTCGATTGACAAGTGGCGGGGTTCGGCAATAGGTGCGTAGCAGGAATCCCTTGAGCGACTCGAAAGCCGCTGCTGGGATTTCGACCGATTCACTCCACCGCCTAACTAGGAGCCTATCAACCGCAAAGGCGGTTGGGGAGGGCTCTCCGATTGGTCAACACGATTCCCATGTTATGGAGACGGTGGGAACCGGTCGGAACCGTCCGCGGGCAACTCCTCGGTCGCCCGTACGTGGGACCTGCGTCGCCGCGCGAGCAGTACGCCGACAACACCCAAGACTACGACCGCAGCGCCGACGGCAACCCACTCGAGGGTAGTCAGCACGCCGGCGACACCGGGATGGGGGCTGAACCCCACCCAGATCGTCAGCGCGCTTCCGTGGACGGTCACGCGATCCAACGTCCAGTTGGAGTCGTAACCCGTCACCGTCCCGACCGAGCACGAGTACGTCCCGTTGGGCTCGGGGACCATTAGCGTGGTCGTGGCCGAACTGACCTCATCGCCAGTGCAGGTGACCGACCACGACGTTCCGTTGGGAAGGCCGCCTTCCACAAACGTGATCGCGAACCAGACCAGGACGAATGTTATCGACTGGTCGACCGAGGCCCCACGGACGAGGAACGAACCCCCAGGGGACCGGTAAGAGAGGTCCGAGGTACCGATGGAGTATGCGTAGCTCGCGTTCGGCTCATCGAACAAGATTGAGCTATTCACGGAGTGGAAGCTCTGCCCATCGGTGAGGTTCAGCCACCATTCGGTGGCGGGAGCGAGTCCCGTTTCGGAGAACATGACCGCGTAGGTCACCAGAGTGAACGTCACAGATTGATGGGCGGGTGCGCCCGAAACCACGAGGGGTCCCCCCTCCGACCGGTAGCTGTGATTGGAGGTACCGACCGTGTATGTGTAGCTCCCGTTGGACTCCACGAACTCGATCGAGCTGTTCACGGAATGGAAGCTCTGTCCATTGGTTAGGTTCACCCACCACTCGGTCTCCGAGGGAAGACCGGATTCGCTGAATGTTACCGAGTAGTTCACGAGCGAAAAGGCCAACGTTTGATTGACCGATTCACCTTTCACGACCAACCTACCGCCGGCGCTTGCGTACTTCTTGTCGGTCGACGCAACATGGAAGGGATAGCTTCCGTTAGTGAGGTTGAAGACGATGGAGTAGCCTGCGACTGCCGAGCCGTGGGGTCCCGAGGTAAGGTTGACGTACCAACCGACCCCGCTTGGTAGCCCTGTTTCGTTGAAGCCCACAGGGTAGGTTGGCAGCCGGGTGAAATTGATCGTTCGAACGACGCCGGTCCCGTTCACTATGACGGTACCGTTGGCCGGGTGCGCGGAAAACCCGGTCGCATTCGCTGAGAACGCGTACGTTCCGTTCGGCTCGTTCCCGACGATAGTGCTGTTCGTCGAGACGATCGAGGAGTTGTCGAGTGTAAGGGTCCAGCTCGTGTTCGACGGAAGTCCACTCTCGGAGAACCGGAGCGGGTACGTGCTTGGTGGAGTCGTCTTCAGGATGGAAAGCGTGCCGGAGATGTAGTTGGCAACGTAGGTTATCCCGCTCGTGCCATCGTAGGCCAACGCTATGGAAGTGACACCGACTCGGAGGGGCCCTTCGAGTGAGCCGGCGCTTCCGTTGATTATCTCAATAGCTTCGTCGTCGTCGTAGCTACCGGTCTGGTACCCGCTCCCGACGAAGACGTATCCGCTCTTCGTGTCGATCGCGACGGCGTCCGGATATCCACCGCCATATCCAAGAGTCTTCACAGTCTTGTTGGACGATCCGTTGATGATCGTGACATCGCCACTCCCACTGTTGGCAACGTAAAGGTACCCGTTCCGTGTGTCGTAGGCGATCCCTTCCGGAATCGCGTCGACCGTAATCGAACCGGTTACCTTGTTGGTCTTGCCGTTGATCACGGTGACGTTGTTGTCATAGAGCTCGGAGTTCGTGACAAAGATGTTACCGGTAGCCAGGTCGCACGCGACGCCGTACGGCCAAGTCCCTACCCGAATCGACTCAACAACTTTGTTCTGGCTCGCGTTGATGACGCTGACGTTATTCGAATCCAGGTTTGCGACGTAGATGTAGCCGTTGTTGGGGTCATAGGCCGCCCCCTCGGGAAACCACCCGACGGTAATCGAAGCCACGCCTTCTCCCGTGGTCGTGTTGATCACCGTTACGTTGTCCGAGCCCCCGTTGCCAACGTAGAGATACCCCGTTCGATTGTCGAATGCGAGCGCGTCGGGGTACTCTCCGGCGGGAACCGTCCGGGTGATTGTGTTTGTGGACCCGTTCATCACCAGAACGGAATCGGAAGCTCCGTCGGCAACGAAGAGATCTGCCGACGAGGGCGAGGCGACGAGGGCGACGGGTGTTATGCCCAACTGGATGGAGCCGACCACCTGCGCCCTGGACCCGTTGATCACGGTCAGGTTCGAGGAATAGAAGCCCCGATCGAGGTCGCCCGCATTCGCTACGAAGACATTCCCCGTAGCACCATCGAAGGTGACTCCATCTGGTCCGTAGCCTACTTCGACGGAACCGCTCACCCGGCCGGTGGTTCCGTTGATCACGGTGATGTTGCTCGGAAGGTAACTACCGGACCACTCATCCCAACCGTTGG
>Ga0187772_10000721_pt1 | contig 14930 bp, 16 predicted proteins | sample 0116_SJ02_MP15_2_FD_133137 | JGI IMG/M metagenome (GOLD analysis project Ga0187772, IMG submission 133137) | Tropical peat soil microbial communities from peatlands in Department of Meta, Colombia - 0116_SJ02_MP15_20_MG | ecosystem: Environmental > Terrestrial > Soil > Wetlands > Peat | place... | reverse complement strand
CTCATCATCCTCCAGAGCCCTGTCCAGCCGGTCGAGTTTGCTGTTCCACATCTCGGTCATGTCTGCTGCCCACTTTTTGATTTCAAACACAGACTCCGGATTGAATGCGTAGATCCTTTGTTGGGCCCTCCTCTCCATTCGGATCACGTTCGCCTCCCTCAGCACCCTGAGGTGCTGAGATATCGCCTGGGGGGTCACGTCGAACTCGTCGCAAATCTGGGTCGCACTGAGCTTGCCTCTGTTGGCGAGAATCTCGACCACCTTGCGCCTACGCGGTTCGGCTAGGGCATAAAAGGCGTCCATGGCAGGCTATCAAAGCTCACACTTAATAAAGCAACTGCTTTAGTACATTGACCGTACGACGATAGAATAATCCTCGAATCGTTTGTCACCGTACGCACAACTGTCAAACCTCCACCCTTCTGTAGGGCTAGACTCCCACCACCCGCACCTTATGACTCAACCCTCCATGACATGACTCAACCCTCAATGACTCAATGACTCAATGACTCAGCACTTAGGCGTTGGTGGCACAACAGAGAACCCCAAAGGCAAGTCTTTCAGGGTGATAAGTCTAGAGACAAACATTAGCGAAGACGGTGCAAAACGCACTTGGATGGCCCACACGCTCCTTGTTTGCAACTGCGAAGGGAGAGGATAGAATCCCTGCTCCTACGTCAATCTGAGTAGAAGTCTATTCCTTTGTTTCACCAATTGCAGCAACCCGAACGTACCTTACGAGGAAGGGGCACCTTTCGCTGCGGCTGGCGCATGGAGGGTTTTGGATATCCTGACCGCGTCCATATCCATGCCTTCCCAAGTAGAGGTGTAACCCAGAGCGTCCAGCACTTTTCCCCCTTCTTGCTTCACACCCGAGTCTTCGATAATACGAAGTGCAACGGCGAGTTTCTCGACGCCCGCGAGTCTCTCTTCAATCTCCTTGAGCTTGGCCTTAGAGACAAAGATGTCCCCTGTTCTAACGTAACCTTCCTGCTCGAAATTGCGTAGTGCAATCCTAATTGAAGCGAGCGAGACCCCCTTCTGAGCAGCGACCTCCTCGAGGCTCACGACGCCTCCCCTTAGGTTGACGGCAACAGTCGATTCTTCTCCCTCACCTCTGCTGCCGAGACGGTCGACCTGTTCGTTGATGACCGATGACTCCTTCTCCCTCAGGTACTCCACTATCGGTTTCAGTGGAACCGCGTTCTTGTAGTAGATTACGAGGGCCTTCTCCTTGAGCCTCTCAAGCTTTGAGCACGCCAGGCTTTCGTCTGCCGCGATGATCATGTCCACCCTGTTTCCTTCGGCGATGGACCTCAACTTGGCTATTTTCCTCTCAAGGTAATCTGGGGTCCAGAAGCCGACCACCTCGAGGTAGACCTTGATGCCATGCTTCTCGAAGCTGAAGTCGGGTATCATTACATGGGTACCTGCCTGAAGCGGTTCGGGTTCTCTCCTCAATTCCCATCCAGTGGCGAACGACAGGAACGACTTTGAGAACCTCTCCTCGGTACTGCTGTCGAAGCTGCTGCCCCGCCGTGGTCGATGTGACACTAGGTCGTCCTTGCCAAGAGTTGAGGCATCGGCATCAGCAACCACATTCTTCAATTCGCCGCTGTTTCCTTCAAAGATGAACACCTTTCCGCCCCTATTCCTCAACAAAATCTCCGCCTTGATGTCCCAGGAGTCTGCCGCCACTATCTGCGGGAGGAGCTTCGCAATCGAAGTGCCATACCTTTCCGTCATCTTGAAAAGCGAGAGTGGACCGTCTAGAGAGACTCTAAATCGCCCGTCACCTCCCGTTTTCGCCTCTTTCTCGACGGAGTAAATCAGGCCGAGCCGCTTCACATTTCTGAAAATGTTTTTCCAGTTTCCTGAAGCAGAGAACTCGACCCTGAGTGCTTTGAAGAGGAGCGTCTGTGTCACCGAGAGGTTGTATTGCCTCAGCAGTCCAAGCGCGCTGGGAAAGGGTCTGAACTCCTTCAGAATTAATTCCTCTTCCACATCACTGAAGAGGGCTCTCTCTAACGCTTCGGGCGAGACGCGTAACTCGTCTGAAGCCCGTTTGATCGCCGTCGCCCTTTGCTCACTTGTAGATACCCTCGCCTTGCTTGCTTCGCTGAAGACCGCCTTCCTCGCTTGCACAGGATTCAGGACACTGTCAATTTCGAACGTCGACCTTCTTTCAAGAAGGGCGGCAAGGCCTCGGACGAGTTTGAAGTCGTACCCCCGGCTCTCTATCTCAAAGAGGTTATCGATGAGCGCACCTTTCCTCGTTCCCACGCATTTGTTGTATACGTCAGTTACTTCACTTGCGAGTGTTGCATTGTTCGAATCCAGAGGCACGTAGATGGGCCGAATCCTCCCCTTGGAGATTTTCGTTCTCAGTAGCTCCGACGGAAGCATTCTATGGCGACTTCCTCCTACTCGTTTGTCGCATGCGCCAGATTGCTCTCGTCCTCTTCAACGCCGTCATGGCGCTCCCTACCTCTCCTCCTCCTGCTGCTCGTCCTCGTCTCAGATGTCTCCCTCGACACGATCTCTATCAGCCTTGCCTGTCCCTTGCCCTCGCTCTTTCTTAGGAGTCTCCCGAGCCTCTGGACGAACTCCCTCGAACTCCCTGTCCCGCTGACAATCACGCCGATGGACGCCTCCGGGACATCTATCCCCTCGTCCAACACCTTGGAGGTTACCAGGGCTCTATAGTCTCCCTCTCTGAAACCCTTCAGGACTTCGTATCTCTCCTCTTTCCCAGATGTGTGGGTAATGAAGGGAAGAAGGAACCGCGTTGATATTTTGTAAACAAGATCGTTGTGTTGGGTGAAAATCAGAATTCTATCGTCAGGGTTAGAGTGGAGGATGAGTTCGAGCTTGTCAAGTTTCGCCTCGGAATTGAACGCGATTGTCAGCGCCCTGTTTCTCGCAAGCAAGGCCTGCCTGGCTTCAGGGTCTCTTGAGCTTCTCATTATGAACCTCTGGAAGGCTATTGGCGAGTTCAGCCAAATCCTGTTGCACTCAAGGTACTGCCTGAACACATTGTACTCCCGCGCATATTCCGCCTTCTCTGTCGGAGTGAGTTCTACGTCCACCTTCTCGAGACGAAAGTCGGAAAGATACTTTCCAGCGAGGTCTTCGGGCCTCAGCCTGTACACTACACCCCCTATGAGCCTCGGGAGCTCCTGATGCAGCATGTCCTCACGCTCGTAGGTCGCCGTGAGCCCCATCCTGCATGGCGCAGTGAACATCTCAGCTATCTGCCTAAAACTCTCTCCCGGAAGGTGATGGGTTTCATCAAAGATAATGAGAGAGAACCTGTTGCCAAGCTCCGCCGCCCGTATGTACGCCGAATCATAGGTGCAGATCGTCACGGCCTTGACTGAGTTTTCCCCTCCTCCGTAAACTCCAACCTCCACTCCCAGGCTCTCCTGAACTCTCGTCCTCCACTGTTCGAGCAGGTCAAGCGTCGGGACCACTACAACCGCTGGTTCGTTAACGCGTTCGATTGCCTTAATTCCAATCACAGTCTTCCCAGAACCAGTCGGAAGCACAATGACGCCGCGACGCCCTGCCTTCTCCCAAGCGTTCAGGGCTGTCTTCTGATATCCCCTCAGCGTCACGGCTCTGCACTTCAGCATGTCTGGGTGAGGAGGAAGGTCCTGAACGCTGTCCCTGACTGTCGAGAGGTCGCTTCTCTGGACAAACTCTACTATCTCTCTGTAGTAAAGTGCCTGTGCCCTAAAAGCTCGTACCCTATCGTCCCAACTCGAGTAAGGCACCTTCGCCTCACTGCGGATCAAAATCGTTCCTCTGTCGTAGGAAAGAAAGGTTGGTTCCACTTGGTCTCTGCTTGTTCGTTGAATCATGATTTAGACTTTCTTCGCTCGTTTTCTTCGAATCGCCAGAAGATTCGATTGAAGTGAATGTCGAAGTACGAAGTAACGGACCTGGCCTGTCAGAAGAATGCAATTTCTGACGTGCTTCAGCCGCTACGTCGGCAATTCTATGTGGCCCGTAGCAAGGTCTTCAAGAAGCTGGTAGCATTTCAACGCGTCCTTCTCTTCGACAACGACGATCGCATGAGGACTGCATGTGATGTATTCCACCAGGTTGATGCCGCTTCTCGCGAGATGGGTGCTAATGGTCGCCACAACGCCTGGTGTGTTCAACACCGAGTCCGCGAGGGAGATTACGATTTCGGCCAGGCCCGTGGTGATGCTGAGTATCCTCTTGTTTGCGACTACAGATTTCAGTTTCTCAAGATTCTTGTAGTCCGTGACAACCTTCACTGTCTCGATTCCTGAGACTATGTGAAGAGTCTCACCTCGCGAATAATCGACTTCAGCCGAGAACCTAGCCAACGCCTTTGGAATCAAGGGATCGTTCGTAAGGGCCACGACTGCAATCTTGTTCTTCAACGTCAGCTTCAGCACGAGCTTCGTCATCGCCGGGGCCTCTCCATCACTGATCCGCTCTTGGACAGGATACCGCTTGACAAGGCTGATTGTCCCTCCGTCCTTTTCTGCTTTCTTTGCCTTCTCCTCCCACGGCATCTCCACTCTGTAAACATCGACGGGGAACGCCACATTCTTGAGGTTGTGAGAGTCAAGCTTGATAAGTCCGTACGAAATCTTGTTCCTGACCTGATCGTAGACCTGTTCAGAGATGCAAACCTGCCCGCCCTCCGCGAGAGGCTCTATTCTAGATGCGATGTTGACGGCATCCCCTAGAACGTCACCCTTCTGGTGGACGACATCACCGATGTGAATGCCTATCCTGACTAGAAGCTTCCTTGAGGCTCTCTCGTTGTACGTGTGAAGCTCCTTCTGGACCTCTATCCCACACCTCGTTGCGTCAAGGGCACTTTCGAATTCGACGAGGAATGCATCTCCCATCGTCTTGATTTCCCGACCGCCGAAGTGGCTGAAAATTGGCCTGACGAGCTCGCGGTGCTTTCTAAGCATCCTTATCGCTAAGGATTCGTCGCGTTGACTGAGCGCAGTGTATCCTACTATGTCGGTAAACATTATTGCCGCTAACCGGCGCCCCGAACGAGCCATGCTTGACAGAAATGGCGCAAATTGTTCAGGTTAAAACGATTTGCGCTTAGGCAGGTTCTGGCTCTGAAGCTAAGGAGAGTCACTCGGATTCGGTCGGGCCACCCGGCGCGCCGCCCGTCAGCCTCTCCAAATCATAGAGCGCGGCCTCTTGTCCCCTCTCGATGAACTGTGGTTTGATCCGCCTCAAGTCCTCAATGGCCTCCTTTGCAGTTTCTCCCTTTCTCAACATGACGTAGGCAGCAAGTGCGCATCCCGTCCTCCCCTCGCCTGCAAGACAATGCACAAGGACTACCCTTTCCGCCCCGAGGCTCTGTTCCAGAAACTTGGCGGCCTCACCGAGGCTTGCCCCGTCCGGAGGCAAATGATCCTTCATGGGGATGTGGCGGACCTCCAAGTCCATCCCCTCGAGCCACTCCTCTGGAATTGGCCTTTCTGTGAGTGTCAGGATTGTATTAATACGTTGGTTTCGAAGCCATCTCAGTTGGTTTCTTGAAGCGGGAAATCCTGACCCCGCGAGTTTTCCTTCCTCGACCCAGACGAACCCTGTCGGTCTCTCAAACAATCCCGCCCTTAACTTTCTCAGAAAGAACCCGCCGGTACCCAAAAAAGCTCTTCATCCCTTCAACGGGATGCAGCAGGACATTGCCTCAGGATTCGAGGACTTCTAGCTTTCCATACCTGCCGACGTTGAGCCGTACTTCGCCTCTGAAGCTGTTCGTGTAGCCGTTTGTCACTCTGACCTTCGAGCCCTGCTTCACCATGTCAATCTGGTCATCCCAAAGAGACAGCTTGATCTGTCCGCTGTCGTCCTTCAGCATGCAGTCCACGACGCGTGCTTGGTCTCCACTCTTCAGATTCACAGTCCGAGGTTCTGACATCTCGGCAATCTCCCCCTCAGCGTCGACCCTTCTCATGCCGTCGCGCAGGTCACTCACGTTCATGTATGAATGCGGTCAGCCAGGGCCATATATAACATTGAAGCAGCGAAGCGGGGCTCTCGAAACCGTTTAAACGGAAAGTCCTCTCGGGTCGCCAGAGATGATCCCTCTTCTAGAAAACGCTGCGCTCATCTTGGTCTCATTTCTCATTCCACTGTTTCTTGTGCTCCTTTTGATGCCTGGTTTCATGAAGTACCTTGTCAGATTGGGGAGAGTAGCTGACGATGTTCATAAGATCCCACCCACCAAGATTCCGTGTCCGGTAGGCCCGCTCCTGTTCCTGGGCGTGGTTGGAGGGGAGGCCTTTGTCTACTTTGCATATGGCTCCGTCATTCCCTTGGTCGTAGTTGGCGCGGCTGCAATTGCCTTCGTTGTCGGGATTACTGACGATCTCTATGTGCTCGGGGGAAAGACGAAACCCCTCCTTCTGCTTCTTGCGGCAGTTCCATTATTGGGTGCGGCTACGTTTCGGTCTGGAGTTTACGTGCCCCGTCTGGCGTTTCCACTCCTTGGGACGATTGGGGCCCACTTGACACTGTACACGTTGTTGGCGGTCGCAGCCTTTCCGATAGTCGCAAACGCATTCAACATGATGGATTCCTTCAACGGCCAGATATCGGGCTTTACTCTGATGACGTCAGTGGCACTTCTCTTCGGTGTAGCCCTGCACACCGCTTTCCATCCCGGATTTTCGCTTGTCAGAGTTGCCTCAGTGCTTCCACTTGTCGGGGTTTCGGCCGCCTTCTTTGTCTTCAATAGATATCCGTCCCGCGCCTTCGACGGAGACAGTGGGGCTCTGATGTTCGGTTCGATGTTCGCAACCCTGGCGATAACAAGTGGGGTGGAGATCGCCGCCATAATCGCAATTGTTCCCGCAATCCTCAACTCGTTCTACACCCTCTCGAGTGCGAGAGGATTCGTCGAAAGAAGGAAAATGGCTTCAAGGCCTACACGCCTGGGCAATGATGGAATGCTTTATGCCTCCGTAGAGCCATCTGCCCCGAACACTCTGATTAGACTTATCCTGCTTTCGGGCCCACTTGGCGAAAAGGATATTGTCAGAGAGGTCTTCGTCCTCACAGCGGTCACCTGCCTGTTGTCGGGCGCTATCTCAGTACTGACGTGGGTGGTCTGAAGTGAGAGGCGCTGCTCTGATAGGAATAGAAGTTGTTGCCTTCCTTCTGATAATCGCCGAAACATACCTCTTCTTCATGGCCATCGTCCCCCTCGGTCCCGTTCCTCACGGCTTGGGCGAATACACGGGCATTACAACCCTGAAAATTGGATTGACCTTTGGTCTAGGGGTTCTCTGGTTAGTGGTGATATTATCCCTGACGCGCATTTACGTCAGGTCGAGGCTTAGGAACCTGACTCCCACTCCCTCATCTTGACATCAAACTCCTTGCGAGTGTAGACAACTCGCGCGGGAACGCCCATCACCACCTTCCCACTCGGAACATCCTTGGTGACAACCGCTCCCATTGCGACAACTGCACCTCTTCCGATCTTAACCCCTGCTTTGATCACCGCCCTCGCCCCTATCACTGCGCCATCCTCAATAGTGACTCCTATCATTCGCTTGCTCGGGGGGTATGGATCGTTCGTGAGAACCGCTGCGGGCCCGATGAAGACGTTCTTCCCAATCCTCGACATCGGCGGTATGTACACGCTCCCCTCAATTTTCGTGCCGCTCCCGATTCTTACGTCGTAATCCACGTGAGCGAGCGATCCGATCTTCACGTTGTCCCCGATGACCGTCTTCGAACCGACGTAGGCGTAATTCCATATCCTGACGTTCTTTCCGATCTTCGCATCGGGGGAGACTGTGTTGATGGGTCTCTTCATTTTCCTATCAGCTCAGATAAATCGGCGTACCTGATGAGCTGGATGCCAGAACTGCCTCCGCGACCTTCGTTGTCTTCAACCCATCCTCTCCAGTGACAAGCGCCTTGCGGCCTTCTGAAAGCGCAGCCGCCCACTCTTTGAGTTCAAGGGTAAGGGGTTCTTGGAACGGCCTGCTTGGGACAGTCGTCATGTTCCTCTCGTGGACACTCGTCTGTTGAGTGACGAAGTCGACGTCGATGACTGCCCCAGAGAAGACTGCTGTCAGGGTCCTCACTCTGTTGGGAGTTATCCAGTTTGTCACGAGGAATGCAGTCTTGTTCCCAGAGAACCCCAGCAAGATAGTCGCGAAGTCCTCATGCTGGAGTGGGGGATAGAGGGCACCCACCCTGGCGAAGACAACTTTTGGTTCCTCTGCGAACAGCCATCTCGCCGTGTCTATGTCGTGAACAGACGCGTCTTTCACTATCCCGACGTCCACTATTGCATCTCCCCTTCTGTTCTCCCTGTGGAACTCCAATAGGATAGGGTCTCCCATGCTCTTGTCGGAGATTGTGTTCTTCAGCTCTGTGATGGGGGGGTTGAATCTCTCAATGAACCCGACCGTAAGCGTCCTGTTGAACGACTTTGCAATATCGAGCAACCTTTCCGCGTCGGCTGAGGTCGTCGTCATCGGCTTCTCGACGAATGTATTGACTCCTGCAGAAAGAGTCTTCGTGGCCATGGCGAGATGAGTCGATGCAGGGGTACAGATGTTAGCGCCATCTAGGTGTTCGCTGTTGAGCATTTCTTCTAGCGAAGTGTATCCAGGAACAGCGTATCTCTTGGAGAACTCGGCCAGTCTCTCTTTGTCGATGTCGCAGATTGCAGCTAGGCATCCGAGTTCGTTCAGGACTCTAACGTGGTTCTTTCCCCATCCACCCGTCCCAACGACGCCGATTCGCACCACTTTCAATTGCGCCTCCTTGCCGCGCGATATAGGCTTATTTCGCAATCACTCCCTCTTCAAGGCAGGTGTTGCAGACACCAGTGTCATGTCGACGCTTCTGCGTCCTTTCCTCGCCTGCTTCGCCGCTTCGTGGTCTTCCTTTGAACAGGCTATCAGGACATTGTGTTTGAGCGGGTCAATGACTTCAGTTCCTCCCTTAAGCGCCGAGCCTGAAATCACATTAACGTCAGTAACGTAGTCCCTAAGTCTCTGCTGGATGCTTTCCGCGACCTGCTGCCTTTCTCCGCGCATCTCGTACCTATCGAGTGTCCAGACTAGGTCAATCTTGGTCCTGCTCGCCTTCAACTCCTTTTCCTTCAGCAACTCTCTAGTCTCATCCACCACGTATCTGATGTAATTCTCCACCCCCTTCTGCGTGGCGCCGGCAAGGTACGACACCGACTCTCCAGTCTCCTCGCTTGACTGGATCGCCTTCAACTCGTAGAGATACTTCGTGAAGTCGTCTATGTAGACTTCGGATGCTTTCTGTAGTGTGACTTTCGCTTCCCTTGCTCTCCTTGCTAACTCGATTTCGGTGACCCAAGCAATAGCGGATTCAAGCACTGCACCTGCGTATTCCAGCTCAGCTGAGAAGACATTCTGCGAGGTCTCATCGTATCCCATGACACGGAAAGGGCTCCCCTCGGGGAGCCCCGTCGTGGATACAACTGCAGGCTTTGATTCCTGAGGCCTCAGCGGTAAGTAAGCATAGGTTAGGCCTGCACCTATCGTCAGCCCAGTCTGCTTCTCTACGAGCATGATGTTCTCCGAATTGCCGCCAGGACCAGCAGGTAGAGTGTTGGCCAAGGTTACGCCCTTCAAGAGGTACTTCGCCAAGTCCCTCATTTTCGAGTTCGCTTCAATGAGCGACTCCTCTGATGGCCGGCGAAGCTTCGGGGTGAAGAAGATCACTTGCGCCTCCGATAGGACCTGGCCGACGGGTTTCAGGTTAAGCAACGGCTCTCCTGCCATCAAGGTGGAGAGCTTCGGGTTCTTCTTCAGGAAGGCTTGATCGACGTCCATCGCCATCTGCAGCGTCTCATCCACTATCGTTACCTGCGCCTTGTCGACGAGATCAGCCGCAAGCCTGTATCCTTCACTAGTGAGCCCGTACATCGCGACTTTGATTTTGGGCAAGAGCTTGTCACCGTCGTCTCGTGGACGTAATTAACCTTCGAGCATGCAACTGAACGCTTGCCCCGCCCTTCGGCAGCATCAGGCCGTATGTCAAGGCGTGCGAGCGAAGTTATTCTGGATAAGATGTTCGTCTTTCGGTAACTTCCTTCTCGTCGTACCACCTTCCCCTGACCTTCCCCACAAGATAAAGCGAGCCAGTAACACAGACGATGCCTCGGTCTCCCGCAAGTGACAGAGCCCTGTCCACCGCCGACATGGCGTCCGGGTCGACGAGTGTCGTAGCTCTGGTCATCTTCTCTGCCAGTTTCTTTAGCATCCCCGGATCGATCGGCTTCTTCCCTCTTACTGAAGGGCTTGTGAAGATGATGTGCCTGGCCTTTCTGGCAAGCAGGGCGACCATCCTCCTCGCATCCTTCCCTTCCAAGAACCCGACGACGAAGGTGACCTTCCTGTCTGGGAAAACCTCGTCTAATAGCCTTGCGAGAACGCCGATTTTCTGCACGTTGTGCGCCACGTCGAGCACCACCGCTGGCTTCTCCTGTACGAGTTCGAACCGTCCGGGGAGACGAGCGCCACCAAGTCCTGCCCTTATCGATGTCTCAGTCACATGAACTCCGCTATTCGCCAGTTTCTCGACGGCCCTTATGGCAACTGCAGCATTAGCTGCTTGGTACCTGCCGGCCATCCCAACTATCACCCTCTCTAACTTCAGTCCGTCTGACTTGAAGTCGAACTCGGTCTGATTCAGGCCCACCCTCCGCACTCTGATTCCGAAGTCCCTCCCTATCACCGAGAGTTCTGACCCTTTCTGCTTTGCTTCGGTTAAGATTACTTCGAGTGCGTTCCTTTGTCTAACCGCAGTTACGGATGGCACTCCATGTTTTATGATCCCTGCCTTCTGGTGAGCAATGATGTCGATGGTTCCGCCTAGCAACTCAGCATGGTCCATGCCTACGCTCGTTATGACAGAGACCTCAGGTTTCAATACGTTCGTAAGGTCTTCCCGCCCCCCCACGCCTGCTTCGACAACTCCGAAGTCAACCCCTTCCTTCGCAAAGCAGAGAAGTGGCAAGATCTTTGTCACTTCACTCCACGTCACTGGCCCGAATCTGTTTGAAAGTTCTGTCGTCATGCTCGCCATTACCGGCTTGACCCTTTCGATCAGCCTGACGTATTCGGCGCAGCTAACGTACCTACCATCGACTATGATGCTCTCGGTCGCCGACTGAACATAGGGTTTTACGTGCACTCCCACACGCAAACCCGCTGAACGAAGGATCTCTCCCGTCATCAATGCCACGGATCCCTTGCCTGAAGTCCCGGCTATGTGCACAGACCTGAACTTCTCATGAGGGTTCGCAAACCTGTCCAAGATCAGTTTCCACCTCTCGAAGCCTGTGGCTGGAAGGAAAGATTCAACGTATTCGATGGCTTCGAGGTAAGAGTCGTACGAGTCGTCTTTGTTGCCCACGAGGATCGCCAATCCGTCCGCTTGGGCACTTCGCGGATAAGTCTTGCAAGGGAAGGCAACGCTGGGTGCAACCGTGTGTATTGGGTGAAGATGCCTACTCGTCGTTAACTGCACAGATTATATCAGTCGCACTTTTCCTACAAAGACGCCGTTTCCACTGGTAACGTTCCCCATCATAGTCGGAGTGGCTCCTTCTCTCCTGCAAATCCTCATTGCCTCCTCAGCTTGATCACCAGGCAAGACGACACAGAGTCCGATTCCCATGTTGAAAGTACAGTACATCTCTTTGACGGAAAGGTGAGCCTCCTCCGAGAGCATCGTAAAGATAGGAAGGCAATCAGGCATCTCAAGTCGGAAGGAAAGGCCTCCTCGTTCCGTTAGCCTTGTTAGCTTCGTAAATGCTCCGCCAGTGATATGGGCGATTCCATGGACCTCTACCCTCCGGAGCATCTGGAGCACAGGGTGGACATAGATCGCCGTCGGAGTCAGTAACTCTTCTCCCAGCGTCCGCCCCAGACTGGGAATGGGCTCGTTAAGCGAGTGTCTTGCCATCAAGATCTTCCTAGCAAGCGTGTAACCATTCGAGTGGAGGCCAGAACTCTTGAGGCCGACGATGGTGTCCCCTGGCCTGATTGCAGAGCCGTTGATCACCCTATCCTTCCTTACAATCCCAGCACCCATACATGCCAAGTCAAACCCCTGACCTCCAGTTCCCTTGATCATTTCCCCAAGGATCGCCGTCTCGCCTCCGACGATGGGAACTTTTGCAACTTCCGCCCCTCTGACGAGCCCTTTGGTCACCTCCTTGACTAAGTAACCATCATCCCGTTCAAGTGCGAGATAGTCCAGTAGTGCGATGGGTTCTGAACCGAGGCAGATCAGGTCGTTGACGGTCATCGCGACGCAGTCGATTCCAACGGTGTTGTACTTCCTCATCGCCTGTGCGATTAGGACCTTGGTCCCGACCCCATCCGTGTGAAGGGTGAGGGCCAGCCTACCTCCGATGTCGATGAGTCCCGCGTAGTGGCCAATTCCCATTAGTGGCGCTCCCACTCCCGATCGCCTGTTATGGAATGTCTGTTCCAGCGTAGCTGCCATGAGACGCTGGAGGTGTTTCACCTTCTTGACGTCGACTCCCGCCCTTGCGTAAGCGTTCTTCGCCGTTGCTCAGCACCGCGTATCAGAACTTGCGGTCCGTCAATCTCTCATAAGCTTCAACATATCTTCTGCCCGCCTCAGATACCAGAACTGCAGGAAGCGTGGGGGGGTCTGGAAGGGGTGACCCGTTCTTTCTCGCATCGTCGAGGCTCTTCTTGTAACCAACCTCGTTGAGCCAGTCGCGTATTACCTGTTTGTCATAGCTCTCCTGCATGCGGCTCACCTTGTATGATTCGGCGGGCCAAAGCCTGAACTCATCCGGCCCAATGGAATCAGCCAGCACGACTCTGCCCTCCTCATCTCTTCCGAACTCGAGCTTGACATCGGCCATTATGAACCCTGCTCGTTTCGCTGCTCCGGCAAGATTCCTGTATATTGAAATTGACGACTCTCTTACCTCCTCAAGTTCAGCCTTTGTCATCCTCTTCTGCTCAAGGATCTCCGATTCTGTGATGGGAACATCCTTGATGTCCGATTTGGTCGTAGGGTCAAAGTAAGGCTCAGGGAGCTCAGCCGCCAACTCGGTCGCATCCCGAAGACGAACCTCGCCGGCACGCACCCTTTCGTACAGGCTTCCATAGAGATACCCCCTCACGACGCTCTCTATTGGAATCATCTGCAGCTTTTTGACTACCATCCTGTCCTTTCCTTCGAGTCCTGTCATGTGATTCTTTACACCCAACGTCTCGAACCAGTATGCCCCCAGCCTGCAAAGGACCTCTCCCTTTCTCGGGATCATAGAGGGCAAAATCACGTCGAATGCTGAGACGCGGTCGGTGAAGTGAAACACTAGATGTCCTGAGTCAAGTTCGTAGATGTCCTTCACCTTTCCAGACCGGACGAATTTGGCGGGTTGTGGAGTCATATCCAGCTTCTCCTCATCGCTTCCAGTTTGGCCGCGATCTTCGGGTCCCTGAGGGCTAGGATTTCGGCAGCCAGGATTGCGGCATTCTTCGCGTTGTCTACGCCGACCGTTGCCACGGGTACTCCAGGGGGCATCTGGGCAATGGAGAGTAGCGAGTCAAGACCTCCTAGTTTCACTCCCACAGGCACTCCAATTACTGGTCGTGTGGTCGCAGACGCTATGACTCCGGGGAGATGTGCCGCAAGCCCTGCAATCCCAACGAAGACCATTGCTTTGGAACCAGATATGTAATCACGAAGGGCGTTCGGATTCCTATGCGCCGAGATGTACTGCATGTCATATGAAACACCGAGCTCGTCGAGCGTCTTAACCACATCCTGCACGACTGCCTGATCGCTCTTGCTTCCGGCCAATACAGCGACTGCGGTTTCTCGGACCACCTTACTTGTCACCCCTCCTGCTAACGGGTCGGACGATTCTCATCTCAGTCGCGACGGCCATCAGTTTGACATCGTGCGCTTCCGATGGTATCTCTGAGGTGCGCTGGCATTCCAGCGCGAGCCCCATAGTGAATGTGGACATTCCCACACGCGCCAAGGCGCTATCGAAATATCCTTTTCCATACCCGAGTCTGTGTCCGCTGTAGTCCCAAGCGACCAGCGGGACTAGGACTAGATCAGCATCATCAAGGGGAATTTGCCTGAGATGCTCCTTCTTTGGCTCGAGCACATCGAAGCTACCGGGAGCGAGTTCCTTGTCATAGTCGCGCAGCTCTGAAAAGGCAAGATTGTGGCCAGGGGGTATGGTCACAGGAACGATGACGCGTTTCCCTACCTCCAACGAGTACTTGATGATGCCTTCTGTTCTCACCTCGTCCTTCTTTGCCACGTAGGAGGCTATGGTGGTCGCTTTTTCGAATTCCATTGATGAAACAACGTTCCGCAGCACCGCTTCACTCAGCCGGAATAATCTCTCAGTGGGGATTTCTCTTCTCACTTGAATCATGGATCGACGTAACTCTGCCTTGCTTTCCATGATCGTTGTCTGCACCATCCTCTATTCAGCGGCCACCAGAGCACACGCGTGGCTTGACTGGATGATAGCGGCAGCTACCGTATTTTCAAGAAGCATCGCCACAGTCATTGGGCCGACACCGCCCGGCACCGGTGTGATGTAAGATGCCTTCTCTGAGACAGGCAGGAAATTCACGTCTCCTACAACCCTCCCATCGACCCTATTCATAGCAACGTCGACCACTACGGCCCCATTCTTCACCATGTCCGCCTCAAGCACAAATTCGGGTCTCCTCCCCACTGCCGAAACGACGATATCCGCTCTCCTCGACAGCTCTGAGAGGCCTTTCGTCTTCGAATGGCACATCGTGACTGTCGCATCTTCTCCTATCATCAGATGGCAGAGAGGCTTCCCAACGAGGATGCTTCTGTTGATTATTACCACATGCGCACCTCGCAAT
>Ga0187772_10000720_pt1 | contig 14940 bp, 8 predicted proteins | sample 0116_SJ02_MP15_2_FD_133137 | JGI IMG/M metagenome (GOLD analysis project Ga0187772, IMG submission 133137) | Tropical peat soil microbial communities from peatlands in Department of Meta, Colombia - 0116_SJ02_MP15_20_MG | ecosystem: Environmental > Terrestrial > Soil > Wetlands > Peat | place... | reverse complement strand
CTTCCTTGCTTTCTCCGCCGTTGAGGCTGAGCTTGCTCCATCCCACCAGCCGCTTGGGCGGCTCGGCGGCAGCGGCGGGGAGGGAGGCGTAGACTTCGGCGATCTCTGCGCCGGAGCGGCTGCCGGTGTTGGTGACGGTGAAGCTGACTTCCGGATTCGGGCCGGGCGTAACTTTCAGATTGGAATAAGAGTAGCTCGTGTAGGAAAGTCCGAAGCCGAAGGGGAACAGGACGGGCTTGTTCTCGGCGTCATACCACTTGTAGCCGACCTTCACGCCTTCATCGTAGGTGACCTGGAAGGCAGGCAGACCGCCGGCAATGCGTCTCCAGCCCTGATGGTCCGCTGCGACGGTTTCCGGCGGCGGCAGGACGAGCTTGGGATGGGGCAAGTCCGCCTCGCTCCGCGGGAAGGTCATGGGCAGCTTGGCGGTAGGGTTCACCTCGCCAAACAGGATGTTGGCGACGGCTTCGGCACCTTTGCTTCCGCCGTACCAGGCTTCGAGAATGGCGCTCACATTGTCGACCCAGGGCATGGTCACAGCCGTGCCGGTTTCAAGTACGACGACCGTATGCGGATTCGCCGCAGCGACTTTCGCGATCAGATCGTCCTGATGGTCGGGCAGAGAGAGGGTTGGCAGATCCATCCCTTCGCTCTCCCACTGGGAGACGTAGACAATCGCGACATCGGACGATTGGGCGAGCGCCGCGGCGGAGTCGGGATTGGCTCCGGAATCGAAACGGACCGTGGCGGCGGGCGCTTTGGCGCGAATCGATTTCAGCGGAGAGGTAGGGAACCAGACCTTGTCCTGCCAGTGAGTTTGGCCTTTGCCGGGCGGCATGATGGCGTTTCCTCCCGGAGGATCGACTTGCGCCGAACCGCCGCCGGAGATCATGCCGACGTCGGCATGCGGGCCAATGACGGCGATAGTACGCAGTTTGGAAGCGTCGAGCGGAAGCTGCTCGTGATCATTTTTGAGCAGCACGGCGCTCTGTTCCTCGATCTTCTCGGCGACCTCGAATCCGCCTTCGACATCGACAACGCCTTTCTGCGGCGGATCGTCAATCACTCCGGTGGCGAACATGGAACGCAGAATGCGGCGGACGTGGTCGTCGACCTCGGCTTGCGGCACTTTTCCGGATTCAACATCAGTCTTCATTTCGTCGCCGTAGAAAATCCAGCCGGGCTCTTCGTGGTCGAGGCCGGCGGCGGAAGCTTTGGCAGCGCTGTGCGTGCCACCCCAGTCGGAGAGGACGAATCCCTTGAAGTTCCAGTCTTTCTTGAGGATGTCCGTGAGCAGGTGCTCGTTCTCGCAGGCATAATCCCCGTTGACGCGGTTGTAAGAACACATTACGGCGGCGATGTCGGTGTTCTCCAATCCGATTTCGAAAGCCAGCAGATCGCTCTCTCGCGCCGAGCGCTCATCGATGTTCACATTGACGGCGTTGCGTCCGCTTTCCTGATCGTTGAAGGCATAGTGCTTGATGTCGCCCAGAACGTGCTGCGCCTGCAGTCCCTTCATGACGGCCGCTACCATTTTCCCGGCAAGAACCGGATCTTCGCCGAGATATTCGAAAGTGCGGCCGTTGCGGGGCTCGCGCGTGATGTCGACGCCGCCGCCGAGCGTCATGTTGAAGCCTTGGGCGCGGAGTTCGCGGCCGATGAGGGCGCCGTACGCGTAGGCGGCGTCGAGATCCCAGCTGGCTGCGCCCGCAAGGTCAGAGGGCAAAGCGGTCGAGTAGCGCCCGTTCTCGCCGCTGCTGCGCACGCCATAAGCGGCGTCGGACATTTGAATGGCGGGAATGCCGAGGCGCGGAATGGCGGGGACATAGCCGGCTCCGCCATCAGAGTGGACGGCGAGCGGGCTCATTGGGCTGAGGCCGACCATCCCGGTGCCGTGCAGCATGGAAATTTTCTCGTCGAGAGTCATCTCCTTGACGACCATGTCGGCACGCTGGTCGGGGGAAAGGTCGGGATTCATCCAGGGCTGATTCTTGCCGCTGGACTGCGCGAAATTGTGGCCAGGGATGAGAAAAAGAAAGAGGCTGAACGCCAAGGTCAGCCAACCAGCAGAGCGTCGTGGCTTTTGCTGCAAGCAGGGTTGCATGATGGACCTCGTTCCAGATCAACAACAAAAACGATAATGTAGCAGGTTTTTTGCATTTTTGCTGTAATTCGTGAGGCACAGTCCCGCATTAATTAACTGAGGTCGGCCCGGTTGTGATCCGGGCCTGGTTGGCAAGTGATTTCACTTGAGTCGCTGCAGGAAATGAGCGTGCCGAGGTGCGCGGTCCGGGCCCGGGTGAGGTTGGCCTCGCCTGCGATCCCGCCGTAAACTAGCGGTGTGAAGATCGCGCTCGGGCAAATCAATCCCACAGTCGGAGATTTCTCCGGCAATGCCGCCAAAATCATTGAATTTTCCCAGCACGCCCGCAGTGCGGGAGCGGGCCTCATTCTTTTTCCCGAGCTTTCCGTGTGCGGCTACCCGCCGCGCGACCTGGTTGAGCGGCCGACGTTTGTGGCACGCAACACTGAATCGGTGGAGCGCATTGCCCGCGAGACCGCGGGCATCGCGGTAATCTGCGGGCTGGTCACGCCCGCGCATTCCGATACCGGCAAATCGGTGATGAATTCGGCGACGCTGCTGATGGACGGCAAGGTGGCGTTCACGCAGTCGAAGATGCTGCTGCCGACCTACGACGTTTTCGACGAAATGCGCAACTTCGCGCCCGCCAAAAGCCAGGCTCTGTTTTCCTTTTGCGGCAGGCGGATGGCGCTGACGATCTGCGAAGATGCCTGGAACGACAAGCAATTCTGGAGGAAGAGGCTGTATACGGTCGATCCGGTGGAAGCGCTGGTGCACGCGGGCGGAAACTTTGTGCTCAACATCTCCGCGTCGCCATTCTGGATCGGCAAGCGGGAGTTTCGCAGTGAGATGCTCGCCAGTATCGCGCGGCAGCACAAGGTTCCGGTCGCGCTGGTCAATCAAATCGGAGGCAACGACAGCCTTGTGTTCGACGGTTCGAGCCTCGTGCTGAACGCGGACGGGAAGATCATCGCGCAAGGCAAGTCGTTCGAGGAAGACCTGATCTATTTCGATTCGACCAGCTTGACCGGCGAAATGCACGAGCAGATCACGGGTGACGATGCGAGCGCCTATGGCGCGCTGGTTCTCGGAACGCGCGACTACATTCGGAAATGCGGTTTTCACAAGGCGATTGTGGGATTGAGCGGCGGAATCGATTCGGCGCTGACGGCGGTGATCGCAGCGGAGGCGGTTGGACCGGAGAACGTGATCGGCGTGGGCATGCCGGGGCCGTATTCGTCCGAGGGATCGATCGACGACGCTCGCGAGCTGGCCAAGAACCTCGGGATTCGCTTTGAACTGCTGTCGATCAAGGCGGCGTACGAAGCCTGTCGCGAGACGCTGGCGGAAGTGTTTGCCGGGCTGAAGGAAGACGTGACCGAGGAGAATATCCAGTCGCGAGCGCGTGGCATGCTGCTGATGTCGTTGTCGAACAAGTTTGGCGCGATCGTGCTTTCGACCGGCAACAAGAGCGAACTGGGCGTGGGGTACTGCACGCTGTATGGAGACATGGTTGGCGGCCTGGCGGTGATTTCCGATGTGCCGAAGACGTTGGTCTACCGGCTGAGCGAGTATGTCAATTCCCGGCGCGGTGTGATTCCGCAGGCGACCCTGGAAAAGCCACCATCGGCCGAGTTGCGCCCAAATCAGAAGGACAGCGATTCGCTGCCGCCGTACGAGATTCTCGACGCCGTGCTGGAAGACTACGTCGAAGACTTGCATTCGGTGGAGCGTATTGCACAAGAGCGGGGATTCGACATCGAGACGGTGCGGCGCGTCATCCGCATGGTCGATCGCGCGGAATACAAGCGCCAGCAGGCGGCGCCGGGCCTCAAAATCTCACCCAAGGCCTTCGGCTATGGGCGCCGATTTCCCATTGCCGCCAAGGGCGAGGTTTGAAGTATTCTGATGTCGGGCCGTTGGAAGCAAGGCCTTTAAGGCTCACGAATCGGAAGTGCGAAAGGAACCCATGCGTCTTTTTCTGCAGTCTATGAGTGGGGTCATCTTGTTTCTGGCTTTGGCCGGGAGCGCCGGTGTGGCACAGGATGCCTCGGCCAGCCGACCCAAGTCTGGCGCGGGCAAACCCGCAGAAAAGGCTGCGGAGAAATCGGATCCCAGCCCGAATCTTCCCAGCGAAGCCACGGTGGAATCCTTTCTGCACGAGCAATTCGGATATCAGCCGGACCTGACGTGGAGAATCAGCGGGATCAAGCCGGCTGGCATCCCAGGCCTGGCTGAAGTCACCGTGATTCTTGCGGGGCAGCAAGGGCAGCAGTTGTTTCGCTTCTACACGACTCCCGATGGAACGCACGCGCTGGTGGGAGACATCATTCCGTTTGGCGCGAAGCCATTCGATCCGGTAAAGAAGGTTCTGGACAAGGGAATCAGCGGGCCTTCACGCGGCCCAAAGGATTCCTCCGTCATGATTGTGGAATTTGGGGACCTGCAGTGTCCGGCGTGCAAGGCGGCGCAGCCCACGATCGAAGGGTTGGTGGCGGCGGAGCCGAATGCGCGCTTTGTGTTCCAGAATTTTCCGCTGGAGATGCACAACTGGGCTGCGAAGGGCGCGGCTTACGCGGATTGCGTCGGACGCGCCTCCAATGACGCGTTCTGGAAGTTCATCGCAAAGACGTACGACGATCAGCCGGCGATCACCGCGGAAAATGCGGACGAAAAATTGGCGGCGATCGCAGACGAAGTGGGATTGAAGGGTGCGGAAATTTCTGCCTGCGCGGCCAAGCCTGAGACCCGCGCGCACGTCGAAGCATCGATCAACCTCGGCAAGGAAGTGGAAGTGACGGGGACGCCGACTCTGTTCATCAACGGGCGCAAGATCGCCAACTTCGACGCCAGCCTGAAAGACGTGTACAAGAGCCTGGTGGATTTCGCTGCCAAAGAAGGAAATTAAGCCGGTTTTCTTAGGACGAGAGCCCTCACAGCATCTGCGGTAGAGGGAGAACTGCCTGCGTCGGCCGAAGCTGGTCCTTCTTCTATCTCTCGCTCAGCCAGATGGCGGGGGCGGTGTGGCCGATGACGGAGACGATGTGCGGGGTCATGACGATCATCAGTTCGTCGTCATCCTCTTCTTTGGTGTTGTTGACCATCGCCTGATTGAGAAGCGGAAGAAAGCCCAAGCCGGGAATTCCTGTCATCGAGAGGGTGTCGTTGCGCGAGACGGCGCCGGCTACAACGGCCGATTCTCCGTCCATCAGATTAATGCTGCCTTTGAATTCCCGATTGGACACAACCGGGATTCCGTTGTTCGATTGGCCGGTAAGGGAGCGGACTTCAAGGTCCAGATCCATGCTGACCGTGCCTATGTGGACGACGGGCTTCGCCTTGAAATTCAGTCCAAGATCTTCGTAGCTGATAGAGGGAAAAGGCGGTACGTAGCTCTGATTGCCGAGCACCTGCGAGATCGCCGATGAGTTGTAAATAGGCGCGTAGCTGGCGTTCATGATGGGGTAGCGCTCGCCGACTTTCAGTACGGCGTCGCTTCCCTGAGCGGTGCGCAGAGAAACACTTTCGAGCGCACGCGCCCATGATTCATTGACCGAAAGCGCAGCGGCGAACTGGTCCAGGCTCAAGCCCATGAAGGTGAGTCCGCCTCCGAAAGTGGCCAGCGGCTGGCTGAAGATGGAATTCTGCTGGCCCTCGAGTTGCGCCAGGAGTCCAGAGAGAGAGGAACTTCCGGCCTGATTGATGCCGCCAGAGGAGATCAGCTGGTTGATGAGGTTCTGGATGTTTGTTCCACCGAGAGCAGCCAGCGCGCCCGCGGGAATGTTGTAGAGGTTAAAAGTATCGGGAATGTGAAGACCGATGTTGCGCGTGATCTGATGGCTGATCTCAAAAACCCGGACCTCGAGCACAACCTGTGGGCGCTCGCTGTCGAGTTGAGCCAATAACTGACCGCAAGCCTCGAGCGTGTGATGCGGAGCGCGAATCTCGAGTACATTGGCGGCCTGCCCCGGTTGGATAAACTTCAGATCAAACATGCTGCGCAGGATATTGACGAATTCGGTTTGCTCCTGCAGCGAGGTGTGCGCAGGCATGGTGAACGTGCCCAGCGACAAGCGGTCGAAATTGCGGTGGTTGTCGGGAGAGTCGTTGGCCAGAAGAATCTGATGGGCGGCGAGCGGAGTCCACATGGTCTTGGTGACTTCTCCTGCCAATCTGAGGGCTGTGAAGAAAGGCACATTCTCCACGTTGAAGCTGACCTCGCGATTCTGCACGGAGTCGTCGAACTGCGCCGTGACTCCATAGGCCGTCGCAAGAACCTGGAACAGCTCGTGGGTATCTCCGTGGAAGTGGAAAGTGGCCAGATCAGGCTTGGGCTCGACTTGAATCTCGCCGGCATCGTCAAGCGTGCTGGGATGCACGATTGGCATTTGCGGAGCGGCGATGCGGGCGGCTTCGTCGAATTGTTCGCGGGCGAAGTCGTTGTCGGGATCAAGATCGAGGGCGGCGCGGAATTCGGCGGCGGCGGCGATCCGCGAATTGCTTGCCAGCAACGCGTTGCCGTTCTCGATGTGATCGTGGACGAGCTGGCTCTTCAGGAACTCACGGGCGCTGAGGTATTGGGGATCCTGAGGCACCAGCCGCGCGGCCTCATCGAACTGCACGAAGGCGTCGGCGAGACGGCGATGGCTCTGCAATTTCAGTCCGCGTTCGAAGGCGTTGCGCGCGGTCTGGCGATCCTTCTTTGACAGTACGCAGCTGACGCCGCCAGGAACTCCGTTGCTGCACAGGACGGGAGCAGGCACGGAAGGATCATCCGCCGCGGCAGATGCAGGCGGGGCCGCGAAAGCCGCGGCTGCGAATCCCAGCGCGAGAATGAGGGCAGATCGCCTCATGAACTGTTGATTCTAGCCTGATTTGCGCTGCTACGACAGTGACTAAGTGACCGTCGTACTGTTGGTGCAATGAATTGCGATCTCGGAGCCTATGCAAGAACGGTCCGGTTGCAGAAACTTGCAATCGGAAACCTGCGGATCAGGAGAGCATGAGACGATCTATTTCGCGGGCCCTGCCCGTTGCCTCGTCGCAATCGATGACGACCGCGCATAGGCGAACGTCGCCGGTGGCCGGCTCGAAGCGGGCCGGCATGCCGCTCAAGAACTTTCCTACCACGATCTCTTTCTTGACCCCAATAACGCCATCGTAGGGGCCGGTCATGCCGACATCGGTGACATAGCCTGTGCCGTTGGGAAGGACGCGCTCGTCGGCAGTGGGAACGTGAGTGTGCGTGCCGATGACGGCTGTGACACGTCCGTCGAGATACCAGCCGAGGGAGATTTTTTCCGACGTAGCTTCGGCGTGCATGTCGACGATGATGACTTTGGCTTCAACCTCCTTCAGGAGGTGATCGGCGGTGCGGAAGGGATCGTCGTTCGAGGCCATGAAGACGCGGCCCTGCAGGTTGATCACAGCATAGGGAACTTTTCCCTTAAAGCCCTGGTAAACGCCGGAGCCGGGCATATCCGTGGGGTAGTTGGCGGGGCGAAGCACGCGGCGCGCCGGGCCGTGCCCGTTGCCCGAGACCATTTGAAAGTAGTCGACAATTTCGCGCTTGTCCCAGACGTGGTTGCCGGTGGTGATGACGTCGATGTTCAGCTCGAAAAGTTCTTCAGCCAGCGCGGGAGTGATGCCGAAGCCGGCGGCAGCATTCTCACCATTGGCAATGATCAGATCGATTTTGTGATCACGGACGATTCCTGGCAGGCGATCCTTGACGATGGTTCGTCCGGGGCGCCCAAAGATGTCGCCGATGAAGAGAATCTGCATCAGTATGAGCTCGAAAATTTGATGGTATCACGCAGCGGTTGGGTTGTTAGTAGCGCGGATTCAAGCGGGCGGATTTGCTGGAGCAACTAGCGAGGCAGTTTGGGCATGTCAGTGCGAGCGAGCACGGAACCACGAGCATCCACGATGTAGATATCGGTCCAACTGGCGCCGGTGTCGCTGGTTTCCGAGGTATTCACAAAGGCAAACCTGACGGTGGTGCGGGGCGAGGTGCAGCCTGTAAGCTGCCGGAGTTCACTCGATCCGGGAGATTCGGTGAGACGACTCGTTCCGGCGAGAGTTGCGCGGTTGGGGTTGGAGCGGAGAACGACTTCGACGGCGCCGGCGAGATTCTGGCATCGCAGAGGAATCTGCACCTGCCAGCCGGTGCTGGTTTTTCTAGCCTTGGGATCTTCAGCAAAGACGACAATCGGCGGATTTCCCCCGGGCGAGGCGTACCATTCTGGCCACCGGCGCTCAAATTCGATGCTGGCCGCGAGGTAAGCGCGGGCCAACTCGCGGTCTCGCTCTTCCCAGCAAGGATGCATGGCGTAAAGCGACGTGCTCCTGACGCCGACGCCCTGGGCGTGCAGCAGATGATGCAAGGCAGGCACGAAGTCGGGGTGATAGCCGGCGCGAGCCATCAACATCAGGCCGTCGCGGTCCGCCTCGACTTCCATGCGGCGGCAGAACCGGCCGAGATCTTCCGAGGCCTTCGCCGAATCTTTCCAGTCTCCCGCAGGCAGGCTAGGATCGCCGAGCTCGATGGTGGCGCTGCCCTCCAGCAGATTCTTTTCATAAAGGTAGCGCCGCGCCCAATCGCGGCGAACCACATGCGCAATTTCATGCGACAGGATCGCGGCCCACATTCCCGCGCTTTGACCCGCCAGCCGCGCCAAGCCGCTTTCTACGAAAATGGTTCCGTCGGGTGAAGAAAATGCGTTGAGGCGATCATCCGGTACGATGCGCAACTCCCAGGCGAACCTGGTTCCGGAAGTCTCGTGAACATTGTCGATGAGCCGGGAGAAAACGAGGCGACCGAGCGGATACCGCAACAGGGCATCGGTACTGGCCGAGAGAAGCTTTGGGCGCAAGCGGGAGGCAACATCCATGTCGAGTTTGAAATGGGAGGGGACGTCGGAGGGATCACGAGGTTGCTGAGCGATACCGGCCGAGAGGAGCGCCAAGCAAAGCATCATCACCGAACAACCACACTTTGTCTTGCCATGCTCCACGGGGGCTCCTCCGCGGAAACTTCTTAAGCTGATTATGCACCTGCTCGACGAAAATGCGACGCAAAAATGTTAGCGAGTGGTTTGCTGTTTCGATTCCGGAAAGGTACTCCTCAATCGGAAGGCGGAGTGAGTTCGGCGGAGCGGAGAAAATCGTAGTTTCCCGCTGGATTCAGCTTCAGATTTCGGACGCGGCGGGTGTGCACGAGGACGTTATCGAGATACCAAAGATCAATATAAGGAACATCGTCGGCGAGAATGCGCTGCACTTCTGCATACAGCGGCTTGCGCGCCACAGGATCGACTTCGCGGCGGGCCTGGTCGATCAGGGCGTCGATGCGAGGATTGTCGTAAAAGCCGCGGTTGGCGCCGTTGGGAGGAAACTTGGAGGCGTGAAAGGCGTACTCAAAGATGTCGGGATCTTCGTTGCCGCCGATCCAGCGCAATCCGTACATCTGAAAGGCGCCATGGGTGACGTCTGAGAAAAAGGTGGCGAATTCGAAGCTGCGAATGTCGAGGGCGATTCCGACCTCGCGCAGTTGTTGTTGCATGACGGCCACCATGAGCCGCGTGTTCTCGTCGGTGGAGGTCTTCATGGTGATGTGAAAGCGAACACCATTCACCTCGGGATGGCCGGCGGCATCGAGCAGGCGCTCCGCTTTTTCAGGATCGTGTAGGTAGGCGGCGACATCGCCGTCATAGGCCCAGCTCTGCGTGGGCAAGACGCTGCGGGCGGGCTCGGCCTCGCCGCGCCACAGGTACTGGATCACCGGTTGACGATCGAGGGCGTAGGCAATCGCCTGGCGCACGCGAACGTCCTTGAGAATCGGGTCGCGCAGATTGAATGCCAGATACGCGAGTCGTGTGCCCGGGCCGGTTTCCACCAAGAGGTTGGGGGCGCGAGCCAGACCTACAACCATGTCTGGCGTGATATAGGAGTTGATGGCGATATCGGCGCTGCCCTTGCGCAGTTCGAGCGCCTCCGTGGTGGCGTCCGGAACGACGGCAAAGCGCACGCGCGAGAGTCTTGCCCTTTCGCCCCAGTAGTCATCGTTGCGTTCGAGGATGACTTCGCGGTCGGTCTCGGCGGTAATGAACTTGAATGGGCCCGAGCCGATCGGATGTTGGGTCATCTCATCGCCGCTGCCAGCCGGCACAATGCCCATTGCGCCGTCGGAGAGATTCCAGAGCAGTGTCGCATCTGGTTCCTTGAGGTGAAAGATGACGGTGAACTCATCGGGGGCATCGATGTGGTCGACGAACTTGTAGACGGCGGACTTGGTGCTGCGAATCTTGCCCTCGAGCAGGGAGTCGAAGGTCCACTTAACATCGCGGGCGGTGAGCGGGTGTCCATCGTGGAAGCGAACGCCGTGGTGGAGATGGAAAATGTAGGTGAGGGGATCGGGAATGTCCCAGCGTTCGGCCAGGCCGGGAGCGACATTCAGGTCGTCGCCGCGGGCGAGCAGGTCATCGAAGATCAGATTGTCGATGCGTTCGGAAAACGCGTCGATGCCGACCCGCGGATCGAGATTCGTGGGGCTCGATTCGATGATCATCACGAGCGTGTTGGGATCTGGCTTGGTGGAGCAGGAGAGGAGCGCTAAAGGAGCGATGAGAAAAAGCAACAGCGAAAGGCGCTTCGAAGGACGACAGAAGCTGCGCTTGCAACCGCAGGTGTCTGGGGCCCGGAGGCGGAGGTCCGCAGTCCGATGTTTACACATAACAGATCTTTCCCAAGACCGCCGGGCGGTTGGCGCCGGTTGCTGAAGGCACATTGGAGGGGCGCCGATTCCAAGTCTCATAAGCCAGCAGGGCAAAGGCGACCGCCTCTTTGGCTGCTGAGGGTAGTCCAAAGTCGTCGGAAAGGCGCAAATTTATGCGCATCGGCGCAAGCGCTGCTTTGAGCATATTGACCAGCGTCTGATTTTTCGCACCTCCGCCGGAGAGGACCATCTCCTGGAAGCATTTTTTTTCGGGTGAACCGTTTCCTGCAACAACGAATCGCTCTACAGCACCGGCAATCGAATGCGCAGTCAGTACCGTTGCCGTGGCGATGACATCTTGCTTGCGTGCTCGTCCGCATCGGCGCAAGAATTCCCGGACAAATTCCCGGCCGAACTCTTCGCGTCCGGCGGTTTTGGGAGGTTTCGCGCGAAAGAACGGATGCTGCAGAGCGCGGCGGAGCGTGGACTCGAGGATTTTCCCCGAGGCGGCGATGCGGCCGCCGCGATCGAACCGGCGGCCGAATAGCGCTTCCGTCGCGGCATCAATGACCATGTTGCCCGGGCCGGTATCAAAAGCTGTCACTTGATCTAGAGTCGCGCCGGCAGGAATTGCGGTGAGATTGGCGATGCCGCCGATGTTTTGGGCGATGCGTCCGATGTTCGGGTCGCGGAAGAAAGCGTAGTCGAGGAAGGGAACCAGCGGCGCGCCCTTGCCTCCGGCGGCAATGTCGGCGGGACGAAAGTCGGACACGACAGGTACGCCGGCTCGCGCGGCGATGACGGCGGCCTCACCGCTTTGCCAGGTGACGGCTATTTTCTTTCCCAGGAAGCTGGTGGCGTCGCCTTGATGGTAGAGCGTCTGCCCATGGCATCCGATTAGTTCGGCCTTCACGTGGAAACAGCGCTGGGCGGCGAGCACAGCCTCGGCATAGAGCTCGCCAAGATGGAAATTCAGCCGGGCCAGATCGGCGACGCGAGCCTGGTCGGAGTTCATTGCGTCGAGAATTGCCTGGCGGACCTTGGAAGGATATGGGTACTCCGTGTGGCCGAGCAGCTTGATGGTGGCAAGAGCGAACGAATCGTGGTCCGAATCGTCGCTACGACTGCTGCCTCCGATTTCGACCAGCGCCACATTGATGCCGTCGGCGGAGGTGCCGCTCATCACGCCGGCAACGATCATGCTGCGTTGAGTCGTCCTCCCTTGAGTCATGGCGCGTTGGCTCATGACCGTCGCCGCCTGTCGTCCCGGCGGCTGAACCTTCCCAGCCGCACCTGTTCGCTGAACTCCCACAAGTTACGGGAGAGTTTCTCGACGGCGGCCGGCGATAGGTCCCGAGCCGTGCCGGGATGGTCCAGACGGAGAAGACTAGCCCATTTTTTCTTGAACGTGGCCACTCGCCGCGTGGCTTGCGTGATCCGGCGCGCGAAGGCGATGTCGTGCTCCGAAGCCGCGACCAGGGCTTCGTAGGCCTGGGCGACCGATTCTTCGTGATGACAGACGAGGCACAGATCCGCGCCTGCGCGAATCGACTCGACGGCAGCTTGCCCGATTGACGCGGCAGCGAGCACACCACCCATTTCCAGATCGTCAGAAACGATGAGATTTAGGTAGCCGATGCGCTTGCGGAGAATATCGGTGATCCAGATTTTCGAAAGCGACGCAGGAGTGCGATCGTGCGTGACCTGCGGATACGCGGCGTGCGCGATCATCGCGAATGGCAGTTGCCGGCGCAGCTCCCAGTAGGGAGCGAGATCTTCGTTCCATAACCGGGACGACGACTTTTCGATCACCGGCAGTGCGAGATGGCTGTCGAGCTGGCCTTCGCCGAGCCCGGGAAAGTGTTTGCCGCAGCCCAGAACTTTTGCGGCGCGGAGTCCGGCAAGAAACTCGCGCGCATAGGCGACGGTGTCCTGTGGATCGGCCGAAACGACGCGCGAGCCCATGACTTTTTCGGAAGAGTGGAAGGCGAGATCGAGGACGGGCGCGAAGTCGACGTTGAAGCCGAGAGACCGGCAATTGGTTCCGAGAACTTCTCCGTGTTTGCGGAAGAGCCGGCGGTCGCCGGTGGCAAAGACGTCAGCGGCCGAAGGCGCGGCGCCGATCACGTCGCGAAAGCGATCGACCGTGCCGCCTTCCAGGTCGACGCAGGTGAAAAGAGGAGTACGGACATGTTCTTGACATTGCCGCAGCAGTCGTTTTGTTTGCTCGGTGCTATGAATATTGCGTGCAAAAAAGATAACGCCGGCCGGCTGAATGCGATTGAGCAAGGAAGCGAGACGAGACGAGACCTCCGTGCCGTCAAAGCCAATGATGAGAAGCTGGCCGGGCGATGGCAGCGGGCTCTTCCTCCGAGGTCCCAGGCTCATGGTCGTTCAGATTTCTTTCCTTAATTCCGCCAGCAGATTCAAAGCTTCGAGCGGCGTCAGACGATTGAGATCCACTTCGCGCAATTTTTCGAGCACCGGCTGCGACAGGGGCGTGAAAATGGTCAGCTGTGTCGCTGGGGGAGTCGACCCGGGCGAAAGATGCGCCGTAGCCTGCTGCTCGGCGAATTCGTGCTCAGCCAGCACCTCGCGAGCACGGGCGACAACTTCGTTTGGCAACCCCGCCAGCTTGGCGACCTCGATGCCGTAACTACGATCGGCCGCACCCGCTTCCACCTTGCGCAGGAAAACAATTCCTCCGCCGGTTTCCTTCACCGAGACGTGATAGTTTTTCACTCCCGCAAGCTGCTCGGCTAATTCGGTCAATTCGAAATAGTGCGTGGCGAATAAGGTCTTGGCGCCGACGCGAGCATGCAGGTATTCGACTGCAGCCCAGGCGATCGCCAAGCCGTCATACGTCGCAGTGCCGCGGCCGACTTCGTCGAGGAGAATCAGAGAGCGCAGCGTGGCCGTGTGGAGAATTGCCGCGGTTTCGGTCATCTCGACCATGAAGGTGGAACGTCCGCGGGCCAAATTGTCGCTGGCGCCGATGCGGGTGAAGACGCGGTCAACCACGCTCAGCCGAGCGGAGCGCGCGGGGACGAACGACCCCATCTGGGCGAGAATCACGATGAGAGCGGTTTGGCGCAGGTAGGTCGATTTGCCGCCCATGTTTGGGCCGGTCAGGAGAAGAATCTTGTGCGACGAGCTGTTCAAGTAGAGATCATTGGGGACGAACCGGTCGCTGAGGCCTGCCATTTCCTGCAGTTCGATCACCGGATGGCGGCCCTCGATGATTTCCAGTTCGCTGTCTTCCGTATCTGCAGATTGTGCTTTCGAGTCGAGAAATTGCGGGCGGCAATAGTTTCGCAGCGCGGCAATGTGGGCCAGCGACGCGAGCACATCGACTTCCGCCAGAGCGAGCGCGGTCCGCCGGATGCGCCTGGCCTCGGCCGCAATGGCGATTCGCAGTTCGGCGAAAAGTCGCCGCTCGATCTCGTTGATTTTTTCCTGCGCGTCGAGAATCTTGGCCTCGTACTCCTTTAGCTCCGGAGTGGTAAAGCGCTCGGCATTGACCAGCGTCTGCTTGCGCTCGTAATCCTGTGGAACAAGATGCAGGTTGGGTTTGGAGACCTCGATGTAATAGCCGAAAATGGAATTGAATTTGACCTTGAGCGAAGAAATGCCGGTGCGACCCCGCTCGCGGAGCTCGATCTGCGCCAGCACCTGTTTGCTGTTGCGCGAAAGCTCGCGCAGTTCATCAAGATTCGCGTCGACGCCTCCGGCGATTACTCCGCCATCGGCAAATTGAAGTGGTGGTTCGGGGACAATCGTATTTTCAATTCGTCCGCGCAGATCGCCAAGCTCGTCAAGCATTGTGTACAGCGCGAACATGCGCAGGGCGGGAAAGTGCGCAGCTGCAGATTTGATCGCCGGAATTTTCGCTAGCGAGGCGGCCAGCGCGAGCACGTCGCGGGGATTGGCCGCTTCAAGCGTGACGCGGCTCAGCAGGCGCTCCAAATCGAGGACGCCATCGAGTCCGCGGCGCAGTTCCTCGCGCGCGACGAGATCCTTCACTCCCGCTTCAACGGCGTCGAGCCGGGCGTTGATCTCCGAGAGATCGAGCGACGGCCGCAACATCCACGCGCGCAGCAGGCGCTTGCCCATGGGGGTGACGGCGGCATCAATCGAACGG
>Ga0187772_10000719_pt1 | contig 14941 bp, 8 predicted proteins | sample 0116_SJ02_MP15_2_FD_133137 | JGI IMG/M metagenome (GOLD analysis project Ga0187772, IMG submission 133137) | Tropical peat soil microbial communities from peatlands in Department of Meta, Colombia - 0116_SJ02_MP15_20_MG | ecosystem: Environmental > Terrestrial > Soil > Wetlands > Peat | place... | reverse complement strand
GGGCGGCGGATTGCGGTCGCCGCGCAGCATTCGTCACAAGGGCAAAAGGCTCTCGGACATTTTGCAGGCGCACGCGGAATTCGTGACGGGAAATCTGAAGGGCGCGCGCGCCGATCTGGCGGAGGCCGATCTTTCGCGCGCCAATCTCGAACGCGCGAATTTGACGTACGCGGACCTGCGAGGCGCCAATCTGGAACGCGCAAATTTGCGCGAGGCGAAACTGGGGTCGGCGGATTTGAGCAAAGCGCGATTGCAAAGCGCGGACTTGCGTAAGGCGGATTTGACCGAGGCGAATCTTTCGGGAGCGGACTTGACGGCAGCTCAAGTGGGTGGAGCGGAATTGTTTCGCGCTGACTTGCGGAAAGCCACTCTGCGGCGGGGCGATTTCGGCGCCACGAATTTCCGCGACGCCGACGTCACCGGAGCCGATTTCGAAGGCGCGTGTTTGAAAACGGCGATCCTGCGCGAGACGAAGCTCGACGGCGTAGACCTTTCGCGCGCGGATATTTCGACGGCTCTGCTTCCGCGTGGGTACGCGGCGCCCGGACAGGCTGGCAACAGCTAAGGCGAAACAAGATCGAGGTGCGCGGTGAACCTTCCCTGGATTTTCGTCGAAGACTACAGAAAAGGCGTCGGCTGGGGCCAGAGCGAGAGGCGCGAAGAACGCGCACGCAAGTATTGCGAAATGCTCGAAAGCGGGCAGATCCTGACATTCCGCGAGGCGCCTTTTGAGCTGCCTGCGGAAGATCAGAAATTTCTGCTCGAACAGGAATGGGCCGAACTGCGGATGCACAAGAATGTTTCGTACCGGCCGACGGAGGACGTGCTGAAGGGCGTTTCGGGAAGCACCGAGACAGTGGAGCGCCTGCGCACGATTTTTCGAAATTATTCGACCGCGGTCATCGATTTCGTCGGCAAGTTTCTCACACCCTACGCCGGGAAGTGCACGATCGATTTCTCAAGCTTCCGACCATTCGAGGAAGAGCGGCGTGGATTGCCGCTGCACAAGCGGAACGACCTGCTGCACGTGGATGCGTTTCCGAGCCGGCCAACCCGCGGCGGCCGCATCTTGCGCGTGTTCACAAACCTGAATCCGAAAAAGCCACGCGTGTGGAACACAACGGAGGATTTCGAAACGCTCGCCAAGCGATATGCCCAGGACGCGGGCCTGCCGCGCTTCGCGGAGGAATCGTGGGTTAGCCGCACCGTGCAGGATTGGGGAGCGAAGCTGGGATTTCGCGGGATGGGGCGGACACCGTACGACATGTTCATGCTCGGCTTTCACGATTATCTGAAGGAAAACACGGATTTTCAGAAGGGCTGCCCGAAGGCGCGGCTGGAGTTCCCTCCGCTGGCGACATGGCTTGTGTTTACCGATGGCGTCGCACACGCCGCGATGTCCGGACAGTACGCACTGGAGCAGACCTTCCTCGTGCCCCCGAAGGCGCTGGTTGCCCTTGAACAGGCGCCCTACCGCATCCTCGAACGCATCGCAGGACAGCCGCTGGTTTCGTAAGGAAGTGGCTAGCACCGAGTGGCTACCGGATGAAGATCGCCTTGCGAGGATCGTCGGCCACAGCGCAACGGTGCCTCTAACCGCTTTCGCCCTCTGATCTTTCGATCTTCGCCTCTTTCGCCCAGTTGGATCGCCTCTAGTACTGGATGACTCTTACGCGTTTCGCCTCGCATTCTCGAACAGCGTTTCCACAGGATCATCGCGTCAAATTAAGCAGGGAAACGACGAGCGATGGCAGAGAGTTCCGAGCGCAACGAGTTGCTGGATGAACGCCAGAAGAATCTGATCGCGATTGGCGCGATGGCGGCGGTGTACTTCGCCGCCGGCAAGCTCGGGCTTAGCATGGCGCTGGTGCACCCGAGCTCGACGGCGGTGTGGCCGCCTTCGGGCATCGTGCTTGCAGCATTCCTGGTTTTCGGCTATCGCGTGTGGCCGGGCGTGGCGCTCGGCTCGTTTCTGGTGAACGTCACGACGGCGGGCTCGATTCTCACATCGATCGGAATCGCGGCAGGGAACACGCTGGAAGGTCTCGCGGCAGCTTATCTGATTGTGCGCTTTGCGAACGGGGCAAAGTGCTTCGAGCGCGTGCAGGACACTTTCAAATTCGCGTTTCTCGCGGGACTGGTCTGCACGACGATCAGCGCGACATTTGGAACTACGGTGCTCGCGCTCGGGGGGTTCGCTCATTGGGCGGAGTACAAACCGATCTGGTTGACGTGGTGGCTGGGAGATGCCGCGGGTGCAGTGATCGTGACACCGCTCCTGCTTTTGTGGCGGGCAAACCCGCGGCCCCGCTGGAGCTGGACGCGGCTCAGCGAATTCGTGATGCTGGTTAGCGGGCTGATGGTCGTCGGACAGCTCGTGTTTGGTCCTTTCGCGCGCATCCGGAGCTACCCGCTCGAATATCTGTGCATACCGTTTCTCGTGTGGGCCGCCTTCCGGTTCGGCCCGCGCGAAGCGGCGACGGTGACGCCCGTGCTCGCCGGGATCGCGATTCGAGGAACGCTGCATGGATTCGGACCTTTTGTGGCGGGCTCGAAGAATGAGTCTCTATTGCTGCTGCAGGTCTTCATGAGCATCGTAGGCGTGATGACCCTCGCGCTGGCCGTTTCAACAGCGGAGCGGATGCAGGCGGAGCAACAGGTAAGGAATCTCGCGGTGACCGACTCGCTCACGGGGCTCGCGAATTACCGGCGGCTGGTGGACGTGCTCGATCTCGAGATCAAAAGATTCGGACGCACCGGGAGGCCATTTTCGATTTTGCTGCTGGACATGGACGGTCTGAAGGCCATCAATGACCAGCATGGCCATCTGGTGGGAAGCCGCGCGCTCAGGCGGCTAGGCGATATTCTGCGCGTTCACTGCCGCGACATCGACACGGCCGCGCGATACGGCGGAGACGAGTTCGTGCTCGTGATTCCGGAAACGGGGCGGAAGCAAGCGCAGCAGGTCGCCACGCGAATTCGCCAGCGCGTCGCGGAGGATGACGAGCGACCGGGACTTTCGGTCAGCATCGGCGCGGCTGTCTATCCGCGGGACGGGGAGACGCGGGACGAATTGCTCGAGGCGGCGGATAAGGCGCTATACGAGATGAAAAGGAAAGTGCACGAAGAGGCGAGAGCAGGGCGAACGGATGAGTCGTAATGGCTTTGCGAAGACCTGCTGTGGTCCGATGATTGACCTCAGGGGTTGAAACCCCTTCTGCTTTAGGTCGCTAATGTCGGAGCTAAAGCTCCGACCCCCTAAAAACCGATCATGTGAGGAGCGGGGATTGAAGCGTTTCGCGTGAACCCACGAGTAATTCTTCGACTGCACATCTCGACGCGTTGTCGGGGATAAGGTTCAGGGCGGAACGCTCGGCGAGGGCATCCGACCGGCGGAGTGGCGACGTTTTGCCGAGGACGTTCGCCGGCCACAGCATGCTGTGCCCCTATAGGACCGACGCCCAACGCAGCGAGCTACTTACCGGCGGAAAATTCGGCGGGGCCTTCGCCGTAACCGAAAGCGCCACGAGGAGGCGCCGGGCGGCGGCGCGTCTCGATGCCGAGGCGTTTGATCTTCTGGTTCAGCGTCGAAAGCGGAACCTGGAAGCGCTCGGCAGCTTCGGTCTGATTCCAGTTGGTGCGTTCGAGCATGTCGACGATGATGCGGCGTTCGACTTCCTCGAGAATTTCGAAAAGCGACGGAGGCGGCGAAGAGCTGCGCGCGCCGATTTCGCCGGGCAGCGGCGGCAGGAACTCGGCGAGCTGCAAGCGCACTCCTTTGACGATCTCGCGCGTACGGATGGCTTCAGGAAGCAGATCGGCGTCCATCGATTCGTGCGTTGAAAGGACGACGGCGCGCTCGACGGTATTTTCGAGTTCGCGGATGTTTCCCGGCCAGTCGTAATCCATCAAAAGCTTCATCGCCGAATTCGTGAACGCGCGCGGCGGCTTGGCGTTTTCGCGGCAGAAATCGCTAAGGAAACGCTCGACCAGCAGAGGAATATCTTCCTTGCGCTCACGAAGAGGCGGCAGGTGGATCGAAATCACGTTGAGGCGGTGATACAGGTCTTCGCGGAAACGGCCTTCGCGGACGAGCTTGCGGAGATCTTCGTTGGACGCGGCCAGGATGCGGACGTCAACTTTGATCGTCTCGGTGCCGCCGAGGCGCATGAACTCGCGCTCCTGGATGACGCGGAGGAGCTTGGCCTGCGTTTCAGGACTGACGGTTGAGATTTCATCGAAGAAAATCGTGCCCTGGTCGGCGACTTCGAAGAGACCTTTCTTCGACGCGACCGCGCTGGTGAACGCGCCCTTGACGTGGCCGAAGAGCTGCGATTCGAGCAGGTCGACCGGAATCGAGCCGGTGTTGACAGGGATGAAGGCTTTGTCGGCGCGCGTGGACGCGGAATGAATGGCCTTGGCGATCACCTCTTTGCCGGTGCCGCTTTCGCCCGAGATAAGCACCGTCGAGCGAGACGGGGCGACCTGGGCGACGAGATCGAGAACCGCGAGCATTTTTTCGCTCTTGCCGATGATGTTCGGAAAGTTGTAGCGCTGCTTTAGGGCGCGCTTGAGATGAAGATTTTCTTCGCGCAGGCGGCGGCCCTCGACGGCCAGCGACACCTGCGTGATCAGCTCGTCGTTCGACCAAGGTTTGGTGATGTAGTCCTGAGCGCCGCTCTTGAACGCGGTGCGGGCCATGTCGATCGAGCCGTAAGCGGTGATCAGGATGATCGCGAGATTCGGATCACGCTGGCGGATTTCGCGGAGCAATTCGATGCCGTTGCGGTCCGGCAGGCTGACGTCAAGCAGGAGCAGGTCAAACGGGCGCTCTTCGAGCTTCTGAAGGCCTGCAGCGCCGGTTTCGGCGAGCGTGACGTCAAAATGCTCGGACGTCAGCAGGGCTTCGAGACCCTCCCTGATTTCCGCTTCGTCGTCGACGACGAGAATGTTTCCCCTAGGCATGGACGGCTTTCTTCGCTACGGGGAATTCGAGCCGGAACGAAGTTCCCTTGCCCGGCGTGGAGCGCACGTCAACCTTCCCCGCGTGCTCCTTAATGATCCCATAGCTGACGGAGAGGCCCAACCCGGTGCCCCGGCCGGTGGCCTTGGTGGTGAAAAATGGATCGAAAATGCGATGAATATTTTCCGAAGGAATGCCAGCGCCAGTGTCACTGACTTCGATTTCGACCGAGCCATTATGCGCGCCGCTGCGAACTTCGAGCATTCCGCCGTTCGGCATGGCATCGCGGGCGTTCATGAAGAGATTCAGGAACACCTGCTGCAGGCGTGTGGCCGAGCCGAGAACGGGAGGAAGTTTTTGCGCGTAGTTGCGAACGACGCTCACCTGCGCGGTCCTGAAGGGATGCTGGACGAGCGAGAGCGTCTCCTCGAGCACGGAATTCAGATCGATCTCAACCGGCTCGGCGCCGCCCGTGCGCGAGAAATTGAGAAGGTTGTTGACGATCTCGCTCGCGCGAAACGTTTGCTTTACGATGCGCTCGATCGTTCGCTGCCGCGGGTCGTCCGGCGGGATCTGCTTGGCGAGCATCTGGATGTAATTCGAGATGACGGCGAGCGGCGTATTGACCTCGTGCGCGACACCCGCTGCGAGCAAACCGAGAGACGTGAGCTTTTCGGTCTGCACCATCTGATCTTCGAGTCGCACGCGCTGCGTGATGTCGTCGAGCAGAACGAGCCGACCCAACCGTGCGCCGTTTTTGCCGAGCAGCGGGGCGATCGAAATGTTGACCACGAGGTGACGGTTGCTGCGCGTGTTCAGATGGAAACGGTAGATGCCCGAGACGTGCTCGCCGGGCGCCCGGGAAGCGATTTCACCGGCCAGGTCGCGCGTCAGAACCTCGTCGAGTTTGCGGCGCAGGGCTTCGCTGCGCGGTATGCCCAGGAGCTCTTCCAACTGTGGATTCCAGGACTCGACACGGTCTTCGAGATCCACAGTGAAGATGCCAATTTGCAACGACTGGACGATATTCTCGCTGAAATCCTTGAGCCGCTCGACCTGGAGCGCCTTTTGTTCGAGCGATTGATACAAGCGGGCGTTTTCGACGGCGATGGCGACGTAACCGGCGATAGTCGAAAGCAGTTCGAGGTCTTCGCTTGAGAGGTAGTCGCCGTCGACGGTCTTGCCGAGGCCGAGAATCGCGGCCGTGTGGTCGTGGAAGCGACAGGCAATGAAGTAATTGAGATCCAGATCTTCGAGCGTGCGGCGTACTGAATCCGTTTCCTCTGCGGCGCGCGCGGATTCAACGAACAGGCAGCCACGCGCGAGCGCCGGCCGCGACGGATCGAGGAAGCTCAAATCGAGCGGGCCGCGCGGGGCGAGCCCCATCGACCGCGAGAGAACGAACCGGCCGGGATGCTCGGCGTCTTCGAGAAAGACGGCGAGCCGATCGACGAGAAGAGTCTGCGATATGCGGTCGAGCACGGAGCCGAGCAGCGGATCGAGATGAACCTCGTTGGCGAGGGTGCGGCCGAACTCGATGAGCGTGCGGCGGTAGTCGAGGCGATCGCGATAGAAAAAGTGGTCGAGGCGCGCCTGCACCCAGTCACGCAACGGCTGAAAGAGGAACGCAGCGACGACAATGGCGATAACCGCGCCGACGGGCCCGGTCGGCCACGCCGTGTGAGAAAGCTCGCCGATGAGCGCGATCGAACCGAAATAGACGATGACGACTCCCGCCGTGGCAAAGGTGTACGCCAAGCCGCGCTTGAAAATAACGTCGACGTCCATCAGACGATACCGAATGATCGCGTAACCGAAACAGAGTGGAATCAGCGCCAGCGAAAAGACGGAGAATTTGGTCCACGCCGGAACCACGGGCAGGAACAAATAAGGGACTACATACAAAGTGAAAAATGGAACGATTCCCGCGAGAGTGCCGCCGGCAACCCACTTCAATTGCTGGCGAAGCACGCCGCTGGGCGCACGGAAGTAGCTCGATAGGAAAATGGCAGCAGCGAGCAGGAAGTAAATGCCGAGCATCGCCTGCTCGATTTGATCGAGATAAAAGTAGCCGCTGAGTGACGGAACGAAATCCAGCATGCTGCTGGCGACGAAGACATGAACAGCCAGCAGGATTGCCGGGACTCCGTAGACGGCGATCAGCTTGGGCCAAAGATTTCTGCGGCGCTCGGGAAAGACGAGCGCGAAGTGGACTAGCAGCGCGGGCTGCAACAAGAGCGCAATTGCGTTGCCCCAGTCGATCGTCCAGTCGAACGAATTCAGTTTGCCCGTGGAGTGAAAGCTGTAGAGGATGAACGAGACGAGGCAGAAGATGTAGAAGTGGATTGCGCGCGGCGCGTTCCAGCGCTTGACGAAAATGAAGATCCCGATAAAAAGATAGAGCAGCGCGGTAATGCGCAGGTAGTCTTCGATCGAAGAAGGATTGTCGCGAGGCGCCGTGACCAGTGGAATCTGCAGCGACTCGCCGTTGCGGCGGATCTGGTAGCTGACTTCAGACCAAGGTCCTGCATGCCAGATGACGCGGTTTACATCGGTAGCACGGTAGATCGGGGTGTTGCGGACGCTTTGAACCTGATCGCCCTGACGGAGACCTGCGCGATCTGCCGGGCCGCCAGGAACGACGTGGAGCGCGACAACGCCGCGGTCGCTATCGATCCAAGTGACGCCGTCGTCAGGGGAAACGAATCGGGAGCGCTGCTGAAAATTGATGACCGCGAAGACCACCGCGGCCAAAGTCAGCAGGGCCAGAAGAACCGCCCCAAGCCGAGTTCGCAACTGCTCGTTCATCGCAACCCCACCCGCATACTTCCGTTGCTATTCTACGCCAGCACGCAGACTTCCAAGGAATCATTAATGGGCAATGAAAATAATCGACCTATTTTGTGCGACTTGGAGAAGCGCGAACTAGGAGAGCTGCACTCGCTCCCGTTTATGGAAGCCATATTCCCGATTCCGGTAGAGGCCGATTTTCTAGAACTGAACGCTCAAACCGCCTCGGAAATAGCGGTAGGAGGGCACGAGCAAAACGTACCCATCGCCGGTCGCGACGGGAACGTAGCCTTGCGCGAGAAGATTGCCGACGTTCGCTTCCACTTCCATGTGTCCGGGGAAAACACTGGGGAGGGGTTGCCGGATTTCCATGCTCAAGTACGGATCCAAGTGGTAGACCGACTCGCCGTAGGGATCGAGACTTGAAACGGTCTGCCCGTTAAGCCATTTGTAACTGGCCGTGAACTTCGTCCGGCTGCGAGGCACAGTCGCCGTGACGCCGGCCGCCAGGCTGTGACGGTATTTCGTGTCCAGGCTGTCGCGCAGAGAACCGTTGGCATCAGGATCGCCGCTCGGCGCTAGCGCTCCCGCGTACGCATACACGAGAGTAGCTCGCAAAGCGTCTGTCAGGTTCTGCTGGTAAACGACTCGGGCTCCCATCGAGGCCGTGGACCCACCGTCGTATGCAAAAGCCTGAGAGAAGTAGTCCTGCAAGAAATCGGCGCCGTTCGGGCCGCCGCGCCCAATGACAGCAGTGTGGTTCGAATGGTCGTGAAACACGGCCGCGCTGATATCGGCGCGCTTGCTCAAGGTGTGTTTAACAGCCAATTCCTCGTGCAGGCCGTCTGCCAGGATCGGGTGGCCGTCGCGAATCAGCAGAGTGGGAAACGCGTCGAAAGTGTTGAGAGTCGACTGCAGTGCGTCGCCCGAAATAGACGCGCTTTGCCAAGGCTCGGTCACAACCGCAGCGTCCACTTGCCATGTGGGAGAAATCTGAAAGGCGACTTCGCCGCGTGGGCGGAGCGACGACGTGGCGCCGTCGAAGCCTGCGTAGAGATACTCCGCACCGTAGCGGACGCTGACTCGGTCTCCGATCGCGAACTGATCGTCGTGCGACATCCGCAAGCCGCGGAAGGTGGGACCATCAGGACCCAGCTGCGATTCGCGGACGAGTAAGGTCGTGACCGGACCCGCGCCCGGCTCGCCTTCTGGAAGCCACTCGGCAACGAGACCTCCGGTGCTGGCCGCGTCGTCGTAGCTGTACTGCCCCGCCATCAAGAGCTGGCTGCTGGCACCAAGGCCGAAAGAGTAGACGAATTCCGTTCCGGGGGAATTTGCCAGGTCCGCGACGGAGCCAGGGTGATCAGCACCCTGGCTGAGCTCGATCAGGCCGCGAACCGGTGCCTCGCTGCTTGCGCTCTCGCTTTGTGTCGCGCCGGTGAGCGACGGATCATCCCATCGCAGAACGGAGCGATTGGCTGCTGCCGCACGCACCACCCAGGTCCAATCGTCCGCGGAGAGCGGCTGATCGGGCTGACGGCGGAGTTTTTCGAAAGACGAAAAAACCGAGCCGAGTACGATTTCGAGGCGCGTAGCCTCCGCGTCGCTGATCAGGACGTGTTGCTGGATCGCGGGAATGTATCCGGCGAGAGTCACCTGGATGGAATACAGTCCGTTCGGAAGCGCGGCTGTCGAGAAGCGGCCGTGGCCATTGGTTACAAGCCGAACCGGACTCGACCCGCTCAGTCGCTCGGAGGAGATCAAAACGGACGCGCCCATTTGCGGGGTTCCGCCGGCATCGACAACCAGGCCGGATACTTTGCCGGCGTGCGCGGCGGATGCAAAGGGCATCGCAGCGAGGCACACCAAAAGCCCTAGACCCACGATCCGAATGGCGCGAAGATTCAAGCGTCGCACCTCCACTACGGCGCGGTTGCGGGCGACGGCTTCACCGTGAAGTCCGCCGTCGGCGTAATCGTCTGCTTCGTGAGATTGTCCGTGACAGCAACTTCGAGCTGGTATTTTCCGGGAGCTAGAGACCCGAGCGTGATCAGTTGCTCAAGCGTGAGTTCTTCGCCGTGTTGGGGCAATTTGTCCGGCGGAACGTCAAACTTCAGCATCGGTTCGGAGTCCTTGTCTTTCTTGACGCGATATTCCACCGATGTGTCGGACTTGTGTGTTTTGTCGTCGACCTTCAAGTTGTACACCTGAAGATAGACACCCATCGAATCCTTTGGCGTAAAGGAGCCGTCGAGCTTGGGACGAACTTTCACGTCACCCAAGACGAACTGGCCGATGCCGATGTCTTTTGATGAAACAGGTTGAATGTCATCGGCAAGAATCAGCGAACTTGCGCTCAACTCGTCGTCCTGGAAGTGCGGCACGGGCAGCCGTGTGTTGACGACGCCCACGTTGCCGCTATTGACGTCCTTCACGACGATGTCGAGCCGGTAGAGGTTAGGACTCAGGGGCACGGTCTTCTGGTAGATGCGAGACGTGTTGAGAGACTTCTGCAGTAGCGAAGCGGGGATATCGCTGCGCAGGGTGTCCTCGAACGTCTGAACGATGCGGCCACCGAGGCTCGTGACGCGCACGAACAGATCGATCGAAGCCGAATCGACCCCATCCTTTTCCTGAAAACTTAGCTGGCGTACCGGAATCTGCACGGTAATCGGCACCAGCACGGTATCCGACGTGATCCGCAAGAAGTCGAAGCGGTAGTCGAATTTCACCTGGTCGCGTACGACGTGGGCGGTGGAAAACGCTTCGAGGTCCTTGAATTTGACCGGGGGCGGCCGGAAAATGTCAGCGTACTTCTCGAGGCGGTTGAATTCCTCGTCGTTTGTGTTGAGCCCCATGCCCATCTCGTTTTCCGCCATGTGCGTGCCGTCGGTATTGATGAAGCGTTGGGACTTGTCCGCCATTCCCATCGACTCGGCGAGCGTAAGGCCGGCACCAGGCACCATCAGGAGGGCATCCTTCTCGCTCGGGTCCATCGTCAGGTGGTACTCACCCGTACCCGTCGGGTCGACGAATTCAAGCTCAACGTTTTCGCCCAAGCCCTGACCCTCAAGATAACGATAGCGCCAATCCTCGTAGGCGTAGGTAGTGGTCTCGCCGCCGCCCTGGTCCATCGGCCGATCCCACGTACCACCGGTTGGATGCGCGTCGATTTCGTCCGGCGGACCCCACATGATGTAGATCTTGCCGCGGTCGGTTTTCCAGCCTGGAATGCCAGACGCGAAATGCTCATTGGCGTAAGCGATTCGGCGGTAATGCTCTTCTTTGAAAGTGTTCTCAGGCGAATCGGGATCGGGATTGCGGCGCTGCCAGAAGGCCTCGATGAATTGTTCTCGCTCTTCGTTGGTGCTCAAATGGAGGAAGGAGCGCCGTTCCTCGGGTGTGATGATGTAGATGACGTCCTCGTTGAGCCACTTCTGGTATTGTTTGTCGAGTTCTTTGAAAAGGTCGCGTTCGCTTTTCTGCTTGCCGTTCTTCTTGGTTTGCTTGGACTGATTCGTCTGGTCCTGCTGATCGGGCTGCGTCTGGGAGTCCTGTTGCGGTACAGCTCCGGCGCAGACGGCCGAGAGACCAAGTAGCCCGACAGCTATAGTAAGTCGTCGGAAGGTACTGGCAGGATGGCCCATAAATCCACCTTTTCCAACCGCGAATCTTAACCTGTACGTCCGTACAGGTCAATTAAAGAATCCCCCGCTGGCTGTCCCTTGGGCGGTTGGAATCAGCCCGGAGGCGCGGGGTTGCCTCGGAGACCCAACGGTCCTAATTGGCGCCAAAAGGGGCGACTTAGCCGAACTATTTCCCTTTTCTTGCCGAGCGGTGTCGAATTAAGATGGACACGCTGCTTTACGCGCGTGTGGTCATCGAGCATGTATAGGTGCGCTCGGAACGTGAGGTATGCAGGTCAATTGGAAATAGGGCCGGATTTCCGTCCTTATTCGCTCCTCGCCTTCTAGTCGAGAAACATTCTGCCGCGCCCGGGCGTATGAATCAATGAAGGGTACGTTTGTCAATCCGGACGGTCAAATCCAAGAGGTCGGTCGATGAAGACGTGGCAAAAGATAGCGATCGGCGCGGCGGGCGTCGTCGTGTTCGGCGGCATGACGTGGTACAGCGTGTACAAGTCCAACCAGAACGTCGTCACCGTGCAGACGGGGCGGGTAGCTCGCGAAGACCTGACTTCGATCGTGACCGCGTCCGGCGAAATCCGGCCGAAGAACTACACAAACGTGTTGGGCGAGGGTATTGGCAAGATTACGGACATCGTCGTCAACGAAGGCGACCACGTGAAGAAGGGAGACGTCCTGCTGCACCTCGAGAGCGTCCAGCCAGGTGCGGACGTCCAGGCACAGCAAGCGAGCATCGATGCGGCGGAGTCCGGGATGAAAGCCGCGGGCGCGAGTTTCGATGCGGCCGTGGCCACGCTGGCGCAACGCCAGTCCGACCTCAGTAAGGCGCAACTCGATTGGCAGCGCGGCCAGCAGTTGTACAAGGAGCAACTCATCGCGAAACAGGAGTATGACGCAGACAAAGCCACGTATGACGGTGCGGTCGCAGCATTCACCTCAGCCCAAGCCCAAGTGGACCAGGCGCGTGCTTCGCGGGAGCAGGCGCGCTCGAATCTCGATCAGGGCCGCGCCGTGCTGAGACACACGGAGGACGTCTTGCGCAAGACCACTTACACCGCACCGATTAACGGCATTGTAAGTTACATCGCCGTCCGCGTCGGAGAGAACGTCGTGCCGGGCATTCAGGGAACCGCAGGCAGCTCCATATTGACAATATCGGACATGAGCATCGTTACCGCCGAAGTGAAGGTAGACGAAACGGACATTGTAAGCGTGAAGAACGGCCAGCCCGCCGACGTGTCGATCGATGCGATCCCCGATAAGACGTTCAAAGGCCACGTTACCGAAGTGGGCGAGCTGGCGATCCTGCGCACGTCCGGCGAAGCGGCGATGACAGAGACCACCGCCAACACGCAAGAGGCGCGGGACTTTAAGGTGGTCATCACTCTCGATAATCCTCCGGACTCCCTGCGCCCGGGGCTTTCCGTCACTGCAAAAATCCAAACGGCGCAGAAGCAGAATGTGCTGACGATTCCGATCCAGGCGCTCGCCGAAAGGACCCAGAAGGAGCTGGACGAGGCGAAAAACGGCACGAGCAGCAGCGTGACGCTGGCGGCGTCGAAGAGCGAAGGCGACAGCAGCCAGAAAACGGAGATTCAAGGCGTGTTCGTCGTGCGAGCTGGCAAAGCCGAGTTCATCCCCGTGCACACGGGCATCACCGGCGTGACGGACATCGAAATTACCGACGGACTGCGCGACGGGGACGTGGTCGTCACGGGAAGCTTCAAGGCGCTGCGGTCACTGAAGCCTGGCGCCAGCATCAAGATCGACAATTCAGCGCCCAAAGAGGATCAGTCGACCTCAAGCTAGTTCGGCATCATTCGGGGAGTCCAATGCCCATGGCAGTAGAAGAAGCCGGCGCGCAGAGTGTACGCCAAGACCTGATCGACGCCGGCATCGTCATCCAGACGGAAGAACTTTGGAAGACGTATGAAATGGGGACGGAGCAACTGCACGCCTTGCGGGGCGTGAACATGGTGATCCGCAAAGGTGAGTACGTCGCCATCATGGGTCCTTCGGGTTCCGGAAAATCCACGCTGATGAACTTGATCGGCTGCCTCGATACGCCGACGCGCGGAAATTATTGGCTCGCGGGGCGGCTGGTGAGCCAATTGGATGACGACGAACTCGCGGCCATCCGCAATCGGGAGATCGGATTCGTTTTTCAGACGTTCAACCTTCTGCCGCGTGCGACGGCATTGCACAACGTCGAACTGCCGATGATATACAACGGCACGCCCGCCGACGAGCGCATCGAGCGCGCGAAAAAAGCGCTGGCGCAAGTCGATCTGGCCGACCGCATGATGCACAAGCCGAACGAACTATCGGGCGGCCAGCGGCAGCGCGTCGCCATTGCGCGCGCGCTCGTGAACAACCCCTCGATTCTTCTCGCCGACGAGCCCACCGGAAACCTCGACTCGCAGACCGGCGAAGAAATCATGGCACTGTTCGCGCGGCTGCACGAGAGCGGCAACACCATCATCCTTGTGACGCACGAGGCCGACATCGCAGCGCACGCCCACCGCATCGTGCGCGTCCGCGACGGCAAAGTCGAAAAGGACGAAAGCACGAAGTAGCGTTTGCGATATTGCAGCTTCGTTGACACTCCCGCGATGCACCCGTAAGATTTCGGCACTGTGTCCGAGCGCGATCCACTTGCCGGAAAATCCGTGTCCCATTACCGGGTCATCGAGAAGCTGGGCGGCGGCGGGATGGGTGTGGTGTACAAGGCCGAAGACACTACGCTTGGCCGGACCATTGCGCTGAAATTCCTTCCGACTGAAGTCTCGAGCGACAAACAAGTACTTGAACGCTTCCTGCGCGAAGGACGTGCTGCGGCGGCGCTCAATCATCCGAACATCTGCACGATCCATGAAATCGGCGAACACGATGGCCAACGCTTCATCGCCATGGAGCTGCTGCAAGGGCAAACCCTCAGGCAGCGCATCGGCGGAAAACCGCTGCCTGTGGATATGTTGCTTGAATTGAGCACGCAGATTGCGGACGCGCTCGGCACGGCACACACCAAGGGCATCGTGCATCGCGACATCAAGCCGGCGAATATCTTCATCACCGAGCGGGGCCAGGCCAAGATTCTCGACTTCGGACTCGCGAAACAGATACCGCAAAGCCGCGCAACCATAGCGGCGGCGGAAGGGACGACGGAGGATCACGATCCGCACCTGACAAGTCCCGGCGTTGCGCTCGGCACCGTCGCCTACATGTCACCCGAGCAGGTGCGCGGTGAGGAGTTGGATGCCCGCACTGATCTGTTTTCGTTCGGAGCAGTACTCTACGAAATGGCCACCGGCCGCCAGGCCTTTGACGGCAACACATCGGCCGTAATTTTTCACTCGATCCTTGCGGAGGAGCCGGAATCCGCAGCGAAATGCAATCCGCTCTTGCCGAAAGGCTTCGACGACATCCTGCACCGCGCGCTCGAAAAGGACCGCGAGCTTCGCTATCAAAGCGCCTCGGGAATTCTCGCGGATCTCAAGAGGTTGAAGCGGGATTTGGATACCCCACGAACTCAGCGTCCGGT
>Ga0187772_10000718_pt1 | contig 14961 bp, 10 predicted proteins | sample 0116_SJ02_MP15_2_FD_133137 | JGI IMG/M metagenome (GOLD analysis project Ga0187772, IMG submission 133137) | Tropical peat soil microbial communities from peatlands in Department of Meta, Colombia - 0116_SJ02_MP15_20_MG | ecosystem: Environmental > Terrestrial > Soil > Wetlands > Peat | place... | reverse complement strand
GGAACGCTCAACAGGCTAAAGCTCTCAAAGATGCGCTCATTTGACCTCTTACTTGGGACATTCGTCTCATGGTTGCTAATTACCATTATACAGGTGCTCTTGCTCATCATCGTCGCCATAGTGCTGGGATATAAATGGCAAGGGGGTGTTGGTTCACTCGGGCTTGCGATGATAATTGGAATAATTGCAGGGATGGCGTCCATTTCTCTGGCACTGTTGATAGCAGCATTTGTAACAAACGAGCGGCAAGCGGGAAGCTTAAGTGCGATGATTTCAGTACCGATGGCCTTCCTTGCTGGGGCATTTATCCCACTACCGAAAGAGGCTATTGGTCAATTCAACGGAAGAACTTACCAAATATATGACATTCTTCCGTGGACTCATGCTGTCTCCGCTCTTAGGTCTGTTCTCACCTACGGAAGTGGGTTGAATGGAGATGTTATCTTCGAAGTGAGGTCGCTAATCGTTCTGGCTTCGATGCTGTTTGTCGTCGGAGTTGTTACTTTCTCAAGAGTGAGATTAAGAGCCGAGGGGTAAAAAAGAAAATAACCGTTGGGCTTCGAGAATGGGAAGTGGTGGCAGCTGTTTTTATTCAGCTTTCAAGCGGGCAGCAACCACTTCGATGAAGAAGATAGGAGTCGACACCCTACGCGATGTAGCTCCTGCACCATTAAATACATATCTTAACTATCCATTTGTTTATATCGAAGTCAAACGTTATCGCTGCGAACGCAAAATGAATTTTTTTAAATAAGACTAATGTGAGAGCATCGACCCAACTTCTGATTCGCTATACGAAAGCAAAATCGGGAAACATTTATGCTGTATAACGCATTTGTTCATAGCTAAAAAATTTTGTTAGTGGTGCGGTTCCAAGCTCATTTCACTCAGCGCTGCACTATTAACGGGATGTGTGAACCATGTGCTTGGCACGAACACCGATAAATACGTTTTTTCATTTACCCACCAGTCGCTTGGAGGTGAATTGTACCAAGTATCTGTACTGTCTAAAGCAGTCACACGTCACCTGCCAGGCTGCATACCGACGAAACTAAACGTAGAAGAAGCGTTCAATACTATTTCGTTGTACCAATCGTGCCAAGCCCCGTACGTGGATCGTGGTACTGTATCTCTACCAGGTAGCTATCTGCCCCAGACACCGGAGTCCACGTGAGCGTCATATCCCTAGGATAGTGATAGAAAATTGTATTATTAGCAGGTGACACTAGGATTGGAGTTTCCAGCTCAAATTTTGTCTCATAATCGAATACCCACCAAACACTTGGACTCGACGGCGAGTGGGCGTCAGTGCTATCTAAAGCAGTCACGCGCCACCTGCCCGGTTGATCACCAACGAAACTAAACGTATACGATGCATTCTGCACGGTTGCATTATACCAATCGTGCCAATCTCCTTGTTCCGGATCATTAAACTGTATTTCCACAAAGTAGCTATCTGCACCAGGCACTGGCTTCCACGCAAGTGTCATATCTCTGGGAAGTGGTAAAAATAGGTATTATTAGCAGGTGACACTAGGATCGGTACGCGCAGAGCTGGGGTTGCGGTCGAGTTCTGCATTGCCATCGCTATAGCCGGAAGATGAACGCTATTTCCCGCTGCGGCCACTCCCTCTGGTGTGAGTAAAAGGCATACAAGACTGAGAACTATAATTATATTTTTCTTCACAATATGCCCCTCCAAGAGAGCAAGTGCTATATCTAAATTTTGTTGAAGTGACCTCAGAACCCTTCTAAATTACTTAACACGCAGTCTATAAGTACTAACGGAGTGGTTACACTATAGCTATCCATTGTTATCATTGTCATTCCGTTGTCTACCCACTGCAATAATTTAAGAATGAACCGATGAAGATAGATGAAGGCGAGTCCTACTAGCGAGCTTTACCCACACATTTATTAATAGAAAAGTCAAGATTATTAATAGAAAAGTTAAGAGATCTAGTGTCAATTAACGAAATTAATGTAATTATAACTCCAATTCTTAAAGCTTGCTTGCTAAAAGCTTAGCATAGGCTAGGCTGCTACGGTCATTTTATTACGTTTCTAGCGACATATACTATGAAAGGAGTTCAAAAAGTTAATCTACCTAATAGTTTTATTTATGAATTGATATACAAATTAATATATATTTACTTCATCTTTAAGTATAACAATTGAAAGGGGAAACCATGGAATACTTTGTTCAAGCAGCGTCGTTGATAAAAAAATATGGAAACTTCAATGCAGTCAATAACTTGAACTTAAATATTCGTGCTGGAGAGATTTACGGATTATTGGGCCCTAACGGTGCAGGCAAAACAACGGCTATTAAAATGATATGCGGGTTGTTGAAGCCAACAGCAGGAGAGATATATGTTCTCGGAAAGAGGATCCCAGACGGCAGTTTAGCACGGTTTGTCGGGTATATGCCTCAAGAAACCGCGCTATATCTCGGTCTTACTGTTCATCAAAATATATCATTTTTTGGAGAGATTTATGGTTACAGGGGGCAAGAAATTGAGACTAGAGAGAGGACACTGCTTAAATTTATAGACCTAGAGAAATTTGCAGATGAACTTGTCATAAATTTAAGCGGCGGAATGAAGCATCGAGTCTCATTGGCATGTGCTCTCTTTCACGAGCCGAAACTAGTCCTTCTCGACGAGCCTACTGTCGGGGTTGACCCTGAATTAAGGGTCTCGTTTTGGGACTATTTTGAGGAGCTCAAGAAAAACGGAACGACAATATTGATTACTACGCATTATATGGATGAAGCCAGGCGATGCGATAGAATTGGCTTTATGCGGAATGGATCTCTCATAGCAGAAGGAGTCCCAGCAGAACTCCTCAATTACACCAACACTGATTCGCTTGATGATGCATTTCTAATATTCTCAAAACAGGACGGGGCGCAATGAAGCTTTATCGCGCATTAGCGGTGGGAAAAAGGGTCCTTAGAGACGTAATCAATGACAGACGAATGATATTACTAATTGTTGTAACTCCGATCGTCAGCATGCTTCTCTTTGGTTATACATTTGGCACCGAAATAAAGAACGTAAATGTAATTGTGGTTAACGAAGATAAAGGGGTATTTAACTCCCAATTGAATGTAACAGATAACATTTCTGACAAAATTATCGCGAACGTAAATCGACAAATTCTAAAGATCGACTACATGGATAATGTAAGTGAAGCAGTCAATAAAGTGAAAAATGGGCAAGCTTATGGAGTAGTTCATTTCCCATCTGATCTAACAAGCGGGGTATATGTTAAGGCGCAAAACAGTTCATACGTTGAAACAGCACCAATTACTGTAATGCTTGACAAGAGCAACACTGAAGTTGCAGAGAGCATATCTTCAAGTCTCAATGACGCAGTTTCTAAAACTGTGGACAGCATAGGAGTAACTTCTGCTCTCCCTATTAACAACGATCCTATATACGGAAACAACTTCAAGTTGATCGATTTTTCCGTGCCGGGAATAATGAGTTTTGCTGTGTTTGCTATAACGGTAGAACTGACACTAATATCGTTTGTCAATGAACGAACTTCAGGCACCCTACAGCGACTCTTCATATCACCCTTAAAAGAAAGTGAAATAGTAGCGGGATACTCGATGGCATTTTGTGCCATAGGCACTGCTCAGTCAATACTTATTTTAGGTGTAGCCATTGCCGCATTTCATATTACAGTGGCGGGAAACATTTTCATTGCCTTCGGCGTGATCATATTGCTAGTGGTTACTTCACAATCCTTGGGAATATTGATTTCAAGCGTGGCAAAAAGAGAAGCTCAGGTTCTTCAATTTATGCCACCTTTATTGCTAACTGCTTTTTTACTGGGCGGAATTGTTTGGCCGCTTGAAGGAATTCCATCATGGTTATTGCCCTTATCATACGTTCTTCCCCCGACATATGCTGTACATGGCTTACGTTCAGTTCTTTTAAAAGGGTGGGGTTTAGATAAAATTTGGTTAGATATCTTAGCATTAGCACTGTTTGAAGTGGTATTTTTAGTGCTGGCAATGCTGAAACTAAAAAGATGGGAAGCGTGAATTTATATAAACGTAAAAAAAACGCGTCGCTGGTCATAACGAGTGGGAATTAAATATGACCTCGATAGTAAATGGGACGCGTTAATTTGAAACGTTTCATTGTAGAGTTAAGATCGAATAGCGAAGATCCACATCACACGTACCTAAACTGCAAATTTAAAATTAGCATGCGATGAAATCGTGGGCCCATTTATCTCGACTGTGAAGATGTCAGAATGTGCGCTGCATTCAGTACGAAAACTGTGACTGGATAAAAAAATTTCTGAGAGATGTGGTGTGCGCTGGGTGACGATGACATCGATGAAGTTGAGCTTTCTTAGGGCCGCAGGGTTCTTCAAGAGCATTTTAGTAAGCGATACTGCCACTTCTAACCCCACTGCTCAGCAGCGCCAGTGGGGTAGATTCCTGATCTGTGATTTCACCCACTTGTGTGATTTATCTCACCTTGCGAGGCCCTCAGCGACGACTCTCCATAGTTCCTCGACATACCCGCGTTCCTCCTCGCCTTCTTATCGCGTCGATCCAGCCCCAATTCAAGTAGACTTTAGTCCTCCTCGAAGACTATTGTTTCGTTGCGCTTCAACTTTGCTATACTGAGAATTTCTTTCAGAGAGTAGAAGTCCTTTATTCTCCGGGCATTCTGATCATATGCTTCAATCCCGCCTGCTTTCTCTATTATCAGCCCTCCCTGTAGGCATCTCTTCTGGATGCTTATGTTGGTTCGCTCCATTGTCGCGGGAGCTAACCACGTGCCAGCTTTTAGCGCGATCCCGAGCTGTAAGGGCAGGGACTCAAATCGCCTTATAGTTCCCGGAATTAGTTCAAATGTCATGTCTATCGAGTCTTCCCCTAACTTTGTGATTGGGAGGCCGTGAACCGCAAAGAGCTCAGGCCTCATCGCTACGTGTGCTACTACCCATGTGCCGTCGATATACGCCTCACCTTCTCCCTCGGGCACCCCAATGTTGAACATGGGCACCAGCTTCTCTTCTTGCTCGCTTTTCTCAAGGTCCATGATCGCCTCGGGCAACTTCATCCTAAACGTCTTATACCGAGCCTTTATCCCGGCAGCTCTGCAGAGAGCGATAAAAACAGAGATTAAGTGGTAACACGTCCCCGTTCCTCTCTTCAGGGTCGCACCCACGCTGTTGAGGGGTAGCATCTCAGCTACCATTTTGGTCTTAACAAACCAAAAAGCCGCGTCAGCAAACTCGTAGTCTGACAATTCATACGCGCCCAACTCATTCGCCATCGCCACGACCTGGGGCCCACGGGGGTTACACCACCGTGTTGGTCTAAGGTACTGCTCGTTTGAGGTGCTGTACCGCATTTCTTCTTGAAACTGGGGGAGTTCGTATTGGCGCGGTGGACGAACGTACCGCTCTTCGTCGGGACCGATCACCCTGAGCTTTCTGAAGGCCGTAGCGTTCTTGAGCATCATCTTGGTAAGCGACGCCATTTCCATTAGCTTCGACTGTTTTGGTATCTCCGGAGGGGAAGACTCATGCCCTCGGATCTCGTCAACTTGTGTCACTTGTGTCACCACGTTGCTGACTTATATCACTTTGCAAGGTCTTGAGCAAGGATTCTTCGCAGTTCCTCAGCACACCCGCGCACCTCCTCTCCTTTGACGCGCTCGATCTCTGGCTCGAGGACAGGACCCAGTCTATCACAAACGGGACAGTGCTCGAGTATCCGCACCCTATCGCCCGATATGATGAAGCCAGGGTAGCTCTGTGCACTGGCGTCTAAGAAAGCAAAGCGCCCCCACTCACCATACGCTGTGGGCATCATGTCCTCGTCAAGGACAAGTGGCTTGTAATACGTATAGGGCACGTGGAGGTAGTGACCTTCGGGGCATTGCATCATCGTCGCGTTCCCCTCAACCATGGCGTAAACATCTAAGCAATGCGTTTCAGGGATGCCGAATACATCGGCCGCTTGTTTTCGGAAGTCCGCGTGCGTTATGCGGGCATCTTCATTGATTTTCCAGCCACCGCCAGTACGAATCCGTCCCCGCTCTCCGAAGTCAAAACTTGTGCCATCCTTCTGTAACTTATTCATGAGGTAGTGGAGCATAAAGGGCGGGCCGTTCAGCGCGATTATTTCCTCTGTTTTTTTATAGCACTCAAGCCACGCTGTGATCTGATCAACCATCTTCTGCAGCATCTCACTTTGGACGTACGACGTCACTAGTTCTTCCGTCTCCCGATTTCCACTCATCGCCCTTCGGAGTGAATCAGTGGTTATCTCGTAGTCCACAGCATACCGGACGTCCTTGTAAACGTTACCAGCGAGCATGTTTATCTTGCCTATAAATAGGTTTGTCTTTGCCGGGTTTGGGAACAACAAATAAACGTGGTTAGGTATCCGGGAGGGGATCATGCTGGCGAATGACATCACGCTCGCATACTGACCAGCTATAAATGTTTTCATATCTCTTGGGATAAACGTGTGCCTCCCGCTCGTCCCGCTGCTATATGTGACCATTAAACCTGCCGAGTTAAAGGCGTTGATCACATCGTCATACGTGGGATCTAAACTTTTGATGATGATTTTGGGCAGTTTGCCAGTAAAAACGGTTGAGAGCCAGTGTGCAAAATCTTTCCCTGACGGATACTCTTTGTAAATGGTGTCTAGAATGAGGGGAATTTTGTCAAGGTCATCGACGGTTTTGATGTCGTCTAGGCGGACGGCTCTCGTCTTGCAGTACTTGTGGTAAAAATAATTGTTGTCATAGTGGTAGGAAAACGTAAACCGTATCGACTTCAGTTGCATATCCTGCGCTTCTTCCAGTGGGACCCGGTACAGATCTCGTGGCTGGTAAATAACTTCATCTGCCGGATTCCAAGTATCTCTTGACGGAAGGTAGGGTGCTAACAGCCCGTTTAATTGCACTAAAGGTGCTCTAATTTCTTGTTCCAAGGTCATTTGAACACATACTCATGAATCTCTATAAGTTATAAAATGCATACTATTTGTACCGCTTTTATTGAATAACAATTTAGCCTGTTTTTAATTATTTAGTCTATTTATTGATTAAAGAATTACTGCCATAATAACATTCATGGCGTGAGGATCAGCTCTGAAAAACTGTAACGTTTAATTGTAACTAGAACTAATCCATGCGAACTATGAGAAAGGAGAATGTAGAACAATCGCTCGTTAGAGAAGCCAATAAGTCCACGATATTACAGTTTTAAAAAAATGACAGGATAATGAATTTCGCGCGCTCCTAAGAAACTAACACAGCCATTTTCTCATTATGAATGTGCACACCTCCTTCAGAGTTTAGAGTTCGTAAACAGCACACCTCAGACGGACATGTACTCTCCACTTCTATATTTCAGAAAAAGACGGCTATACTAAGGTGGACGTTTTTCAGGGAAAAACCAAACCAAAACTGGTTGAAGACTTAAAAACTCGTCGAGTACATGAAATATCTTCGAGGTCATTTAACTTTAATCGATTAAAAGCTTCAATTAAGCTGAATAACAGAGTATGTTCGTCAAGATACGTGTTGAATTGCTAAGTTAACGTGAACAAGTAGCGCTTGCTATCGTGCGAAGAATACGAAGGATTGTAATTGTCAGACTATACTCTTTAAAGCATCACTAATAAAAGGATACGCATCAAAAGATTGACTGAACGGGACGTTGAATGTCAAGGACATAATAGTCGCGGTAATCACTCCATTAGTCTCCATCGGCACGCTGTTGCTAAAGAGCGCTAGGAGAGCAGCGGAGAGTAATGGTTGGAAGTAAGCCTTTGAAACGAATGAGAGCTCTATATTACCTCCTGGCGGAATATAACCCCCAGCGGACGTGCCATTATAAACAGTTTGATTCGTCGGTTTTAATAGCACGGCATATTTCATGTTTGTGATGTTCATGCCGGTAAGATTAGGATTATGAATCTTAACTAGATACTTAAGCGTGAACCCATTATTTGTTATGCTATCGATTGACAGTAACGTTACCTTTTCTATAGTCGGAGGTTGAAGACAAAAAAAGTACGCCGCTCCTCCAACACCGATGATGCTAACGGTTAAAAGTAGTACAACGATCTTCTTCGTCGACATTCCTAGGTTAATTTTCATGGTAAATTCAACTCTGCTGCTCAATCGTCAACGCATTATACAACGATTTCATGTCAGCCGCAATTTCAATTGGAGGGCGTGAAGACTTTATTACAGTTTCCGGGTCTTTTAAAAGATGCCCTGTTGCAATGCAAACAACCGTTTCGGATTTATCGACGATTCCCATTTGAACAAGTTTTTTGAGACCAGCGATTGACGCCGCACTTGCGGGCTCGACCCCGATACCTTCAAGGCGCGCGAGCTCTTTTTGTGCCTCAAGTATCTCATTGTCCGTAACCGCTTCTGCAGTGCCCCCTGATTCGCGAATGGCGTTTAGAGCCTTAGGTGCATTTATTGGATTACCAATTCGTATCGCAGTTGCAACAGTTTCTGGCCTTTCAACTGGCTCGATGTCGGCAGCTCCATTTTTAACTGCCTCGACGATCGGCGATGATTTCCATGCCTGAATTCCAGTCATCATGGGAACATCATCTGTGACTCCCAATTCCATGAATTCCTTGTACCCCTTGTAAATCGCGCTAATATTACCTGCATTACCAACTGGTAAAACGACTCTATCTGGCAACCGTTGGTTGTTGTAGGACATAAGCTGGTCCACTGTCTCAAATGCTATGGTCTTTTGTCCTTCAAGTCTGTACGGGTTCACGGAATTTAATAAATAAAATCCTTTCTCTGAGCAAAGCTTTTGTATAAGCATTAAAGCCTCATCGAAATTTCCATGTATTGACAGCACCTTTGCGCCGTGCATAAGCGCTTGAGCGATCTTCCCTAACGCGACATGCCCACTCGGTAGCAGAACTAATGCTGTTATCCCGGCCTTTGCCGCGTAAATAGCCATAGAAGCTGAGGTGTTACCCGTAGAAGCACAAGCAACCGTCTTCATTCCCAGCTCTAGGGCCCGAGAGACGCCGATGGTCATACCTCTGTCCTTAAATGATCCTGTAGGATTCATTCCCTCGTGTTTTACGTAGAGTTCCTTTAGCCCAAGGCTTTCGCCCAGCTTATCACATTTATAGAGGGGGGTTCCGCCCTCGAATAACGTTATTGGATCTCCCTTTATGGGAAGCAAATCCCTATACTTCCACACCTTCGGCGCGATGTGCGTCATAGTTTCTATTTTGAAATCTAAGTCTGAAAAATCATATTTGATTTCAAGAAGACCGTCACAGCTACAAGTGTTGATGATGTTTGTAATATCATACTTTGCAGCACACTTAAGACACTCAAGATGCATTTTTCCTCACGACTCGCGTTTAAGCGATTCTATCTGTTCCTTGGATAACTTCTGAGCCAGTACTAACGCCTCGTCTATTTTATCTATATTCTGCCCACCGCCTTGTGCTCGTTCGGGTCTCCCCCCTCCTCCGCCGCCGAGGATGATGCTTGGTTCTTTGATCGCTTCGTTTGACTTAAAGCCTCTATTGATAACATTCTTCCCCGCTACTATAACAAGGTTAGCACGCCCGCCGTGTGTCCCCCCTAATATGAGAACAGCATCATCAGTCAAAAGCTCTTGAGACGTTTTCAATAGTTCTTTTATATCGGCATCTTTAATTCTTCGAGGAGCTAGGATCTTAACTTTGGTATCATCGATCGTGACTTCTTCATCTCGATTAATCGTTACAATGTCGGCATCATTTTCTAAATTGGAGGTCCTCGTAATTGCACTAGAGGTGGCAACAGGCACTTTAATTATTACTGACCTCAACTGTGCATTTTTCTTTTTCAGATCATCATTTTCTTTCTGGAATTTCACCCATTCATCGAAGAAACGCTTGATCGTTGTTGGGAGCTTGTCGGAAGGTACACTAAGGATTTGAGAAGCGTCGCTGATGAGCTTATCTCGATCTTGATCATACGATATAGCTGCGATTCCGGCTGCAAATTCAAAACGTTGAACGCCATCCTGTATGCCCTCGGTCTTTATAATTCGGATAGGTCCTACTTTGCCTGTTCTCGTCATGTGGGTTCCTGCACAAGCTTGGACATCACTACCAACTTTTACTACTCTGATTGTCTCTCCAGGGGGCACTCCTCCTTGATATAACACAAACCCATATGTCTGTTCCGCCTCGTTTCTGTCAATCCAGGCGGTTTCGACGGGGATATCTGCCATAACTAATTTGTTTGCTTCCCGCTCAATTTCATTTTGCTCATCAACATCTATCCTTTTATAATGAGAGACGTCAAGCCGCGACCGATTTTCGCCTTTCTGTGCCCCTTCCTGCCATATATGGTTGCCAAGTGTATTTTTTATGGCCGACAATAAGATGTGTGTTGCCGTATGATGTCTGGCGTGAGACATTCGTCTTCCTGCGTTAATTTCCCCCGTTACCTTCTCACCAACTCGAAACGGCGAAGTGTCGCTGACTTTATGAAATACTACGCCTCCTACAAGCTGCGCGTGGTCCATCTTTACTTTAACCCCTGAACTCGACGTGATGTAACCATTGTCTTCAGGTTGTCCGCCACCTTCGGGATAGAACAGCGTTTTGTCAAGTATCAAACTGTGATCAATAACATCTATTACCTTAGCTTGAAACCTTGTCATCTCAGGCTCATCGTAAAACATTCTGTATGTTGAGGGGAGTTCAGGACGATGCTCCATATGAACCTCCTCTTGCATGACTAACTGATCGTGCGTTTGAGCTACAAGCGCGTAGAAGTCATCAGGGAGATCGACACTTGCCCCTTCTTGTGTAGACACCGATTTGACAATCTCTGGTGGAACACCGTGAGTATCATAGAGCTTGATCATTTCATCAAGGGGTATGACACGTCCCTTATATTCCTCTGCTAGGACTTTAACAAGCCGTTTACCTTTGTCTATGGTACTCTTATACCTCCTAGCCTCGTGCTTTATAACGTCAACGATGGTGCCAAGTCTCTCTACATACTGGGGATACGCCTTTTGGGCTTCTATCTGCATTCGCACGATGTCTTCCAATGCAATATCGAGTTTGATACTCTCCGAGAGGCGTAGTGCCTTTCGTATCACTAGACGGACCAGGTATCCTGCTTTTACATTCGATGGCACAATACCGTCGCCGAGCATGAACATGAGGCACCTTGAATGATCAGCCAAGGTGTATACGGCCTCAACGGGTTCAACTATTTTGACAAGCTCGGCTACTGATGTTCCGATAGTTTCTGCAACTCGTTTCCGAAGAAAGAGTAAATTCGAGCCCCTTATGTCCATTAAGCCCGCCAACCGGGCATTGTGAGCTAAAATGTTCGCATAAAATGGGTCTTCAAGCGAGTGTTCAATTCCAGCCTCTATCATCAAGGCTTTAACAATGTCAGGCATTACAGCATCATATATAGTCGGCGCGCCGTTAGACGCCCACACGAACCTCTCCAAACCGTATCCTGTATCAACAATAGAATTCTCCATTTTTTGGTAATGCTCACCCTTGATTGCAATGCCCGAACTTGAGCGTTTCAGATCCATAAAAACGAGCGTTGCAAGTTCAAGCCCTCCAAGCAGTACCTCTAGTGCCGTTCCTGCGTTCCCTCCACCAGCCCAAGGGCTTTCCTTGTACGTGATGGCACGAGGATCCGCGCCTAGCTCTTGCAGCAGCACATCACAGTACTTTATCGTTTCGTTTTTCCAATAGATTTCGCAGTCGGGATAATTAAAGGCGTGATGCGCCATCATTTCGAAATTCGTCAAATGTCTACCACTCTTACCTACTACGGTAATGTCATTGAGCCTGATACACGGTTGTGATATCGTCAGAGGATTTGCGGGCGGGGGCACAAGGCCTGAAGTTACAAGTGGTTGAAAATCATAGATTGATGCATTTACGAGAAGAACGTCTTGCCTCCACCGAGCAATAACTGGGTAGGGTGTGATCTTCGTATGTCCATGGCGCTCGAAGAAAGTAAGATAGAAATTTCTCATCTCATCAAGGCTACGCTTTTTGAGCACAGGCGAACCAATAAACGAATATGGCATACACGGAGCGTCACCGCAGGTCTCATCATAACCTCGAGACCAAAATTGACTGCCACACTTTATGCATTCTTTCTTTTCGAAGTCGCCTGTTAGATACTCCTGAGCCCCCAAGCTAAACTGAATCTCTGACATTCCTAACACATCAACAAATTAAGTTTGAAAGATAAAAAGACAGCAAAAGCCTCTTATTAACAGTGAACTTACTCAAGAAGTATTAAAAAGTTACGTTGGCTAGTAGATTACATTAAAGCAGTGAAGTTTCTTAACGAGTTATATATTACGTCAGTCACTGAATCGACAAAGAATTCTTGATGGTTAGGATGCTATATCTATCAATCCATAAAAAGACAACAATACGACACAAACGATATATAGAGGGCTAGTTTCAAAAAAATACGATTTTATTAGATCGTAGAAAAAAACCAAGCTGCATAAAGTTTATCACTTGGAGTGTACATTAGTCGAATAAAGAGTGATTATAGTGGACCTTGAAAACTTACGCCACGGCACAGAACTTCTCAAAAGAGGATTTGCCAAAATGCAAAAGGGAGGAGTCATAATGGACGTTACGACGTCGGAGCAGGCTGTAATTGCTGAACAAGCTGGAGCAGTTGCGGTTATGGCGTTACACGCAGTTCCCGCCGACATCCGCAAAGCAGGCGGAGTAGCGCGAATGGCTGATCCACTCGTTATTGCAGAGATTATAGAAGCCGTTTCTATACCTGTTATGGCAAAAGCACGAATTGGACATTTTGTAGAGGCTGAAATCCTAGAAGCACTCGGGGTAGATATGGTCGATGAATCTGAAGTGCTAACCCCGGCGGATGACAAATATCACATTGACAAGTTAAAGTTCACAACTCCTTTTGTCTGTGGTGCGCGCGACCTCGGAGAAGCTTTAAGGAGGATCAATGAAGGAGCTGCTATGATCCGCACAAAAGGTGAGGCAGGAACCGGTGACGTAGCGGAAGCGGTACGTCACATGCGTGCTATTATGAGCAAAATAAGAGAGCTTAAAGGAAAAACTAACCAAGAATTGATGACGATCGCACGCGAAATTGAGGCTCCTCATGCACTTGTTGTAGAGACTGCTGAACTACAACGGTTGCCTGTCGTAAACTTTGCTGCAGGTGGAGTGGCTACTCCTGCAGATGCAGCGCTCATGATGAAGTTAGGAGCAGACGGAGTATTTGTGGGATCTGGCATCTTCAAATCAGAGCTCCCTGCAGCGATGGCAAAGGCGATTGTTGAAGCTGTGCAGAATTATGATGATCCAAAGGCTCTTGCCGAAATCTCCAAGGGTTTAGGATTGCCTATGAAAGGGCTTGCAGTAGGTCAGATACCAAAAGAAGAGATTCTACAAACAAGAGGTTGGTGACCAAACCCCTTCCAACTAATTTCTTGTGTTCAAAACATCACAGGATCTACAGATAGAATCAAATTCGAAAAAAGCTGCATTCTGATACGTCGCTTTAAGAGAGAATTAGCGTCGACCACTGCCATAACTCTTTCATTGCTTAAGCCTCTCTGATGCGTAGATTAAATACGCGCCGGCAAGAGACTTAAAAGTTAAAAACGGATCTGAACGATAAAAAATTAAACGATGATCTTTACCTCAATTGTGCATATTGATCCCATCTTGGATATAACCACCCACGAGGTCCTTCAGTATTATACTTATACACATTATAAACCGCCCATTTTACATTGGCGGGAATACACCTCTGTGAATACACGCTCACCGTTTTGCCAGCCCCCAAACGCACCCATCCGAGTCCTGCGTGTCTCACAATGTTATGCGCAACGCCACTATCTACGTAATAAAAACCTGTGATTACGCCGCTGCCCTTACTATAATGAGGTGGCGCAGGAGCTGGCGCATACAGGGTGGCATATGGGGCAACCCATGTATCGTTGTTCCCATTATTGGTCACATCCCATTGGAAGTATTTTTCGTGTTCAGGCGTTAACTGAACCGTGACTACATATTCTGGGACGACTATTATCCCATCAAACTTGTTAATGGTGAGCGACGATATCGGTTTGCCATCTAAGGCGCGATAATTATCAGCGAAGCTTGTTGACCTTATCGTTATATTGTCTGGCGTTGGATTCACAAATATCTTTGCCTGCGTATAGTCTCTCGTCCATATTCCAGGATAATTGCCGAGTTGGTAGGCCTGTCCTTTTGGCTTACCGATCACACATCCATATTCGTTAAACCACTGCGTTGAGGTAGGTGCGTAGAAGAAATAACCATCGGAAAGAAGTGCTGACATATAATAAAAATGCCTTGTGCTTGCGTCAGGGTTGTTTGCGTAGAAAATGGAGAACTTCTTCTGAGCGCTTGCAAATTGCGGCATCTCTATCGCGCTTTTCATCCAGCCCTTATACGAGACGAACCCTTCATCCATCCAGCCATCATTTCTGTTCAAGTAATCTTGCATGGAGCTATCCATTAAAGGAGACTGCCCATTATAGAACTGTAGTTTTCCACGCATGCGTACTTGCTCATAGAACGCGTTAAGGGCGACATGCCAGTTAGCAACTGATGTTGTGTAAGCATTCTGCCACACATTGAAGCCACAAGCAGGATCATTTACTCCATTATCCAGATATAGTCCGTCAAAGTCCTTAGTGGTGAGTGCTTCCCGGCAGAGTCGGACTGCCTCGTCTCTCCAGCCAGACTGAGTGAGATCCATAACTTGCTGTGTCCCACTATAGGTAGTAATGATATTACCATTAGTGTCTTTCAAAAACCACTCCGGGTGATATTTAACAACTTTTTGAAACTCGCTGGTCGAATCTTCCGAGATACAACAAAACTCAGGATTAAAATATGCAAAG
>Ga0187772_10000717_pt1 | contig 14965 bp, 12 predicted proteins | sample 0116_SJ02_MP15_2_FD_133137 | JGI IMG/M metagenome (GOLD analysis project Ga0187772, IMG submission 133137) | Tropical peat soil microbial communities from peatlands in Department of Meta, Colombia - 0116_SJ02_MP15_20_MG | ecosystem: Environmental > Terrestrial > Soil > Wetlands > Peat | place... | reverse complement strand
TATTTGCGCCGTAAACTGGCCGACCGTGTCTCCAAACCAGAAACGTTGGAAGTCTTTATGGCGCCAGAGCTTTCCTTCAAGTCGCATCTTCAAATTGATTGAATCCTCGACGCGTGCATGTTTGATAGATTGCGATGCTACGGCTTCTCTCAAATAAAAGGGAGAATCACGTGGTGTGATCTCTTCCGATGATAACATTGGGAAGTTGCGGCAACACAAATAGAGGACAAGATACTTACCTTGTAATAGCAGAAGCGATGCGAGTGCCGGGGAGGTGAAAGTGTTTGGTTTGGAAATGCATTGAAATTGTCGGTGAGTCGACTGAGAGCTTCGCCGAAGCCACGCGAAACGCCATAGCCGAAGCTGGCAAGACGGTGAAGAATATGCAATGGTTCGAAGTCGTCTCCCTTAGGGGCACAGTCCAAGACGGCAAGGTAGATAGATTCCAGGCATCAGTGAAGATCGGGTTCAAAGTCCAACGGTAGAAAGCAGCCGGCCACTTGGACAGTGGGCTTCTTCGTTCACCTTCGCATCCTAGAAGAGATCGGGCTAGCGTACTACTGACGCGGTTGTATCTGCCGCCGCAATTTGGACGGAAACCTAAAATTTCGCCTACGGCGCGCGCACTGCCAGGTTGTCTGTAATTGCCCACTACTAAGAAGACTACGAAATCTCGGAAGGCAGCGACGGCGCCGCGAATCACCTATTCAACTCTGAAAATTACGCCGGAGGATGATCGAGCATATGATCACGCGGTCGAAGAGATTCACGGCCGGCTTGGCAGCCGTTTTGCAATGTACGTGAACGGGGAACGATGGATTGGGACAGGAGAAGAAGCGTCACACGCAAGCCCTGTCGACACAAGCGTCGTGGTAAGTTACTTCCCTAGAGGGACGAGAGAGGATGCTAAGGCAGGAATCGACGCCGCCCGTGATGCGTGCGGAAAATGGAGTAAGGTGGGGTACAAGGAACGAACGAAAATCCTACGAAAAGCCGCAGATCTCATCATCAGCCGACGTTATGCTCTGTCAGCCTGGATGGCTTGGGAAGTCGGGAAGAACCGCGCCGAGTCGCTAGCGGAGGTTAACGAGGCGGCGGAACTCATTCGATACTACTGCGATCAGATGGAACAGAACAAAGGTTTCACGCGTCCCATGGAAGCCCCAGGTCCAAACCAAGCCACCACCAGCGTTCTTCGTCCATTTGGCGTGTGGGCTGTGATAGCACCCTGGAATTTCCCTCTCGCCTTAGCCACGGGCATGACGGCCGGCGCCTTGGTGTCGGGAAACAGCGTCGTCTTCAAACCTTCAAGCGAATCCCCGGTCTTAGGTTATGAGTTGACGCGAACCTACATCGAAGCGGGGATTCCACCCGGCGTCTTCAACCTCGTTACGGGTCCAGGCGGGACTGTAGGCGCTGAGCTACAGGAAAACAGCAAAGTGGACGCATTAATCTTCACAGGTTCCTTAGCAGTCGGGTTGGGGTTATACCATAGCTTCGCGAAAGCCTACCCCAAGCCCGTAATAGCCGAGATGGGTGGCAAAAACCCAGCCATCGTAACTCGGAAGGCAAACATCGACGAAGCGGCGGAAGGCGTTGTTCGTGCGGCGTTCGGGTTCGGAGGACAAAAGTGCAGCGCCTGCTCTCGGGTGTACGTAGAGAAACCGGTAAAAGAGAAGTTCATGTCGACGTTGGCGGAGTACGTTAGGAAACTCGTAGTTGTGGGCGAACCGACTAGGAAGGAAACATTTCTTGGGCCGGTGATAAACCAAGGGGCCGTTGATACCTACCTCCAAGCCGCGGAGGAAGCAAGAAGGGATGGAGGCTTGCTGTCCGGCGGTAACCGATTGAAGGAGGGACGGCTGGAGAAGGGCTACTTCCTCGAACCCGCTGTTGTCGACAACCTATCCCTAAGCCACCGCCTATTCAAAGAAGAACTATTCGTTCCATTCCTTGCAGTCGGAACCGTGGACTCTCTGGACGAAGGTCTGCGGCTCGCTAACGATACAGAATACGGCTTGTGCGCGGGGATCTACAGCCACGACAAAGCTGAGCTGGAAAAGTTCTTCGATAACATCCAGGTCGGAGTCACATACGCTAACCGCCGAGCCGGAGCCACAACCGGTGCATGGCCGGGAGTGAACTCGTTCGGCGGATGGAAGGGAAGCGGATCGACAGGAAAGAACGGTCTCGGTCCCTACTACGTCCCACAATTCATGCATGAACAATCCAGGTGGATTGTCGGAAAGTAGCCCAGTGATTATTCGGAATACGCCCACCAGGGGTAACTGAACTGGCCTAACCCCGGCGGCTTCGCCCTACTCGTCTTCCTCAGCCCTTCTAGGCCGCTTCAACGGTTCGTTAATTCGCTTGACTAATTCAGGAGGAAGTTGGTAGCCGCATAGCTTGCACTTCCAAGCGCCGTCATAATCATGGCAGCAATCTCCCTCAGACAAGAATACCGCCTAATTCAGTTCGTTGTTCGGCCTCCCATACGAGTATGTATCCTCTCCCATGCACGAAGGCCCCCTCCTGCGGCATCCTGTCAATTTTCGACCATATACTCTGTTAATTTTACAGGAATGAAAGCACAGGAACCCATATCAGACCGTCACTCTGAGGTTAGATTGGAATACGTTGAGGCTTCATGAGTCAGCAAACAAATCCGACTGAACAGGAACTGATGCGGGAATCGGGAATCTTCTTGGTCAATAAAGACAAGGTCCCCCCTGAAAAGTTAGGGAAGGGTGCGGAGAGAACTGAGGTTCAGTACCTGATTGACGACCGCCAGGGATCGAACCGTTTCGCCCTACGCCTCTACACAGTCCAGAAAGGAGGCCACACACCCTTCGATCAGCATGAATACGAACACCATGTCTACATACTCAAAGGAGAGGGATTACTGCGCCAATCAAAGGACTCAACCTCACCCTTAAAGACACTCAAACCTGGAGACTCACTCTTCATTCCATCCAACGCCGTCCATCAATTCAGCAATGCGCGAGACGAACCCCTTGTTTTCCTATGCGTGAAAGGCAACCCGCAACTCTACACACGTAAACCGCCGAGCGGAAACTCTAACGATTCCGATCAGAGCTACTGTTAACGGAAGATTTCCAAAGCGTTGGTGTGAGAGGGTCAGTGCAAATTCAGTTTCGCTGACCCTTTACAAGGTGTGCAGTCTATCTCGCGTCCGTTCATTTCGCACGTTTCCTGTGTTCAATGTCGATGCAGGTTCGAATAGTAGAACGTGTGCATCTTCCTCCGCGACGGGTCGATGTTCCACGTTTCTCGGGACAACAATGAATTCTCCTTCATTCAACCATACCTGCCTGTCATGGAATTCGATCCTAAACTTTCCCTTCACGACCAAGAACATCTCATCCTCGTTTTCGTGATGATGCCAGACGAATTCGCCCTTCAACCTAACCAGCTTCACCTGCTGCCCATTCAGCTCACCGACAATGCGTGGGTTCCAGTAATCCTCTATCTCCTTGAACTTCTCAGCAACGTTTACCTTCTCCACGGTCCCAGCCTCCGCAATTGTTATCGCATTCACAGAAAAGCAGTGAAATTTATCGTCTATGTTGGCATTGTGAGATGCCGGCCGCCTTACCATTAAGGCCGTATCATGGGGTAAGTGTCGGGCTTTCTTACCCGAGCGAATTCAAGTTAATGCCCCTACATTCGGTTTAGGCAACCCTCCTACAGCTCATCGTAACATTAGCGAATTGCGAGACAGCTCATTGGTAATTTTGATAAGCATCATTCGAGGTAGACTATCTACTATCCATGAGCTCGATGCCTTTTTCGGGGTTTGTAGACCTCGACGATCTGAAGAAGACGCTGTTGGCACTCTCCGTTGACCCGTCGATTGGCGGGATGCTTGTTCTTGGGCCTAAGGGGACCGGAAAGTCAAGCCTCACGCGTGCTTTCGCCGAACTTCTACCCGAAATGGAGGTGGTGATTGGGTGCAGCTTCGGGTGCTCACCTACTAGTGTGGAGGGGTTGTGTGCCGATTGCGCAGCACGCCTGAAGGAGGAAGGCAAGCTTGCGCACATAACGCGAAAAATGAGCATAGTTGATCTGCCAATAGGTGTCACGGACGACCGGGTCATTGGCTCATTGAACGTTGAGCAGACTCTGCGAGATGGAAAGATCCACTTCGAGCCCGGTCTCCTAGCTCGGGCGCATCGAAACATCCTATATGTCGACGAAGTGAACCTCCTCCCAGACCACATCGTTGATCTAATCCTAGACGCCGCCTCCTACGGCTGGAACGTCGTAGAGCGTGAAGGGATTTCCCTCAAACACCCTGCACGATTCATACTGATCGGGACAATGAATCCGGAGGAGGGGGAACTGAGGCCTCAACTCCTGGACCGTTTTGCCGTAAGCGTAGTCGTTCAGACGGTCCTAGACCCACAAATCCGAGCGGAAGTCGTCAAGAGGAATATCGAATTTGAAAGAAACCGCGAACTCTTCAACACGAACTGGCTGACGGCTCAGAATAAAGTCCGCGCGCAAGTCGAGAACGCACGCAATCACCTCAAAGACGTTTTCGTCTCTGACCAAACAATTGGTACGATTACTCAAGTCTGCGGAAGATTGACAGTGGACGGATACCGCCCCGACATAGTCGCAACTAAAGTGGCAAGGGCTTTAGCGGCTATCGACGGTAGACTGGAAATTCGACCGGATGACTCACTGAAGGGTTTGAAACTCGCCCTCGGCCACAGAACGCGCGCTGGAGGACTCAAACCCCCGGCGACCCAGCAGGAGATTGAGAGGGAATTCAAGGAAGCGAGTATACAACAGGTGAAGGCTGCATCCGCCACACAGAACCTGCAACCCACCGCGGGAGAGCAGACTCTCAACGCATCCACTCAAAAGAAACACTTCTTGCGAAAGTTATCAATCAAGCAGCCGGCTGATACCCAAGGCGTCGCCCCAGACCGGAAGGAACATACTAAGTTGAGGATGATAGGATACGCGTTGGTTCTAGTCAGCCTGACGTATATGTACCTCTCGTTGCGACTCTGGATCTTCGTCACATTTGTGGGGCTTCTATTGCTCTTTCTGCTCTTGTTGACTCTTTTTCGAAGAGGCAAGGTTGGAGGAATCACGCCCTACCCAAACTTCAGGGGAACCAGAACCAGAGCGCAAAGGATCGTAGCCTCTGCGACTATCGCCTGGCCGAGCCCACGAAGGATTCTGGGCAAGAAGATTGCCGAGGGAGAACAATTGATAGAAGAGACAACTACGAGATCCCATGAAGCCAAACTTGAACTCGAGAAAATTATGGCTCGAGCCCGATGGTGGGGAAGAAGGAAAGGAGTCACGGGCAAAGGCAGACTGGTCTCGTATAGAACCTTCTCAAAGACCACCGATCATGATGTTGCAATTGCGACGTCGATCAGACTAGCTGCGCGCAGAGGCAGTCCATTGAAGGTTCGCGCAGACGACCTTCGAGCAAACGTCCGAGAGGGCCGTATTAAGGCGTCTATGATTTTGCTTCTGGACTCCAGCGAATCCATGATAGATTCCCTGGGCAAGGTGCGCGATGCAATTCGAGCCGTAAAGAAAAGCACGGCACGAATGCGAGATCGAGTTGGACTAATCGTATTCAAAGGGGAAGAAGCGCACGTTCTACAGCACCCCACAACGAATTTCAACCTAATCATGCGGAAACTCACTAATGTTGGTTTGAGCGATTTCACGCCACTGGCCGCCGGCATGATGAAAGCCGTGAAGCTGGCCCGAGCGGAAGAAGCGAGGGGCTATGCTCCCGTCCTAGTTCTGGCAACCGACGGCGTTGCTAATGTTTCCGTTCGTCGCTTCAGTAATATTGGGCAGTCCGTTCCAAACCCGACTGAGGATGCCCTAATGGTCTCAAGAATTATCTCGTCGCACAAGTGGAAGACGGTTGTGGCGAACATGGCCCACGTAAACGAAAACGGGCCGTTAGACCTTATCGTAGGAACCCGTTTAATGATGAACATAGCGCGTAACACGAAAGGCGTCTACGTAGGGTTCCCGCGTAAGGAGGACGAAGCGATAGTTCAAGACATGTTCACGCAAACCTTGACTAACATGCCTCCCAATCCGGAATGAGTATAGCAGTACGATAGGAGGTCACGGGAGGTATGCTAAGCCATTGTGTATTTCTTGATCGCGTCGTCGCTTAGCTCTATGCCTAGGCCGGGTTTTCTTGGGAGCGGTATGTAACCATCCACCATACCGATCTCGTCTCTTACAAGTTCTCTTCTGAGGGCTGATTCTGAAAGGTCTCCGGGTAGGAACTCGATGAAAGGACAATTGGATGCAGTTGCTGCTAGGTGGGCTGAAGCCGCGATGCCTATGCCGGTTTTCCAGCAATGCGGCACAACCAGCTTGCCTCGCAATGAGCCGTAATCCACGACCCGTTTGGCTTCCGTTAATCCGCCCACTCTACCGATGTCTGGTTGCGCTATGTCTACCCGGCCCCTGTCGATTAAGTCTTTGAACTCAAATCGTGTCTGAAGCCATTCCCCGGCCGCAATTCGAACGGGGCTCCTGTCTGCTAAAGCGGCGTAACCGTCCAGGTCGTCGGACCTGAGTGGGGTTTCGAAAAAATATATGTCATATTGCTCAAGCTGCTGAATTGTTCTGAGGGCGGCCCTCCAATCGTTCCAGCAATAGGCGACGTCAACCATCAAAATCATGTTCTCGCCTACCGCTTCACGGCAGGCGGCCACGATCTTCACAATCTCGGAATCATCTTCTTGCAATCCCATGTGCGAGTACGGCCCATTCACGCACACCTCAAGTTTCGCGGCCGTGAACCCATCCCCTTTCGCCTGGACGAGTTTGTCGATTAGGTTCTCTGTGTATTCTTCGATGGTGTTCCCTTTCGGGAGGAGGCTTGCGTAAGGGCGGATTCGAGGTTGTTTAGCACCTCCGAGCAGTTCCCAGACTGGTTTGCCAAACGCCTTACCCTTGACGTCCCACAGCGCCATGTCCAGCGCGCCGATGGCGCAGATGCCCAGTCCTCGTCTTCCCGACATAGCTGTGGCCTCGTACATCTTATCCCACAAAGCTTCGGTCTGAAGCGGATCCTCACCCACCAACAATTCCCTCAGTCCGACTGACATAATGTGTGTGCTTGGTGATTCGATGTATGCTTTAGTGGCCCAAGGGTTTGTGTCGGTCTCCCCAATCCCGACTATGCCATCGTCGGTATACACTCGCACGACAATATCATCCTGGGCTGAACTGCATGCTTTGCTCTCATAGTCCGGCACAAGCAGAATCGAAGATTCAACTTTCGTGATCTTCAAGTACGATCAACTAGCTAGGTGATTCCGACAGCGCCCCATTGAAAACCTTCTCGTCCCAACCGAATTTGTTAGCTCGACGGGATCCGTTCACATGAAACATGACACCTGGAAGTATCTAGGTCCACCGAAAAAATTCTGTTGACCCAACGCCCTGAATCTGAGTCTCAAACCTAAGAACCAATACCAGCTCTAATATGCGCCCGCTGAAACCGCGACTCGCGGAAAGTATGTCGATCGGTTTTGAAGTAAGAAGCGAGAGACTCGCCGTTCAAGGTGGGACGCCGGTTCGAACCGAAGCGCTTCCCCTAGAACCCGACATAACCGAAGACGAGGTCGAAGCAGTTCTCGATGTGATGCGTAGCAGGCGACTATCGCAGCTCGCGGGCAAGTACGTGGAAGATTTCGAAGTCGAGTTCGCCCGATACATCGGAACGAGATATGCGGTCGCGGCTAACTCAGGCACCTCAGCCTTGAGCCTTGCTGTCGCAGCCTTACGGATCGGTACAGGGGACGAGATTGTTCTGCCCCCGTATACTTTTGTTGCAACCGCTAACGGGATTCTTCAACAAAACGCGATACCGATCTTCGCGGATGTTGATAAGGCGACGTTCAACCTGGATCCGGGAAAACTCGAGGCAGGAATATCCGAGAAGACCCGTGCGATTATGCCGGTCCACATGATGGGATACCCCTGCGACATGGATGCGATAATGGAAATTGCGCGAAAACACAACCTTTTCGTAATCGAGGATTCGGCGCAAGCTGCCGGTGCGGAGTACAAAGGAAGGAAAGCCGGGTCGATAGGCGATGTCGGTTGTTTCAGTTTCTACATGAACAAGAATATGACAAGCGCGGAGGGCGGTATGCTGGTAACAAACGATGCAGACGTGGCTGAACGTGCGATGACATTTAGGAACCACTGTCGACCGGCGATCTCTAACGTGCCGAACGTTCCCGCCTACAACCTCTTTACTGGGATTGGCTGGAACTTCCGAATGAGCTCGCTTCAAGCGGTAATTGGCAGAAGCCAACTCAAACGGTTAGATGAGGCAAACCGAAGAAGAACCATGAACGCCGAATTTATTCGGCACCATATGCGGCCTTTCGAATGGCTACGGCCACAAAAAATTCTGGCAGACACTAAACCGGTTTATTGGTTCCAAGCCTTCAGAATAGATGAGTCATCTAAGATTAAAAGGGACGAATTCACGGCTGCCGTTTCGGCTGAAGGTGTAAAGGCCGAGGGGTATACTCCCATTCCAGTGCACCTGCAAGAACTGTTCACTAAACAAGTTGGTTACGGCCGAACACATTGCCCCTTCGACTGCCCAGTCTACGGCAAGAATTTACAATACCAAGTTGGAGACTGTCCCGAAGCGGAGAAACTCTGCAAGGAAGACGTGATAATTCCCTGCTATCATGCCTTGCGAGGAAGTGACCTAAACGACATCGTTACAGCACTCACTAAGGTCGCAACATATTACCGGTCGAGAACTTAGCCAGTGAATACGGAGTCCTCAAAGGTTTCACGCGGCTCTTTTCCAATGTGAATTGCCTAAATGGTGCAGCGCGATGCCTTATCGTTTTCGCGGGCTACCGGTACGTTTGAAGCTTGAATCATGAAATCTCTCTTTGCCTCACCGCGGTTGGAGGGAAGCGAGCTACGACCTATGATTCCACATGCGGTCATGCGACGCGTGGTCACGACCTAGTACTCACGCTTAGGGGAGGAATATCGTAACTGGTATCAGTTGATTTTCAACCCCGTCTGGTAGCGTTATGAAGTTTGGTGCATTTCCTTGCGCTAGGATGTGGAGAGCGTAAAGGTCCAGAGTTGAGAACTGCGGTACCTGGTCCACCCGTAATGAGAAGTACCTGGGCTCCATGATATCTTTCCCATCCATCAAGCTGCCCAGGCCTAGAACTCTACCAAGTTCATGGAGTGCAAGCCAGAACGCGTACCGCCTCGCAGTCATATTATTCGCCTGTGCGTCGCTGAAGAGAATAGGTGTTAGGTAGGTCTGGGTTGCGACTATTGATGTGCGCGAGTCGGAGGCAAACCTATAGTTCGTCCAGCCCACAGCAATGGATGCGTATGCTGTAGGCATCGAGAAACTTACCATTGAGGTTGCCGTGCCATCATCCGTTTCCGCGAAAGTGTAGACGGTGGCCGAGGGGTTGCTCCGGAGATAGATGAGCTGAGCACGGTTCCACGCAACAGTGGCGTTGAGGACGATGTCATGCGCCCATTTCGGAGTCAGCGGAATGTAGATCTTGATTGTGAGAACCGAGTAGCGCCCATTGATTGCAATGGACGGCTGCATTGTAGCGTGGACTGGCGTCAGAGTGATTACGCTTACAAGCATCATTGGCAGTAGAAATGTGGCAACTCCGCCTGCTCCCATACCTCATCCGAGCGCATTCTTGCGCGCACAGTAGAAGGGCCGAGTGTGACCACCCTTCGACGCAGTAGGTTACAACCCAGAAATACAAAAGAAAGACAAAACAGAGACAAGAAATAAAATGCAAAAAAGCAAAGCAAAAACAAAACCGGAAACAAGGCTCAGACGCAACCGATCATATCGGAAGCCGAACATTCGATCACACTTGAGGAGTCCTGAGACTAGATTTGGATTCGAGACAAGCACCCTTGCACTGATCGAATCTTGCATGAGCCTCTGAGCTCCATTGAGTTTAGTGAATTCCGGCGCGAGCCAAATCCTGCTGGGTGCTTAAGGATGTTCAGCATCCAAAAAGTATGGGAGATTGAAGACCGCCAAACCAAGAGAAAACTAAGACAAAACCAAGACAGTACAAATTGGAGCACTTATGTCTGCCGACGAAACAATAGGTGGGGATGTTATCGTTCATTTCCCCGCATGGGGCTTTTTGGTGGCACAAGGGCTTTGTGTCACCGATGTCGTGCGCGGAAAGTTACAAAGTACTTACCCGATTGGTCGGAGTTCTTGCATTTTCGATGCGCGATGACGCCCTGGGCTGACATGTTGTGGTCGCTGATGGAACGAGGCAAATACTATTCGATTCGCGATCTGGCCAGCATCTCAGGTCAGCCTGGAGCTATTGTCGCGGGCGTGGTGGCCTCACTCATGCGAGACGGTTTCGTCAAACGGATAGGGGCAACTGAACCACTGTTCACAAGATCCTCGATTGTATTAGCTCCGAGCCTGATATTCAAGATCCTCCAATCGGAACTTTTGGTTTTGCCTTGTCCGGATCATTCCTAACGCAGCGTATAATTCCCGTCTAGTGACGGAGGTCTGTGGACAATGGGATTATGGGGCGTTAGCTATATGGTTGGAACACCGTAAGGTTCGTCATCGATCGGTCGGCAGTTGTGCAGAGGGACTAGGGGTGGGCGAACCGTGCGCCGGACGGTTGCTTCGCATGTGGAACGAGAGTTTCAACGACGCCTTCGGATGGTGAGAAGGGCCCCTGCGACAACCAGAACGCTCAATGTAATTAGTAAGGGTTCGATCGGTGACGTCTGTGTACCGGAAGTTTCCGGCGCAGTAGTGGTAGTTGGTTGAGCGGTTACTGCTTGGCTAATTAGGGATGGAGCCGGTGGGTTTTCTGAAGGAGGAGTACTGCCACCCGTCGTGTGTGGAGGAGTATATGCGTATGATCCTATCGATGTGTCGACTTGCGGGAAAATTCTGCCGTTGTCATCCGCGAGGGCATAGGCCTTGATAAAGATCGAAACCGTCCCCGCCAATGATGAAGGCGGCTTGAAAGAATAAGTATAGATTCCCGGAGCTGCCTGCTTCAGCCAAGTGGAAAGCGCCACACAACTGGTATTATTGGAACCAGATGTAGTGACAACCACTGTGGTGCCCGCCGTGTAGTTGTAGTTATAGAAACCGCACAGTTCAAGAGCCACTTGATTCGACTCCAAGACTACCGGAGTCCCGTCGGCGTACAAGACGGTTATGACACCGCTGAATAGGTCAGGAGCAGTCAATGCGGGAGCGCCCGTAGTGCCAAGAATCGGCAACCCGACTGTGCCCTCACCTGTATTCGCTGACACTACGGCCACTGCAGACGTAAGGAAGATCACGAGCACAAATGCAGTTAACCGGAGCGGCCTCATGACAACCGATTCCGACTAACAATGTCCGCAATATATAGACTGCACTCACTTTTCATTCGGATTCGTTCCAACAGCGATTCGCACCTAGGCAATTGTCTGGCAATTACAATGCTTTTGTTTAACTTTCGCTAGCTTGACAAGAAGTATCGGTGTCACGAGTGAATGGCCAATAGTGGATTGACAACGCTTTGTCAACCTCACGGCTACGCATTGTAGATCTGAGGGTTCAGGCTCTTGAGTGAAGTTTTCAGTACTCGAACTTCTTGACTGAAGCTGGAGAGCTCTAGTCCCAGGATTGAGTGTCCACTCTCGAATAGAACGCCAGGGAAACATTTCTCGATTATCCACCTACGAGGCGAATATTGAAGGCGTTAACGCGGTAAGCAAGAACCCTCCGTATTGGTCCACTCTCTCACAGTCGGTCAAAGGTTGATGAGTGGGAGAACCTAGCTCAATGCTATCACTGCGAGGCCTACGACCATCAACATTGCGCCCAAGATCCGTGCTGCGCCGAATCTTTCCTTCAACATGAATGATCCAATGCAGGCACCGATGATTACGCTCAAACTACGTCCAGCAACTACGTAACTTGCGCTCGTGAGTGCTAGGGCTGCCAATGCGGCGGCATATGCTCCTACACTCAACACGCCGACAACCATAACGTTCCCCCAGTTGTCTCGCAACTCGTCGAGGTTCGTTTTGAAATTGAACCGTCGCCATACGAACGGCGTCCATAGGATTGAATTGCCTGCGAATACCCACCAATTGTATACAAGTGGGTTCGTCGCGACGACTGCAATCTTATCCGTGATAGAGTAGATGGCGATGAACACTCCTGACGCAAGGGCCCATCCCACCGCGCGGTCGCCGATTATCGGGGGAAATCCAAACTTCATTTTTGCTTGTCCAATTGGTTGAGAGGCTACGAAAACGCCGACGACCATTAATGCGATTCCAAAGTAGCCGACCAGAGGTAGGGTCTCTGCGAGTACGATCGCCCCTAAGAGTGCTGCGAAAATTGGAGCGGAACCTCTTGAGATCGGGTAGACTAAGGATAGATCGCCCTGCGAATATCCCCTCACTAAAGTAACGAAATAGCCCGTTTCACAGATTGCGCTAACCAAGAATGGCAGTCGCGAATTTGGACTCAGGAAGATTCCTGCTCCGGTTGCGAGCCAGACACCGTAACCGATTGTGCCAAAGACCGTTGCCCACCACATCAAGGCGACGATGTTCTTTGATGCCTTAGCGATCCCGTTCCAGCTCGCATGCATAACGGCTGCGCCGACTATGAGAACGACAGCTGTGACCTGCAATCTCTCTCCCATTCGCTGGGTGGTGGACCTCTGAAGGCTCCGGAGCGGGTTCGGGAGCGGTTTTGTTTCTTCAGTGTTTTCTATGGAGGTTCTTAGCGGCGACCACAGCCAATCCTTTCTTCGTTAGTTCCTCGGCTGTGCGGTTGAGTGCCGCATGCTTATCCAAGTAGTTCGTAAGTAGTTTTGGCATCAGTCCCTTCAACTCAACTTCCGATTTTGGCAGGAAGTATTCTAGGATATCGGAGGGGTGTTCTCTCGCTGCGTCTATTTCGGGGTCTCCGCCTTCATGTTTGGCTGAGATATTCTTGACATGGTCTGCGAGTTCCAGCAAATCTGTTCGGCGTTGGTAGGGTTGGCGTACTATGTGTTTGTATGCTTCGGTTATGTGGTGTTCAATACGGACCATGTTTTCGAACCCAAATGACTTGCGAATCTTTGCCGCTGACTCGATCGTGGCCTTATTCACGGAGTTACTCAGGTTGAAGCCGATGAGCGGTGTCGTGCCGTCGGGACGTGCGAAGAGCTTCGCCATAAGTAAGGTCGACAGGATGAAGTATGCGTTGTCGGTTCCAGCGAAGACTGAAATCTTGAACTCGTTGTTGATCCCTAGCCTATGGGCTAGGAAGCCCACAAGAACCGTTCCCGCGTTGAAGTTCAGAACTTGGTAAATGCCATAGTTCGTGTAATAGTACAGAAATTCGTCGAACCATTTGATCGCATACTCATTCGGTTCACCTATTCCGCCAAAGTAGCCGGTGATAGTATCCGGGCCGCCCAGGTGAACGTTCGAACCATCCGTGCCCTTAGTGTCCAGAGTATCCACATATGATGAACCAATGACCTGCATCGCAGCCATGCCCGCCAGCAAATCTCCTTGGTCGGATTCGGATTCCTTCATGTTTCGGACACGAATGAATCGACCGGGCATAAGCTCACCCTTCTCTATCGACTGCTTAGCTTCGGCAATAATCCAGGGAAAGTACTGAAACGCACTGATCTCCAACGTCACAGAGTTCGCCTCCTTGAACTTAACTGCATCAGCATGTTCGCCCAGAATCTTACGCCTGTAATCGCCAATGCCGATGAAAGCCCCTCGGTCACGTTCCTTCACAAGCCACTCCAGATCAGGGACGTACGGCGAATTCATAGTCCGAAGCCGCGATAGGAGACTGGAGAGTTTACGGGTCTGCTCGGACTTGCGGTTAATCTCCTCGATTGAACCATACTTGGCGATAACCGCCAACATGTCGTTAATCAAAGGATTCTTAGGATCCAAGAGGAACTGATTGATTGAAGCCAGCCCGCCCCCGGGTATTTTGAGCCGCTTTCGAATCGTTTCGTTCATAGCGTAGGCTCGGCCGATCCTCGACTTTAACCTGCGTGCTGAGAATCGACGCGAAAAAACACCTTAGATTTGATTTCCGAAGAGTTCATGTCTGCAGATTGAACGGTGTTGCCGTTCTCAGGAGAATATGCAGTCACAGCTTGGTGTGCATGCGTTTGTTAGATGCTCGTGAAGAATGTAGAGGTCGGTGCTGAAGTATCTTTCCGCTCTGTCGGGGAGAACCGTCACAGCGACGTTCTCCCGGCCGAACTTCTCAAGCGCCTGAACTACTCCGAGAACGTTCGCTCCTGACGAGACTCCGACCATCAGCCCGTGCTGTCGGCACAGCCTCCTCGCCATCTCTACCGCATCATCGCTTCTCACCTTCGCTATGTAATCCAGCTCTTTCAGCTTGACAATCTCGGGTACGAAGCCGTCTCCTATCCCTGCAATCTTGTGGTCCTTGAGATTCGTCTCTCCAGAGAGTACGGCCGACTCGGTTGGTTCAACAGCGACGAGTTTGACGTTTGGGTTCTTCTTCCGGAGAGCTTTACCGATGCCGAATAGTGTTCCGCCCGTACCTACTCCTGCCACGACAACATCAATTCGCTCGGTGACCTGATTCAATATTTCTTGTCCCGTCGTTTCGTAATGTGCTGTTACGTTCTCTTCGTTGCTGAACTGCTTTGTGAGATAGACGCTGGCGGAATGTGTGGCAATCTTCTCCGTCCTCTTGACCGCTCCAGGAAAACCCTCTTCTTTCGGAGTGAGGCAAATAGATGCGCCAAAACTCTCCATCAATCGAATTCGTTCTCTGCTCATGTGTTCAGGCATGAATGCGACCATCTTGTATCCCTTCGCGGCGGCGACCATGGCGAGTGCTATGCCAGTATTTCCG
>Ga0187772_10000716_pt1 | contig 14988 bp, 10 predicted proteins | sample 0116_SJ02_MP15_2_FD_133137 | JGI IMG/M metagenome (GOLD analysis project Ga0187772, IMG submission 133137) | Tropical peat soil microbial communities from peatlands in Department of Meta, Colombia - 0116_SJ02_MP15_20_MG | ecosystem: Environmental > Terrestrial > Soil > Wetlands > Peat | place... | reverse complement strand
CGAGAGATGACAACGGCGGCACAGGCTATTGCTCGTTCTAAATTGCACCAGCAGGCAGTGGTCGCAACGTACAACTTCCCGTGAATTTACGGGAGCTAGTGTGGTAGCCATCAGGGTTTGGGAGTGCCAGAGCGGGGCTACTCTCAACCGGGGTCCCCGGAACGGCCGCTTTTGCCGCCCTGGGGGCGAAAGCCAACTATCGCGTAATCTGCGGGATGGCGGCTGTGAATGTCAAGAAAAAACGACGAAGAAACGCGGTATTGATCCAGTAAAACCGGAAATAATCGGCGAAAACCAGGAGAAAACGGGGCCAAAACACGGAATCGACGCAAAAGGGCATGTGTTTACTAAGTGGGTGCCGGGAAGGTGGAGAGAGGCTAGGAGTGGAGTGAAATTCGGATTTATCGACAGCTACCTTTCAGAATCGCGTCTTTGTTTTGCTTTTATCACGCGAAAGTCCGGATATGCTAGATTCTTGCAAGGGAGATCGGCGTGATTTTTTCGTCTGTTTGTAAGCTGGCTTTGAGTTTCTTGCTGATTGCGGTCGTTTCCATCCCTTGCCCTGCAGCAAGCTTCAAGACGCTGATCATTTTTGACGGAAGCAACGGAGCCACCCCAGTCGATACGCCCCTTATTCAGGGAATTGATGGGAACCTCTATGGCACGACTCTTGGGGGAGGAACGAACGACGCAGGGACCGTATTCAAGATGACTCCAGCTGGAGCCCTGACGACTCTTTACAGCTTCTGCTCGCTTCCCAACTGTGCAGACGGTGCACTGCCCTATGGGGGACTTGTTCTCGCAAATGACGGGAATTTTTATGGGACGACCTCTCAAGGAGGGGCCGCAAACGGCATTTCGGGAACGGTTTTCGGGATTACCCCAGCCGGGAGCTTAACAACCATTCACAGTTTCGATGGCAGCGATGGGGCCAACGCAAACGCGCCCCTAATCCAAGGTGCAGATGGCGCGCTTTATGGGCTGACTCCCAGTGGCGGACCGGCAAATTCCGGCACATTCTTCAAAATCACGCTGAGCGGAACGCTGACCACACTGTACGACTTCCCTGGTGCGCTCGACCTAAACGGGCCGTTGGTTCAGGGTAGCGACGGAAACTTCTACGGGACAAGCGAACTTGGCGGCGCCTATGGCTACGGCATCTTATTTCAGCTCACCCCGAACGGCGGATTCAGTGTTGTGCACAGCTTCGACTCAACCGACGGTAGCGCTCCTGCATGTGGTCTGCTGCAGGCGTCCGATGGCGACTTGTACGGAACGACTTACCAGGGAGGCTCGAACCATTCATGTCCAAACGGCTGTGGCACCGTGTTCAAAACCACTCTCGCTGGCGCTTTGACTACTCTATACAATTTTGATTCGACCCATGGCTCCAATCCCATCGCAGCTCTGATTCAGGCAACTGACGGCAATTTCTATGGGACGACGTACGGCGGTGGGACTACAGGTGGATGGGGGACGGTATTTACGATCAAACCCTCTGGAAAGTTGACTGTCCTGCACAGTTTTCAAGGCACTGACGGCGCCCAGCCCTACGGACCCATGTCGCAAGATACTAGCGGTAAGTTCTACGGTACGGCCACGAACGGAACCGGCCCAGCTTCTGAAGGCACCGTTTTTGTCGTCTCAAAAGGGCTGAAACCGTTCGTCAGCTTTCTTCAAAGCAGTGGGGAAGTGGGACAGACAATCGGGATTCTCGGTCAAGGGTTGAAGAAAACGACCAGCGTTTTCTTTGCCGGAGTTAGCGCTACCTTCAACATACAATCTGACACCTATCTGACAGCGACCGTTCCGAATGGCGCGATGTCAGGTTATGTCACCGTGACCACGTCCAAAGCAACGCTGAAGAGTAACGTTCCTTTTCAAGTGTTACCCTGAGGTAAGATACCGGGCCACCCATACTACCTCTCGCCCGGTCTTCTTGTGCTGAGACGGACCTTTCGTGACTGTTGTTACCCGGCGATTTAACTCAAAGCCCTCCTCGCCGCAAGATGGCTCTTCGGCATACAATTGGCGCAACTTAGAAGCGCCAAACTAAGTCAAAATGAAAATGACCAGAGAAGACGGCTGGAAAATACTCACTGAGTTCACGCAATCCGAGAGCCTTCGCAAACATGCGCTGGCGGTCGAGGCCTGCATGAGGGCCTATGCGCGGAAGAATGGGGCGGATGAGGAATTGTGGGGCCTGGTCGGGCTCATCCACGACTTCGACTATGAGAAATATCCGAGCGCGGAGGATCATCCGTTTCGCGGCAGCGAGATTTTAGAAGAGCGCGGGTATTCGGAAGAGATACGGCGCGCCATCCTGTCGCACGCTGAGTATTCCGGAGTGCCGCGCACGACACCGATGGAAAAGACGCTCTTCGCCTGCGACGAGCTAGCCGGATTCATTACAGCATGCGCGCTCGTCAAACCGGGAAAATCGCTCGCCGAGGTCGAAGCGAAATCGGTGCGAAAAAAAATGAAAGACAAAGCTTTCGCTCGCAGCGTGAACCGCAACGACATCACTCAAGGAGCGGCCGATCTGGGAATCGACTTAGAAGAGCACATCGCCTTCTGCATCGAAGCCATGAAAGCGATCGCCCGCGAACTGGGCTTGGATGGAGCAGCCGCCAAGACCGCCTGAAGAAAATAAACGAACAGACCCGCGCCCGAACTCTCCCGAAAGACGAACTAACCCCTTATTCCGGAATATTTTGCAAGGAATCCCACGGAGTCAAGGGGACTGCAGATTCCTCATAACCAGCAGAAAATAAAAAGGTTAGCTGACGTCTGCGAGAGATCCCGAATCCGCGAAAATCACCTAACTTATTGAAGAATAAATATCTTACAACTAAGTCCTTTATTTTCAAAGATCAAGTGACAAATTCCCGCTACATCTTTGATTCTAAAAGATCGAGATAAGGGGGTCAGAGCTATTGCCCCTGACTTCCTTTCTTCTGCGCCTTCGCCTTTCCCCCAGTCAGGCCGAAAATCTCGAGCACCTTGTTGCTTCCGACATAGACCTGTCCGTTGGCCACGACCGGAACCAGGTTCGAATTGCCTCCCGTATTCGGCCAGAAGCCAGCGGTTTTGCTGTAGAGCTTCTTCATGTTGCTCTTGCCCGCTTCCGGATCGAATGCGTACAGATTGATTGGGTTCTTGCCATTGCCAGTCGGATGCGAGAGCGCCCAGATGATGGGATTGCTGGTTCCGTTCGAAGAGACAGAGGTAAAGAATCCCGGATTCTGCGAACCGGGAAGGTTGAGCGAGCCCTTGAGGAATTTGAGCGCAGGCTTGGGAGAAGTCTGCACCTGGTAGAGAATAATGGAACTGCCGCCGCTGGCCACGACTCGACCGGTTCCGTCGGCGTCGGTGAAATACGATTGTCCGCACCAGCAGCCGCCGATCTGGTAAGTGCCAAGCACATTGTTCTGATTGGGCGAGTAGCCGCCGAGATTGTCCTCGTTCATGAAATACATGTTTCCGTCTTTGCCAGCGGCAACAGCCAGATGCGGAGTGGAGCCGGGCTGATCGGGAAGCACGAGTAAGCCTCCAGAGCCAAAATCGCCGTCTTCCTCGTCGAGCGCAACCTGATCGTCGGGCGTGAACAGGTCGAGCACAGTGGTGAGCGTGGAAGAAACCTTCATCGCGCTCTCCTGAATGTTGGTTACGCCGTCGTAGGTGTTCGCGTCCGAGTTGCCGGTGACAAACAGGATGTTTCCCGAATCGTCAGTGGCGAGACCATAGCCCGACATCCAGATGGAAGAAAGGAAGAAGCTGCCGGAATCTGTTCCTTGCTGATCGATGAGCTGATTGGAGGGAAACGGCGCGAGCGTGCCCGCCGTCCAGCCCAGCAACCATCCCCGGGAGAGATTCGCGGAAAGGTCGCAGAAGCTGCCGAAGCCCGCATAAACACTGCCGTTCGCGAGCAGGAGCGCGGGGCGCTCCCGCTGATACTTGGCCATGAAGGTGTAGGTCTTGCCATTGGTCAGGGTATGCGAGGCCGTAACCAGTTGCGGCGACACCTTGTCGGTCAGGCTGCCCAGATCGAGCGCGTGCAGATTGTAACTTTGTGTCGAACCGCTCTGCGAGTAGACCATCACGTAAAGTGTGTTGCTGGAAAGGTCAATCACCGGCGTCGAGTTGACGCCCACGTTGGGTCCGTTGTTGTTGCAGCCGAGAGGATTGGGCACGGGTTTGCCAAAGTTCGGATTCAACAGCACGGCTCCGTTGTGCGCATCGATGGCAAAGACGGTATTGCCTTCGGTCGCCACATAGACGACGTCGTGCGTGGTGCCCTGGTATTGTCCAGCGGTGATGACGACTCCCGGCACGAACAAGGGCTGACCGTCGACCTGGTCGTCAAGCGCAATCGAGTGCAACAGGCCGAAGGACGCCTTGTTCACGTTGGACGGAGTCAGCACCGTCTCGTTCGGATTCCATCCCGTGCGGTTGTTGTCGTAGTGATAGGTGGTCACCGCGATCTGCCCTGCGGCCGTCAAAACGCCGCCAGCGATGATGAAGAGAACGACAGACAGTGCCGCCGCAATCGATACGCACTGATTCAGACGAAGCTCACGCATTTGAGATCCTCAGTTGGTGCAAGTTGGCACAGAACTATACGCTGCGGAATCAGAGTTCCGCTCGGTCCACTTCCGTTGGAAAACCCCGGGTGAAACGGTGTGCCCGTGGGGAAGGCACAAAAGCTGACCGAGTTTAATTCACCCCGCCGTTGCCTGTAAACTGTGCATCGTTTTTCACCATCCGCGCAGAAAGCGCTCCCGCACAAGACTGGTCAGTGGCGTTGTGTTGCTCAGGTTGTCGAGTGTAGGTGGTTGGGACGCGGTGACGATCAGAGGACGGCAGCGAGTTTGCCGCGGGCAATCAGGTCGGCGATGCGAGCGAAGTCGGAATACATGACGCGATCATGCTCCATGAAAGCGCAGACCGACCGGATGGTGGCGTGGGCCCGTTGCAAGGGCTTCGACGGCTTGAGCGGAGCGAGGAGGTCTATGGCTTGCGCGGCCGCCATGGCTTCAATGGCCAAAGTGTTGCGTGTATTCTCGACAACTCGTTTCAGCTTGTTGGCCGCCACCATGCCCATGGAGACGTAATCTTCTTTATTGCCCGAAGTGGTAATGGAATCGACTGAGGCAGGATGGGCGAGCACCTTGTTCTCGCTGACGAGCGCAGCCGCCGTCACCTGCGGCATCATGAATCCCGAATTGAGGCCTGCACCGGGCGCGAGAAATGGCGGCAAACCCTCGCTAAGCGCGGGATTCACAAGGCGTTCGATGCGGCGCTCGCTAATGCCGGCGAGAGCGCTCAAGGCGATGGCGAGAAAGTCGAGCGCGAAGGCGACGGGCTCGCCGTGGAAATTTCCGCCGGAAAGCACATCGCCCTCGCCATCGGCGGCCTTGGGATTCTTGACGAAGACGAGCGGGTTATCGACGGCGGAATTCATCTCGGTTTCAAATACCGTACGGCAGTGGGCGAGGGTGTCGCGCACGGCGCCATGCACCTGCGGAATGCATCGCAAGGAGTAGGCGTCCTGCACCCGGCCGCAGTCGCGATGCGAGTAGCGGATTTCGCTTTCTTCGAGCAGGAGGCGCAGGTTGGCGGCGGTTTTAGCCTGGCCGGCATGAGGGCGGGCTTTCTGAACGCGCTCGTCGTAGGCGACGTTGGTTCCTTTCAGGGCATCGCAGGACATGGCACCGATGACGTCGGCGGAATCGATGAGCGTTTCGGCCGCGAGTTGCATGAGCGCGCCGATGGCGAGCATGGCCTGAGTGCCGTTGATCAGCGAGACCGCTTCTTTGGCTTCGAGCACCAGCGGCTTGATTTGCGCGCGCTTCAACGCCTCGGCGCTCGAAATGCGTGCGCCCTTTTCGTCGAAGCACTCGCCTTCCCCGATCACCGCGAGGGCGAGGTGAGCGAGCGGAGCGAGGTCGCCACTTGCGCCGACGCTGCCTTGCGAGGGGACGACTGGAGTGACGCCGCGGTTCAGCATCTCGCAGATGGTGTCGATGGTCACGGCGCGAACGCCGGAATTGCCCTTGGAGAGCGAGTTGGCGCGCAAGAGCATCATGGCGCGCGTGTCGGCAATGGCGAGCGGTTCGCCGACACCGACCGCATGGGAGCGAACGAGGTTGACTTGCAATTCGCGTATCTGATCGCCGGCGATGCGGACATCGCTCAGCTTGCCAACGCCGGTGGTGATGGCGTAGGAAAGCCGGTTGTTGGCGACGAGCGAATCGACCACGGCGCGTGCGCGGTTAACGGCTTCGCGAGCGTCGGGAGCGAGCAGCACCGGCCGCTTTTCGGCGGCGACCTCGCGTACTGCCTCGAGCGTCAGATCGTTTCCGTTAATATGCAGAGCTTGCAAGCGATATATTCCTGGGTGCGCGGGTTGGTCTCTCATTTTCCCTGTAGAACCACTTTGAATGGATACAAGGTTGCGGTCATGACTCCCTTCTTCACCGCAGGATCGGTGTTCATGATCGCAAGGGCCCCGTCTTCGGATTCGGCGCGGAAGATTGCGATGCCCATCGTATGTTCGTCGGTAGTTTGTGTGCGGCCAACGAGAATGATCGCGCCTTTCGCGGTCAAATCCTGGAGATATGCGAAGTGCTCCGCTACGACGGCTTGTTCTGCCGCGGTCGGGCCGGTGCGCAGCATGTCTTTACGCACCAGGTGCAACACGTAGATGAACTCCTGCATGAAGCTCCGCTCCCCGAATCACTTCTAAATCTCAATCGCGACTTTCAACGGCGCCGCGAAATGCTTTCATGTACTTCTCCGGCAGCCGGCGCGGCATCATTTGCGCGTCGGCCACGATGTGCGTCGTCTCACCTTCGGCCAGCAATCTGCCTTCCGGGCTCACCAGTTCATAGCCGAAGTGAATCACCTTTTCGCGCACGTGTTTCAGGTAAGTTCGCACAATAACCTCGTCATCATAGTGTACGGGCGCCCGGTAGCGGCAGCGGGCATCGACGACGGCGATGAAGCAATTATCGTCAGCTTCCATTTCTTTATAGCTGAAGCCGAGCTGCCGTAGCAGCTCGACGCGGCCCACCTCGAACCAGATGAAATGGTTGGAGTGGTAGACGACGCCCATCTGATCGGTCTCGGCATAGCGGACACGGAGGCGGGTTTCATTGACCGCACGGTTCGCATGCTTGGTTGCCGAGGGAGTCTCCGCGCTCATTGTCCCGTCCATTTGGGCTTTCGCTTTTCCAGGAACGAGCTGATGCCCTCGCGAAAATCAGGAGTGCTGCGAATGGCGGCATTTTCGCGGATGGCGGCTTCGATCTGGGTATCGAGTTCGGCGCGGGCGTGGTCGGTGAGCAGGCGTTTCGTGTAGGTGAGCGAGGTGGGACTGTTTTCCATCAGTTGTGCGGCGAGTTCGCGCGCGCGGTTCATTAAGTCTTCGGCCGCAACAATCTTGGTGAGCAGGCCGATGCGCAGAGCTTCTTCGGCGTCGAAGATACGCCCGGTGAGGAGGAGGTCGCGGGCGACCTTTTCGCCGACCTGGCGCAGAAGAAATGTTGAAACGATGGCGGGCACGAAGCCGATGCGAACTTCGGTGTAGCCGAATTTCGCCTCAGGCACGGCTAGCGTGAAATCACAGAGCAGCGCGAGTCCGGTGCCGCCCGCAATCGCCGCGCCGTTGACGGCCGCTATGGTGGGCTTGGGAAATTCGTAGAGCGCGCGGAAGAGGCTGACCATGGTACGTGTGTCTTTGAGACTCTGCTCGGGCGGGCGGCCGGTGAGGGACTTGAGATCATCGAGGTCCATGCCGGAGCAGAACGCCTTCCCTGCCCCGGTGATGATCAGGACGCGCGCCGATGAGCGTTTCACCTCGTCGAGCGCGCGTGTGAGCTCAGCGATCAGCTCGTAGCTGATTGCATTGCGCTTGTCGGGGCGATTGAGAGTGAGGGTAGCGAGGCCATTGTCGGCCGAAACCTGGAGGGTGGTGTAGTTCATTTCTAAACCTGAAATTGTTGCCTGATTCACATACCTGAACGCTTCATAGTAAACGAGACGGTGGACTCTGTAATCTCGTGTGAAGCCGTGGGCTGATGTCAGGATGACAGAGCGGAGGAAGGCCAGGAATTGAAATCCATGATCATGAACATTTCCACTCACTTCTTGCCATAGAGTCGTGAGGCGATCACACCTTTCCCTTCCTCAATCGTCACGGTCTGCCCGGTGGAGATGTTTGAGAGTTTGTCGGTTTGACCGCTGGGCCATTCAACCTCCACTGCCTCAGCCCTGGTTCTTGCGCCCATGCCGAACGTCAACACCAGTTCGCTCTGCGACAGGTAGCTTGATCCGGAGCGCATCATCTGCCACTGCTTCTCGCCGCCGGCGCTCATGCGGACGACCGCGCCGATGCCGTCGCGGTTCGATTTTGTTCCCACCAACTTCACGCGCAGGCTGTGGTTGACCCCGCCCTCGTTGCGATAAAGATGCGCCGCGCCGCCGTTGGTGGTGATGAGAATGTCGAGCGCGCCGTCGTTGTTGATGTCGGCGTAAGCGCCACCCCGCGCCACTTTTGGCGCGGCGAACGCGCTCGTGTTGCTGGCGGCCGCTAGAGAGACCTTGGCCGTTACCTCCTCGAACTTTCCATTTCCCAGGTTGCGAAACAAATGCGGCGGTTCGGCGTAGCTGACGCGCTTCTGTACGCGCTCGATTTCGTTTTCGATGTGGCCATCGGCGACGAAGATGTCGGGCCAGCCGTCGTTGTCGTAGTCGAAAAAGAAGCAGCCGAAGCCGAGCGTGAGCAGCGTGGCGCGGCCAACCTCGGAGCGAGGAGCTTCGTCGACGAAAAGCCCGTTGCCTTCGTTGTGGTAGAGCGAGAGCATCTGGTTGGCAAAATTTGTGATGATCACGCTGGCGCTGCCTGAGCGGTCGTAGTCAGCGGCGTCCACGCCCATGCCGGCGCGCGCGACGCCATCTTCGCTGAAGGCGATGCCGGATGGCACGGCGCGCTCTTCAAAGGTGCCATCCTTTTTGTTCAGGTAGAGCTTGTTGGGCTGTGTGTCGTTGGCGATCAGCAGATCCGGCCAGCCGTCATTGTTATAGTCGAGAACGGCGATGCCGAGGCTCTTGGAGCTTTCATCGTAGAGCCCGGCTTTGCGCGTGGCGTCTTCGAACTTGCCGTTACCTAGATTGTGCCAGAGGCGAACCGAAGTTCCCTTGTAGGATTCGGGCGTGCAGTAGGATTTGTGCGCGCCGTCGAGCGTGCAATAAAGATCAGTTTGCTCCGACCACTGCACATAGTTCGCGACAACGAGATCGAGTTTGCCATCGCGATCGTAGTCGACCCAGGCCGCGCTGGTGGAAAATTCGTTCGGTCCCCACAATCCCGCGGATTTGGTGACGTCGGTAAAAGTGCCGTTGCCGTTGTTGTGGAAGAGACGGCTCTGGCCGACGGCGGTCACGAAAATGTCATCAAAGCCGTCGTTGTCGTAGTCGCCGACGGCCACGCCCATGCCGAAAAATGACACATCCAGTCCGGCCCGCTTCGTTACATCGGTGAACGTACCGTCATGATTGTTGTGGTAGAGCTTGAGCCTAGTAGATCCGCTCTTGAAATGGCCGGGCCAGTCGGTGCCGTTGACGAGCAGAATGTCGGGCCAGCCGTCGTTGTCGTAGTCGATGAAGGCGCAGCCAGGGCCTATGGTCTCCGGCAGCCATTTTTTGCCGAAAGCCCCGTTGTTGTGGACAAAGTGAATGCCGGCCTGGGCGGTGATGTCGCGGAAGGTGATGGTCTGGGCCGCTGCGGGGGCGTGCGCGGATAGGAGAAAAAACAATATCCACCACGGGGTCACGGAGTCACGGAGAAAAGCGAAGAAAAATAATTTCTGTATTTCTCCGTGTCTCCGTGACTCCGTGGTAGATCGGCGCTTTTCCATCGCAATCACTCGGAACCACCAGCCAAACTTGCTTGCTTGTTCCCCGGCGAAGCCAGGATCGGCAACGGCACCGAGCCGTGCTCGTGAATCGTCTGACGCTCGTTGTTGTCTTCGGGATGCATTTGGCGATAGGGACCTGTGATCGCCTGCGAAGCTTCATCGGCCTTGAAGCGCAGATAGCGAATCTGGTGCTCGTGGGCCAATTTTTCGTTGCCCAAGCCGTTGTAGCAAAGCATCAGATTGTAGTGAGCCTGCAAATCCTCCGGATCGATGGCAAGCACGCGCTCCAGCACATTCACCGCATCGGCATACTTTCGCTCGAGAAACAGGACACGGCCCAGATTGTTGAGCGCAACGCGATCGCGGGGATACTGAGCGAGAACGGTAGCAAGATGTTGCGCCGCGGCGTCATAGTTCCCTTCCTGGCGCAGAACTCCAGCGTAAAAGAAGTTGGCGCGGGCGAGCTTGCCATCGCAGGCAAGCGCCTTTTCAAGCACACTATGGGCGCGGGCAACGTCGCCTTCCTGCAGAGCGGCGCGCCCGATGTTGACCCAGCCATCGGGATTTTGCGGGTCAATCTCAGTAACCTTTTCGAAGGCCGCCTGCGCAGATTTCAGATCACCTTGCAGCAGCAGGCCGATGCCGTAGTCGTTCCAGCGCTGCCAGTCTTCTTTTACAGGTTGCGTGGCGGGTTGCGGCGCAGGCGCGTTCGCGGCGATTACGTCGAGCGTGGCATGGTTTTCGGCAAGGGCAACGATTGGCAGATCGGGAACTTTTTCTGTCTTTGCGGAGATGCCGTGCAGCGATGCATTCAGCAGGAATTTTCTGTCGTCATATTCGGGAGCGACCTGCGAACTGGGCGCGGCGGGGTCGGGCTGTCCTGCAAACGAAAATTGCGTGCCCCACCAGGCGAACTTGCGATAGCAGAGCCTAGCGGTGAGATTGATTTTGTTTCCGGCCTTCTCCGGAACTTTCATGCGGAAGTGCACAGTGTCGGCAGCGCCGGGCGGAATCAGGCGCACATATACGACCGATCGCGTCGCCCAGGCATTGCGCTTGTTGATCGGATTGCCGTGAGCATCGATCTGAAGCGAGCGATAGAAATGCGCTCCCTTTTCGACTGGACCCTTGCCATTGTCTTTGACCATGCCGCTCCAGAAAATTATCTGGCCTTTGTCGTCGACGGCCTTGAGTTCGAGCCAGGTATCGTAGGCATCGACCGTGCCGCCCGGGAAAAAATGACCGATGCGTTTGGTGCGGACGACTACGTCGACCCGAACTGTGTCGCCGCGACGGACCGCCGGATGCACGCGATCGAGCGGCGCGGTTAGCGGCGCAACTTCGCCCGTGCCCTCAGGCGTGGGCTTACCCTGAGCCTCGGCTTCCTCTCCTACAGCAAAGGTGGTCGCCATCTCGTTTTGCGCGGCCGCGCCAGTCTTGTTCGTTCCCAGGTGAGCCGCGGGAGAGAGCGCAAAGATATCGACTGTGAGCGCGCCACTGGTGAGGAAATCCTCGGTCGCCTTTAGCTGCGCAGCATCTTCATTTGCCGTCGGCAATGCCGTGTTGGCGCCCGGAAAACGATGGGAATGCACTTTGCCGGCGATATTGCCCGCGTCGTTCGAGCGTTCAAGCGGCATGTGGCAATCGGCGCACTGCTGCGGCTTTGGCGGGTAATAGAACGAGCGAGCGCCCTCACCGGAAACACCGCTTGCCTGCCAGTTGTCGTACTCGTTGAAGCCTCGCAGCCAGCGATATCCATTGACTGGCACGTCGAGATGAACCTTGTGGCAGGAAGAACAAAACTCCGCCGTCTGGTTGCGCATGAACGGTTTGAGGAAGACGCGGCGGTGCGGCTCGGGATTCAACTTGGTGATGGCATCGTGTAGATAACGCACAACAGGATTTTTGCTGGCGGCAAATTCGTGCAGCCTGGGATATTCAAGATAGAAATCGCCCTGGCCCATGGTGCTCTTCACGTCGGCGATGGAGTGGCACATCATGCAGCCCAGGCCGGCTTGCGCTTCAGGCGCGTGAACGAACTCCTTGATCGGCCGATCCATTTTGCCGGCGTAGAGCACAGCCGGGTCATGGCATCCCCCGCACCATTTGGAGGGCCTGGTGCCGATCGTATCTTGCATGTATTCGATCGACTTGCGATACCACTGATTGTTGAACGAGGAAAAATGGTGGGCGGAACTGTACCACTGGTTGTAAATGTCTTCGTGGCAGCGCTTGCAGGAATCTGACTCCATGAAGAAGTTGCTGGGAATCTTCTGGCGGCCATAAACCTGCGCCGAACTCGGAAAGAACGGGCCAAAGGGGCCATCGCCTTCGCCGTTCATGGTTGCGGGAGGAATCGTGGGATTCTTGATGACGGCGCTAGTCTGCCAGCGATTTTCGCGCTGATAGTGGGCAGCCCAGGCCATCACTCCGATCACAGCGAAACAGGTGATCAATCGCACCGGCAGGTTCACGCTAATCCAGCCGCGTCGACCCAGAATTTCGGCCAGCAGGAGCGCCATCCCAAGCAGGCTCAGAATGATGTGCGCATACAGCAATTTGAATTCGCTGTGGGCAGTCCCGGTGTAGAGGAGCAGTAACCCCATTGCGCCACCCGCGGCAAGCAACAGCCAGCCAGCTTTCCACACAATGCTTCCCTGCCGCAGCAGACGCCTTAAGAAAACCACGCCGGCTAAACTTGCGGCAATCCCCGCGAGAGCGTGAATCACCACCACGGCCGGATAAAAAAGATTCGCTTGCGGGAACGGATAAAGATATGCCGCCGATGCGACCAAAGCCAGCAACAGGCCACGCAACAGCTTCGGAACCGGTGAATCAAAGACTGACATTACTTGAGCGTGCGATCCCACATCAAGGTCGTGAGGGAACAGTGTAGTCGCGCGCTCAAGATGACGTAATAGTAGAAAACGATTAGGCACGCCAGGGACCGACGATCCCGCTCAGCCCGAACTCCCTAAAGCTGCGGCGGCCCTTGCAGCGGACCGCGTGCCGCCTCAAGCGCTGCGGCTACTGCGAGCACCCGCTCTTCTTCCCATGGCCGCCCGGCGAGTTGCACCCCGATCGGCAAGCCCTCGTCGGAGAAGCCCATCGGAACTGTCACAGCCGGAAAGCCAAGCAGGTTGAACCACTCGCAGTAGGACCAGGCATCGAGATATTTCACCGTCTTCCCTTCCACCCGCCATTCGCGTTCGCCGTGGCGAAACGCCGGAATCGCGGCGACCGGACAGAGCAACACGGGATACTTCTGCATCTGGCGGAGAATTTTTTCGCGCAACTCGTCGCGGCTCAGCCAGGCTGTCAGCAGCGACTCACCGGTGTGCGCGGGCGCCGCGGTGGTCCAGAGGAAAAACTCGCGTAGGATGGGGCTCAACTCCTTCTCGTGGCCGCGCAGCATCGGCGCGAGAATCATGCCGCCGGCCGTGCCGAAGAATTTCCACCACAGCTGACGTGCTTCTTCCAGGCCGTCGGGGCGAAAGTCCTCGACGCGATGGCCGTCCTGCGACAACAACTCGGCCGCGTGCTTGACTGCAGCCCGTGTCTCTACCGTCACCGGCGTGCGGCCATCATCCACGAACACCCCCACGCTGATACCTTGCGACTCGTTCTCGGCCACCTCATGCACGGGCACGGGAGCCGAACAAGGTTCACCGTCGTCCGCCCCAGCCATTGCCGCGAATAATGTCCGCAAATCGCCAACCGTGCGCGCCATCGGCCCCACCACGCCAAGCAGCGCAAACGGCCCGCCCGACTTGGGAAAGTGTCCGGTCGACGGAATGCGTCCCGGAGTGGGTTTCAATCCGCAAATTCCGCAAAAGTGCGCTGGCTCGCGGATGGAGCCACCACCATCGCTCCCCACCCCGCCGGCAGAAAGGCCTGCCGCGATGGCAGACGCTTCTCCCCCGCTGGAGCCGCCCGCCGTACACATAAGGTCCCAGGGATTGTTCGTGCGGCCATAAAGAAGGTTGTCGCTCTCCCACGCCATGAGCAACTCCGGAGCATTCGTAACGCCAAGAATCACCGCGCCCGCAGCGCGAAGGCGGGAAACGAGCGGAGCATCTTCAACAGCGACATATCCCGCGCGCAAGCGGCTGCCCGCTTCCGAGCGATGGCCGGCAACATCGATGGACGACTTAATGGAAACGGGCACGCCATGCAGCGGCCCAAGCGGCTCGCCATCGAGAACGGCTTTTTCAGCCTTGTGGGCCTGGGCAAGCACGGCCTCCGGTCGGCAATCGACAAAGGCGTTCAACGTGGCATTGAGCCGTTCAATGCGCTCAAGATGCTGGCGCGCGACTTCAAGCGGCGACACTTCTTTTGCCCGGATCTGCGCGGCCAGCTCCCGGGCGGAAGGCAAGGCAGGAGACATCGTGATAGGTGCGAGTGGGCTCAACGGCAATAGGATATCAGCAATGCAGGAGGACAATGGCGTTGAAGAAGTGAATTCCTCGCGCTACTCGGAATGGTGAAGATTGACGGGAGAACCGTGAAATCCTTCACGCGCCGATCAGTTTTTCGAGCGCGCCTCTGTTTCGGATCAACAGTGTGGATCCGTGCAGTTTCGCCAAGTCCTTGTCGCGGAATTCGCCAAGCACCCGCGTAACGGTTTCGCGCGAAGTGCCGATCAGCTGCGCAATCTCCTCGTGGGTGAGCGCGATTTTGATCCGGATGCCATCCTTGGTCTGTTCGCCGTCGCTGGCCCACTCCAGCAGCAGACGGGCCAGCTTCTCTGACACCGAGTGCGACAGGCCCAAAGAACGAATCATGTCATAGGCAGTCTGGCAGTTTTCGCTCAGGTGATGGGCGGCGTTGAGGCAGGCATCGGCATGGTTCTGCAGAAACTTGAGAAAATCGTCGCGCTTGATAAAGTCGAGCTGGCAGGGCTGCAACGTCTCAGCGGTGAGTTCATAGGGCTTGCCGGACACCGTGCCGTGCAGCCCGAGAACCTCGCCCGCCTGTGCGATGCGCAGAATCAGCGTCTTCCCATCGCGCGAGGTTGTCGTCAACTTCACCCGGCCCGCGCAGATGATGTAAATGCCGCGTGGCGGCT
>Ga0187772_10000715_pt1 | contig 14990 bp, 12 predicted proteins | sample 0116_SJ02_MP15_2_FD_133137 | JGI IMG/M metagenome (GOLD analysis project Ga0187772, IMG submission 133137) | Tropical peat soil microbial communities from peatlands in Department of Meta, Colombia - 0116_SJ02_MP15_20_MG | ecosystem: Environmental > Terrestrial > Soil > Wetlands > Peat | place... | reverse complement strand
GGCGCGGTGGCGTCGCGGCCGAGGATGGTGGCGAGGTCGGCCCGCGACACCTCGACATCGAAGTGGCCCGAGTTGGCGAGCAGGCAGCCGTCCTTGAGGACCTTGAAATGCTCGGCGCGTACGATGCCCGTGCTCCCCGTCACGGTGACGATGAGGTCCGCCTCGGCCGCCGCGTCGAGCATCGGGAGCACTCGGAATCCGTCGAGCCGCGCCTCGATCGCCCGGACCGGGTCGATCTCGGTGACGATCACATCGCCGGCCATCCCCCGGAGGCGCGCGGCCACCCCCTTGCCGCACCACCCGTAGCCCGCGACGACGCAGACCTTGCCGGCGATGAGGAGGTTCGTCGCAGAGAAGAGGCCGTCGAGCGTCGACTGGCCGGTACCGTACCGATTGTCGAAGAGGTGCTTCATCTCGGCGTCGTTCACGTCGATCGCCGGGAACAGTAGCTTCCCCGACCGCTCCAGGGCGCGGAGGCGGGTCACGCCGGTCGTGGTCTCCTCCGTCGATCCCCGGATCCGGCCGCGCGCGCCGCGCGCGGTGTGGACGAGGGCGACGAGGTCGGCGCCGTCGTCGACGATCACGTCCGGGTCCGCGTCGAGCATCGCCTGGATGCCGGCGCGGTACTCCGCGACCGACTCCCCCTTCACCGCGTGGGTCTCGACGCCCAGCTCGCGCACGGCGGCCACCGCATCGTCGTCGGTCGAGAGCGGGTTCCCCGCTGCGAGGCGCACGTCCGCCCCGCCGGCCTTCAACGTGAGGGCGAGGACGCACGTCTTCGCCTCGACGTGCAGCACCGCGGAGATCGTGAGGCCCGCGAACGGGCGCTCCGTCTCGAACCGCCGCCGGATCCCCTCGAGGACCGGCATGTGGGTCCGGGCCCAGTCGATCTTCTGCCGCCCGCGTTCGAGATCTCCCGGCATGCCCGACCGGGGCGGGGAGCCGGATACAGAATATAGGTTTGGGGAAGGGGTTGGCCTCGGGGAGCGCTACCGGCCTACTGCGTGACCGATCCGCAGAACGGACAGACGAGGTACTCCGGGGGGATCTCCTTGCCGCAGTTGGGGCACGGTTTGAGGGCTCCGGCGACCGGGGCGGGCGCCGCCGCGGGGGGCGCGCCCGCCGCGGCCTTCGGGGCCGGCGCGGCGGCGGCACCCGCGCCGCCCTTCGGGGGTTGGGCGGGCGGGGTTTTCGGTCCCGGGGCGGTCGTCTCGGCGGCGGTCGTCGTGCCCGTCGGGGGCGCGGTCATGCCGGCGCGGGAGGCGCCCTGGCCCTGCTGGAGCTTCCACTGGCTGAACGAGGTGTACGTCGGCTGGCGCTTCCACCAGTCCCAGAACGAGCCCTCGTTGTAGTTCTCGCCGAGCTCCTTCTTCGCCTCCGCGCGATAGCGCTCGGTGAAGTCGGCGTATCCTTGGCGCTCGGGGTCGGCCTCGCCCTCGCCCGGCTTCCCGAGCAGCTGCGCGGCGCACTCCGGACAGTACTGCGAGTCGGCGGGGATCGTGGACGCGCATCGACTGCACCGGATCAGATCCGATTCGAACTCGGCGCCGCACTTCGGGCAGACCGTGGCGTCCTCGGGGATCAGGTTCCCGCACTCGCCGCATTCGACGAGCTTGCCCGCGGCCTGGCGGCGCGAGACGAGCAGGACCGCGACGATGGCGACCGCGATCGCCGCCACGATCGCGAGCCAGAGCCAGAGCGGAAGCCCGAGGAACGTCTGGAAGAGGAACCCCTGGGCCGACGACGACGACGGGACCGTGAAGGGCCCGGTGAGGTTGTAGAAGGCCGTCACACCGTTGTACTTCGCTTCCAGGCTGAGCGTGTAGCTCGTGCCCGCCGAGAGGATCGACGAGAGCTGGGCCCAGGGGAACGAGAAGTTCCCCGGCCGGCTCGTCCCCGACCCGACGATGACCGCGCCCCCGCCGTTCGTGGGGATCGCGAAGAGCTCGAGCGTCGCCGGCTCGGAGCCGTTGTAGCGGATGACGCCCCGCGTGAAGTACGGGCTGCCGAGGTCGATCGTGGAGGGCGGCGAGGTCATCGAGACGATCTGGACCTGGCTCGGAGCGATCGTGACGAGCACGCTCGCGTTCGTCGCGCCGGTGATCGTCTCTGGTACCGAGAAGTTCTGGACGGTGTACGTCCATCCGAGGACCACCGAGAGGTTGTGCACGAACGCCTTGCCCTCGAGGCCCGTGATCTGGTCGATCACGGTCCAGTTGAGCCAGAACGATACCTGCTGGCCGGTGGTGTTCAGGACGAGGCCCGTGAAGTTCTCCTGGGCGAGCGGGAGGGCGGTGACGTTCGGAGCGTCGTAGTAGAGCGCCGCCGTGAATCCTTTCAGCGTCGCCGTTCCGGTATAGTTCACGGTCACTCCGACCTCCAGGCCCTGGCCGATCCGAACGGTGTCGGCCGTGAGCGCCGAGGCGTTCGCCTCCAGGTGGAACGCCGTGAGCACGAGGTCCGCGTAGTACCGCGCGATCGTGATGTGGAGGGCGTCCGTGAGATTGCCGCCGCCGAGCTTCGGGTTCCCGCCGTTGTAGGTGATGTTCGACGTGAACAGCTGGTTCGGGGAGCCCCAGATGCCGGTGACGGCGCTGTCCACGAGCCACGAGTAGTTGGCCCACGTGGTGTCGCCCGGGCCGAGCGAGATGTTCTCGAACGGCACGACCGAGATCGGGACGCCGGACTGAGGTCCGTACCAGAGCGCGCCCGACAGGTTGTAGATCATCGCCGTCCCGGTGTTGATGAGGGGGACGTGGACGCCGAGAAGCCGCGACGGCGCGATCGTGTTGGCGGTGAGCGCCGTGCCGTTCTGGGTCAGGACGACCGTGCCGAGCGTCAGGCTCGAGAAGTAGCCGGGGAAGGTGACGGCGGGTCCGAAGTCCGGAGAGCCGTAGTTCGCGGTGCCGTTCGCGACGCCCCCGGGGAAGGGGCTCAACGACCAGTTGAACCAGCGGCTGTTGTCGGTCGCGATCGGGATCACGACCCCGATGTGGTAGCCGCCGAGGAAGAGGCCGTCCGGGAGGGTCGATCCGGTCAGGTTACCGACCGCGAGCAGGAGGAACGCTTTACCGGCCCGGCCCGACTCCCCGTAGGCCGGGAGGCCGTGGAGCCCGTCCCAGTACTGGACGTACCCCCACATCGCCGGGTTCGCCGTCGCGAGCTGGTTGAGCGCGTTGGCGGTGGCGTTGTTCGACTGGTTCTGGTTGTACGCGTAGTAGGCGGAGACGTGGGCGCCGGAGATCGGGAGGAACCCTCCGCGTCCGGTGAGGTTGAACTGCGCCCACCGGTAGAAGTAGGCCTGGCTGGTCGCATCGGCGAGGACCGCGGAGGTGCTGAAGACGCCCGGGATCGGCCGGGTGACCGTCATGTTGGCGAGGTACGCCTTCGCCCCGTCCGTCAGGTTGAGCTTGTTCGAGTTCCAGGGGAAGGGGGCCTGCTTCGCGTAGAAGAGGGACGAGGAGAGCTGGCTCCAGGAGAGGCCGAACGCGGAGTTGACCGCGTTCACGGTCGTTCCGGCCCCGCTCGCCTGTACGTCGAAGGAAAGCTGGGGGAGCAGGACCAGTTGCACCTGGCAGAACGGCAGGGCCACGCCGCCGGTGATCCCTGTGAACTGGATCGCGAATTCGAGGGGGCCCGCGCCGAACTCGCCCGTCCAGTTGAGATACTGGAGCATTCCCGCGGCGTTGAGGGCGGCCACGAACGCGGCCGACGCGTTCGCGGTCGCGATGTTGTTGGCGGCGTCCGGGCCGAAGTTGATCGTGCCGAACGAGTAACCCTTGTGGTCCATCCAGACCGTGACGGTCGCCGACGCGCTCACGTTGTTGACGTTGGTGTAGAGCATCTGGACCTGCGCGGTCGAGATCCCGTTCGGGTACCCCCAGTCCTGGGTCAGGTTGGCGGAATCGGTCGCGGTGACGAGGTCGGTGGCGTTGTAGTTGCCCGCGCCGGGGAGGGTGAACGCGGCGGAGGTGTTGAGGGGCGCGGTCGAGGGGATCCCGTCCGTGCCGAAGTTGTCGCCGTAGATCTGGCTGTAGCTGGTGTTGAAGAAGCTCACGTGGGCTCCGCCCGTCGCGACGACCGAGGGCGCGAAGCTGGTGTCGCCCTTGATGACGGTCGGTTCGGAGATGCTCGCGATCGCCGGGTTCGCGTGGAGCTGCGAGCCGTTGAAGGTGGCCGAAGCGGTCGCGCCGGTGACGTCGAGCCAGCCCGGATAGGCGAAGGTCGTGTTCCAGACGTTCAGGGTCCCGGTGACCGAGACGGCGAGCTTGGCATAGGCGTTCAGGATCTGGACGTCGGTCGTGAGGGTCGAGTTCCAGAAGTCCACCGTTCCCGCGTCGGTGAAGTGGGTGACGTGGGAGAGGCGGCTCTGCGCCGTCCCGGTGTTCGCGACGAACTCAACGAACGTGAGCGTCACGTTCACGACCTTGAGGGTGCCGCCCGCCTCGACGGTGATGTTGCCCCCCTGGAAGTACGTGTGGCTGTTGGAGGTCGGGCTGATCGTGTACGTCTCGCCCGGCAGGACGAGGAGGTCGCCGTGCGTCAGCGCGGGCAGGACCTCGGTCGCGAGCGCGGGCGACGGGGCGGCTGTAGCCGGACCCGACGCGGCGAGCGCCCAGAACGAACCGCTGCCCAGTACGACAAGCAGTACCACGAGGGCGACGAAGGCTCCTCGGATCGGTCGGCCGGCTGGACGCTCCGTTCCCCCGGTCGCCGGAGGATGGCCCAGAAAACGGTTCACGACCGAAGAAAGGCCGGGTTCCTGTATTTAAAAATGCTCTTACGCATCGGGAGGAGGTCGGGGGTTTTACGCCGCCGGCGGGCGTCGGGGAATCACCCCGTCGGCCCCTCGATCACGATCTTGCCGAAATGGTCGGGCGCGTCGAACCGACGGAACGCGGCCGCGGCCTCCTCGAACGGATGTGTCGAGTCGAGGACCGGACGGAGGCGCCCGGCCGCGAGGTGCGCGAGGACCTCGCGGAACTCCCGGGCGCCCGCCATGGTGCTCCCGCGGAGCGAGGTCTGGCGCCAGAAGACGGTCCGGAGGTCCAGTTCGACCATCGGGCCGGCCGTCGCGCCGATCACGACGACCCGTCCCGCGCGCGCCAGCGCCTTCATCGATCGGGGGACGGTCGGGGTGCCGACCGAGTCGAGGACGACGTCGACCCCCCGCTTCTCGCTCCACTGCCAGAGCGCTCGATCGAGCGGCTGCTCCTCGCCGAACACGAGCAGGTCGTCGGCGCCGAGGGTCCGGAGGCGGTCCTCCTTCGAGCGGTCGCGGGCGGCGACCGCGACCCGGGCCCCGAGCAGCTTCGCGACCTGGACGGCCGCGGTCGAGACCCCTCCGCCGGCGCCGACGATCGCTACGCGCTCTCCGGGGACGACGCGGGCGACCGTCGACAACGCCCGCCACGCGGTCTGGAAGACGAGCGGGGCCGCTGCCCCCTCCGCGAACGACATCCCTTCGGGGAGCGGATGCACGTTCCGGTCCGGGACGACGAGGAACATGCTCGCGCTTCCCTGAGTGTGCTCCCCCACGATGCGAAAGTTCCGGCAGAGCGCCTCCTGGCCGTCCCGGCACGCTTCGCAGCTGCCGTCCCAGAGGGCGGGGTTGAACAGGACCCTCTCGCCGACTCGGACGCCCGACGCACCGGGTCCGACGGCGTCGACCACTCCGGCGCCGTCCGAGCCGAGCACGTGGGGGCGTTCGATCGGGACCCCCGGGATCCCCTCGAGCGTGAACCGGTCCAGTCGGTTGAACGCCGCGGCCCGGATCCGCAGGCGGATCTCCCCAGGCCCCGGGACCGGTTCGGGGACGTCGACGAACGCGAGGCGATCGAGGCCGCCGTGCTCCTCGAAGCCGAACCCGCGCATTGGGGTTACTCCGGGGCGACGAACTCCCAGCGCGTCCCGGAAGCGTGGTCCTCGAGCCGTATCCCTCGCGCGAGCAGGGCGTCCCGGATCCGGTCGGCCTCGGAGTAATCCCCTCGCGCCCGGGCCCGGGCCCTCGCTTCGAGCAGGACGGGCACGACCGCCTCCCAGGCCCCCTTGCGTCGGCCGGGGCCGCGAACGAACAGGCCGAGCACCTCCTCCCCCCAACGGTAGGGGGACCCGAGCTCCCCGAGCGCCTCGCTCGAGTACGAGTCGAGGCGGGGGAGCTCCTCGGAGATGCGGCGGGCCCAGCCGAAGAGCAATGCGATCACCTCGCGCGTGTTGAAGTCGTTCGCGAGCGCGGCGTCGAGCTGCTCCTCGAGCTTCTCCGCGGCGTCGGCGAGCTCTCCGGGGAGGTCGGCCCCCGCGTGCTCCTCTCCGACCCGCTCGAGGACCTCCGCGATCCGGTCGGCCGGGAGGGCGAGCCGCGCGTACGCCTCCTTGGCCTCGTCGAGCGTTCGCGAGGGGTCGAACTCGAGCGGGCTGCGGTAGTGGGCGTTCAGGTAGAAGAAGCGGAGGACCATCGGGCCGTACCGATCGAGCGCGTCCGCGAGCGAGGAGACGTTCCCGATCGACTTCGACATCTTCTCCCCGCCCATCGTGAGGAGGCCGTTGTGCATCCAGTAGTTCACGAACGGCGCCTCGCCGCTCGCGGCCTCGGCGAGGGCGATCTCCGACTCGTGGTGGGGGAAAATGAGATCGAGTCCGGCCCCGTGGAGGTCGTACCGGGTCCCCAGGAGCCGACCGGTCATCGCCGTGTCCTCGATGTGCCAGCCCGGCCGCCCCGGCCCCCAGGGGCTCTCCCAGCTCGGCTCGCCGGGGGTCGCCGCCTTCCAGATGACGAAGTCCTCGGGGGACCGCTTCCGTTCGTCGACCTCGACCCGGGCGCCGGGGCGGAGCGCCTCGACCTTCTGGCCGGAAAGCTTGCCGTACTCGGGGAACCGCGCGACCGAGTAGTAGACGGACCCGTCGTCGGCGACGTAGGCGAACCCCTTCTCCAGCAGGATGCGCACCTGGGCCAGGATCTCCGGTACGTAGTCGGTGGCGTACGGATAGTAGTTGACCGAACGGACCTCCATCCGCTCCATGAGCCGACGCCACGACGTCGCGTGCCGGTCGGCGAGGACGAGCGGGTCCTCCCCTTCCTCGGCGGCCCGTTCGATCAGCTTGTCGTCGAGGTTCGTGACGTTCTGCACATAGAAGACGCGGTACCCCCAGTGACGGAGGGCGCGGGCCACGACGTCGAAGACGAGGGCGAACCGCCCGTGCCCCACGTGGGCCTCCGCATATGGGGTGAGGCCGCAGACGAACATCCCGACCCGCGGGGGGTTGATCGGGGCGAAAGTGCGCACCTCGCGGGTCAGCGAGTCGTAGACCGTGAATCGACGCACGGTCTAGGCTCCCGAGAGGGCGTGCCGGACGTCGTCGGCGAGATCGGCGGGGTCCTCGATCCCGCACGAGAGCCGCACGAGGCCGTCGCCGATCCCGATCGCCTCGCGCGCCGCGCGGGGGACGCTCGCGTGGGTCATGCTCGCCGGGTGCTCCACGAGCGACTCTACCCCGCCGAGGCTCTCCGCGAGCGTGAAGACCTTGAGCCGCCCCAGAAACCGGAGCGCGGCCTTCCTCCCTCCCGAGAGGTTGGCGCTGAGCATCCCCCCGAACCCCGTCATCTGGCGCCGGGCCAGGGCGTGCTGGGGGTGACTTCGGAGGCCGGGATAGTGGACCTCGGCGACCTTCGGATGGCCGTCCAGGACCTCGGCGACGGCCCGGGCTCCGGCCCCGTGCGCGCGCATCCGGAGCCCGAGGGTGTGGATACCGCGAAGGACGAGGAAGCAGTCGAACGGGCTGGGGACGGCGCCGACCGCGTTCTGGAGCCACGCGAACCGCTCCGCGTCGCGGGCCCCCTTCAGGACGAGCGCTCCCCCGATGATGTCGGAATGACCGCCGAGGTACTTCGTGGTCGAGTGGAGGACGATGTCGGCACCGAGCTCGATCGGGTGTTGCAGCGCGGGCGTCGCGAACGTGTTGTCCACGGCCACCGAGGCGCCGGCGGCGTGGGCCAGGCGGGCCACCGAACGGATGTCGACGATCTTGAGCAGCGGGTTCGTCGGCGTTTCGAGGTAGACGAGGTCGGCGGGCTGCGCGAGGGCCGCGCGCACGGCGTCGAGGTCGCGAAGGTCGAGATACTCGACGCGGATCCCGAACTGTTTCCGGTGGTGCTCGAAGAGACGTCGGGTCCCCCCATAGAGGTCGTCGATCGAAACGATCCGGCTGCCCGACGGGTATCCCTCGAGGAGGGTCGCGAGCGCCCCCAGTCCCGAGGAGAAGGCGAGGCCGGCGCGTCCGTCCTCGAGCGCCGCGAGCGTCGCTTCGAGCACCGCGCGCGTCGGATTTCCCGAGCGGCTGTAGACCCATCCCTGGTTCCGGTTCGGGGCGCGCTGGCGGAAGGTCGACGAGAGGTAGATCGGAGGGTTCACCGCGCCGGTCGCCGGATCGGCCGTCTGGGCCGCGTGGATCAGCCGCGTGTCAAACCGCACGGGTCGCCTCCTCCTCGGACAGGTACGCGAGCAGGTCGTGCCGGGTCAGCACCCCGATCGCGGCGCCGGTCGCGAGGTCGCGCACGAGGAGAGCGCGCTCCTCCTTAAGCCGGTGGAGGACGTCCGCAATCGGGGCGTCCGCCGGAATCTCGGGGAACGGCGGGGACAGGACGGTCGAGACGGTCCGCTCGAGGACGGTCTCGTCGGTGAGCGCGCGCCGGAGGATCTCCTCTTCCTGGAGACTGCCCGCGTTCGTGGACCCGGAGAGGACGGGCATCTGGGAGATCGAGTGGTGCCGCAGGAGCGCGAGCGCGTCCCGGACGACCGTCGTCGGGTCGGCCGCGACGAGGGCGGGGGTCGGCGCCTTCCGCTTCAGCAGCTCGCGGGTGGTCGTACCGGCGTCGACGAACCCCTTCTCGCGCATCCAGTCGTCCGAGTAGAATTTCGTCAGGTAGCGGTCGCCGGAATCCGGCAAGAGCACCACGATCACGGACCCTTCGGGCAGCGGGCGGCCCGAGAGCCATCGGACCGCTCCCGCGACCGCCGAGCCCGAGGATCCCCCGACGAACATCCCTTCCTCCCGGGCGAGGCGACGGGCCATCACGAACGACTCCCGGTCGCCGACCTCGACGAACTCGTCGAGGTACTGGAAGTGGATCGACTTCGGGATCATGTCCTCCCCGATCCCCCCACTTGGTAGGGGACCGCCCGGCCCAACTGACGCGTGCGGAAGTACGGACCCAGGACCGAGCCCGCCGGATCGACCGCCACGATCCGCACCGCGGGTCGATGCTCCTTGAAGTACCGACCGATCCCGCTCATCGTCCCGCCGGTTCCGACCGTGCCGACGACCGCTCCGAGCTCCCCGCCCACCTCCCGGTCGATCTCGGGTCCGGTGGACCGATAGTGGGCCTCGGGATTCCCTTGGTTCTCGTACTGGTTCGGATAGTAGGCGCCCGGGATCTCGCTCGCGAGGCGTCGGGCGACCGAGTAGTGGCTCATCGGATGGTCCGGCGGGAGGGCGCTCGGAGTCACGACCACGCGCGCGCCATACGCGCGGAGCAGGCGGATCTTCTCGGAGCTCATCTTGTCGGGGATCACGAAGACGACGCGGTACCCTCGCACCGCCGCGATGAGCGCGAGCCCGACGCCCGTGTTCCCGCTCGTCGCTTCCACTATCGTGCCACCGGGCTTCAGACGGCCGGAGCGCTCGGCCTCCTCGATCATGGTCGCCCCGATGCGGTCCTTCACTGATCCGCCCGGGTTGAGGTACTCGAGCTTCGCGAAAACGCGGTACGGCAGCCCTGCGGTCACCCTTCGGAGCGGGACGACCGGCGTGTTCCCTACGAGGTCTAGGACGCTCGCGGGGTGGGCGCGAGGCTCGGCCAGGGCGGCGGCGAGGGAGCCCCCTCCATAAACCCTTGCCGACAAGCGCCGGTCGCGTCGGGGGTCGGCGGAACCTCCGGAGGGCGGCCAAGCCCGGCCGGTGCGTTCGGTTCGTACTCGTATGTTCCCGTCCGGCCTACCTCTTAAGGAGGGCACCCCCCTCGCGAACGCGAGGGTCCCGCACGTGCTGGGTTCGTTGGAGGCGGAGGTCCTCACGTCGCTCCGCGAACTCGGCGAGGCCCCCGCGCGCGAGGTCCGGACAGCGCTCGAGCGCCGCGGCACGAAAGTCGCCTACACCACCGTGGCGACGATCCTGTCGCGCCTCCACGCCAAGCATCTCGTGAAGCGCCGCCGGGAGACCTGTCGCGGCGGAGAGCGGTACGTCTACCGCGCCGGGGACATTCCCGAAAAGTACTTTGCCAATCTCCTTAAGGGGGTCGTCGCTATGTTCGGCCCCTCGGGGGTAGTCCACCTGAACGAGGAGATCGCGAAGCTGAAGCCGTCGGAGGAACGCGAGCTCCGCCGCCGCCTCGGCCTCCGCTAGGCCCCTCGCCCGGTCTTCATGTCGGCCCCCGTTGCCGGTCTCCTGTTCATCCCCGTCGCCGCGTGGGCCGGAGTGGGGATCGCGCTAGCGGCGGCGTTCCGGCGCTCCGGTTCGGCCGCGGTCTTCCGGCTCTCGGCGGTCTTCCTCGGGTTTTGGGCCCTCCTCGCGACGACGACGCTGGTCTACGTGCTCGCGAACGGTGGATGGCACGCGGTCGTCCTGCTGGCTCGCGCCCCGCTCCTTCTGTTCGACCTGCGCTTCCTCGACCTCTGGATCTACGGCGCGGTCGGGGCTTTCACGGTCTTCCTCACGGCCTTCGTCATCAGCCAGCTCGTCGCGCGAGGGTTTCTCGCGTTGCTCCGACCGACCCCCGTCGCCTGGCCCGCCCGCCTGCCGCGGCCTCCCACTCCGACCGCGCTCTACGTGTTCCCCTCGCCGGCCCCCGACGCTTTCACCTTCACGCTGCTCGAGCGGGGCGGTCGGCGGGGGCTCCAGCGGAAGGACGTCATCATGGTTTCAGAGGGTCTCTTGGGCCTGCTGGCCCCGGACGAGCGGGTCGCGGTGATCGCGCACGAGCTCGGGCACCTTCGCGAGCTCGACGGTCGTTACCTCGCCTTCTTCCGGACCCTGTCGCGCTTGATGCGATGGGACCCGGTCCTCGCGCTCGTGGCGGACTCGCTCACTCGACGCGAGGAGTTCCGGGCCGATCTCGACGCGGTCGAGGTGACCCGACGGCCGCGGGCCCTCGCTCGGGCGCTCTACAAGGTGAGCCGCTCGGCCCCGGCTCGCGCGGGAGGGCGCCCGGGTCTGCTCGGGGTAGGCGGGGCGCGAGGTCGCCTCCATGCGATCGAGCGGATCCGGCGCCTGGTCTCGCTCGCCGAGAGCGGGCGGTTTCCCGAGGACTCCGGTGCCTGAAACGAGGCGCCCCGCTCCGCTACGCGGCGTCGTTCCATCGATCGCGCTCGTGGCGTGCGTGACCGTGGCCGCGCTCCTCGCGCCGACCGCCGCGGCGGCGCCGCGATCCCTCGCCACCTACGGCCCGCTCCCCGTCCTCGATGGACGGCAGCTCCTCGGCAACCTCTCGGCGCCCTCGCTGTTCGCCGGGTCGAGCGGGACCGTCACGTTCACGGTCGCGAATCCCCTTGCGGAGCCGGTCGTCGGCGCCGAGCTCGAACTCGAGGTGTACGCGTTCAACGCGTTCCCCGGGAACGCCACCTCCACCGTTCCGGTCGCGGGGGCGCCGATCCTGTCCGCTCCCTCCGGCTCCGGTGCCGGGGTGAACCTCTCGGTCGGGACCTTGGCGCCCGGGGGCATTTACCGCGGTTCGGTCGGCGTCGAGACGTCCGGCTCGACCCCCAGCGGTACCTTCGCCATCCGATCGTCCCTCGCCTTCACGGCGAACGCGACCCCGTACCTGCTCGAGTCCCGGGGCTGGTTCACGAGCGCGGCGTGGAGCGCCGCGACGGAGCTCCCGAACGGGAGCGTGACCCTCAACCTGAGCCGTCTCGGGGTGTCCGGCGTGCTCCCGGAGACCGCCGTGTACGTGACCTCCTCCGGGTTCGACTGGGCGCTCGGGGCCCTCGCCGCGGCGGGATTCGTCCTGGTCGGCGCCGGGGCGTGGGTCTACTTCAGGCGCGGTCCTTCCTCGAGATCCGGCACCCGGTAGTTCCCGGCGCCCGAGGAGAACCACGCCCCGAGCGCCTTCGGGAACAGGCGCACGAGGCGGGGCGACTCGGCGAGGAGCTCGCGCACGACGTGGGTCGGGAAATCTATGTCGCCGAAGGCCACGATCGTCCCGTGGAGACCCCCGGCACGGAGCGCGTCGATCAGTGCGTCGAGGTCGCGGTCGGTGAGCCGGCAGTAGACGCGCCGGAGGTAGAGCGCCCGACGGAACTCCTCGCCGAGCTCGGCCCGCCACGCGCGGTCGTACTCGGCGAGCGAGGAGGCGTCGAGCGTGTCCCGCCGCAGGGCGCCGTCGAGCACGCGCGCCGCAATCTCGGCGCACCGCATGCCGGTGTAGATCCCGCCGCCCGACAGCGGCTTGACCTGCGCCGCGGCGTCCCCGACCAGGATCGTCCGATCGGTGTAGGTCCGCGGCACCGTGCCGATCGGTATCCCCGAGACGAGGTAGGCGGTCGGCGAGCCGAGCGGCGCGCCAAAACGCTTCGCGAGGTGGGCGACCAGGCGCTGGTAGTACTCGCGCGCGCTCGTGCCGTCGGCATCCACCGCGACCCCGATGCGGGCGCCGCCCGCGCCGTCCGGGATCCACCATCCGAACAGCCCCGGGGAGATCCGGCGACCCAGATAGACCTCCACGGTCTCCGCGTCCCCTGGGCTCCGGGGGATCTCGGCCTCGAACGCCGGGAGGAACTCGACCGGCCGACGGAGGCGGAACGCGCGGGCGACCGCGCTCGCGACGCCGTCGGCGCCGACCACTGCCCGTGCGCGCACCTCGAAGGCTTCGCCATCGCCTCCGGTAAGGCGAAGGTGCTCCCGTCCGTTCGACGGCGGCAGCCGACGGTCGAACCTTAGGCTCGTCCGGAAGCGGGCCCCCGCGTGCGCCGCGCGCTCCGCAAGATAGATGTCGAGCCCGGCACGGTCGATGACGTACGCGCGGGGTTCCTCCGCCTTGAACGCGATCGACCGGAGGCTGGGGCCGAAGACGCTCGCTCCGCGCACGGGCGTCCGGACGAACCGCTCCGATCCGGCGAGATCGAGCACGCGGCGAGAGACCAGCCCCGCGCACTGCACCGGGTAGCCGATCCGCCCGTGCTCCTCGACGACGAGGACCGAATGGCCCCGTTCGGCGAGGCGGAACGCGACGGTCGATCCGGCCGGGCCGGCACCGACGACGAGGACGTCGACCTCCTCCACGGAGGAACGACACCGCTGCGGCACTTAACCCGGATTGTGGCTAGCCGAGCCGCCAGGGGGTCGGGACGAGGTCGGTGCGCTGGCGGGGCTGCACGGCCGACGCTTCGACCGCTTCCGACAGGCCGGCCGCGTGCGCGAGCTGGCCCGTCCACGCGATCATCGCCCCGTTGTCGACGCAAAGCGAGCGCGGCGGCGCGAACATCGATCCGCCGCGCTCCTCGACCATCGCGCGGACCATCCCGCGGAGCCGTTCGTTGCACGCGACCCCTCCTCCGAGAACGACCGTGGCGCGCCGGCGGTGCGCCAGCGCGCGCTCCGTGATCTCCGTGAGCATCGCGTAGGTGGTGACCTCGATCGAGTAGGCGAGGTCGGAGCGCTTCGCCCCTCGCGCGTGGAGCGCGAGCGCGGCCGTGAGGATCCCCGAGAAGGCGACGTCCATCCCGTGCACAGAGTAGGGGAGGTCGAGGAGCTCCGAGCCGCTGCGCGCCTCGAGCTCGAGCGCCGGTCCCCCCGGAAACGTTCCGCCCAGTTCGATCCAGAGCTTGTCGAGGAAGTTTCCGATCCCGATATCGAGCGTCTCACCGAGCACCCGGTACCGGCCGCGGGCGTACGCGATCACCTGGGTGTTTCCGCCGCTCGCGTAGAGCAGCATCGGGTCGTCGAACCCGCTCAGGATACGGGCGATCTCGACGTGCGCGACGCAGTGATTGACCGGGACGAGGGGCCGCTCCCAGACGAGCGAGAGCATCCGGGCCACGGTCGCTCCGGCCCGGAGGCAGGGGCCGAGCCCGGGTCCCTGGGCGAAGGCGACCGCGTCGATCTCCTGGGGCCGAACCCCGGCGGACGCGAGGGCCTGCTCCACGAGCCCGGGCAGGAGCTCGACGTGGTGGTTCGCGGCCTCCCGCGGATGGATCCCGCCGGAGGGCGGCCGGTACATGTCGGAAGCGATCGCGAGGACGCGCGCGTCCCGGTCGACGATCCCGACCGAGGCGGTATGGGCCGTCGACTCGATCCCGAGGATGACCATCGCCCGGCGACGGATGCGGAACTTATAACGGCCGGGTCGCCCGACGTGCCGGGACGCTCAATCCTCGGCCGACTCGATCCGGAAGCAGACCCGCTTGCCGCGGAGCGCCTCCTGGATCCGGTCCGCGAACTCGAGGGACTCCCGCACGCTGACCGGACGCTCCCAGTCGTAGACGAAATCGTACCCCTCGGTCTCGGGCCGGAAGCCGAGGCTGTCGAGCACGTCGGCGACCTCCGAGTACGTCGCCCCCTCGCTGTCGAGCTGTAAGAGGAGGAACGTCTTCGTCATGCCCGGTCCCGGTCGGGGGCGCTACGTCCGTCAGAGGATAAAGCTCCGGCATCCCACGCGAGGGATCAACCGCGGGACGGCGGAGCGCTCTCTGGGTCGGTCGACTCTTCGCCTTCAGGTGCCGCGGGGTGCGACGTGACCCGGACCGCGACCCCCCGGGCGAGGCGGCCCATCTCGTGCGGAGCGAGGAGCAGTCGCCCGATCGCCAGGAGCTCGTCGCCCGCGCTGACGAGGAGGGCCGAGGCGTCCGGAGCGAGGGTCGGGTCCGCCCCGACGACGAACCGGGAAAACAGGCTCCGACCCGACCGGACGAACGGCACCGCGTCCTCGGCCACGACCACGCGCCCCTGACCGCCCGGGAGCATCGGTCGGAGGCGCGTCCCGCCGCGGAACGTCGGGCGCG
>Ga0187772_10000714_pt1 | contig 15015 bp, 15 predicted proteins | sample 0116_SJ02_MP15_2_FD_133137 | JGI IMG/M metagenome (GOLD analysis project Ga0187772, IMG submission 133137) | Tropical peat soil microbial communities from peatlands in Department of Meta, Colombia - 0116_SJ02_MP15_20_MG | ecosystem: Environmental > Terrestrial > Soil > Wetlands > Peat | place... | reverse complement strand
TGCTCCTGCGGACATGGTTTCAGAGAAAGGTGGGCAGCTTATTTAGACTTACCAAGCGTTCGGGAGACGGCATCCCGCAGTGGACTGGGAGGTCTCCGGCCGTGCGGGGGAAGAAGGTCGGGACCGTGGGGCGAGTACTAGCGCTCTTCGATTCTCTTCTCGGACCATTCGTGCCCGCAGTGGCGGCACTTGTAGGAGTACTGGAACTCCTCCACAGTCACCTGTATCGGCTTCCCTTCTTCCAGAATTACGGGGACGCCCGCTGGCTCTGACGGCTCGAACACGCCGACTGCCCTCTTCAGCTCATCGGTTCGGGTCTCGGTGTCGAGCAGTTTCTTGCCAACGACCCTTATTTGGAAGCGGCGCCCGCAGGCGGGGCAGTGTCGGAAGAAGGTCCTGATTTCGGACAACCTGCGGCGCAGGGCTGGCGCGGTTATTATTCCTTGAGCCGAGCCGAACCGAGTCGGCCCATGTAACTTTACATGGGTCGTCGCGGCGTGCTGGCGGGACGCTATGAGCGAGTCCCAGAACCACTCAGTCGGGCGGCCCGTCCCAGCCCGAGAGTCCAGCCTCTCCATCGCCGGGTTCCGCCGGGGGCTCCACAGGTACTGGCACTACCTCTTCGTGGTGTCAATCCTCACCATGGCCTTGAGCGTCCTAGCCCTCCTGAACGCCTCCTTCAGATTCAACGAACTCTCCTTGTACGGCGTCGGCCAGGGCGGGCTCTCGTCGTCCGTCCTCACCGCCGGCTACCTCGGCATGTTCTTCAGCATGGCGATACTCCCGATCCCGGACTACATACTGGTGCCCGCCTACGGCTACCTGTGCTCGCTGGGAGTGTTCAACCCTCTCACAACCTTTCTGGTATGCCTGGTCGGAGCCGTCTTCCCGCTAGAGTACGTCTGCGGGAGGTTTGCCGCCAGGCCCCTTTTGCTGAAGGGCCTGTCGTTCCTCCGAATCACAGAGAATGACATCGAGGTCGCGGAGAGTTGGCTGGTGGACCACGGCAAGTTCTCGATCTTCATTTCCACCTTCATACCTTTCTTCTACACCGTAGCCGCACTGGCTGCAGGGACGCTGAAGATGAAGTCGGTCCCTTTCCTGGGCGCCAGCGCGGCCGGCTTCGGCCTTAGGTACGTTTTCCTCGAGTACATCGGGTTCTTCAGCATCTTCGTGTTCGCTGCATCCTTCGACTACGCCGAGAGGGAGGTCTTCCTGCTGCTGCTGTTGCTCTCGTGCGTCTACGTGGGAGTCCACCTGATTCGGGTATTCTGGTCCGAGGCCAAGGCGACCGGGTCGATCAGGGCCGGCTAGACGAGGGGCGCGTCCCCGATGCCACACGGGACCACCGGCATGGCAAGTGCGGCCCTGCGAGCCTGGGTCGCAATTCGGCTAAAGCGTTAAAGCACTCGGGCTTGCGTTACTGCAGCTCTTACGGGCTACAAGGGTGATGGCAAGCTGAACTTCAGGAGGCGCCTCTGCTTCTTGGCTGGTCTCGCCACCGTGGCCTCGGCAGGCTCGGCGATCTACTTCCTCGTCTCCAGGTTAAACGCCGTGGGTTCAGCCGGCTGGGGACAGTTCGGAGGCTTCGAGTTCGCCTACGCGGATTGGCAGAACTCGCCGCAGGCTCCGGAGATTTACTTCGGGGTCTCCTTCACGCTGGTCCTCATATTCCTCTGCGCATCCATCCTCCTGTCCGGGCTGCCGCGCAGGGCCAAGGCGGTGTCGGTCGCGGTGGTGATTCTCTTCGTGCTGAACTCCTTCTACATCTGGACGTCGAACGTTCTCTATCCCGAAAGCGGCGGGCTCCAGATCTACGTCGTCGACTCGGTGCTCGTCTCCGTTTCCGTGGTCACTGGAAGCTGGGCTCAGTTTGGGATAAAGTTCATCGACTTCGGGCTGCCAGCGCTTGCGCTCTGCGTGGGCGGTTGCGGAGCCTCGCTGGGCAGGACCGGGGTCGACCGCGCTATAGGATTCTTCTCCTGGACATCTGTGGCGGTCTTTCCGCTGGCATTGGAGTGCCACTACGTTGGGTACGGGCACATGGCCGTCGTGTCATACTTCGGCCTCTCCGGAACTCCGCTGCAATTAGTTACAAACGACCTGCTTCTTTACCTATCCGGGACCATTATGATCCTCTGCCTTCTCTTTCTGCTCTTGAGGATCCTGAGGCCTGCGCCCGGAGGGCCCCCCCACGATTGAGCGTGTTCCGCTCCCGCTTCCTCACACAGCTCATATCGCCGGTATAGGCAGTCAGTACCCTCGGTTGGGCGGGGGAACGCTTTAGGCGCGAAGGTTTCCTCGGTGGACGGGCGTCGCCTTTGCCGAAGGGTTTCGGGAGTACCGAACGTGGAGGGATCAGGCCGGTGGTCAGGCTGGCGAGGAGGGGTGATGCCCTGTCGCTGGGAAGGTTCTTCGTCAAGTCCTGGAGGGAGGCCGGACCCGGATCGCTGGGGTTCACCGGCGCCAACGACGATGCCATCCACGCGATCGCCTCCGAGGAGTTCCTGACGAAGAGGCTCGCGAGCCAGAACACTAGGATTCTAATTGCAGAGAGGGGCGGTGAAGTCCTGGGGTTTGCAAGCGTGCGCAGAGGTGGTGGAATGCTGGCGGAGCTGACCGGAATCGTGGTGCTCAAGGCCGAGTCAAGGAGGGGCCTTGGCACGAGACTGCTGCGCAAGGCCTGCGATGCTGCCGCCAGGCTGGGATACTCGAACATGACGGTGAAGACAGAGGCCTTCAACGCAGGGGCGATCGCCTTCTACAAGAAGAACGGGTTCCTGGAGAGAAGGAAGACCACGGAGAAAATCGGAAGGACCGATGTGCCGCTCATGATCCTGGAGAGGAGGTTGCGCTAGGGCGAGCATCTGGGCTTCGTCGCTACACGTCTTGACACCAACACAGCGGCGCGATCCAGTCATCTCGTTGGGCTCGACCCTCGAGGGGCCGACAAAGCTCTCTGCGGGCTTCGCGCCCGCCATGCAACCTACAGCCACGACCGGTTCCGCCGCAAGGTAGTGTCAGGAGTTCGGAGACTCGACGGCGTTCGCTGCCTCGTACCGAGCTGACCGAGGTGAAGAGCAATCGGGTGAGCAGTCCACAAACCATGCTGCGAGAAGCGTTCAGAGCAGCCGCCAGACCTTTCGGAGAAGGCTTTTTCTCGCGGAGCGCGAAGGGCTAACTGTCAAGAATTGAACGGCAGGTTCGTATTGCTGGGTGTGCTGTTCGTCGCCATCGGCGTATTGTTCATCCTGTACCCAACGACGCTTGTTGCGCCCAGCCACGTCTCGAACCGCACCGTGCTGGTGAGGGTTATTCCTGGAAACTATTCTGCTGTAAATGCCCCGCTCAATGCTACCGAGACGCTTTCGGTTGGTATAACCTCCAGCCCGCAGCCTGTGGACTTCTTCTTGATGAACAGCAGCAGCTATGCCGCCTGGAATTCGAAAGGGAACCCCCCGACCAACATCTATCCGCAGTACTCGAAACTCAACGTGACGAACTACTCGTTTCAGGTGGTCGGAGGGGACACTGCGGAGAACTTCACCCTGGTCTTCCTCTCGACCTCCCTGAGCGCGCCCAACAACATCGAGGTCCAGCTCACCGTCGACAAGCAGGTCGGTCTCTTGCAGGCTAACCTGGTCCCGATCATAATCATCCTCTGCGGGGTTGCCGTCATTGCGTTCGGCGCTACGAGGAAGGGCAAAGTCGAGGAGGTTCCGCAGGAAGAGAAGGAGGAGCCCAGCCAGGGAGGCGGCCTGATGGGGCTGCTTGGGGGAGGCGGAAGCCCACCGTCGGGCCGCAAGTGCCGCTACTGTGGAGCGGATGTGGAGGAAGGCGCAGTGTTCTGTCCGTCCTGCCACAGGTCTAACCCGTAGCAGATACTCGGTGGAACCAGTACACATCCCTGCATTGGAGGGGCTCAGGTTGCCTGTCCCACTGAGCCAAGCCGGGGACGCTCGGCCCCGGGGGTGCCGTGGACGATTTCGGCAGGGTCCGGGCGGTTTCGTTTCAGCCCGGCATGGGTAGAGGCGGAGCCTGCGAAGAAGCCGAGTCGCCAATAAATATCCAGCTCCGCAGTACCTATGCGAGGCCCAGAAAGAATGACGTTTTGCTCGAAGTGTGGAAGGGAGCTCCCGGGGGACGCGGTCTTCTGCCCCAATTGCGGCGCCCCTGTCCAGTCAGGTGCCGCAGCGGCGGCACCATCTCCCCCCATCAGCGGTTTCGAAACCCTGACCAGGGACCAGAAGGCCCAGCAGCACTGGATTCAGAGAGTCATCGCCTTCGCTATCGACGCGGTCATAGTCTACGTTGTCCTGGCCGCACTGACTTTCTTGATAGCGCTGCCCTCACTTTTTGCGTCGGGGTTCGGCATCTTCGCTGCACTCTTCGGGGGAATTTCAATCATCTGGGGGATAGTCTTCGTGCTGTACTTCGCCGTCATGGAGTCGACGTACGGCGCAAGCATCGGCAAGCGGATCCTCGGTCTAAGGGTGATTTCGAAGGCGAACGCGAAGCCCAACTTTGCAGAGGCCTTCATACGGAGCCTGAGCAAGATTTACTGGATACTCCTGCTCTTGGATGTTGTGGTCGGTCTGGCCATCTCCAGAGGATACCAGCAGAAGCTGAGCGACTACTACATAGGAACAACCGTGACGAACGCCTAGCCGAGCGCGCTTCTCACCAGCCGCGCCCATGACGCGCAACTTCGGTCAAGCACCTAGGGGGCGGATGAAATCCTGTTTCTCTCGCGGCACAAGCCTTTTATACCATGTATCGCATAGTCGATATCGTATACACGATAATGGTGAGAAGCAAATGAGCGAAGAGAACCAAGACAAGGACCGAGGGCGCGCGAAACCCTGGAAGACGTGGAAGCAGCACAAACTGGAACACCTGCACCGAATGCAGTTCGGGCAGCGGGGCTTCCTGAGACCAGAGATCATCGGGCTCTTCGAGGAGCAGCCGATGAACGGAGTGGAGATTATGGACAGGCTGCAGGAGATGAGTCGCGGTTGGTACAGGCCCAGTCCCGGTTCGATCTACCCCCTTCTAGTGCAGTTGGAGAAAGAGGGGTTGATAACGAAGAACGAAGAGGGGAAGTACGAGCTTACCGCCGCTTTCAGCGAGCGTGCCGGCATCGGAAACAATCTTACGAGCGCACTCTCCGCGTTGGAAAGCAACACTTCGTACCTCGAAGACCTCCAGAGGACGGACTCGGCGAGACTCGCGAAGTACAAAGAGAGGGTCGAAAGGCTCACGAGGCGGCTGGAGGCCCTCAGCGGCGGAGTCCAATCGAAGGGCGGGCAGCTATGATGAGGCAACTTGAGACTCAGGGCGTGGCCCCATCAAAGGACGCGCGAGAAGCCCTGGCAATCGAGGCTCGCGGACTCGTGAAGGTCTTCGGGAACAACCGTGCAGTCGACGGAGTCGACTTGTCGATACCGACCGGATGTGTCTATGCCCTGCTGGGGCCCAACGGCGCAGGGAAAACGACGATAATCAACGTGCTGACCACTCTGCTGAAGCCGGATGGCGGAACCGCCAGGGTATTCAACCACGATGTCTCGCGTGAAACCCACATCGTCCGGCAGCTCATCAGCCTGACGGGCCAGAGCGCGGCAGTCGACGAGAAGCTGTCCGGACACGAGAATCTGACCGTCTTCGCCATGCTCTTGGGCCTCAGCAGGTCGGAGGCCGGCAAGAGGGCGACCGCGCTGCTGGCGGAGTTCGGACTGGCGGAGGCTGCCGACCAGGCGCTGGACAAATACTCGGGAGGCATGCGACGCCGGTTGGACCTCGCTTCCAGCCTGATAGTTCAGGCACCGCTGATCTTCCTCGATGAACCCACCAGCGGTCTCGACCCGCGCAACAGGATGCAGATTTGGAACACCATCAGATACCTCGTCTCGACCGGGTCCACGATAGTTCTGACAACCCAGTACCTTGAAGAGGCAGACCAGCTCGCCGACCGAGTCGCCGTAATCGACCACGGGCACGTTGTAGCAGAGGGCACTCCCCAAGAACTGAAGGCGGCGATTGGCAGGGCCACCCTCCACCTCCAGCTCGTAAGCAAGGAGGATACCGGGGAGGCAATCAGGATAGCACAGGACGTCCTCGCTGTGAAGGCATCGGCGTCCGATTCCTCGCTGGTGACAGCCCCCATGGCCGATCCGGATCGGGTCACTGACCTCCTCGTAGGTCTGCGCGAGGCGAACATACGCCTCGCCGGCGTGAGTGTGGAGGAACCGACCCTCGACGAAGTATTCTTGGCCCTCACCGGCGGTTCCAAGTCACCGGAGGTAGGAGGACGCCAGCCATGACTTCGCAGATCACTCCAGGCGCGGAACGCGTGCTGAAGAACCGCGTGTCAATTCGGACGACCCTCGGCAACACGCTAGCGATGGCATACCGGAGCCTACTGCTGATCCGACGAACGCCGCAGCAGCTGTTCGACGTAACCCTGCAGCCGATACTCTTCACCGTAATGTTCACCTTTCTCTTCGGCGGCGCCATCGCAGGCAGTGTGCAGGGATACCTGCCGATAATTATCCCGGGCATCCTCGCCCAGACGGTTCTAACGGCGTGCATAGCGACGGGGGTCCAACTCCGAGAGGACATGGACAAGGGAGTGTTCTATCGCTTCAAGTCCATGCCGATCGCCCGTGTGTCTTCGCTCGCGGGGCCGGTGCTTGCAGACATAGTGAGATACAGCATAGCCACCGCTCTGACGTTTGTGATGGGCTACCTTCTCGGCTTTCGCTGGGCCAGCCTCAGCGGCGCCGTGACCGGCGGCGTTCTCGTCATCTACGCCGCGTGGTGCATCAGCTGGATATTCGCCTTCCTGGGCGTCATCCTCCCGACGGCTCAAATCGTGTCGGGCATCTCCAGCGCGATCCTCTTCCCGCTGGCGTTTCTCTCGGGCGCGTTCGTGCCGACCAGCACACTCCCTGGGTGGCTGCAAGACTTCGTCAACGTGAATCCGTTGACCTACATCGTGAGCGCCGTCCGGCAGCTATTCAACCACGGAACCATAGGGACTGATTTCTGGCTGTCGATTATCGGGTCGGCATCGGTCGCGGTCATATTCGTTCCGCTGACCTTGATCGCCTACAAGCGCAAGACGTAGGCGGCTTGAGCTCAACTCGTCCTCGTCTCCGATCTCCAGGGATCGGACGGCCTGCTGGACGCGCTGCCGCTTCGGGGCTGTACCCCGGACGGGTCGAATCTCCTCCAGCCCAGCCAGACTAGTTCGGCGCCGCTTCTGGCCGCCATTGAACCACGACCCCTTTCCAAATGGTGCGTCTGAGAAGGTCGTTCGGGTCCGTGGGGTGGACATAAGTCACGAGAATCGCACCTTCAGGACCGCTTCGCAGTGATTGGCTTGACGGGGGCCGGGGGAGCCGGTCCGGGCAGAATCCTTCAGCCATAATTAGCTTCGCCACATGGAAAAGACTTAACGGGAAGGGTCGGGCACAACCAAAAGCATGAGGAGCCTCTGGAGATACATCGCGGTCGTGGTGGTGTTTGTCATACTGACTCTCGGCTTCTCGCTCAGTGTGTCCACGGTTGCACCTACGCCTGTGACATACCCGTCGCAAATGGAGTATGTCGTGGCGCGGAACGTCCAAATCCCGTACTCGGTGACTCTGACCGGATCCGTGGTACAGACTGCGAACCAAACATTCCAATTCCCGGAGACCTCAACGTCGACGAGCATCAGCTACGAGACTTCGACTGAGACGACCACTCTGACGATCATCCAGACAATCTTGCAGACCGAGGTTCACACATCGACATCGACCAGCAGTACCTCGGTCGGCAGCGATTTGCTATCCGGAGCCCTTGTCTGCGACACTCCAAATCCTGTGACTGGGTTCGAAATGGGTTCTAACGCCAACGTCAATCTTATGTGGAATTCGTCCATCATTAACACCAACGCGAAGGTTTCACCGTTCCCGTTGGATGTCTACGTATTCAACGGCACACAGTACAAGGCGTTCAGTTCGTCGGGCGTTCCGAGCCCGAATACAAAGGAGGCGACTGGCGTCCAGAACGGCACCGTCTCTTACTACGTGCCCACTTCTGGGGACTACTTCTTCACCTTTTGCGATACGAATGTTCAGAAGTACAGGGTCAGTTTCAGCGCTTCCGCGGTCGTCCTGTATCCGACCACTTCATCGGTCACCCTCACATCCTACTCGACCACGCGCTCAACCGAGACTGGTTATTCGCTGGTCACGCACATCGAAACATACACGACGGTCTATAACAACACAGTGACGGTTCCCTTCAACGAGACAATCACCAGGCTGAGCATAGTCAGCGGGGTTACGACGTCCACAACCAGCGAGACACTGACGAGCACTGTCTATCTGACGACCAACAGCACCCAGACGTGTTCGTTCTCGTTCTGGGCGTGGCTGCTCTTTCGGCCGCAGACGTGCGCCTAGGCGAGCCCGGCTCCCGCCGCAACCAGCAGGTCGGCCGATTCTATGGCTCCAACTGACCCAGGAGCTTCGCGCCGTCGGGCCTGCCCAACCCGGTGCACGCGTTCCACCCCGGGCCTGCGGAGTAGGCTCCGTTGCTGCCGCTGGTGATTTCGATGAGCGCCCCGGACGTCGCGGGAACGGACTGGTAGAGCGTGGGGTTGATGAATCCCACTGGCTCCCTGCCCCCGGTCGCGGCGTCTTGGTTGGCCATGGTGAGGAGGGCGGTCCACAGCGGCGCGACTGCGCTTGTGCCGCCGACTGCGAACTCTGACCCGTCTGCCTGAATCACGTACCCCGAGCTCGGGTCTGCATCACCGGCCACGTCCGGCACGCCACGCCCAACGTGGCCGCCAGGGTTTGCGGAGGGGGGAACGTCTGCGTTGCTCTGCCAAGCTGGAAGCGGGAACAGGTCGCTGATGCCTCCACCCGTGGCGCCTCCTGACGGCTGGTCGTTCCATACGACTTCGCCAGTGATCGTCTCTTTGTCGCTGGATGTCGTTATCTCCGTGCCGCCGCAGCCGAGAACGTAGGGAGAGGAGGCTGGGAAGTCGACGTGGGCGAGGCCGTCGGTCACTCCGTCAGATGAACCGCTGTCCCCGGAAGCGGCAGCGACAGTGACGCCCACCAGCGCCGCGTCCTGAAACGCCTGCTCCAGCGCCGATATCCCCTGGGACGTCCAGGCTGACTCGGCTTCTCCCCAGCTTATCGATATGATTGACGGCTTGTGCTGCGCGTCGTTCACCGCGGCACTGACTGCGTCCACGAATCCCGCGTCGGTGTTGGGTGCGAAGTAGACGTAGATCGATGCCTTCGGTGCTATGCTGCCGATCATTTCGATGTCAAGCATCACTTCCGCGTCGGGGCCGCTTGGATCCCCGGTCGGAGAGTTCGTGGCCCCGTCGACCGAGATTGCGAGCACGCTGGGCGTGGGCGAGATGCCCAGCGACGAGAAGTAGGCCTGGAGGTCCTGGGTCGTGAACCCACCACCAAGCTCTATTATCGCAACGGACTGCCCCGTCCCGTCCAGGCCCGTGGGAAAGTCGTAGAGCCGCGCGACCTGCGGAGGAGTGTAGCTGATCGCCGCGGCCGCGGCCCTCTTCCCGAGGAGTCGGACGTGGGACCTCGCCTGTGGCCTGTCGTCGAGGCCCAGGACGGCCTGGACCACGGGGGCCAGGTTGGCAGGCAGATAGATGGGTCCCGACCGGACGCGGTAGATGCCCGTCGGGTGCCTGCACCGCGCGAGCTTCACGCCGAAGGCGCGGCCGAACTGCGCTATCGTCCCCGAGAGGACCACGGACCGCGCTGCTGCGTTCTCGTCCACGATTGCGAGAGCGTTGTCGCGCGCGAATTCTTCGATCCGCGCGATGCTTTCTGGGGTAGGTCCGAAGCTGGACGCGAGCTGCTCCCGAGTGAGATAGGCGCGACTGTGCGGTCGTTGGGACGCGATCTTCTCGACGGCTGCAAGTTTCTCACGGCTCGAGCGCGGCTTGAGAATCAGGGTGACTTGGATTGTCTCCCTTGGGTTGAGTTTGCCCGAGGGCTTGGCTCCCGCGAGGGGCAGACGCTCGCTTCCGGGAAGAGGGACCTTTGCCGCTCCTTCTTTTTTGCGAGCGACCATGGCGGCCGACACAGCGTGCGGACTTGCTTATCAAATTAGCTCGGCCGAAGGGAGCTGACGCTGTGTGCATTCGTATTCGGCCCACTGCCCTAACTTCAGGGCGTAGGGTACCGCCCTAGCCGGACTGACTTGACTTGCCTGGGCCTTGGTGCGACCGCTTCATCCGCTCCCTGTCCGCCCATGGGACCGTGCAGTCGTAGATCGCCTTCACGGTCTGCAGTCTCTCAGAGAGGAACGGCCAGGACCGGGCCTCGTCGATCGTGACTAGGTCCTCCTTGGGGTTGAACCTCGTTGTGAATGCCCACCAGAGGTCCATGGGGTCCCAGATGTCTACGTCGTCGTCCACGAGGATTACGTCCTTCATCTCGTGCATGGTGGTCAGCGCGATGAGCGCGAGGTTCCTGGGCTCCGCGTCGTCTTTCTCGCTTCTCTTCCTGACCTGGAGGACGCTCATCAGCTTCCCTCCGCCCGCCGATGAAAGGTACACGTTTGACAGGAGGTCGCGGTATCCGGTCCTGTCCGCGGAGTTGAGGATCTCCGCTTCGCATGGGACGCCGACGATGATGTTGTGTTCCTCGCCGGGGGTAACCAGCGTCTGGAATATGGGCTTCTTGCGGTGAGTTACTGCTCTGACCGTGAGGACGTGCGCCTGCTGGGCCTCCGCCATGTACCCGGCCATTTCCGGCATCGCCAGCCCCTTCTTTGCGGAGGCGTAGTCCTCCGACACCCTCTCGTTTGGCAGCATCTCGCACTCCAGCACGATTTCCGCGTTCGCCATCGCCTCAGCGTTCACAGTCCTGCACCTCACGAGCTCGACCGGCGAGCCCATCAGCGACCCGGCCACGCCCAGTTCGTCAACGTCGGTGCCCGTCGGAGGGAACATGCCGGCAGAAATCGTGGAATAGGGGTCCAGCCCGATGTTTATCGAGAGCGGGAACGGCTCGTTCTTGGACTCCGCCTTCTCCTGCATCAGCCGTATGTGCCTTCCGGGCCCCATGAGAGCGCAGATCTTGTCCGGGCCGAGGATGAAGATTCTGTGGAAGGTGACGTCTCCCTGTCCGGTCTCCGGATCGACGCCCCGCAGGAGCCCCTCTGTGATCGTCGGCCCTGCCGAGTCGGCCGTAAGCGTAGGTATCGGAAGCTGCTCGATGAGGTCGACACCTTTGTCGACGACCACCTCCTGGCAAGGTGCCTGAGAAACGAGCTTGGGCGTCACGGGATTCCTTATCGCGTCGAGCATCCTGAAAGGAATCATCTCCTCGGATACACCGAAGTACCGCGCGACTCTCTGCCTGCTCGCGACCACGCCCACCGCAACGGGGATGTCGTAAGGAGCCACGGCTCCCGAATCTGTCGAGCGAACGGGGCTCTCGAAGAGGACCGTGGGCCCAACCCTCGTAGGCGGCGGGGCGGGGGTGCCGCCCGCGTGCCTAAGATACTCGTTCACGAGCTCGAGCCTGACGTTGACGGGCTGCTTGATTCTGAGCAGGTCGCCGTTCCTCTCGGAAAGCGACAGGGCGCTCCTCAGATCCGTTACCCTATCTGGCATCTCGGCTCAGGCATCGGAGCGCCTTATTTGCGTTCTTCGAATCGTCTGCTTCTTCGCGTAGTCTCGCGCGGTCGGAGTTCCGTCAAGCGGCCGCCGGAAGGGCGAGCAATCGTCCTTCTCCTGGTTCGTCCTGAGGCACACTCTGAAGCTTCCGGGCGTCAAGAGCTACGACGGCTCGCGGACCGAACGGCGCAACTCCGCCCGCTCTCCGGTCGAGTAGTGAGGCTCACATCTTCTTGACGATGAAGTGATAGACGGCGCCTTCGTTGAAGCTCTCCAGGAGGGCGTTGCCTGTCTGGTCCTGCCACCGCTCCATCTCGATTTGCGCCGTCGGGTCGTCAGAGACCACGTGGACGGTGGTACCCCCAGCCGACTCGGCGAGCAGGTCGTTCAGCTGCACGAGCACAGCCGAGCATTCGACCCCTATCACGTACAGCTCCGTGTCCGGGAACTCGGCGAAGCACCTCACCTTAAGGGCCCGCAGCCGAGCCTCGATGGCCTGTGCCAGCTCTCCAGCAGGCTTCAGTTCGCCAGTGGGCCCTGCGGCCTCGAGCAGCGCGAACCAGCCCCTCCCATACGGGTCCTTGGCGACCAGCCCTGGCTCCCTCAGCAGCTCTCGATTCGTTTCGACCAGCACGCAGTCGAACGGAGCCCTCACCACATCGAAGTGCCTCGGCCCCTCCACGCTCCCCAGACCGGCACCGCCAGCGATCCTAGAGCCGCCGGGCTTGAAAGTGACCGACCTAATCCCTCCTGACAGCCAGGCCAGGACCGGAGCCACCCCCACCCTGTACGCCGCGCCCTCCTTCTTGGCCCAGACGGAGCCCTCGCGGTCGAAGAGAAGTGAGTCGGGGTACTCGCAGCCGCTTATGCGCATGAGACTTCAGGGCCCTTCTGGAGAGTCGGCACCGATGGTATTGCTCACTTCCGGGTGCAGACCCATGCCGTTCTCAAGGGACGAACCATCGCTTTTATACAGATATCAGCTTGATGTCGTCTGTGCATCCGGGGAGAATCATCGGGGCTCTGGTGGGGGTCTTCATGCTGGCCTCAGTTCTCCTCCTCCCGTTCTCCAACGTGACTGGAGGCCCCACGGCTGGGCCAGCGACCCTGTGGAACATATTCATCTCCTTCGTGAACAGCCTCGGAAGCACGCAGACATCGCCTGCGTCGGGCTTCATCAACCTGGCGTTCATCTACCAGATAGCCGCCATCATGCTCATCGTAGGCAGTCTCGTGGGCATCTACCCCGTGGCGTCGGGCGTGATGGGCGTCATAGGCCTCTCGTTCGTGACCTTCGGCCCATATGAGGTCTCCTCGGCCTACGCAGCGAGCCCAGTTACGTTCGGAATCGGGTTCTTCGTCCTGTGGGTGGCCTCCATAGTCGAGCTCCTCCTCGCCTATTGGACCTGGAGGGGGGAGCGCAGGACCACGGCAAACAGGGGACTCGCCGCCGTGAGAAGAGTGGAAGTGTGGTCTGGCGGACCTGCTCCCAGGAAGACACAGCCGAAGCAGCCACGACCTGCTAGGACCTCAGAAGCCGAATTGATGCCCATCGTCTGCCCCACGTGTGGAGCGACCAACCCGCCGAACGCCATAGTCTGCAAGAAGTGCGCTTCGCCGCTCTGAGAGAAAGGTTCAGCCGGCGAGGCTCTTGGCCATGTACGGTCCCAGGCGCTCGTAGCCGAGCCTGCGGTAGTAGTTCCTGGTGCCGACCGCGCTCGTGACAAGGACCTTCCGCGAGTCGAAGTCCTCCAGGGCCGCCCGCTCCGCCTCGGCCATCAGCGACCTACCGATCCCTCTGTGCTGCCAGGCGTTGTCCTTCACGTCGCCGACGGCCACCGCGAGGCCGTAGACCCTCAGCTCCCTCACGATGCACGCGCCCCTGGTCTCCTCCCTGACGGCCAGCTCCGACGGCCGGCGGAGACGGACGAAGCCGGCTATCCTTCCGTTGGCCTCGTATTCGAAGGACGCGAAGTGCTCATCGCCGCCGGACGCGCGGTACCCCTGCGACACCAGTCTGAGACCTCCACCCTCCTCAAGCGACGAGGGCTGGCTGAGCGCCACCTCGCGGCACCGTATGCACCTGCAGGGGCGCCCCTTCTCCCTAGCTCTCTGCAGGACGAGCTCGCGCAGGTTGCCGGCCTTCACGCCCGCCGCTATCTCGTGGGCCGGGATCTCGCGCTGTATCCTCATTATCCTGTGCCACGGCGGCACGAAACCCTTCATGTCGCTCAGCAGGTCCACGACCTCCTCAAGCTCGTACGGACGGTAGGCGCCCGCCTGGAACAGCCGCTCCAGTGCCGTGCCCTGGACCACCAGGGTCGGGTAGACCTTGAGCATGTCTGGCCTGAATTCTTGGTCCTCGAAGAGCCTCCTCAGGTCCGCAAGGTCCGTCGAAGGCTCCGCGCCGGGCAGACCCGGCATCATGTGGGCCGTGATCTTGAGGCCGGCGTCCCTGGCGACCCGGAAAGCATCGGCCGAGTCCTGGACCGTGTGCCCCCTGTTGCTCCTCCTGAGGGTGTCGTCGTCGAGGCTCTGGACGCCGATCTCGACCCTCGTTATGCCGTACTCCAGCATCAGGTCCACGTCCTCTGCTCGGCACCAGTCGGGCTTCGTCTCTAGCGTGAGCCCCACGCACCTGCTGGCGGCGAGCTCGTTGGCTGACTGGGCCTCGGACAGGGAGCCGGACCCGGAGCCGTTGAGCCCGTCGTAGACCCCTTTGACGAACCCTCTCTGGTAGTCCTCGGGCACGGCCAGGAACGTGCCGCCCTCTATTATGGCCTCGACCTTGCTCGTCGAGTGGCCGTTCTCGGCGTACTTCGCCAGGCTTGTCCTCACCTGGAGGAGAGGATCGAACTCGGAGCTGAGGGCGGTCTTCATGCCCGGGCTGTCGCGCATGTAGCTCTGCGGGGTCCCCAGCCTGGGTCCGCCAGGGCAGAACACGCACGTCCCGTGAGGGCACGCAAACGGCGCGGAAAACGCGGTTACAACCACGATGCCGGACGCGCTGCGCCTCGGGTGGCTCCTGAGCAGCTCCAGAAAGGATGGGCGCGACGCGGGCTCCAGCGCGAGAAGCACCTCCGAGTTCGAGAGGTACCTGTCCAGAGAGAATTCCTTCGAGACCCCGTTCTTGGCCCGTTCGAGCTGCGCGCTCGTCGAGATCTCCCCGCTCCGTATGAGCCCGGCGAGGCGAACGAGAGCCTCCGCTGTCCGGGTTTCCTGCTCCCTGGCTAGGTGCGCATCCAATTCTGACCGGGCTTTCGCTTGAGGGTGAAGCGCTTCTCGTAGGAGCGCATGTTCCTTACCTTGGGGATTGTGCTGGGCTTCGGCTTGCCTTCAAGCTTGGGTGTCTG
>Ga0187772_10000713_pt1 | contig 15032 bp, 10 predicted proteins | sample 0116_SJ02_MP15_2_FD_133137 | JGI IMG/M metagenome (GOLD analysis project Ga0187772, IMG submission 133137) | Tropical peat soil microbial communities from peatlands in Department of Meta, Colombia - 0116_SJ02_MP15_20_MG | ecosystem: Environmental > Terrestrial > Soil > Wetlands > Peat | place... | reverse complement strand
GTGCCGGGAATCACGCCCTGAAGCAGGAACGTTCCGTCGAAATCGCTCTGATCGCGGCGGAACAATTCGACATGCGCTTCCGGGTCGCTCGGTACCAAAGCCACCATGACGCCGGAGACTGGTTTGCCGTTCTTCTCCGCGACGCCTTCAATGTGCACCTTCCCTTCGGCCAGCTCCGCGGTCACCTCCATAGTTGCCCCTGGTGCGAGAGTCACGCCATTGCCCGGCGACGCTTCCCCTGTTCCGGGGATTGTCCGCATCACCGCGTACCATTTCCCCATTGCTCCAATGGCCATTGTGTACTTGCCGGACTTCAGGGCACCAAACGAGACTTGTCCATTCGGGTCTCCCTGTTGAAACCCCGCCGGCTTTTGCCGGGCATCGAGAAGTCCGACCACATATTGCTTCGGCAACGGCTCGTCGTCCGGCATTCTTACGGTCACAGTCAGTTTCCCCAACGCTTCACCGCGGGTCGCACTCAGATCCTGCCCATCGCGTGTCAGGTTCATTTCACTGAACTGTTCGGCCTCTTCGGGATTCGAGCTTTTCATGCTCACACTGTACCGTCCCGCCGGAATGCCGGTCATCTCGAAGACTCCCGGGGACACCGGCTGCATCTGCCCCGGCTGTACATATTCCTGCGAATCAAAAACGTGTTTCTGCAAGATCGGCATGCGGAAGCCATTGGCTTGGCCTTCCGGGTCTGTCGGGACGTGAAATACCAGATGCAGGGCGGGCACCGGCGAAAGATGGATATCAATTTGGCAGTGCTCGCCACCCTTCAACTCAATCGGCACCGCGCTTTCCGCTTCTGTTCCCCCACCGTAGAAAGTTGTCGGGTAGGCGACGTCCAGCGCCTGGGGGACGTTATTCACTCCATCCTGTCCTGAGCGAGGGTGCACGGCGTACCATGGCTTCGCGTTCACCGAAGCAAAGTAGGTTCCCGGCTCGAGGAGTTCGATATCGAAATACCCGCGGTCATCGGTGGAGGCCGAACCGGCGGTGGTTACGCGGCTCATCCCTTCCCTGTGATTTTCCATGTACAGCGTCACGCGCGCACTTCGCACGGGTTCGCCAGCTTCGTCCAGAACATGACCCTGAATCATGGCCATCGGCATCAAGCGCAACACGAGTCTATCCGTGGTGTAATCCAGCCCGGTTACGATGGCGGTGGAATATTGTTCGTGCTGTTCGTAGGACGAGGTGATGTATCCCCGTTTGGAACCCTGCAGCGAAAATTTGCCGCGTGGGAGGTCCACGAATTCGAAATGGCCGTCTTCGCCGGTTACCGTGCCGATCATGCGCATGCGATTTCGCGTGTCCGCGACAGATACCTTCACACGTTCCAGCGGCGCGCCCGTCACAGAGTTAACGACGATGCCTGCGATTTTGAACCGCTCCGGTGCGGTATACCTTTGCGCTTCGGACGGTTTTGTTTCCTGCGGGACTGCTGCTCCCTTATCCACGCAGGTACACGCAAGGAGCAGGAGTCCACAAAGCTCTGCAAGGACCTTTCGCTGCCGTCTCATTCCGCTTCACTCCCCGCTATCACTTTCACCTTCAGGCTCAGCTTCTGACCTGCTTCCACGTGAATCTTTTGCCCTTTTGTTACCAGCCCGCGCAGCGCTTCTTCACTTCCGTAGGACAAATCCTGCTGCGGTTCTTCGAATGCCACTGCGAGATAATCCCCTGGCGGCACTTGCTCAATGCGAAACGCGCCATCTCTCGACGTTGGTGCCTGCTTCATTTGTGCAATGCCTTCTCCTGTGGGTAGCAGGTAGACGAAGCGAGTCTTTGCGTCATTTTCGCTCTGCTGCGAATTTCCGCTTGCATCCTCTTCCTCGACGGTTCCCGACACCTCCGCTCCGTCGCCGCGCAGCGTGATCTCAATCGGGGAAACGGCCCCTCCGTTGCCGACCACCAGAGGCTGCTTCATTACGTCTCTACCGCCAGACTCTATCGCCGCGGTGTAGCCTGCTACTGCCATGACATTTACCCTGTATTGCCCTGGCCGGACGTTTTCGAATACCAAGGAGTGGAAGTCCTGCCCGTTTGCAGGCCGCGCGACGAGCCGTCCTCGCGCATTCAGTTCTCCCATCGGGTCTAACGTGACAAAACTGTGCTGCCCTCGTAGGGAGACGACTCCATTCGGAGTGGCCATGCCCTCTTCTGCCGCGTTCTGTCCGGATGCCGCCTCCTCCCGGATGTTCACAGTGACCGTAGGGTTGGGAACCAGATTCAGCGGCTGTCCTTCGAAAGGCGCTCCCTGCACGGAAAAATTCATGATACCGGTCGATTGGACCTCGCTCATGGAATCGGCCTCCACAGTGTAATGTCCGTCGGGGAGCATTCCCATAATCGCCTGTTCCATCGGGTTGTACCCGAGCGACCAGCCCGGACCGTGATGCCCCATCGGATAAACTGTCATGTTCATCGCTGGACTTGCCGGTGCATTCAACACCGGAATCCGCACCGGATAATAGGGCCGGCGCGTCACCGTTAAATTCACTTCTACGGTCTCGCCAGCGTGCACGACGATTGGGGCCGCCAGGGAAAAATCCGTCGTGTTTGGATAGTAGATGGGCGGATAGCCGAACATCTGCGCGCCCGGCACCGGCTGCAACGTTTCACGATCGATTTGTTCATGAGTGACGAGCTTGTAGGTTCCCGCTTTCAAGTCGCTGAAGCGGACTTCTCCATCCGCCCACGTCAGAAACATTTGTGACGGCGTCCACGTCTCCTGTCCTTCCCTCATTCCGTGCGCGTACAGTTGGCACTGAATCCGCACGTCGCCTTCGGACCCGGGCACGGTCACATAGCCTATGATTAAGGCTTCGGGGGTGAGATAGAGCGTGATTTCCTCGCCATTTGAGAACGGCTGCATAGAATTGTGACCGTCCGGCACAAATCCGGGCTTCCGCACCTGAAAGGCTCCCCTGATACGAGCAGTACCGAAACTCACACCTGGACGGCTGGCAACCACATTCCGCCCTGCTTCTGGCGTTGCGATCTTCAATTCAAATTGGCCGCGATCATCGGTCATCGCCGCAGCGTCATCTCCCGCAGTCACTACTAGAGCCCGCGCCACCGGCTCCTTCGTGACCGAATTGAGCACGCGCCCGTGCACGGTGGTGCTAGCGTTGTTTTGCGAGGTGTTGCTCTGGGCGAAAGCGGACGTAGAACAGATGGCAGCACAAACAAGGAGTACTGTTAACGGCGCGAACCATGTTCTTCTCTCGGCCGTGCATATATGGTTCCTCATGCGATACGTACTCCATCCATACCTGGCCAGCGATTCTAGCACTACTTTGGCCATTCGAATGTGACCGCTGGGTGACATCCCTTTCAGCGTTGCGGCACCTTTGGTTCCTGACTTCCCGGCCTCTTTACTTCATCGAGGCGCGCTCGCATACTTCTCGCAACCGGAGGCCCCCATGCCGACCGCCCACGTGGATTCCCACCATGCTCCTTCTCCCGCTTCGAATTGGTTGACGACGATTGCGTCGCTGTTGGTTGGCTGCGCGTTTTTTGCTTTGTGGTTCTGGCTGCTCCCGCCCGTGCTTGGGTTTCACGTGGACACGGTGGGAGTGGCGCGCTGGCGATGGCTTGCGGCGATTCCGTCGGTGCTCGGGTTTGCGGTGGCGCTGCGGTGCGTGTGGGACTTTGGGCACACCGGTCACGGCACGCCTGCTCCCATTGCTCCGCCGCAGAAGCTGGTGGTGGTCGGGTTCTACCGCTATGTGAGGAATCCTATGTACCTGGGTTTTTATGTCGGGTGGATCGGACTGTGGATTGTTCTTGGCAAAGCCAATCCGATTTTGATTATCGGGGCGTGCCTGGTGCTGCTTGGGGTCGATCTATTTGTGCGATTTTACGAAGAGCCGACGCTGCGGAGAATGTTCGGGGCAGATTATGAGGAGTTTTGCGCGAATGTGCGGAGGTGGGTGCCGAGGTTGAGGGCGTGGAAGCAGCGATCAGAGAGCGGCGACCGGCGATCAGAGACTGTATAACGGATGTCAGCTGGATTGCGCGTGGCAAAGAAGCGCAAAAAGCGTGGCATGTTTGAATGAGTGGCTCACGGTCTATGACTGCAAGGAGAAGAGGTTGCGAACTGATTTCTGAATATCTGTTATCTGTTTTCATTCCTCTGATCGCCGGTCGCTGATCGCTGTTGCCTTATTCCTGATTGCCGATTGCCTACGCAAGGCGAGGACCGTGCTTATGACACCCCTTGCGCCTGACCACGGGCTGTGGTACTCTATATATGCGTTTGTTGCTCTTGTTTCGCCTTTTGTGTTAAAGCGCCGCAGGTACAAACTTGCGGCCCTTTTTTTGTTTCCCACCCGCTTACCGCGGTGTCTTGGAGAATCAGCGAAAGACGCCCGGCTCCCCACAAGGTCACCGGAAAAAGAGTGCATCAGATAGCTTTTAGAATAAAAGGAACACATCTGTGAAAGAACAAGGAACAGTGAAGTGGTTTAACGCCGCCAAGGGCTTTGGATTTATCCAGCGCCAGAGCGGTGAGGACGTTTTCGTCCATTTCTCCGCTATTCAGGCGGACGGCTACCGCTCCCTCAACGAGGGGCAGGCTGTTGAATTCGAGGTTGTCCGCGGTCCCAAGGGCCTGCAGGCTTCCAACGTTCAACCTCTGTAAGCCACTTCTGGGATGTACGGGGCGGGACACGTGAGTGTCCCGCCCTTTTTATTTTTGTGGAGGAAGTTCTGAGCCAACAGAATAAGGATCAAAGAGCCGGAGTGGCAATCTAGGAATCATCTGAGGAAACAGTGTAGGTAGGGTCGCGAGACGACAGACGCTTCAAGGGCAAGAGAAAAACAAGGAAAAAACACGGGGTTGAGGGCCCACCACTACCAGGAGCGCTGGCATCCCTGGCGGGACAAGGGAAAGCCAACGCTACACGAGAGAAGGAAGCGGTATGTGAGGCACCCGCTTTAGAAATACGAGAGAGGAGAGCCTCAGAAGGGTGCTAAAAACCGCAACCTGACCTTCTCCATACGTTGAGCAAAGAAAGAGAGATTCCTCACTTCGCAGACACCGATCGGAATGACGGTTTGGCTCCGGGCGGCGCAGAGGCGCTTCGCGTGGCGGGTTGGTGGCTACCTGGTTCCAGATTGCGGCATGGGAAAGACGAACACGACGACGACATCGGAGGCTACCGCACCTCCTCTGTATGTTGCCGGCGAAAACACCCACGACTTCGCGGCGGAGGTAGCCGCTCCGATGAGCGCGCCTTTCCCGCGCGCTACGAGCACACCGTGGACTTTTCCATCGCGCCCAACGTGGACCTGCAGCACCACAGTTCCCGAGGCTACTGTATTGGGCGGATACAAAGCGTAGTTTGCCTTTTGCAAGCCTGCTGGCTGGAAACTTCCAGCCGCCCCAGCCGCCGCCGGTTGCAGCGAGAGCCCCGGCAAACCGACGCCGCCCGGATTGTACGGGTTGAAGACGACATGGACGCGGACGGCACCTGCTACGCCTTGTCCGTAGACCATGGCAGGGGTGAATTGCCAGCCCTGTACCTCGCTTTGGGCCATGGCTGTAAATGGCGGCACATCGCGCACGATGGTGACGTTCTGGACTGCCGCGGATGCGTCCAAGCTCACGTCGAGGGTGACCACACCCGGCGCCTGAGCATTCAATGGGTAGGCAATGTCGCCCGCCTGAGCGATTCCCGCGGCATGATATTTGCTGTCCTGTGCGGGCGCCGATGAAACCAGCAGAAGGAGCCCCACCGCGACCGAGCAGGCTCGTTTCATTCCGATGTTCCCTCCACGGATGGCAACCTTATCACACCAAAGAAGTTCTCAGTCGATAGTTTACAGTTCACAGTTTCGGAGAAAGACACGGGCCGGAACGTTTTTGTGAAGGCCACGACAACGAGGCGTACCCGGGTGGTTCTGTTGTAAACTCTCTTCCAATTTCAGGTACGTGTTGTGAGGTCCCTCTTGCTCCCCTCCGGCAAGTTTCCCCGGTTCGCGGTGGCGGCGGCGTTTCTCTTCGCGCTGCTCCTGGTCCTTGACCTTGAACTCGTGCACTCCGGCGCCCGGAGTTTGCTCGTCGCCAATTCCCTCGATTTCGCGATGGTATTTCTAGCGTCTGTTTGCGCCTTTTATGCAGCGCGACGCTCTTCGGGGTATGCGCGTCAGCTTTGGATCCTGGTGGCGATCGCTTTCTCTCTGGAAACGATCGGCCAAGGGGTGAGCACCTACTATCAATCCTTCGTGCCCGGTTCCGCGCAATCTCCGTGGCCCTCTGATGTGCTCTTCTTTGTTTGGGCTGTTCCCATTTTCATGATCTTTCTCCCTCGTTCGGACGAGGACCCCTCAGGCATCGATGCCATTCGCTTGCTTGACTTCCTGCAGGTGGCCATCCTGGCGGTCACGCTCTACCTTTACTTTTTCTATTCGCCCGCGCGATGGCAAACCAGTCAACCTGCAATTTTGCGGCAGATTCTCCTTGTTTATATTTCGCGGGACGTTCTGCTGTCGCTTGCTTTCTTCTTTCGCGCGCGATCCGCGATTCCCGCGTGGTTCCGCACGTTTTGCCTGGTATTGTCCATGGCGTTTCTCGGCATGGTCTTGGCGAACAGCGAATATCTACTCGCCATCATTAATCCTCATATCCCTTCCGGGTGGGGCGACCTGATCTGGATGGTCCCGAGCATCCTGCTGATTTCCTTCGCTGTGAAATGGGTGCAGCCTAATGAGGCCGGACTCTCACCGTCAGCTTCGCGCATGAGCAAAATCTTCAATGCGCAAGTCCTGGCCATTGTGATTCCGCTTCTGGTCATCTTCATGGGCCGGGCCATTTCCCGCGAACACACTCTTCTCGCCTGGGTCATCGTCGCCGCTTCCGTGATCTGCTCCTCCTTCCGCCTTATCCTCAGCAATCGCCGGCAAAAGCGCATCGACGAGAACCTGCTACGCATCGAACGTGATCTTCGCAGCTCGGAAGAGATTCTCTCCACCGCCTTCCGTAATAGCCCGGACGCGTTCAGCATCAACCCTTTCCCGAACGGGCCTTATCTCGAAGTCAACGACGGGTATACCAAGCTCACCGGGTTCACCCGCGAGGAAGCGCTCGGCAAGACTCCCCGCGAGATGAATCTGTGGGTGGGTACCGAACGCCGCGACGAGGCTCTCGCGGCCCTGCGGGCAAGCGGGCATCTCCGTGATTTTGAATTTCGTTTCCGCACAAAATCCGGGCAGATTCGCATTGGCCAGATGAGTGCCTCCATCATAGAAATCCGCGGACAGCGCTGTTCCCTGGTCATCGTGCGCGATATTACGGAGCGAAAGGAAGCCGAAGAGATCCTGCGCTCGAGTGAGGAAAGATTCCGCTCCCTGGTTCGCGACCTATATTTCGCTGTTGTAATTCACACACCCGATGCTCGGGTTGAGTTCGCAAATCGCGCCGCCCATCGCATGTTCCACCTTCCGGAAGGCGCGGCCATTGGAAAGCGGCTCCTGGATCTCGGGATCTACGCTGTCTCTGAGGACGGCAAACCGCTCCCCGTGGACGAACAACCCATTGCCACGGTCGTGCGAACCCGGATGCCTCTGCAGGAGAAGGTCATGGCCATTCGGCATCCCAGTTCTAAGGATCCTCTCTGGATTTTTGGCAATGCCGTGCCGCTATACGACGCTAACAGCAATCTGGTTCGCGTGATCAGTTCCTTTGCCGACGTCACCGAAATGAAGAATGCGGAGCGGGCCATTCATACCCTCTCGACGCAGCTTCTGAAGCTGCAGGATGAGGAGCGCCGCCGCCTTGGGCGCGAATTGCACGACGGCCTGGCGCAGACCGTTCTGGCTATCAATCTGAGCCTGGCCCAGGTTCGGCAATCGCTCTCGTCGAAGGAGGAAGCGGCTGCGGTATCGCTCGAGAAGGCTCGGGAACTCACACAGCAGATGTCTCGCGAGATTCGAACCCTCTCGTATTTGCTTCATCCGCCCCTTCTTGACGATCTTGGTCTTGTCTCCACCCTGAAGGAGTATGTGCAAGGCTTCAGCGAGCGAAGCGGCATCGATACGCAACTTATTGCGCCTGCCAATCTGGATCGACTTCCCCAACCCCTCGAAATTTCGCTCTTCCGCATCGTTCAGGAGAGCTTGGCCAACATTCAGCGCCATTCCGGCAGCCGCACCGCGGAAATTCACTTAAGCCAGGAAGACTCTTGCCTAACGCTGGAAGTGATCGACTTTGGCCGTGGATTTCGGCAAAGCACGTCTGCTCCCATGCCGTCGACTCCCGATGGCGGTCCTGGAACTGCTTCCGCTTCGTCCAACGGGGATACGGATTCAGAAGCTTCCTCGCTTGAGGGACGATCCCCACACCGCCTCGGGGTTGGAATTCCGGGCATGCGGGAGCGCATGGCCCAACTCGGCGGCCAGCTCGAAATTGTTTCTGGTCCCAACGGCACCACGGTTCGCGCTACCATTACGGTACCTCAGGCCGCCCTGACGGAGACCGTCGATGACCGCTCTTCGCATCTTGATCGCGGATGACCACTCCGTCGTTCGCGCAGGGCTTCGTACTCTCCTGGAGTCACGCGCCGGGTGGGAGATTTGCGCAGAGGCTTGCGACGGCCGCGATGCCGTGGAGAAAGCAGCCAAGCTTAAGCCCGATATCGCGGTATTGGATATCGGAATGCCGCTTCTCAATGGAGTCGAGGCGACGCGCCGCATTAGGCAGGCGTCTCCCCATACGGAGATTCTGATCCTCACCATGCACGAGTCAGACGACCTTGTGCAGCAGGTTGTGCAGGCAGGGGCCCGCGGCTATGTGTTGAAGGACGAAGCCGACCGCGTGCTGCTGGCGGCTGTGGACTCTGCTCGTCAGCACAAGCCGTATTTTTCGACGCGACTGTCTCACGCGGATGATCTCCCCGCCTCTGGCGCCGAAGGGGCAAAGCCGCCGAGGCCCCGGCTCACTCCGCGCGAACGAGAAATCCTGCAACTGCTCGCTGAGGGCAAGTCCAACAAGGAAGTGGCAAACCTGTTAGGCATCAGCGTCAATACAGCCGAAGCGCATCGCGCGAACATCATGTTGAAGCTGGGCCTGCATTCGCTGGCCGAGCTGGTGCACTACGCCATCCGCAATCAAATCATCAAGCCCTGATTACGCACCAGTTCACAGCTTCGGAAAAGAAAAAGACAAAAGGAACGCGCGCGGGCTGAAGCCTATGCTACAGGGCCGATTTGAAGGTCAGCCAGCGGCGTTGCGGATTAGTTGGCAGTAAAAGTCGATGGACTGGGCGAAATTGTCGATGGAGACGCGCTCGTTGGTGCCATGGATGCGGGTTGTATCTTCCGCATTCATGCGAATGGGCATGAAACGGTAGATATCCTTGGTCAGTGGGGCATAGTGTCGTGAATCGGTCATGGCCACAAAGACGAAGGGTGCGACCACTGCATCCGGAAAGACTTCGGCCACAGTTTTCTGCATCAGTTTGAAGTTTGGTGAATCCACGCTGGAGCGGGGCGATGGCTCAGCGGGAGGCTCGCCTTCCATGGGGGCCAGCTTGACGCGCGGATCGCCAATGACTTTGCGCACGTGTTCAGTGACGCTGTCGACGGTGTCTCCAGGCAAGAGGCGGAAATTGATGATGGCGGTGGCGCGGCTGGGCATCACGTTATCTTTTGTGCCGGCCCGGAAAATGGTGACGGCGGTTGTGGTGCGCAGCGTGGCGTTTGTGTCCGGGGAAGATTCGAGAATTCGCTGCACGACCAGGCCGAAGAGCCACATGTTCTTGAAGACGACGCGCAGAGGAAAGTTAGCACTGCCCCCGCCGTACTCGAGGAATTCTCCGATAGGGCCGTGGACGTGTGCGGGCATGGGGTGTGTTTCGACTCTGTGGACGGCCCTGGCGAGGATGCCGATGCTGGACGTGTTCGGCGGGATGGAGGAGTGACCGCCGGCCGTTTCGACGGAAAGCTCCAAGCTAAGGTAGCCCTTTTCGGAAGTGCCAATCATGGCAACGGGCGCGCTGACGCCGGGCATTATGCCCAGAGATAGGAAGCCACCTTCGTCGGTGACGAAGGCCGCCTGAACGCCACGCGACTTGAGTAACTGAGCGATTTTCTCGGCGCCTTCGGAGCCGCCAATTTCTTCGTCCTGGCCAAACGCGAGATAGATGGTGCGCTTCGGCTGGAAGCCTTTGGAGAGCAGGATATCTGCGGCTTCGAGGACGCCGACGATGGTCATTTTGTCGTCGAGAGTGCCGCGGCCCCAGATGAAGCCGTCGGCGATTTCACCGGAGAACGGAGGATGAGTCCAATTGGATTCGGTGCCTTCCTCAACGGGGACAACATCCTGATGGCCGAGAAGGACGATGGGACTCAGGGACGGGTCCGTTCCCTTCCAGGTGAAGAGAAGATTGTTGGCGCCGACGACTTCATGCGGGAGTTTCGCGTAAACCTGCGGGAAGGTTTTCTCGAGATAGCCGTGAAAGCCGACGAAGGCGTCTTGCGTGGCCTGGCGCTGCGCGCCGGTGCCGTCCGGTCCCCAAGAGATGGTGCGGAACGGAATCGTACCCGAGAGGTCGCGAGCGACTTTTTGTGCGTCGATGGTTTCCGGCGTGTGAGGGAGGGCGGCGATTTGTTTGGAGGGGAGAAGCAGAGTACGGGCAAAGACAACGACGAGAAGCAGAAGAAGGAGCAGGCCAAGGAATTTCAGGAGGGTTTTCATGACGGTCTCCGTGGGGTGTGTATGAAACATAGGGTATCTCAAGTCGGCCCCGGAGCGAGTTTTCCGTCGACAGTTAACAGTTCACAGTTTGCAGTCTCAGAAAGAATGAATCGGTCTCGTCAAAATGGCGGAGCCATTCAAAGCTCAAGGTGAGCTAAAGCTCCGACCTCTTAAGGGAGATTGTTGGCGAGCAGCGAGTTGGCTTCCTTCTGGGCGGCGGCGAAATCGGGAGAGATCTGGTTCACGCGCTGACGCAGGGCCTGCGCCTGATCCGCTTGGCCTTCGAGTTCGATGGCACGCGCAAGCAGGAGATAGCCGACATCGGTCGGCTGCAGCTTCATCGCTTGGGAGAACTGGCGGGCCGCCCCCGGGTAATCGCCGTCGTGCAAAGCGATCAGTCCCAGGCCTACGAGGGCGATGGGACGGTTGGGAGACAGGCGCAGAGACTGCTCGAAGCACGGTTTGGCGTCTGCGGTGTCGCCGACCTGCCGGTAGGCCGATCCCAAATTCGTGAAAGCATCCGCGCGCATATCGGGATTGTCGGCATGGAGCAAGACCAGTTTGTAGAGATTGATCGCTTCCCCGTAATTGCCCCGGGAGTGTTCGTAGGTACCGAGGATCATGGTCGCCTGCAAATCGTGAGGATCAATGGTGAGCGAGGCTCGCACGTGACTTACCGCTTCTTCGCTTCGCCCATCCATAACGAGAAAGCGGGCCAGGCTGTCGTGGGCCACATTGTTATCTTGCGTGACCGCGAGGGCGCGGGACCAGAGCGTCTGGCTGTCTCGCCAATAGCCAATCTCGCGATGAGTCAGGAAGCTAAGGGCAATGAGGGCCGCCGCGGCGGCTGTGCCAAGCGCCCAAGGCGGAATTCTCTGGTGCGCACCCTCTTCCAGAGTCCAAACCAGCATCAGAAACAGGCCGATGTAGGGGATGTAGGCGTAGCGGTCGGCCATGGCCTGCTGCCCGACTTGAACGAGGCCGATCATCGGCAGCATGGCGCCCAGAAACCAGAACCAGCCAACGAGAAGGTAGGGCTGCCGCCGGCGCTGCCAAACGGCAACCAGGGTTACGACGATAAGAAGGAAGAGAGAGGCTGCGACTTTTGACAGGGGGAAGAGTTTCGTTGGGTGAGGATAAAAGGCCGCGAGATTCAGTGGCCAGACGGCGAAGATCAGGTAGCGAACGTAAGAGATGAGGGTATTTCCCACACGGTTCAGCAGAGAATAGTAGGCTCCGTGCATGGCGTGACCATACCGCTGGGCCAGAACCGTGAGTGCAGCGTCCGCAATCGCGAGCAGGAGGAGGGGCACTTTCTCGAGCAGCAACTTGGGCAACGAAACTTGCGCGACGGTTTCCTGCTCTTCCGGATTTTGGGGCGAGGTCCAACCAGCCACGCGGCAAAGCGGCCAGAAATCCCAAAGCAGAAGCAGGAAGGGGAACGTCACGACTTGTGGCTTGCTCATCAGGGCCAATATAAAAAGAAGGAAGACCAAAGCGTAGCGGCTCAAGCCGGGCCGCCGGGCGTACCAACCATACGCCGCGAGACCAAGGAGAAAGAAAAGCATGCTGAGCACATTTTTGCGCTCAGCCGCCCACGCAACGGACTCGACATTGATGGGATGTAGGGCAAAGAGCGCGGCCACCAACAGACTTCGCCACGGAAAGCCAGTGGCGCTGTACAGAAGCCAGAACAGGATGGCAGCGTTGAGTGAGTGCAGAATTGCATTGACCATGTGATGCCCGCTGGCACGCGCGCCGAAGAGACTGTAGTCCAAGGCGTGAGAGAGCCAGGTAAGTGGATACCAGTTGTCCCACTCGAAGGAAGTGAGCGACCACTTCAGCGTGTTCCACGTTAGGCCGGCCCTTACGTGGGGATTATTGAGGATGTAGGTGTCGTCATCGAGGTTGATAAAGCCGTTGCGACTGACAGGAGAATAGACGGCCAGGGTGACGGCGGCCAAAAGTAGGCTCAAAACAAGAGCGCGCTTGAAAGGAGAGTGGAAGAGTTCGAAGGAGGATTTGTGGTTTGGTTGCAAGCGATTCATACGCTCAACGCCCCGGGTTTGGGCTCATTCGAAATTATATAGAGCGGCCAGGTGGGCAAGAAGAATCGAGTATGACGCGTGTGACTTGGTGTGGAACAGAGGAGCCGGTGGTCGCTAGTCAGAAGTCGGTAGTCGGGAGTCAGTAGTCAGAAGTCTGGGGTCCTGGCCGCGCCTGCAACTGCTCGAGGACCCTTCGACTTCTCTCAAGGCAAGCTTGGACTGCGCTACGAAGCAACGAGACGGGCTCTCCACCAATCCAACGGAGTGGTAGGCTATGCTGGTCCCTTCCAGGCAGGGGAGGATGGGAATGGGCTATTACGCCCTTTTCTATGAGGTCGTCGACGATTTTGTCGGACGGCGCGTACCTTATCGGGAAGAACATTTGAGGCTGGCAAACGCAGCGAACCGCCGCGGTGAACTGGTGTTGGTGTTTGCGCTGGCCGACCCCGCCGATGGCGCGCTGCTCATCTTTCGCGCTGACGCCTCTGAAGCGGCATCTTCCCTTGCGCAGAACGATCCCTATGTTCGGAACGGCCTCGTGAAACATTGGGAAGTGCGTCCCTGGCGTGGTTGTGGGAGGCGAGGCAAAGAACAGAGCAAGTGACATCCGAGGAGAAACCTGAAATGGTCGTGCGATTCTGGTCAGCCCGAACGACAGAGGTGCGCTTTTCTGACTACCTGCGGCACTTCCAGGAGAATGTGTTGCCCACTCTTCGGAAGGTGGACGGGTTTCTGGAGGCCCGCGTGATTTCACAGTCGGATGGCGTGGTGGTGCAGTTCATCGCGGAGACACTGTGGGCGTCGATGGAGGCGATTGACCGCTTCGCGGGGCCAGACCGGGAAGCGGCGGTGATTGCCGATGAGGCACTGCATCTGCTGACCTCGTACGATCATCGAGTGAGACATTATGAGGTGGATTTGTGTGAGGACCATCGAACGGTGAAGGCAACGGCGTGAGAGATGAAGAAGTGGCAAGTGGCCCTTCGAAGCTCAGGGCAAGCGAGGAAAGAACTGGAGGAGGATTGCAGGAGATTTTCTTCACCACAGAGGACACAGAGACCACAGAGTAAGAGAAGGAAAAAGTAGAAGAGGAAAGTGGTTATCTGCTATCCACAAGTGCCATGAAGCGCCGTAGGCGCGACACCGGATTGCCGCCCCCACTCTCTGATATCTGTCATCCGATATCTGATATCTTTCCCGCCCCCAACTATCACCAGTTCTGCTCCATCCTGATGTATCTTATTCTCTTTGCCTTACTTAAAACTTAAGACTAAGAACTTATAACTAAATTCTTGATGTCCTTCTTCCCCATCTTCCGTTCCGAACTCCGTCCAACGCTTCGCCTGGCCTTGCCCCTCATCCTCGCGGAGATCGGCTGGATGAGCATGGTCATCGTCGACACCATGATGGTCGGCCGTCTCCCCTACAGTGCCGTAGCCATCGGAGCCGTCAGCATCAGCTCCAGCATCTTCATCGTCTTTGCCTTCTTCGGCGAAGGGCTTCTCATCGGCCTGGACACGCTCGTCTCCCAAGCCTTCGGTGCAGGCCGTCGCGAAGACTGCCACACCTCCCTGATCAACGGAATCTACCTCAGCTTCGTCATCGCCCCGTTTCTCGCCATCCCTGTCTGGATCATCCCCAGCTATTTCGAGCGCTTCGGCGTAACCCACCCCGTCGCCGTCCTCGCCGCTCCCTACATGAGAACCCTCTCCGCCGGGCTCGTTCCGCTGCTCCTCTACTTCGCCGTCCGCCGCACACTCCAGGGCATGAACATGGTCCGCCCTATCGCCTTCGCACTTATCACCGCGAACCTGGTCAACTTCTTCGGCAATTACCTTTTGATCTTCGGCAAATTCGGCGTTCCCGCCTTCGGCGTCACCGGTTCCGGCATCGCCACCTGCATCTCGCGCGGCTACCTCGCGTTGGTCCTCGTCGTTTATCTCTTGTGGTACGACGCGCGCCACAAAACCGAACTGCTCAAAACTCCCGTCCAGCCCAACCTGAACCGCATCCGCAAGCTCATCGCTCTTGGCTTTCCCGCCGCTATCCAGCAAACCGCCGAAGTGGCAGTCTTTGCGCTTGTCGCCACGCTCATCGCCCGCCTCGGTGCCGTGGCCCAGGCCGGACACCAGATCGCCTTGAACACCGTCGCCTTCACCTACATGGTTCCCCTTGGGCTCGCTTCCGCTGCCGCCGTTCGAGTCGGCCAGGCCCTCGGCCGACGCGATCCCCTCGCTGCGCGCAATGCAGGCAACACCGCGATCCTTCTTGGCGCC
>Ga0187772_10000712_pt1 | contig 15033 bp, 14 predicted proteins | sample 0116_SJ02_MP15_2_FD_133137 | JGI IMG/M metagenome (GOLD analysis project Ga0187772, IMG submission 133137) | Tropical peat soil microbial communities from peatlands in Department of Meta, Colombia - 0116_SJ02_MP15_20_MG | ecosystem: Environmental > Terrestrial > Soil > Wetlands > Peat | place... | reverse complement strand
GGACTGGACGAGGTGCCGCCGGGCGTGTATGTGACGCACGCCGGGACGGCTTTCAACGAGACCGGCGAGGTCGTGACGGCCGGCGGGCGCGTCCTGAACGTGACCGGACTCGGCCCCGATGCGGCGTCCGCCCGCGAGGCCGCTTATGCTGGCGCCGACGTGATCGAGTTCGACGGCAAGCAGCTGCGGCGCGACATCGCGCTCAAGATCTCTCATCCGGTGGGGGTGCGGTCATGAGTGAGTACCCGCGCGCCGCCCCCGAGACGTTCGCCGAGCCGGTGACCGACCTCGAGGAGCTTGAGGTCGATACGCCGCTGGTGGGGATCGTGATGGGCTCCAAGAGCGACATGGAGCGAATGGAGGCGGCCGAGAAGGAGCTGATCGAGCGCGGCATCCGCTGCGAGGTGCGCGTCATGTCGGCCCACCGGGAGCCGGACAAGGTCGCCGACTACGCCCGCAACGCGAAGCTCCGCGGCCTGCGGGTGATCATCGCCGGCGCGGGGCTGTCGGCGGCGCTGCCGGGCGTGGTGGCGGCCCACTCCGATCTCCCCGTGATCGGGGTGCCGCTCACCAGCCGCACCTCGGTGGCCGGCGGGCTTGATGCGCTCCTGTCGATCGCGCAAATGCCTCCCGGGGTGCCGGTGGCGTGCGTGGGGATCGACAACCCGCGCAACGCCGCGGTGCTCGCGGCTCGCATCCTCGGCAGCTGAGCGGCGGACGGCGCCCAGTCCTCCAGCTGACGGACGCTTGCGCGCCCGGGTCCGCGCGGGCCCGGGGGCTCCGGGCCGGCCGAAATCGAACGGCCGGTCCTGACGGTGGGCGTGAGGGGCGCTAGCCTCTGCTACGGGATCGATGCCCGAGGTAGCGCATCTCTCATCGCTGGCCGGAGGCCCTCTGCTCGACTCTGCAGGCGAGCGGCTCGGCAAGGTCGAGGACGTCGTGGCGAGCCTCGACCCCGGCGACGGCTTGGCGCCCGTCATCGGCCTCACGGCGCGCATCGGCGGCCGCGAGATGTTCGTGCCGATCGACCGGGTCCAGCAACTCGGCCCCTACGCGGTCCATACGGCGACCACCAAGCTGAACCTGGCCCAGTTCGAGCGGCGCCCGAGCGAGATCCTGCTGCGCGCCGACGTCCTCGACCGCAGCCTGATCAACGTGGACAGTGCGCGGCTGGTGAAGGCCCGCGAGGTCGACCTGGTGCGCGAGGACGACGACACCTGGCGGGTGGCCGGGATCGACCCAAGCCTGCGACCCCGACTGTGGCGGCTGCTGCCCCGGCGCTTCCGCGGCCACGACACCGAGCACCGCCAGTTCATCCCCTGGCGCGACATCGAGCCGTTCGTCGGGCACGTGCCCACCTCGCGGCTGAAGATGGCCGCACGCCGGCTTGTCCGCCTGCACCCCGCCCAGATCGCCGACCTGGTCGAGGCGGCCTCGCACGAGGAGGGGGAGGAGATCCTCGAGGCGGTCGGGCAGGACAAGGAGCTCGAGGCCGACGTGTTCGAGGAGCTCGACGACGAGCACCAGGTCGAGTTCCTGCGCGAGCGGTCCGATGAACAGGCGGCGGCGGTGCTGGCGAGGATGGAGCCCGACGACGCGGCCGATCTCCTGATGGAGCTCGACCAGGAACACCGGCTGCCGATCCTGAATCTCCTGCCTCCAGCGAATCAGGCCAAGATTCGCTCGCTGCTCAGCCACAACCCGGAGACCGCCGGCGGCATGATGAACCCCGACTTCATCCAGGTCCCGGCCGACACGTCCGCGGCCGAAGCGCTGGCGCGGGTGCGCGGGAGCGACCTGGGGCCCCAGCAGAGCTCGATCGTGTGCGTGGTCGACGACGCCGAAAAGCTGGTGGGCACCGTGCCGCTGGTTGACCTGGTCCGCGCCGACGGACCCCAGAAGGTCTCCGGGCTGCTCGAGTCGTCGACCCCAAGCGTCGCGCTCGAGGCCGAGATACCCGAGGTGGCGCGGCTCATGAGCGACTACAACATGCAGGCGATGCCGGTGGTGGACAGCGAGTGCCGGCCGGTGGGGGTCGTCACGAACGACGACGTGCTCGAGCTGCTCGTGCCCGAGGAGTGGCGCCGGCGGGCCGGTGCGGCGCGGGACTAGCCGGCTCAGAGTCGCAGGCTGGCCGCCGAAGGCGGCCCCAAGAATCCCGGAGACTCGCCACTCGCCGCCTGCCTCGCGGTGAACGGCGGTTCGCCCGGCCGGGGACGGCCAAGGCGCCACTCGCTCGGTGGCGGCCGGGGAGTGGCGGGACGGCCATGTCGATCGGCACCAGGTAGATTGCTCGTGGCGGGGTGAACTTGGCAAAGGTGCGATGGGGCGTGGAGTCGGTAGCGAGTCAATGGCGAAACGACGGGGAAGCGACGAGGCCCGACGGTCGCCGCTGACCGCGGGACAGCTGAGCGCGCGGCGCGCGGTCTGGCGCCGGCGGCGCGCGCAACGGCGGCTGACGTTGGCGGTCGTGCTCGTCGTGGCCGTCGGGGCGGTCCCGGCGGTCGCGCTGATTCGCGGCAGCCAGTCGCGGCGGCGCGCGCCCGTGACGCGCGTCTCCGTCGGCGGGTCGGGCGCTGACAGTCCCCGAGCCCCAGCGTCCGCCTCCCCGCATCCGGACACGCCGGATCTGTACGCCTCCGTTGACGCCGTCCTCGGCTATAGCTCGTACGTGCGCCTGGGCGACGGGCGCCGACGCGACGTGGCGCTGACCTTCGACGACGGTCCCGGGCCGTACAGCGGCGCCATCGTCCGCATCCTGCGCCGGCTGCACGCACCGGCCACCTTCTTCGCCATCGGGCGCCAGGTCCCGCTCTACCGGCAGGTGATTGCGGCCGAGGCCCGCGACGGGTTCGAGGTCGGCGACCACACCGAGACTCACCCGTTTCTTTCCGTCCTTCCCGCGGCGGTACAGCGGGCGCAGATCCTCGACGCTGCGCGCGCCATCCACGCGGCCGGGGCCCCTTATCCGCGGCTTTTCCGGCCCCCCTACGGCGCTTTCGACGCAGCCACCCTGACCATCCTGCGCGCCGCGCGCATGCTGGTCGTCCTCTGGAGCGTCGACACAAGCGACTACACGCGCCCCGGAGTGGCCAGGATCGTGTACGTGGCGCTGAGCGGTGCACAGCCCGGAGCCATCATCCTCATGCACGACGGCGGGGGGGATCGCTCCGAGACGGTTGCCGCGCTGCCTCGGATCATCCGCGGGTTGCGTCGGCGCGGCTACCAGCTGGTGACGGTCTCGCAGCTGGTGAGAGATGACCCGCCGCCCCGCCATCAGCCGCCGCCGCAGCCGCTCTCCGGCACCGGATGAACCGGCACAAGCGAGGCAAATGTGAACGCGGTCAGCCTGGAACGAGCGGCCGCCCACTGCTAGCCTCGTGGCCGTGGCCTGTGTGCCAGAAACACGGCTAACCCGGACGATGAACCACTTCGACGAATTCCACGACAGCGACGACTTACCGCGAAGTAACCGGCTTGCGGCCGGCGTCGTGGACGTCGCTTCACGTACCAGGGGCTGATCCCGGAACCTGAGCGGCCTCCCGGCCCGGTCGCGGCGACGCGGCTGACGGGCGAAAGGAGGTCGGGCACATGGCTAGCGATCCGAGCGGCGGCTCTGCGCGTGGCGCGTCGCCCGCGCCAGCACCCGCGCCTCGCGAGCCCGCGCCGGTGCCTCGGGAGCCTGCGCCACCGCTCGCGCCTGCACCACCGTCCGGAGCCACGGCACCGTCCGGAGCCACGGCGCCGTCTGCGGCCATGGCACCGTCTGCGGCCATGGCACCGCGCGAGCCCGCCCAGCCGCGTGAGCGCTTCGTGCTCGACTCGGCGCACGTCGGCGACATCCAGGGCGCGTTCGGCACGATCCGTCAGCACGACGAGTCTCACCGCACCTGGCGCTCCCGCGCGCTGGCGCTGCTGGCCATCATCGGTCCCGGGCTGATCGTCATGGTTGGCGACAACGACGCGGGCGGGGTCGCTACCTACTCCCAGGCCGGCCAGAACTACGGCACCAGCCTGCTGTGGGTGCTCCTGCTCCTCATCCCGGTGCTGATCGTCAACCAGGAGATGGTCGTGCGGCTCGGGGCCGTCACCGGCGTCGGCCACGCCCGGCTGATCGTCGAGCGCTTTGGCCGTTTCTGGGGCTGGTTCTCGGTCATCGACCTGTTCGTCCTGAACTTCCTCACGGTCGTCACCGAGTTCATCGGCGTCAGCCTTGCGCTCGGGTACTTCGGGGTCTCCGAGTACATCGCGGTGCCGTTCGCCGCGGCGGCACTCATTGCCGTCACCGCCACCGGCAGCTTCAGAGCCTGGGAACGCTCGATGTTCGTGTTCGTGTTCGCCAATCTGCTGGTGATTCCCCTGTTCTTCCTCGGGCATCCGAACGGCAGCCAGATCGCGCACGGCTTCTTCGTCCCGGGGATCCAGGGCGGCGCCACCTCCACGTCGGTGCTGCTGATCATCGCGATCGTCGGCACCACGGTGGCGCCCTGGCAGCTGTTCTTCCAGCAGTCGAACATCATCGACAAGCGGATCACACCGCGCTGGATCAACTATGAGCGTCTCGACACGTGGATCGGCGCGATCGTGGTCGTGGTCGGCGCTGCCGCGTTGATGTGCGTGTCGGCGTTCGCCTTCGCGCACACCCCGTACTTCGGCCACTTCACCGACGCCGGAGCCACGGCCAGTGCGCTCGAGAACACGCTCGGGCCCCCGGCCGGCGCGTTCTTCGCGCTGGTGCTCCTGAACGCCTCGCTGATCGGCGCCGGCGCTCTGACCCTCTCGACCAGCTACGCCTTCGGCGACATCTTCGGCACCAAGAGCTCGCTGCACCGCAAATTCGCCGACGCCAAGGGGTTCTACGCGATGTTCGGGCTCATCGTGGTGGGCGCTGCGGTGATCGTGCTGATCCCGGGCGCGCCGCTCGGGGTAATCACCTTGGCCGTGCAGGCGCTGGCCGGCGTGCTGCTGCCGAGCGCGAGCATGTTCCTACTCCTCTTGTGTAACGACCGCGACGTGCTCGGGCCGTGGGTCAACCGGCCGTGGCTGAACGTGCTCGCGGTGCTGATCGAGGCGATTCTGCTCCTGCTGTCGCTGATCCTCATGGCCACCACCGTGTTCCCGAACCTCAACGTCGGCACGTTCGCGCTGATCGGCGGCGCCGTGATGCTCGCGGCGCTGATCGTGTTCGGCGGGCTCGTGCTGCGCTCGCGCCTCGCCGGGCGCGGCGTCACCGTCGTCGCGACCGAGCCGAGCATTCCCCGCGAGCAGTGGACGATGCCCCCGATCGCGCTGCTGTCCCGGCCCAGGCAGTCCGTGGGGCGCCGCGTCACGATGCTGGCCTTGGAGGCCTACCTGCTGATGGCGATCGCCCTGCTGATCGTCAAGGCGGTTCAGCTCGCCGGAGGCTGAGGTTGCCGCCCACCCCGCGCACGCCCGGCCCGGTCGCTAGGCTCGATTCGTGATCCCGCGCTACACCCGAGCCGAGTTCGCCGAGGCCTGGTCCGACCACGCTCACTTCGAGGCGATGCGCGAGGTCGAGGTGGCGGCCTGCGAGGAGATGGACGGGCCGACCGAGGACGAGCTCGAGGCGATCCGTGCCGCCACCTTCACGGTCGAGGCGATCGCCGAGCGCGAGCTGGTCACCGATCACGACACGGCCGCATTCGTCGACGTGCTGGCTGCCTCGGCCGGCCCCGCCGGCCGCTGGATCCACCACGGCCTGACCTCGAGCGACGTGCTCGACACCGGGCTGGCGCTGCAGCTGCGCCGCGTCGGCGAGATCATCCTGCCCGACTCTCGGCGGCTGGTGGACGCGCTCGCGGCGGCGGCCCGCGAGTATTCCCACACCCTGTGCGTGGGACGCACCCACGGCATCCACGCCGAGCCGACCACGTTCGGGATCAAGCTGGCCAGCTTCGCGTTCGAGGCCCATCGCAACGTCGGGCGTCTCACGCGTGCGTTCGACCAGGTGGCGGTGGGCGCGATCTCCGGGGCCGTGGGCACGTATTCGGCCACTTCGCCCGAGTTCGAGGAGCGCGTGCTGACGCGGCTCGGGCTGGCCCGCGAGCCGGTCTCGACCCAGGTCGTCCCTCGCGATCGGCACGCCGAGCTGCTCGAGGCGATCGCGCTGGCAGGCGCCGGACTCGAGCGGTTCGCCACCGAACTGCGACACCTGGCCCGCACCGAGGTGGGAGAGGTGCGCGAGCCCTTCGGCGCCGGCCAGAAGGGTTCGAGCGCGATGCCGCACAAGCGCAACCCGATCAAGTCCGAGCAGATCGTCGGGCTCGCCCGGCTCCTGAGGGGGAATGCGCTGGCCGCGTTGGAGGACGTGGCGCTGTGGCACGAACGCGACATCTCGCACTCGTCGGTCGAGCGGGTGATCCTGCCCGACTCAACCATCCTGCTCGACCACATGCAGCGTCGCGCGCTCCGCCTGATCGAGGGGATGGTCGTCGACGCCGATCGGATGCGCGAGAACCTCGAGCTGACCTACGGCGCGCTCTTCTCCCAACGCGTGCTGCTGGCGCTGGTGCAATCCGGGATGACCCGCGACGACGCCTACCGCGTCGTCCAGCGGCTCGCCCAACAGGCGCTCGACTCGCGGGTGCCGATGCGCGAGCTGCTCGCGGCCGACCCGGCCACCGTCGAGAGCAAGCTCGACCTCGACGCGATCTTCGACTACGCCCCGTTCGTGCGCTATGCGGACGAGATCGTGGCACGGCTCGACGCGATCTCTGCGCCCCGGGTGGCGGCGTAGAGACGCTACCCGCCCGCCGACCTGCATAAGTCGACACGCGGGGCGCAACCGGATGGCCGTGACCAACTGCGCAGCTGTGGCGCGCCTAACTGGTCACGGCTCGCGGGAGCGGCACGTAATGGCGAGTTAGGCACGCCCGTTCGCCGCTAGTGCGGGTACATCCCGCCGTCGACGGACACGACCTGGCTGGTCATGTAGCCGTTGCGCAGCATCGTCAGCGCGAGGTCGGCGACCTCGTCGGGCTTCCCGAGACGCCCGACCGGCACGCGGGACTTCAACTCATCGGGCTCGCCCGGGAGCATCCTGGTCTCGGTGATCAGGGCGGGTGCGATCGCGTTCACGGTCACGCCGTCGCCGGCAACCCGCGCGGCCAGAAAATGCGTGAGACCGTGCAGTCCCGCCTTCGATGCCGCGTAGTGGGGACCGACGATCCCGCCCGTGAGCGCCGCCACCGAGGCGCCGCTTGCCGCCAGGCGGCGCGCCACGGCCTGACCGATCCCTCCGCTCGCGCCGGTGATCAGCGCGACCTTGTTGGACAGTGGGCTCCCGGTCGCCATCGTCCAATGGATACCTGGTCCGTTTACGCTTTGCGCCGCCGTGCCCCCACACAAGCACCAGGAGCTGATGACGGCGGCGGTGGAGCAGGACGGCGAGGGGCAGCGCGCGCTCATCTCGGGGGACGCCGCCGGCGCGCGGGCGGCCTTCGCGCGGGCGGCCGAGCTGTACCGGGAGTCGTGGGAGGTGGCGCACCCCACCGCGTACGGCCGGCTGGTGGGAATGCTCAAGTCGGCGGTGCTGGCCGGCGGCGGGTCGGAGGAGGCCCGGTACGCCTGTGGCGCCCTCGCCGACGCCGACTCGGAGTCCGTGACCGCCTCTTACGCCCGCGCGCTGGCAGCGCTGATCCTGAGCGCTGACGACGAGGCGGACGCGTGGGCGCGGCGGATGGGCACCGGAGACGAGGCGTTCGCCCGGGCCGGGGAGGCACTCGCGGCGCTCGCCGCGCGCGATCGCGGCCGGTACGAGGTTGCGCTGCGCGCGATCGTCGGCGACTTCGAGGCGCGCGCTCAGCACCTGACCGGCGTGGCGATCGCCGACACGGCGGTCGTGTTCCAGGCCCTGGCGGCGCGGCGCGGGATGGCGGTGGCGATCGACAGCCCCGTCCTCCCGTCGGCCCCACCTCGTTAACTGGCCGCCCCTGTCCGTCCGGTAGCGTCGAGCCGACACGGGCCTCACCGGGAGGTCCGGCGACGAGGGGAGACGGACATGCGGCAGGTCTGGCGACACAGGCCATCGGCGGGGATGGTCGTTGCGGTGATCGCGCTGGTGGCCGCGACGTCCGGCACCGCGTTCGCCGCCGGGCAACTCGTCAGCGGCGACAGCTTGATCAAGAAGGACTCGCTGTCCGGCGACCGCCTGCGCACCGACTCGGTGACCGGCAAGCAGATCAAGCTGGGCTCGCTGGGGGAGGTCCCAAGGGCCAAGGACGCGCAGGAGCTGGGTGGTCATCCCGCGAGCTATTTCACCTCCGGTGGGGTCGGCGGCTCGTCGGGCGGCAGCAGCAGCGGGCTGGTGACCGCGAGCGGCGGACAGACCGCCACGCTCGGCAGTTTCGGCCCGTTCACGGTCACCCTCAGGTGCAACAACGACGGTAGCGGCACGTTCGACGCGGAGATCGACGTGACCTCGACCGCCGCCAACAGCGAGGCGTTCGGGACCGCGCTAACCGCCGGGACCGCGCAGGAGATCGACGACGCCGGTCCGGACAGCCAGTTCACCGAGAACGCCGGCGGTACCCTGATCGACTTCGTCAACGCCCCCGACGCCTGGATGGGTTACCTCATCGACGGCGTGTTCATGCCGGGCACGACCGCCCCCTGCGCGGCGAGCCTGCTGGCCAGCCCTAGTTGACCAAGGCGCCGCCGTCAGGCGCCGCCGACAATCTGAAATTCCACCGCCGTCCCCGTTGCTAGGATCGACCCAGTGACCGCCCTTGCCGACCTGCCCCTGATCGCTTCGGGCAAGGTTCGCGAGATCTACGAAGGGCGCGAGCGGGCCCTGCTGATCGTCGCCTCGGACCGGATCTCGACCTACGACGTCGTGCACCCGACGCCGATCCCCGACAAGGGGGCCGTGCTCACCGGCCTATCCACTTTCTGGTTCGAGCGGACAGGCGGGATCGTCCCCAATCACCTGATCTCGGTGACCGAGGGTGTCCCCGCCGAGGCCCGCGGCCGCGCCATGCTGGTGCGCAGGCTCGACATGCTGCCGGTCGAGTGCGTCGTCCGCGGCTACATCACCGGGTCCGGCTGGAAGGACTACCAGCGGACCGGCACGGTCTCGGGCATCGAGCTGCCCTCCGGGCTGCGCGAATCAGACCAGCTGCCCGAGCCGATCTACACCCCGTCGACCAAGGCCGAGGTCGGCCATGACGAGGCCATCGACTTCGAGCGGACCGCCGAGCTGGTCGGCGATCGCGACCTGGCCGCGCGCCTGCGCGACGTATCGATCGCGGTGTACAAGGCGGCGGCGGACCACGCCCGCGAGCGCGGGATCATCCTGGCCGACACCAAGTTCGAGTTCGGCCTGGACGAGGACGGCGAGCTCACGCTCGGCGACGAGGTGTGCACGCCGGACTCCTCGCGCTTCTGGCCCGCCGACCAGTACGAGCCCGGGCGCTCACAGCCGAGCTTCGACAAGCAGTTCGTGCGCGATTGGGCCTCCTCGACCGGCTGGGACCGCAACCCCCCGGCGCCGGCCATCCCGGACGACGTCGTCCAGCGCACCCGAGAGAAGTACATCGAGGCGTACGAGCGGATCACCGGGGAGCCGTTCGACGCCTGGCTCACGCGAACCCGATGAGGGCCCGGGTCCTCGTTCGGCCCAAGGCGGGAATCCTCGATCCGCAGGGCCAGGCGGTCGAACGAGCGCTGCCGGCGCTCGGCTTCGAGGGCGTGCGCAACGTCCACGTCGGCCGGCTGATCGAGCTCGACGTCGAGGATCCCGCGCGCCTGCCCGAGATGTGCGAGCGGCTGCTTACGAATCCCCTGATCGAGGACTACGAGATCGAGCAATGAAGTTCGGGATCGTCCGCTTTCCCGGTTCGTGCGACGACATCGATGCGTTGCAGGCCGCATCGCGGGTCGGGGACGCGGTGTTGCTGTGGCACGCCGACCACGACCTCCAGGGGGTAGACGCGGTGATCGTCCCGGGGGGCTTCTCCTACGGTGACTACCTGCGCGCCGGCGCGATCGCCCGGTTCGCCCCCGTCATGGTCGAGGTCGAGGAGTTCGCCCGCGCGGGCGGGTTGGTGCTGGGGATCTGCAACGGCTTCCAGGTCCTGTGCGAGGCGCACCTGCTGCCAGGCGCCTTGCTGGCGAACGTGTCTTTGAAGTTCGTCTTCCGCCAGGTGGAACTCGAGGTGGTCCGTGGGGCTGGGCCCTTCACCGGAGCGTGCGAGGCCGGCGAGCGCCTCTCGATTCCGGTCAAGCACACCACCGGCCGCTTCTACGCCCCCGATCCCGAGCTTGACCGCCTCGAGGCGTCGGGCCAGGTCCTGCTCCGGTATGCGCCGGGGCAGAACCCGAACGGCTCGCTGCGCGACATCGCCGGTGTGTGTAACGAGTCCCGGAACGTCTTCGGCCTGATGCCCCACCCCGAGCACGCCGTCGACCCGCTTGGGGGATCCGTTGACGGCGTGAAGATCTTCGAGTCGATGCGAGCCCATGTCGAACAGCACGTACTCGCTTGACGAGCGCCACCGCCAGCTCGGCCTGACCGACGACGAGTACGCCCGGATCCTCGACCGGCTTGGGCGCGCGCCCAACGACGTCGAGTTGGCGATGCTGTCGCTGATGTGGTCCGAGCACTGTGGCTACAAGCACTCGCGCCGGCTCCTACGCCGCCTGCCTAAGGAGGGCCGGCACGTGCTGATGGGCCCGGGCGAGAACGCGGGCGCGGTCGACGTCGGCGGCGGGATCGCGGTGGCCTTCAAGGTCGAGTCCCACAATCACCCGAGCGCGGTCGAGCCCTTCCAGGGCGCCGCCACCGGGGTGGGCGGCATCCTGCGTGACGTGTTCGCGGTCGGCGCACGGCCGGTCGCCGTGCTCGACTCGCTGCGCTTCGGCGAGCCTTCGTCGTCTCAGCGGTCCCGGTACTTGCTCGATCAGGCGGTCGCCGGCATTGGCCACTACGGCAACTCGATCGGCGTGCCGACCGTCGGCGGCGAGATCTACTTCGAGTCAAGCTACGAGCAGAACTGCCTCGTCAACGCGATGTGCCTCGGTCTGGCCCCTCACGCGCGGTTGATCCGGAGCGCCGCGGCCGGGGCGGGCAACGTCGTCGTCCTGTTGGGCGCGTTGACCGGCCGCGACGGGATCGGGGGCGCCTCCGTGCTCGCCAGCGCCGAGCTCGGTGAGGGCGACGAGGCCAAACGTCCCTCGGTCCAGATCGGCGACCCGTTCACCGAGAAGAAGCTGCTCGAGTGCTGCCTCGAGCTGCTCGACCGTGAGCTGCTCGTCTCGCTGCAGGACCTCGGGGCCGCGGGCCTGACCTCGGCGGCATCCGAGATGGCGTCGGGCGGTGGCGTCGGCCTGACCATCGACCTCTGCCAGATCCCGCTGCGCGAGGCCGACATGGAGCCGTTCGAGATCATGGTCTCCGAGTCCCAGGAGCGGATGCTGTGCGTGGCCCGGCCCGAGTGCGTCGGCGCGCTGCTCGACGTGTGCGAGCGCTGGGAGGTCCTGGCGACCACGATCGGACGCGTGACCGACTCGGGACGCCTGCAGGTGCTGCACCGGGGTAACGTCGTCGCCGACATCCCGGTCAGCGTCTTGATTGATGATTGTCCGCTTTACGACCTGCAACCGGTACCGCCGTCGAGCGATCTGTACGGGGGGCCGGAGGCGGTGCTATCCGGCGACGAGTCGCCGGCCGACACGCTCCTCGCGCTGCTGGGATCGGCGAACCTGGCCTCGCGCCGGCCGGTCTTCGAGCAGTACGACCCGATCGTTCAGTCGCGGACCGTCCGCCGGCCCGACGAGGCCGACGCCGCGGTCCTGACGCTCCCGGACGGTTCGGCAATCGCCGTCTCGATCGACGGCAACGGCCGGCGGGTGGCGTGCGATCCACGGCTCGGGGCGGCCGAGGCGGTCTACGAGTGCTCGGCGAACCTGGCCTGCGTGGGGGCCGAGCCGCTCGGGCTGACCAACTGCCTGAACTTCGGCAACCCCGAGAAGCCGCACGTGGCCTGGCAGTTGACCGAGGCGGTCGAGGGGCTGGCGCGGGCGTGTGAGGCGTTCGGCATCCCGGTCGTCGGCGGGAACGTGTCCTTGTATAACGAGGCGCCGACCGGGCCGATCTTCCCGACGCCCGTGGTGGGCATGGTCGGGAAGCTGCCCAGCGCGGCCCGCGCCGGGCAGATGGGGTTCGCGCGGGAGGGCGATACGATCGCGCTCGTCGGGCCGTTCGAGCCGTCCCTTGTGGGCTCCGAGCTCGCGAAGCTGCGGGGACAGGCACCGGTGGGCGAACTTCCGGCCGCCGACGCCGCGGCCCTCCGGGTCGTGCACGAGGCGATCCGGGCCCGAGTCCGGGCCGGAGCCTTCCGGAGCGCCCACGACATCGCCGAGGGCGGCGTCGCGGTCGCCCTGGCCGAGTGCTGCGTCGCCGGCGGCCTCGGCGCGTCGGTCCGTCTGCCGCACGGTCTCGATCCGTTCGGGGAGGCACCCGGACGGGCGTTCATCGTGTCGGGGCCGGCCGAGGGGCTGACCGGCTTCGTCGTGATCGGGGAGGTCGGCGGCGAGGTGCTGAGGATCGAGGACCTGCTCGAGCTCGCAGTTTGCGACTTGCGCGAGGCGCGGGACAGCGGCCTCGCCGAATGGGTCTAGCGCCGCTGCTAGGCTTGAATGCAGGCTGGGCATGCGTCCTCCTGTGACCGACCATCGCGATGGCCCTCGTGACGAGTGCGGTGTCTTCGGCATCTACGCGCCGGGGCACGACGTCGCCAATCTCGCGTACTTTGCTTTGTACGCGCTCCAGCACCGCGGCCAGGAGTCGGCCGGGATCGCCACCGCCCCCCGTGGGCGGGAGATCATGGCGATCCGCGACCAGGGCCTGGTCGCGCAGGTGTTCGACGAGCACAAGCTGCGCTCGCTGGTCGGCGACATGGCGATCGGGCACGTTCGCTATTCGACCACGGGCGCCTCGGCCTGGGAAAACACCCAGCCGATCGTTCGCGACGACCGGCGCACCCTCGCGCTCGCCCATAACGGCAACCTGATCAACGCGGTCGAGCTCCACGCGGAGCTGCGCGAGCTCGACGTCGCGTTCAGCTCGACGTCGGACTCGGAGATCATCGCGGCGCTGCTCGCCTCCCATCCGGCCGAGCGGATCGAGGACGCGATCGCCGACGTCCTGCCCCGGCTTCGCGGGGCGTTCTCGACCGTCGTGCTGACCGAGGAGTCCGTGGTCGCGTTCCGCGATCCGAACGGCGTGCGCCCGCTCGTGCTCGGGATGATCGAGGACGAGCGATCCGGCCAGGCGGCCTACTGCGTGGCCAGCGAGTCGTGCGCGTTCGACCTGATCGGCGCCAAGTACCTGCGCGAGGTCCTGCCCGGCGAGGTGATCACGCTGACCGACGGCGGCGTGCAGACGCGGATGGTGGCCGAGGGTGAGCGCCGCGCCTTCTGCGTGTTCGAGTACATCTACTTCGCGCGCCCGGACTCGAAGATGGCCGGCACCGTGCTCCAGGTCGCGCGCGCCCGGATGGGCGAGATCCTGTGGCGCGAGGCGCCGGTCGACGCCGACCTGGTGATCCCGGTGCCCGACTCCGGAAACGCCGCCGCGCGTGGGCTGGCCCGTGCGGCCGAATTGCCCCAGGACGACGGCTTCATCAAGAACCGCTACGTCGCCCGGACGTTCATCCAGCCCGGCCAGGAGCTCCGCCGCCTCGGCGTCCGTCTCAAGTTCAACCCGCTGCCCGAGGTCGTCGCCGGCAAGCGGCTGATCGTGGTCGACGACTCGATCGTCCGCGGCAACACCACCCGCCAGAACATGCAGATGCTGCGTGACGCCGGCGCCACGGAGATTCATCTGCGGATCTCGGCGCCACCGATCAAGCACCCCTGCCACTACGGGATCGACATGTCCAGCCGCGAGGAGATGATCGCTCACGGCCGGACGGTCGAGGAGATCGCCGAGGAGCTCGGTGTCGACTCGCTGCACTACCTATCGCTCCAGGGCGTGTACGAGGCGGTCGGGGTGTCGCGCGACGCGCACTGCGATGCCTGCTTCAGCGGCGACTACCCGCTCGCGGGTACCGAGGAAGCGAACGGCAAGTTCGACCTCGAGCTGCCCCTGCTCAAGGCCTAGCCGGAGTCGCGTTCGGTGAGAGTCGCCGTGCTGGCGTCCGGAGCGGGGACGAACCTCCAGGCGCTGCTCGATCAGGTGCACGGCCGGGACGGGATCGAGGTCGTCGCGGTGGCGTCCGACAAGTCGGAGGCCCCGGCGCTGGAGCGGGCACGCCGAGCCGGGGTCGCGGTCGGTGTGTTTGAGAGGCGCGAGTTCGGCGGGCGCGAGGAGCGCGACCGAGCCATGGCGGACTGGCTGGCCGCGCGCGGCGCGGAGCTGGTCGTGCTGGCCGGCTACATGCAGCTCCTTTCGAACGAGTTCCTGGCGCGCTTTCCCGATCGAGTCATCAACGTGCACCCGGCGCTGCTGCCCGCCTTCCCCGGGCTCACTCCGGTCCAGGACGCCCTGGCCTACGGGGTCAAGGTGTTCGGCGTCACCGTGCACTTCGTCGACGGCGGGGTGGACTCCGGACCCGTGATCCTGCAGCGCCCGGTCGAGGTGCCCAATGCCGTCGACCCCGAGACCGTGCTCGAGCGCCTGCATCCGGTCGAGCACGAGCTGCTGCCCGAGGCGGTGCGGTTGATCGCCCGGGGGGCGGTCAGCTTCGACCCCGCCAACCCTCGGCGAGTGGTGATCGCGCCCGAGGCGGGACGGCGCGCAGGATCGTGAGGTAGCGATAGAGTCGAGGGGGTTATGGAGCGGGGTACCGAGCATCTGAGCCGGTTCGCGCCGGTTGCCCCGGCCGAGGTGCAGGTCTCTCGCGCGCTGCTCTCGGTGTCCGACAAGACCGGCGTCGTCGAGTTCGCGCGGGGACTCGCCGAGCTGGGGATCGAGATCGTCTCCACCGGCGGGACGGCCCGCGAGCTAACCGCCGCCGGCCTGCAGGTGCGCCAGATCTCGGACCTGACCGGCTTTCCCGAGATCATGGGCGG
>Ga0187772_10000711_pt1 | contig 15035 bp, 11 predicted proteins | sample 0116_SJ02_MP15_2_FD_133137 | JGI IMG/M metagenome (GOLD analysis project Ga0187772, IMG submission 133137) | Tropical peat soil microbial communities from peatlands in Department of Meta, Colombia - 0116_SJ02_MP15_20_MG | ecosystem: Environmental > Terrestrial > Soil > Wetlands > Peat | place... | reverse complement strand
TTGACGTCTTGGGCGACGGACCTGACGACGTCCGTTATCTCCGCCCTCCCTCCGTAAGCCACGGCGATGTTAAGGTAGCTGTCACTGAATTTGGTTGTCTTCTCCTCTATGGCCTTCAGGAGGTCGATGATCGAATCCGGGAGCAGGTCCAGGCGGCCTATTGCCCTGACGTTGACCTTGTATCGCATGATTCTCTCGTCGTTTAGCAGCCTCCTGAGCCTCGCCTCTATCAGCACGAAGAGCTCCTTCAGCTCGTCCGACGGCCTTTCCAAGTTCTCGGTTGACAGTACATAGAGTGTGACTGTCCTGATGCCGAGGTCGTGACACCAGTCCAGAAGCTCTTCGGCCCTGTTGGCGCCCTCCTCATGTCCGAAACCCCTGAAAACGCCCTGGTTTTGGGCCCACCGCCTGTTCCCGTCTAGGATTATCCCTATGTGACTTGGGATTCCCTCTTCTTTCACCTGTGCCTTTAGTCTCCCTTCGTAGAACCTGTAGGCGCCCAGATACCTCAGCGCAGACTCTAGCATTGTTACTCGATTTCTGCCGAGGGCCTCGCCCTGACCCTCGGATAAATGGTGATGGTCAGTACGAAAACGGCCACCAGCCCGAGGAGTATGTAAGAGATGAGAAAGAACGTGGCCTCCTCGGTGCCGTTGACAAGGAAGTCGGAGAACGTACGTACGGGGAAGTAAAGCATCGCGAGCATCACTAGGACGTAGCTGTCCCTGCGCCACCTGATGCTCTCCCTGGCAACGTGAGATAACAAGGCGCCAGTGGCGTAGATTGCTATGCCTGCCCACACAAGGTTAAGGCCTCCTCCTAGAAGACTTCCTATCAGGTTGCCTCCGTAGACGAGGAACTGGGAAGGGTTATACACGACAGTGACCCAGTTGGGATTGGCCGTCATAGCCACGTACCCCGCGTCAATCCCTGCTATCACAACAATGACCGCTCCTATCATGGAGAAGAGCCTCAGGTACCCTGTTGGTCCCCTTTGGAGGAGCCCCGCCACCGTCCTGTCGAAATCGAACCCTCTGACCAGAGCGGCACCTCCAATTATGAGCACCGTTGCCAACGCCGCTTCTGCTCCGTGCCCCGCGACCGCAAGTATCCCTCCCAGGATTAGAATCAAGCCGGGCACCCCTAGGGCGTACCTGGAGTAGTGAGGATCGAAGATGAGCATCCGCAGGTATCGCCCCAACACCTCGTAGGTCTCCTCCACGGTCTGGCTGTGCTTGACAGCAACCCTCTCCACAGAAACAATCGGCTTCAAGCTCTGGATGATCGGAATCACCTGTTCGTCCTCTCCCCCATCGGAAACAAGCACCACCCCAGCATAGTTCGAGCCTGCCAGCACGCTCGCTACCTGCTTCCCGACGCGCCTGTCCGCCTCGAATCCCCTGTTCGCTTCACCGCATATCACTGCCACCTCGCAGGGGGTCTTCCCCGCAGTCAGCTCGTCGTACTTCTTCACAGCAGCAAAGATAGCGTTGGAGTCTGCCTCCTCGGGATCGGCGAGCGCGAGCTTCGTCGCAGCGGCGACCGCTTGCTCCCTCCCTACAACGGGGGAGTCAACCCTTGCCTTTGTTCCCAGGTCGTTGTCCCTGTCCACACAGAGGACGAGATACTTCTCCGCTTCCTGGGCCATCTCGCCTCGATGCGAAACCTTTCCCGTTTATACTTACGCCCTTTCTCGAACGCACCCGAGTCAGGGATACCCTTAAGGGACGTCCGGGCCGGTCCGATGGCGCTTGCAGCGGCTGGCGGAACGCCCCTGGCTGAGCATCAAGCTGGATGGCAGGTACTCCATCCCCCCTCCCGAGAAGAGACCCCTTTACTCGCTTCTTACGGAATCGGCGAGGCTACATCCCGGGAAGGCGTGCATACATTACGAAGGAAGGAACCTCACCTACGCCGAAGTCGATGACATTTCGTCGCGCTTCGCCTCTGCCCTTGCAACTCTTGGAGCGCGGAAGGGGGACAGGGTAGCCGTCTTCATGCCTAACATTCCTCAGCTGGTCATGTCCTTCTTCGGCATACTGAAGGCGGGGGGAGTGGCGGTGATGTGCAACCCCATCTACAAGGAGAGAGAGCTGGAACACCAGCTGGCTGACTCGGGTGCGAAAATAGTCGTAGCGAGCAAGACAGTTGCAAGGGGCATGGATCTCTTTCAGAGCCTAGGGGCGTGTAGGGGGAGGCTGTCCCTCGAACACGTCATCACGACCAGCCTTACCGACTATCTGCCACCTCTGAAGAAGCGGCTGGCCGGGATGGCCGGGATAAAGGACGTCCCCAGGGAGAACACCCTCGACTTCGTGAGACTCATCGAGTCGAACCCTCCTCTGACAAACCTAGTGACCGTCGACCCCACGGATGATATCGCGGTCCTCCAGTACACCGGTGGGACGACCGGGGTGGCCAAGGGGGCCATGCTGACTCACTATAACCTCCTATCCAACGCCGTGTACGGAGCCCGTCTTTTCCCGCTCAGCGAGAACGACGTCTCCCTTTGCGTCCTTCCTCTCTTCCACATCTACGGGTTGACAGTCACCATGAACATGCCCATATCTGTCGGGGGCACACTCGTCCTCCTCCCCAGTTTTCATGTCGAGGAGGTCGCGAAGGCCATAGAGAAAATGAAGGTGACGACGTTCTCAGGCGCCCCCGCAATGTACATCGCCATCAACAGCAAACCCAACGCCAAGAATTTCCATCTGCATTCGGTCAGGGCGTGCATGTCCGGGGGCTCCGCCCTCCCCCCTGCGGTTAGGAAGAGGTTCATGGAGCTGACCGGGGGGAACCTAGTCGAAGGTTACGGCCTCTCGGAGTCAAGTCCGGTGACTCACGTCAACCCTCTGGCAGGAGGGATGGTGAAGGACGGCTCAATAGGTCCTCCATTCTGCGAGACAGAGGCGAAAATAGTCGACACAGAGAACAGGTACAAGACGCTGGGCGTGGGGGAAGTGGGGGAGCTGGCAGTGAAGGGCCCCCAGGTCATGAAGGGCTATTGGAACCAGAAAGCAGAGACCGACTCGGTCCTTGAGGACGGGTGGCTCTTGACAGGGGACATTGCAAAGATGGACGAGGACGGCTACTTCTACATTGTCGACAGAAAGAAGGACATGATCAACGTGGGGGGATTCAAGGTCTATCCAAGGGAGGTCGAGGACGTGCTTTTCGAGCACCCTGGCATCAAAGAGGCGGGAGTCATCGGAATGCCTGACGAGTTCAGCGGCGAAGTCGTGAAAGCGTTCGTCGTGCTCAAGGAACCCTCAAAGGTCCTTTCTGAACAGGAGGTCATCGACTTCTGCCAGGATCGTCTGGCCAAGTACAAGGCGCCCAAGAAAGTAGAGTTCGTGGACGAGTTGCCGAAGACACTGATAGGGAAGGTACTTCGCAGGAAGCTCCGGGAGCTCACACCTCAACGATCGTAGCCACTGCGTTCCCCCCGCCTAGGCAGAGAGTCGCAAAGCCTGTCTTCTTACCCGTCCTCCTGAGTGCATAGATCAGGGTCGTCAGGACCCGGGCGCCGCTGCACCCTATGGGGTGACCGAGGGCGACTGCGCCCCCGCATACGTTGAACCTCGAGTCGTCCACTCCGAGGGCCCTCTTTACAGCGATGGATGCCGTGGAGTAGGCTTCGTTGTGCTCGAAGAGGTCCATATCATCTACTGTCATCTTCGCCTTTTTCAGGAGCGCCTTTGTCGTCGGGATCGGCGCCTCCATGACGCGCGCTGGCTCCAACCCCCCCGTTCCGTAAGCAAGTATCCTCGCGATGGGCTTGACCCCGAGCCTATCCGCCACGTCCTCCGAAGTGACGACAACGGCTGATGCACCGTCGCTCAGCTGCGACGAGTTGCCGGCAGTGAGTACGCCGTCGGGCTTGAACGCAGGTTTCAGCTTTCCCAGCTTCTCGATGGTCGTGTCCGCGCGTATGCATTCGTCGTCCGAGAATTCCGTGATCTCTCCTCCCTCATGTTCTATCTTCACATTCACTTTCTCGGAGTCGAAGAGTCCCTCCCTCGCCGCCCTCGACGCCTTCATGTGGCTTTCGCAGGCGAACTCATCCGCCTCTCTGCGAGTAATGTGGAACCTGTGTGCGATGTTCTCCCCCGTCAGTCCCATGTGGTAATTGTGGTAGACGTCCCAGAGGCCGTCGGCGATCATCGAGTCCTGCAACCGCGCATCACCGAACTTCGTCCCCCACCTTACCCCCCTCGCGAGGTAGGGGGTGTTGCTCATGCTCTCCATCCCTCCCGCGACGACGACGCCATTGTCCCCAGCCTTGATTGTCGATGCTGCGAGCATGACCGCCTTGAGCCCGGAGCCGCAGACCTTGTTCACAGTAATGGACCCCACTCGAAGCGGTATGCCAGCGCGGATGGCAGCCTGCCTCGTGGGGTTCTGGCCCAGACCAGCCGAAACAACATTTCCCATTATTACCTCGCCGACTTCGCCGGCTGGGATCTTTGCTCTCTTCAGAGCCTCCTCGACAACCAACGCCCCGAGAGAGGGGGCGGAGACCCCGACGAGGCTCTTCCCGAACTTCCCGATGGGGGTTCTACAGGCGGAGATAATCACAGGCGTGTCCATGCTAACATGGCCAGCCAATTCGTGATATTAAATGAGTCTGACCGAGGTTAAACACTGTCCCCAACCGGGACCCATATCAGAGCCGAGTCTCCTGCGGATCGCTTCTGCTTGTTCTACACCCGTCGAAATCTGGGAAAGTGTTTGCATTCTGGCCACCACCCGTAAATACCGTGCCCCATGGGCGTTACTTGGAATGAAGCCCCAGAGCAAGATATGGATGGACGGGAAGCTGGTTCCATGGGACGACGCGAAGATTCACGTCCTCACTCACGGGTTGCACTACGGAATGGCGATCTTCGAAGGGATCAGGGCTTTTTCGACTCCCCACGGGACGGCCATATTCAGGCTTGGCGAGCACATCGAGCGATTCCTCAACAGCGCCAAGATCTACAGGATGGATCTCGGATACTCGGCCGGTGAGCTTGCGAAGGCGTGCGTGGAAACCGTAAGAAACAACCCGGCTAAGGAGTGCTACATTAGGCCCCTCGCCTTCACGGGGTACGGGGAGATGGGTCTCAATCCGCTCACGAGCAAGATTTCTGTCGCCATCGCTACTTGGGAGTGGCCGGCCTACCTAGGGAACGAGTCGACGAATAGAGGGGTCAGGGCGACCGTGTCGAGCTGGACGAGAATAGACTCCAGGTCGATGCCTGTTCAGGCCAAGTGTGCAGCAAACTACGCCAACTCCGCCCTCGCCAAGATGGAGGCGCTGGGCTCCGGCTACGACGAAGCCATCCTACTCAACACCCAGGGGATGGTCGCAGAGGGGCCGGGGGAGAACATATTCAGGGTGAAAGACGAGATACTGAGCACCCCTCCTGCAAGCTCGGGTATCCTCCGTGGGATCACGCGCGACACAGTAATCCAGTTCGCCAGGGATCTCAGCATCAAGTTCTACAGGAACGACTCGACCAAGGAGGAGCTCTACACATCGGACGAGGTATTCTTCAGTGGAACGGCGGCGGGGATAGCAAAAGTGAGAGAGATTGACGGGAGGAGGATTGGATACGACGGAACCCCAATCACGGACAAGATAATCAAGCTGTATGATCAGGCCACACACGGGACCGCGAAGCGCTACTCAAAGTGGCTCACCCCAGCCAAACCATAGACAGAATTCCGCCATCAGCTGCGAGCCTCAGGACCCGCCTGGCGACACCTGTTACCTTCTAGATGCCTTCTTCTCTTGGACCGGGAGGAAGTGCACGTCGGAGATGAGGTATCGGGGCTTCTTCCTGAACTCTGCCTTCACCTTCATCCCTATGTAGATATCCTGCTGCTTGACTCCGTCGAGCCTCGAAAGGAGGAGGCTGTCGACCCCGTCAAACTCGACTAGAGCAAGGTTGAAGGGCGTCTCTTTGAGGAACTCTTCGCTCCCGAAGTAGCATGTAGTCCAGGAGTGCACCCTCCCCTCCAGTGGGAGATCGAACCACCTCGTCTCGCTCCCGCACTCCATGCAGTGGCTCCTGGGGGTCGCATATCTGTAGTGACACTTCGTGCACTCGCTGCCTAGGAGCCTTCCGTCTGCGAGCCCGAGAAAGAACGGGGAGTCCTCGGCGTAGCTGTGAACGTACTTTATGTTGTAGGGGGAGAGTACGACCAGGTCCTTGGTCCCCACTGGGTTCTTGTAGATAGCCGCCCCGCTCCTTTGTATCTCATCCATCACATCCCTGAACCTATTGTACTTCTTCAGCTCAGGCATTCTAAGCCCTCTCCATGATCGTCACAGTGACAGAGCTCCCGGTGCCCGCGTGCGAGTGGATCAGCCCGCGTCTGGCGTTCTTGATCTGGAGCTCGTCGGTCCCGAAGTGCTTGCCGATGGTTCCCTGCAGCTGCCAGAGGGCGAACACCCCCTGCATGATTCCAGTCGCCCCAACGGGGTGGCCGCAGGCGATGAGTCCCCCCGACGGGTTGACCGGGATCGTCCCCTTGTGCGGCAAGTCGAGGCCGTAGTCGACGTCCTTCAGGAATGGGTGCCCCTGGTCGACGAAGTCATACCCCTCCCCGTATCTGCAGAGACCAATGTCTTCGTACGTCTGGATTTCAGAGCTGGCATAGGCGTCATGGAGCTCCACGAAGTCCAGCTCCTTCTTGGGGTCCGATATGCCTGCGTTCTTGTAAGCTTCCAGGGCCGCTGTCCTCCCGGCGCGGAATGAATGAACACCGGGGTATTCCAACTTAGAGTAGTACCTAGCCGTCTCCCAGGGAAAGAGCGGCACCTTCCCGTGGGGCCTGTCAGCGAGCCTCATCGTGTCCGTTCCGCATCCGACGCCCTTGATCAGGACAGGATGGTCGGTGTAGTTTGACGCGACATCCTCAGACGCCAAAATTATGACGGCGGCGCCATCGCTCATGGTGCATACGGACGGCCTGTTCAGCGGCCAGGAGATCATCTCCCCTGAAAGGGCACCCTTCATCGTCAGCTTCTCTGGATACTGAGCATACGGGTTGTGGAGCGCATTGATATGGTTCTTGACGGAGACCATCGCCATTATCCTCTTGGCTTCCTCCGTCGCCATCTGTTGGGCTTTCTTCTCTTCCTTGACTGTGGCGAATTTCGACTTCCTCAGATACTGGTAGATATGACGCTGGACCATCAGGGCATAGTACCCCGTGTAGAAACCTCCCACAGGGTAGTCGAAGTTCGTGTCTGACGCCAGCGCTATGAACTCGTTCCCCTTCCAAGTCTCTACGTGGGACATTGTCTCGAACCCGGCCACGAGGCAGATGTCGTTTCTCCCACTGGCAACAGTCTCCCACCCCGCTTGGATAGCCTGGCCTCCCGTGGCCCCGCCCCATTCGATTCTTCTCGAGTCCTTCGGATTGAGCCCGAGATAGTCCTGGACCATGGACGCGGCCTTCAGCTGTCTTGCGAAGTGGTCGGAGAAGTATGATATCCTGCTGCTTTCTATATCAGAGCGCTTCAGTTTCGGTACGTCCTTCATGGCGTAGTCGTAGGCTCGCTTCACCATCAGCCTGAAGTCCATATCGGGGTGGGCTTTCGCGAATTTTGTTACCCCGCCGGAAATGGCGTAGACCTTCCTTTGCCCCGGCACGCCGGCGGCTGCGATTTTGCCGGTATTAATTTCCTTCCACTAAATCAATGGCCGACGTCAGGGTGCTTCTTCTCGCCCGCCCTTGGCCTCCGCTGTCTCCAACTTTTCGCGAGCTCCACGTAGAAGTCGACCGCAACAGGGTCGGCGAGGGAGTCCCTGTTCAACACCCTGGACGGATCCTCGCCCATCAGAATCCTTTTGATTGGAACCTCTAGTTTCTTCCCGCTAAGCGTCTTTGGTATTGCTGGAACTTCTATGACCTCGTCAGGGACATGTCTCGGCGAAAGATCTGTCCTGATGCGTCCTCGGATCCTCGAATCCAGCTCAGGATCGAGTCTCCTCCCTGGTGCCATGGTGACGAAGAGCACCAGCTTCCCCTCTTCCTCGTGTCCCTCCAATTCCACTGCCATGGACTCGGCCACTTCAGGGATAGATTCCACTGCGCGATAGACCTCACTGGTGCCGATCCTCACACCCAAGCGCTTTATCGTGGCGTCCGACCGACCGTAGATGATGCAGGTTCCCCGTTTCGTAATCTCTATCCAATCGCCATGTCTCCAGACCCCCGGATAGAAGCTGAAGTAGCTCTCCCGGTACCTGCTCCCGTCCTTGTCCCCCCAGAAGAATATGGGCATGCTAGGGAGTGGCTCCGTGAGCACCAGTTCCCCCACTTTTCCTATCACCGGTTGCCCCTGGTCGTCGAATGCTTCCACCTTCGCCCCCAATGCCCTGCACTGGATCTCCCCCGAATAGACAGGGAGGATGGGACAACCTCCGACAAATGGGGCGCACACGTCAGTGCCTCCGCTCACTGACGCCAGCCAGACGTCATTTTTCACCGCAGAGTAGACCCATTCGAATGCCTCGGGAGAAAGGGGGGAACCTGTGGAGCCCATGCTCCTGAGTCTCTTCAGTTCATGGGAATGTCCAGGGGCTAGGTCGGCTTTCATGCAGGCCGAAAAATAGGCGGCGCTTCCGCCCATGAAAGTGGTCGCAGTTTTCTCGACGAGGTCCCAGAGCGAGTTCAAATCAGGGAAAGAAGGACTCCCGTTGTACAGCACGAGGGTAGCTCCATGTAGGAGGCCTCCAATCAGATGGTTCCACATCATCCAGCCTGTGGAGGTGAACCAGAAGAAGCGATCTCCTGCTCGGATGTCGTTATGGAGCGAGACGCCCTTCAGCATCTCGACCAGAATCCCACCATGGCTGTGTACTATGGGCTTTGGAAGTCCGGTCGTCCCCGAAGAGTAGAGAATCCACAGCGGGTGATCGAAAGGCAGGGGGCTGATCTCGGCCGATTCCTTCCCCACCACCAGGTCTTCCCACGGTACGGACCCCTCGATGGGCGCCCCTTCGGAACTTCCCTGGACCCCAACGATAGTTTCCACCGACGGCAGCGCGGATATGACGGATGCAACCGCTTCAGCCCTGTCGAACCACTTCCCACCATAGCTGTACCCATCTGTTGCAAAAAGGACCTTGGGCTCGATCTGGGTGAACCTGTCGAGCACGGCGGGGGCGCCGAAGTCGGGGGAGCAGCATGACCATATCGCACCGAGGCTGGCGCAGGCGAGGAAGGCGACCACCGCCTCTGTCGCATTCGGGAGGTAGGCCGCGACCCTGTCCCCCTGAACGACCCCCCGCTCCCTAAGGTGGGACGCCAGCGCCCCTGTCCTCTTCCTAAGCTCCTGCCAAGTCATGGACCTGGGGCTCCTCCTCTCCGTTTTCGAGATGATTGCGGTGCCTTCGAAGGTGCTTTCAAGGACCCGCTTGGCAAAGTTGACTTCTGAGCCCTCGAACCAACGCGTGCCAGGCATGCGCCTGTCCTGGAGGACGGGATAGTCTGCGTCCGCTACATCGAAGTACTTCCAGACCGATCCCCAGAACCCTTCGAGGTCGTCAATAGACCAACGCCACAGCTCATCGTATGTGCTGAAGGGTCTCCCCTTGCGTTCTAGCCACTTCATGAAGGCGGTGATGTTTGTCTTTCTGGCGAAGGCCGGTTCAGGTTCCCAGAGCAGCTTCCCTGCCGGCATGTTCGAAGAGCGAGCAAGGCCCTGCTATAAGAGAAGTTCTTCGAAGCGGCTTTCGGGAGGGCTCTCGCGGCGTTGCCAGGGGATTTAGCCCTCACCTGATGGGTCTCAGGATGAAGATAGCAATGTCCCAGACAAGGTGGCTAGTGAAGCTCGACTGGGTCCCCTCGTAATGATATGTCACCCCCCAGAGGAGGTCCGTGACGAACGTGGCGCAGACCCATAGAGGATTCAGGGTTGCGATGTGGAGGACGGCGTCCAGGGCAGCAACAGCCGGCGCCCCCATTATGCCGAAACGGGGACGGAGTCTTCTTTGTAGGACCCCCCTGAAGAAGGACTCGTATCCGGCCGAGTCGAGAAGAAGGACAACCACCTGAAGGTAGATAGGATTTGCAGGAGAGGAGATCAAAGAGTAAATCGACGTTTCGGATGCCGAAGTGATGCCGAAGGGGTGGTAAGTGGAGACCATCCATGCACCTTCGTAGAATATACCGTAGAGTAGGGCGGCGCCGGCCAGCCCGAACACGATCGATCTCAGTCGCAGCCGCCTTGGCATGAGCCCCCCTTGGGTGTAAGAAGCTCCGACCATGCAGGAGGTGGAGACTAAGGTCGCAACCACGAAGTAGGTCGAAGGAACTGTAAACAGGAAGAGCATAGACGCGATTACTATCGCGAGGCTGACAGCCAGTCCGCGGCGTCCCGCCAATGTTTGGGGGGATATGCACATCGGGTTAAAGCCGTATGCCGTCGCCCCACTGCTAGGGTTATTACCACAGGAGAGCGAGGCCGAGCACGATGGACGCCAAGACCGCCTTCCTATCCACAAGGCCCTGGTCCTTCACAATGACATTCTCATCCGTTACGATGGGGACGCTGCTGGCAGCCATCGCAGGACGGTTCAATCCTCTGTATTACGCACTTGCTCTGGGGGGGATGATTTCCTTCCATGCAGCGACCAACGTTCTCAACGATTTCTACGACGTGAAGCACGGGGTCGACAGGGAGGGGGCGCCTACGACGAAGTACAGGCTTCACCCGGCAGCCTTCGGTCAGGTGCCGCTGAGCACAACTTTGGCCTTTTCGGTAGGGCTCTACGCGCTTACCCTGGCCGCGGGGATCTATCTTTCATTCGTCAGCAGCACGTCCATTCTGTTCGTGATTGCCGTAGGGATACTCGGGAGCGTGTTCTACACCGCCGACCCCGTGGACCTCAAGGCGAGGTCCCTGGGGGAGCCAACAGTCTTCGTCATGTGGGGGCTGCTGATCCCACTGGGGGCCTATATGGTGCAGACAGGAACCTTCGCTTGGTCACCGCTTCTTGCCTCAATCCCCGTTGGAATCTTCGTGGCATTGGTCCTGCTGGCCAACAACATCCGAGACATAGGCTATGACGGGACCGTCAGGGAGAAAACCCTGGCTGTCGCGTTGGGGGCCCGCCGTGCACAGCGATTGTACGTGGCCCTGCTCGTACTGGCATACGTTCTGGTCGCGGCCGGGATGTTTCTGGAGCAACTGCCGGCGTGGTCTTTCCTTGTTTTCCTCACGGTTCCGGGCGCGCTGCGGCTCTCGAGGATGTTCCATGGGCCCGTGCCAGACGACGCGGACCCTCGAACTGCGGCCCTTGCATTTCAGTTTTCACTGCTATACATTGTGTCCCTCGTCCTGTTCGTCCTGGTCCCCCTGAAGCTCCCCTTCTGAGTTCTGAAAGGGGAGTAGTCAGCGCCCCCTCGAGGGGGCGAGCTCGCTCATCGCATAGGCCAAGTTTCCGATGGGCATTGCAATTGGGAGTGTCACCCCCGCCTTCTGGTACTCCCTCAGCCTGTCGAAGGCATGGTCAGCCGTTCCTGTGATTGTGAGTGCTTCGATGGCATCGTCTGGGATGAGCCTCTTAGCTTCGGGGATGTCCCCCCTCTTCCAGGCATCTTTCATAGGGGACAGCCGGTCCTGGCTGACACCGTATGGGAGGAGTACCTCTGGCTTCACCACCTCTGCCAACTGATAAGCGAAGAAGTAGTAATCGCGTACGACCTGGGAGGCCCTTTGCGGGTCAGGGTCCAGGGAGGTGAGCATGTACGAAGCCCTTTCGACCGTGGAACCTCTTTTCGACTCGCCCCGCCTGACGTTCTCGACCATACGCTCGGTCCCCCAAGCGCTGTTCAGAGCGGGAGACAGTATCACCCCATCAGCAACGGTGGCAGCAAACGCTTGAGTCTTGGGGGAAAGGGATGCGATATAGAGCGGGATGTTCCTGTTGACCTTGAACCCCACGGTGAGGTCGTGTACCTTGAAGAACTCACCATCAAATTCCACCTTCCCTCCGTCCCAGATCATCTTCACCACCTTTACGTACTCCATGACCCGTCGTAGTGGTCTGTTCTTTTCGACAGGGAATATCTGGTGCCCAATGAGGGGGATCGTAGGGAAACTACCTACGCCGAGGCCAAGCTTGACCCTCCCGCCGGAAAGCTCCGAAAGGGTGGCGAAGGTCGTCGCTGCGGTCACCGGGTGCCTGGTGAATGTGTTGATCACCCCGGAGCCGAGCCCGATTCGCGATGTGGCAGAGGCCATGGCAGACAGGTAAGTGATAACGTCACGTTGAAACAGGCTTTCATGCATCCATATCGAGTCGAATCCGAATTTTTCGGCATCGACGGCAACCTTCATGGATTCTTCGACCCCCAGGACAGGATTGAAGCCGAGGGCGAGCCTCACGTTTTACCCTAGCTCCGGAATCGCTTTAAGCCTTCGAACTCTTGTTGGCTCTGAGCAGGCCAAGCACACTGCCCAGGTCAGGCTCCTTCTCCAGGTTCCAAAGCCGTGACAGGGCCTCCCTGGCAGGGCCTTCTCCCAAGCGCCTCCTTGTCAGGCGCAGGAACTTGGCTTCGATGTCTGCCTTGGTCATTGGATTCAAGGGGTGCCCCTTGGGGACAACCACCTGGGCAGTGGTCTCCCTCCCGCTCCCTTCTGCAATCGTGACCCTGTTAGCAATGCCGCTCGCAGGGTAGAGAGCTGTAAACTCCGGGTCTTCCACGACTTTAATTTTTCTTATGAAGTCAAGGTTCTTGGAGTCTGACAGGTTTCTGGCCGAATAGGTTGAGTTGTCCACCGTCCCATGCAGCAGGGCCATTCCGACTATATAGGGAAGGCTGTGGTCCGCTGTCTCCCTAGTCTTCGGGCTCCACTTTTCCCTGTCCTTACCGAGGATGTTGAAACCGGCCTCATGGGTTTCGACGAGCACGGAGGTGACATCGTCCAAGTCCTTTATCCGCCTCCGTGCCTCAAGGGCAGCCCAGATCGCCGACTGTGCGTGGTACTCCGCTGGCCAGTACTTGACGTAGGTCTCGTCCACCTTGTAGGTTCCACGTCTCCCCCCAAACCCTCTGACATCTAGCCTGAACTTCCCTGAAACCTGCCTGAAGAAGCCCATCTCCCCCTCGAAAATGGGGGAGGGTCCCGTTATCCCCTCCCTGGCCAGGAGCGCAGAGAATACACCGTTTCTCGCAGCGTTGGAGAAGGATGCCCCCTTCCACATGGACAGCTCTCCTGCCCTGACCTGCCGCAACGCTATGTGCCCGCCTAGGGCAATGTTCACGGACTCGGTCGCCTTCCTCCAGTCCAGCCCCATCAGCTTCGCAGCAGCGAGAGATGACGACACCAGCCCGTAGTTCACATGGTCCCACCCCCTGTGCCTGATATCAGCAGCGTCGCAGAGCCTGCACTGGATTTCATAGGCAGCGACGGCCGCCGCGACCATTTCTTTTCCTGAAGCACCCTCAGACTCGGCCACGGCGAAGCAGGGGGCGAGGTTGTCGCTGGGATGCGCAGGCTCCTTTGAAAGGTAGGTGTCGTTGAAGTCGAAATACCTGATCATGAGACCGTTTACGAACGTGGCGAGTTCTGGGGACGACCTGGAACGGGTCCCTAGCAGCGTGGAGGTCCCTTCTCCTCTGAGTCGAGCTACCGCCCTCCTTGCCATTGTGACGGGTTCTTCGCCGTATGCACCGATTGCGCACCCGAGGGCGTCAACGATCCTAGCCTTCATTTCCTTTACAGTCCTCGGCCCGAGTCCCGGGTACTGTACCGAGAGCACATATTCAGCGAGACTTCGTGCGAGTTCCACGCCCAGGCTGCTCGTTCCCTTCACTTAATTCTCGTCCTTGCACGCGAACGATTAAATCACTCACAAAAGCGGCGGGAGCCAGTAACGCACCTTGGCGATCTACAGCGCCGAGCACCGGCGGCTCATGGAAATGTTCTATCCTGACCATCATCAGGAATACACCGAAGTCCTCACCTCACTGGGCACATTCATGGAAAAAGAAATCCTACCGATTTCGCCCGGCATAGACAGAGGCGAAGTCAAAATGGGCGGAGCGAGAAAGGCCTTGTTCAGGCAGGGGATGTGCCAGATAGCTTTCCCGGAGGAGTACGGGGGGCTGGGGCTGCCGTTCTCGGTCTACGCCGCGGCCATCGAGATGCTCGGTACGGCTGACGCTTCGACCTGTCTTAGCGTGGAGATTCACAATGCAGTAGCAGAAGGGTTGGACCGGTTCGCAACCGATAACCAGAAGAATACATATCTTCCAAAGCTTCTGTCCGGGGATTCTCTGGCTTCATTCACACTCACCGAGCCGGCCAGCGGCTCTGACGCGGGGGCGATGGCAACGGCCGCGGAGAAGAAGGGGGGAGAATACTCGATTAACGGCTCGAAGATGTTCATCACTAACGCTGGGGAGGCCGACATCTATCTTGTGTTTGCAAGGACGAAGAAGGGTCCGTCTTGCTTCATAGTCGAGGCGCCAAACAAGGGCCTCAGCTTCGGAGAGGACCTGAAGAAGCTTGGGATGAGAGGATCGAGGACGTCGGAGGTCATCTTCTCAGACTGCCGTGTCCCGGAAGCAAACCTCGTGGGGGAGGAAGGAAAAGGGGCAGACTATGCCAAGGAGATACTGCATGGCGCCAGGATAATTGTCGCGGCCCTGAACGTGGGGATCGCCCAGCTTGCCTACGAGAAGTCTCTCGCGTATGCCAGGCAGAGGAGAGCCTTTGGGAAGACCATATCCGAGTTTCAGCTTATCAGGGAGAAAATAGCCGATATGAAGACCGAAATAGACGCCGCGCGGCTCCTCTACCTCTATGCCTCTAGGATAAAGGAGTCAGGCGACGATTATTCGTCGGAGGCGTCCCAAGCAAAAGTGTTCTCGACAGAGATGTCCTTACGAGTCTGTGACTCCGCCATCCAGATCCACGGGGGGTACGGTTACACTTCAGACGAACTCCACAGGCACTGGAGGGACGCACGCCTTCTCACGATAGGAGAAGGGACCTCGGAGGTGCTCAGGATGTTGATCGC
>Ga0187772_10000710_pt1 | contig 15038 bp, 11 predicted proteins | sample 0116_SJ02_MP15_2_FD_133137 | JGI IMG/M metagenome (GOLD analysis project Ga0187772, IMG submission 133137) | Tropical peat soil microbial communities from peatlands in Department of Meta, Colombia - 0116_SJ02_MP15_20_MG | ecosystem: Environmental > Terrestrial > Soil > Wetlands > Peat | place... | reverse complement strand
CCGGATTTGGTGGTGTGGACGTCCGTCTCCACCAACACGCTCGTTGGGAGCACTTTGAACGTCACCAACCCGGTCTCTCCGGGTTCCCCGCACCAATTTTACCGAGCGCTTTGGCAGCCTTGAAAAGGCATGAAATTTTCCCTTTGAAGTAATATGGAAGCAATTCTAACCCTGCCAGTGACAGGCGAGTAGTTGATGGGCAACAGGCGAGTAACGGCGGGAAGTCATTGTTTGGAACGACACCGTCTTCGGTGCATCTGAGGTTTTTGCATTCAACCCCTTGGCCCCAAACGGAAAACGGAATCAGAGAATTCTCCATGTGAATCGCAGGTGCGTCCATTCCTGACCAAATTTGCGATTGAAATACTGCGTAGCTATCACCGAGGTCACCTTGATGAATTTCGAGAGGTAAAAGGTCTGGATCACGACCGAGGCGCTGAGTTAACTCGATAATTTGGCTTGACGCTCCGGGATTCCAAACCCAGAGTTTGTGGGAAATAAACTCGAACTGGAGCCTTTCGAGGGGCTAGGGCTGTTACTGCGCTTGAGCGTTATGCGAACGCCGGGGCGGATTTGGCGGCCGCGATCGGTGTCAACAAGCCAAATCATAAAAATAATTCTAAAAAGCAAACTACCATGTCAAAAGAAAGAGACGCTTTTGTTTCAGCGAAGTTGGCGAAAATGAGCCTGCTGGAGAAATGCGGCCAGGTTCTCACCTTCACCTGGCGCGGGGCTTATCTGACGCCTTCGGGTATCGAACAGGTCACCAGACTGCAAGCGGGCGGCGTTTGCCTGGAGCCGTACGCGCTGGAAACATGCAAGAACCTTTATTGGGGACGCTCGCAGGTTGACCCCAACTTTAAAAAACCGAAGGACTATTTCGACATCGCCCACACCTGGTTCGACGATCGCAGTTTCGGCGTGAGCGTGACTCCGGAAGAGCTCACCGTCGCGCTCAACAAGCTGCAGGAAATCGCGATGAAACGGCCCTCGGGAATACCCCTGCACGTCACCATCGACATGGAAGGCGATTTCAAGAACGATTACACCGCCGGCCGTGTCCTGCAGTTCCCGCCGCCCATGGGGATGACCGCGATCGGGGACCTCGATCTGGCCTATAAAGTCGCGAATGTCATGGGCAAGCAAATGGCCGCGATCGGCGTGACACAGTTCTATCACCCGGTCTGCGACGTCAATATCAATCCGTTGAACCCCGAAATCGGCGTGCGCTCCTTCGGCGACGATCCCAAGGTCTGCGCCAAGTTCGTGGAAGCCACGGTGCGCGGTTATCAGGATGCGGGCATTGTCGCCACGGTCAAGCACTTCGCCGGTCGCGGTGATTCGGGGACCGACGCGCACGATGTGTTGGACGTGTGCCGGGCGGACCTGAAGCGGATGCGAGAGGTCGAGTTGTTCACTTTCCAAGCGGGCATCAATGTGGGCGCAAAGGCCCTCATGACGGCGCATACGATCTTCCCGGCCTTCGACAAGGAGTTTCCCGCGACGCTGTCTCGGAAAATCCTTACCGATCTTCTGAGGGGAGAAATGGGATTCAAGGGGGTCATCGTCTCCGACGCCATCGGCATGGCCGCCATCTTGAAAAAGTGGCCACTCCCCCAGGCCTGCGCCATGGCAATCAAAGCGGGCGTGGACACCATCCTGCTCAAGGCGGACGACGAATCCCGCGCCCAGTGCCTGTTCGGCATCAAGAGTGCCATCGAGCACGGAGAGCTTTCCGAAGAACGACTCGACGACGCAGTCCGGCGGCTCCTCTGCATGAAGTACGACCAAGGCCTGTTCGAAAAAGCCGGCAAAATGGACCCCCAAAAGACCACCGCCATTGTCAGAAGCAAGGAAAACATCAACTTCTCGTGGGAAGTGGCGCACAAAGCCCTTCTGGTGGTGCGCGACGACAAGAAGCTACTGCCGCTGAAAAAGGACAAGAAGATCTTGGTCGTCGAACAGGCCATTCCCTATTCCTTCCTCGGAAAGGATCTCTACAGTCATCCGCACATGTTCTGCGAGCAGATGGCCAAGCATTCCACCGCCCTCGTCCTCGACGATACGAGCTTCCACGCTGGCGACGAAGAGGTGGCGGAGGCGCTGGAGCTCGCCCAAGAGGCAGAGATGGTCGTCATGACCAACTACTACGCCCGCATCGAAAAGAGGGGCAACAACCAGCACCTGGTGAAGGCCTTGAAAGACGCGGGACATACGGTGGTCGTCGTGACCAACTTCCCCTATCTCAAAGGTACGACCAAGCAAGCCGATGCAGTCGTCTGCAACTTCTCAGGCTCCCCCGATTCGATCAGGGCGGCCGCGGATCTTCTGTTCGGAGTGATCAAGCCTTATCCGACGACGACGATGCCGATCGACCTGAGCGCGGAAAAAAACCTCTCCGCGCAGGAACCCGCCGCTGCCCCAAAGAAGCCCGCGAAGAGGCCGGCGGGGAAGATGAGCAACGCTTGGGGAGGAAAGTGCTAGAGTAATGCGCGTTTCCCCGCAGCGAATATGATTCATCATTCCGAGCGCCGGCGACGAATCTGAGATTCCGAACCGGTGCTTGGAACGCAGTCGACGGTAGAGCAGATGGGATCTTGCTTGCAGCCGACACACAATCAACCGATAAGCCAAAGTAAAATGCCAAAATCCACTAGTTTCGACGTGCGCGATATTTATACGATCGCGGGAGACAAGATAGCCGCCATTTACGAGCGAAACAAAATGGCGGTTCACTTCCAGGGCATGTCCAAGACCCTGCAGTTCCCTCAGACCGTCGCCTTGCAAGGAGCGCCCACATGCTCGATCGGCATTTCCCCCTACGGCCTGTACAACCGCCTCAACGACGCCGGTCGGCTCATCATGCTGAACCAAAAGGCGGTCCAGTTCGGCTCCGCGCCGTTCATCCGCATCGGCGAAAAGTGCACGCTGCTGACCCAGAAGAAGCCCGGTGACGCCGAATTGCCCGACGACATCCCGGCGGTCAAGAACTACTACCATCCTCCGGTCGATGAAAAGAATGTCTTCCTCACCATCGCCACCCCAACGATGGAAATGGCCTTCAAAATCGGAAAGGTGAAGGTCAAGCGTCGGGTTATTTCTCCCCTGCTTTCGGGAGGAGACCAGACGTTGATGCCCCTCGGCGTTGAAGAGTTCGAGGTGGCAAACATCTCGAATGAGGTTCAGGAGATCACGCTCGTAGTGCCCAGACCGTCCTTGGTCAACCTCCAGGAGAAGGAGCTCAAACCGACCGACCAGGACAGCGTCTATGTCTGCTCCGCCGCGGTCCGCGGCCAGAAGCATGAAGAGTTCCGGTCCGCAGGCGTCCGGGGCGTGATCATGGGAAGCACGGAAACGCCCAATCGCATGGCACTGGCCGTTCCCGAACTGCCCGGCGTCGAGGTGGATACCCAACCCTATTTCTGCCTGAACCGGTACACGGGGGATCTCCTTTTGAACGCAAACGGTAGCTTCTACGAAAAACGGCGACCGGTCCTTCGAAGCGATTATGGCTCAGCCGTCAGCCTCACCTTTACTCTCGGTCCGAAAGCAGCCGCAAAAGTTCCGGTGGCCGTGGTTCTGGACTTCCCGGAGCAGGTTTACATCGACGGAGCGGCGTTCGAACGCAAATACGTCAGGAAGTTCGCGAACAAAGAGACGCGGACGGTTGACATGGCAAAACTGGCCCTGGAAAGCTATCCACAATGGTGGGACCGGACCGTGGCAATTCAGAAACGAATTCGCGATTCGATTCAGGCCAGCCCATCCTATAAAGGTGACAGGGCTGGAGCCTTGCGCCTGACCCGGCTGATCCTGAACGAACTCCATTTCCCGCTCTCGAACGCCATAGTCTGGGTCGAGGACGAAAAGGGAAATGAGCGCGCCCGGTTCCTGGAATGTTTCGACTACGCCTATATCGATCCGTCGGATGTGGATTGGTATTCGATGGTGCTGTTGATGCTCTTCCCGCGCGTGGAAAAAGATCTGTGCCAGGGATTCATTGATTCGATCCTGGCCGAGGATCCCACCCCGCGCTATTACCACTATCACGCTTCGTTCGTCGAAGCCCGCAAGCATTTCGAGGAACATCCCGAGGAATACGAAGGCGCGTCGCTGACCCAGATACGGGATGCCTTCAAGACCAAGGGCAGCGTCGCGCACGATCTGGGCGCCATGCCCAAGGGCCATCCCTTACGCAACGTAAGTGATTACGCCTGGTACAATAACAATTACTGGGTGGACCTGTTCCCCAAGCTGATGATGCGGGTGTTGCGCAACGTGAAGTTCATGGGCGATATCGAGTTCCTGAAGAAAAACTGGGAAACGCTCAAATTCGGCCTAGATTCCTTGCTCAGACTCGATTTCGACGGTGACGGCATCCCCGAAGGCTATCCGGAGGACGTGAAAAACACCTTTGATAATCTGGTTCTCTTCGGCGCCGACGCCTACGACGCCACGCAGTTCCTCGGTGGCTGCCAGGCCATGATCAAAATGGCCCAGATGCTCAAAGACAAAGCCGGCGAAGCGCACATCAAAGAGGTGTTTGACAAAGGCTGGAACAGCCTCGATCAGCTTTGGCGGGATGGGAAGAACAAGAAAGGCGAGAAACTTCAATATTACGTTACCTGCTTTGATCCGAAGACCGGCAACACCAACACCGACGTCTGGACCAACCAGCTCGATGCCATGTGGTATTTGTTATCGATCGGCGAAGCACCGCTTATCCCGGAAGATCGCGCCAAAAAAATTCTCAAGACGATTTACCAGAACAACCGCGCCCACATGGGCTGGGCCATGTGCAAGACGGATAACGGCCAGCCGGTGGAATCCGATCAGGGCAAAGACGTTTACACGACTTCCAATTACGTCTTCGCCCAGTTGCTGGATTACTACGGCATGGTCAAAGAGAGCAAAGACGTTTACCAACACATGGACAAGGTGGTTTTCGATTACGGCAATTCCATGATCACCCCGGACAACCTCCGGGCAGAGCTGGAGAAGGAAATGGGAGAATCCGCCCCCGGACCCCACTATATTGTCGCCGCCTATCCCCGGCCGGGAGCCGTCTGGACTCATCTGGTCATGAACTACATCAAAGACCTGCAGGCCAAAACCCAATCCAAGACCATTGAGTCGAAGGACCTGATCCCGTTCTTCTCCGAATTGCTGAACGGCCCGGGAAGTGGGAGATAAGCAGGAGCAAAGCGTGGCAAACATGAGTTCGAAATCCGGCAACTCCGCTCCAAAGCCACTCTGGACAAGAAAAATAAATCGCTCAACGTAACAGCTGCTCAAGGAATCAATCAAATGTCCAAAGATTACGACATCACGTTTGTGGGACACATGTGCTATGACGAGATCATTCCCTTCGGAGGAAAACCCCACGTCGCTCCGGGAAGCGCTGTGTTGTGCGGTGCCATGGTCGCCGCCCGAGTTGGCAAAAAAGTCGCCGTCGTCACGAAAATGGCAAAGAAGGACGAAAACATTCTGCAGCCGTTGAAGGATTTGGGGGTGGAAGCGTATCTGGTATCCAGCAATGTGACCACGTATGCAATGGTTATACACGAGTCCGCGAATGTCGATGAGCGCAGGCTGGCAGTCGTCAAGTCCGCCGGTTTGATTTCGATTAACGACTTTCCGGCTCTGAGCTCGGCGTGCGTCCATCTGGCCGGGATCTCGGACACTGAATTCGACATGGCGCTCATGAAAGGCTTGAAATCCAAGGGCTACAGCCTGTCGGCCGACATGCAGAGTTTCGTTCGTCACATCACCCCGGTGACACACGAAATAGAGTTCAGCGACGTCTCGAATAAAAAAGACATAACGGAGATGATGGACAAGCTCAAGCTGGACGTCGTGGAAGCCCGAATTCTGACCGGCACCGAAGATCTGGAGAAGGCCGCCATCATCGTCGAATCGTGGGGCTGCCCGGAGACCATGATCACGCACTCCGAAGGCGTGCTGGCGCGGGTGAATGGAGTGACACACTACGAGAAGTTCTCCAACCGCAACGTCTCGGGCAGGACAGGCCGCGGGGATACCACCTTCGCGGCGTACCTATCTTGGCGGTTGGATCATGACGTAAGAGAATCCCTGAAGTTCGCCGCGGCGCTTGTTTCGATCAAGATGGAAACCCCCGGACCCTTCAAGGGAACGCTGGAGGACGTCGCCAGGAGATTGAAGGAAAAACATTCCGGTTAGCGGCGCGTCCTTCTTCTCAGCCTCGTCCTTGCCCCACTTTCACGACGGCATCCAGGGCGGGCTTTGGCTGGCAGCGGCGGTCAAACAGCATTGGATAATCGGCCCTGCCGGTGATGGGCCAGTAGTTTCGCCAGGATTGGCTGTCGTGCACAGCCCAGAATGTGATCCGGCCGAACCTGCCCCGGTGCTTCCGGAAGAGTGAAAACAAATCGGCGTACCTCATTGCGAGGTCCTTCTGGACAGCGTCCGGCAGGCCGTTCGGATAGGGATTGTACTTCCTCTGTGTTTCTGCATCAAAGGAGGAGAGGTCCACGATTTTTGACTCGAGCGGATAATACGGAAGGACGCCAATGTCCAACTCAGTGATCATCAGTTTTACGCCTAACTGGCCAAGGGCAACGAAGTGGTTTTCAATCTCATCCAATCGCGGGTGGTCAACAAACCAGTGGCCCTGGATGCCAACGCCGTCCACGCGAAAGCCCTTGGCCTGGAGACCCTTGATCAGACGGATGACGCCTTCGCATTTGGGGCGTATCTCCAAATCGAAGTCATTGTAATAAAGCTCCGCGTTCGGGTCCGCCTGACGGGCAAACTCAAAAGCCTTGGCGACATGGTCTTCACCGAGGATTTCGTACCATTTGGATTTTCGCCAGGAACCATCCACCATGATGGCTTCATTGACGACATCCCAACCGTGGATTCGCCCCCGGTAACGGCCCATCACGGTAAGGATGTGTTCCTTCATCCGTTCCAACAACGCCGCACGACCCAAGAGTTTGCCGGAGGCGTCTTGAAACACCCAGTCCGGCGTCTGGTGCCACCAGACCAGCGTGTGGCCAATGATGTGCATCTTGTGCTTTTCGCCGAAGGCGACATAACGGTCCGCCGCTTCAAAGTTATATTGACCCGGTTTCGGGTGAACTTCCTCCCATTTCAGAATGTTTTCCGGCGTGATGCTGTTGAAATGTTTTTCCACCAATGCCATGGCGGCCGGTTCCCGGCCGGAAATCTGGTCCAGGCTGAGGGCGGCGCCAATGTAAAAGTCATCTTTGAAAACATCTTTCAAAGCCGGCCGGTCTGCCGTTTCGGCCGTGCCGGCTGCGACGGTTCGGTCTGGTGTATTGATCATGGTACACGCATGTCCTTCTCAGGTCGGTCAGCGGACAGTTAATTCGAATCTTAAACAAAAGCTTCCTGTCATTGCCACATGGCGGTTTTGCGCGCGCCCTTTCTACGGAAAGCGGTGAACGAGGACAAGGCTATATTGAACAAATTCGCTTTTCTTTGCGATGTCATGCCGATGCGCCAGGGGCAATCCATCCTGCCGGTCGCCTGCGATAGCGGCCTCACCTTTGGCAGTGCCGGTTGCGCTTGACATCAGAGCATCATCTCCTGAATTCTACGACACCTGCATGAAACACGTCGTCGAATACGGCAAATTTGCAATTAGGGTCGGCGGCTCCTTGCGCAATTCCGATCTGCCGGAAACCATTTTGACGTTGATGAAGTAAACGACAACCCGCACAAACTATGGCTGAATTCCATCAAAAACTCTTTTTCCGGGAGAAGGCTGCCTACGCCGTCGGCGACGTCGCCACCAACTTTTTCTTCCAATCCATGATCCTCTACCAGAACCGCTTTTATACGGACACGGTTGGGCTTTCTCCTGCGATCGTCGGATGGATGTTCCTCCTGGTGCGGTTTGGGGACGCGGTATTCGATCCCGTCATTGGTGCACTGGCCGACCGAACTAACACCCGGTGGGGCAAGTTCCGTCCGTGGGTCCTTTTCGCCGGAATCCCGTTCGGCCTCGTCTTCTGGCTGGTTTATGTGACGCCCAATTGGGGGCCGCAAGGCAGGCTCATCTATGCCATCATCACTTACATCCTGGTAATGATTGCATACTCCGCGAGCAATACGCCCTATTCCGCCTTGATGGCAGTCATGACGCCCGATGTCAACGAGCGCACCAATATTGCCCGTTTTCGCTTCGTGGCGGCGCTCATCGGGCAATTCATCATCCAGGCGCTCGCGCTTCCCCTGGTGGACAAATTCGGAGCAGGCGACAGCGCGAAAGGCTGGGCCTGCACGATGGCTATCTTCGGCTCCATCATGGTGGTGTGCAACCTGATCGTATTCCTGAATACGAAGGAGCGCGTCATGCCCGACCCGGAGCAGAAGCCGTCACTCAAAACCGACGTCAAGAACGTTTTCACCTGCGGCCCGTGGCTGGCGATGTTCATCGTCACGCTGCTCATTTTCACCACGCTCGTGCTTCGGGGCAGCTCTCTGAATTACATGTTCAAATACTACATGGATCCCGCCGCCGTAACGGCCTTCCTGGATAAAATTGGCCTGGGCGCCACAAGCGCCGGAGGAGTCTCTGGTTGGAAAAGCGTGCTGGACGCCCTCGGTTTGCTGGTGAAACCCGACTATTCCAATGCGGCGTCGGTCGGCTTGAGCTTTTTCTTCGTGCTCGGCTCGATAATCCAGATACTCGGCATCCTCGTCTCGAAACCACTTGCCGAATGGTTCGGCAAGAAGGCCGTGTTCATCGTGGGTCTGGCCGTGACCACAATCGCCACGGCTGGCGTGTTCTTCATCGGGCCAAAGGATCTGAATCAGATGTTTTTCTGGAGCGTTGTCTGGGCCGTCGGCTGGGGCCCGACTGTGCCGTTGCTCTGGGTGATGATTGCCGACGTGGCGGATTACTCGGAATGGAAGACCTCCCGCCGCGCAACCGCCTTCATGTTTGCGGGCATTCTCTTCGCGTTAAAAGCGGGCCTTGGCGTCGGCGGCGCGCTCGGCGGTTGGATCATCGGCGCTTACGGTTACGTCGCCAATGCCGTTCAGACGCCGCACGCGCTGCTCGGAATCCGCCTCGGCGCGACCATCTATTCAGCAATCCCGTTCGCCCTCTGCATTGTCTGCCTCGTGTTTTACCCGATCAGCAAGGCGCTGAACCTCCAAATTCAAAACGATCTCCTCGAACGCCGGAAAAAATTCTCATCGGTAAATCCAGCCGCCGCATAAAGCGCCATGAAAAATCAATTCCTCCTGACGAACGTAATCCCGCTCGCCATTGCCGGTTTAATGGCCGGTTGTGTCATTGAAAAAGCCACCGGACCAGTAACGCTCAAAGACGCCTATAAAAATTATTTTTTGATCGGCGTTGCCGTCAATCAAAGGCAGATTAATGACCAAGACCAGCGCGGAGACCCGATTATCAAAGCCCAATTCAATTCCATCAGCCCGGAAAACGCGCTGAAATGGGACGCGGTCCATCCCAGACCCGACGGGTATGATTTCACCGAGGCGGACCGTTACGTCGAGTTTGGCGAAAAGAATCAGATGACAATCGTTGGCCACACACTGGTGTGGCACTCCCAGACTCCAAGTTGGCTGTTTCAGGACCAGGACGGCAAGACGGTGGCCCGGGACGTGTTGCTGGCGCGGATGCGCGACCACATTCATACCGTCGTTGGCCGTTACAAGGGCCGCATTAAGATTTGGGACGTGGTCAACGAGGCGCTGAATCAGAACGGAACGTTGCGTCAGTCACCGTGGGAAAAAATCATCGGCCCCGACTACCTTGAAAAGGCGTTTCAATACGCGCACGAAGCCGACCCGGACGCCATTTTGCGTTACAACGATTACTCACTGGAGGATGAACCCAAACGAAGCGCCGCGATTGCCTTGATGAAAAAACTCCTGGCCGAAGGGGTTCCCATCACGGCCATCGGCTTGCAAGAACATGTCCATATGAAATGGCCGTCGGCGGAACGGGAGGATGAGACCATTTCCGCTTTTGCCAAGCTCGGCTTGAAGGTGATGATAACCGAAATGGATGTGAATGTGTTGGGGGGCTTGCGGACGGCGGAAATCTCCGAGATGGCCCGTCAAGGCGGCTCGAATATTTACACCAACGGTTTGCCGCCGGCAGTTGATCGGGAACTGGCCAAACGTTATGCCGATCTTTTCGGCGTCTTCATCAAACATCACGATGATATTCCCCTCGTTACTTTGTGGGGTGTGACGGACGAGGACTCGTGGCTAAACACGCGCGCCCAGAATTATCCGCTGCTATTCGACCGTGCAGGCAAACCCAAGCCCGCCTATTTTGCGGTAATCAAAACTGGCAACCATCCATGAACCAGGAAACCAGACCGGATTTCGACCCGGAACCCATTCATCCACAAAGGCTTCTGTTTTTAAAAAAAACCTGAAATTTCCACTGGACAACCCCCCGCTTGGTGGATATAATTCGCGCTGCGAACTAATCCTGTTGACTCATATCTTGGAGGCGTATTGTGCGCAAGATTGATTTGAACAACTTTCAGGTGGCAACCAATGGCACGGTCCGCGATATCAACAGTCGCATCGTGCTGAATTTGGTGCGCAAACATCAGCCGGTCTCGCGGGCGGATTTGATGCGTTACTCGGGATTGCAGCGCAGCACCGTGTCTGTGATCACCGAGCGGCTGATTTCGGAACACTGGTTGAAGGAGGGAGCGGTTGGGGATTTGCCGCGCGGACGCAAACCGACTTTTCTCCATCTGAATGCCGAGCGGTGCGGGGTCATTGGGGTGGACATTCGACCGGCCGTGACCAATCTGGCCGTAGCCAGGATGGACAGACGGTTTTTGGCTCAGGAATCCTTGCCCACGGCCAAAGACCCGGACGAGTTTATCGCCCGCTTGAGTAGCCGGATTTTGGATTTGATCCGGGCGTATCCGAATAACCCGTACGAAGGCATCGGGATCAGCCTGCCGGGCCGCATTGATATCTCGTCGCAACGGATGATATTTGCTCCGAACTTGGGCTGGAGCGATCTGGATCTGAAGACGCCGCTCGAACGGGCCACCGGACTTCCAGTGGAGCTTGAGAATGCTGCAAACGCCTGCGCCCTGGCAGAGCTGTGGTCCGGCCGGCATGGCGAAGGGGTCGGCAATCTGGTTGCGGTCACAGTCTCCGAGGGTATCGGGGTCGGCATGATTATGAACGGGCAATTGGTACGCGGCTCAACCGGTGTTTCAGGAGAATTCGGGCATGTGGCGCTGGTAGCGGATGGCCCCCTGTGCCGGTGCGGCAACCGCGGGTGTTGGGAAACGCTGGCGTCCAATTCTGCCGCCGTCAGGTATTATGTCGAATCCACTTCCGAGCGCAACGGCAACGGTTCCTCAAAGGCGGCTGCGAAGGTGCCTTTCGGTGATATTTTGCGGTTGGCTGAGCAGGGGGATGTCATGGCCGGCCGGGCGTTGGATCAGATGGCGCATTATCTGGGGATCGGCATCGCGATGCTGGTCTCTGGGCTTGCTCCAGATGTTCTGGTGGTCGTGGGAGAAGTGACCCGTGCTTGGGACCGGATGGGGCCAGTCCTGAACGAGGTCGTCCGACAGCGGTCGTTTACGCACGCGGCAACCCGCATCCTGTCCACCAATTCGGAAACACAACCCCGGCTGTGGGGCACCATTGCCTTGGTTCTCCAGAAACACTTTGGCGCACCGTCCATCGCATGAATCAGCTTAAAGACAAAAGTGCACTAGACTTCCGGTTTAGTTCGCCGGCCGAACGAATTGGACCGACAAAGAGTCTAACCGGCAAGACGCAAACATTGCAAAGGAACGGCAACGGAGATTCGCGGGCCGTCCTCCCCGATGAGGCGATCGCGCTCGCAAAACGCCCGGTTTGCGGCGATGATGACGGTGAAGCCTTCCGGGAAAACAACGGGTCGGAAAGCGCACGGAGAATCGAACAAAGCATTGCCTATATGCGGGAGCACCTCGACCAGCCGTTGCAGGTGGCCAAACTGGCCGCGCTGGCCGATGTTTCTCCATCGTACTTCTTCGTATTGTTCAAGCGCCAGACTGGTTGCTCGCCGATGGATTACCTTACGCACTTGCGCATGCAACTTGCCCGGCAGCTACTGTACGCCACACCGGCCAAAGTGAAGGAAGTTGCCGCGGCGCTGGGTTACGAGGATCCCTTTTACTTTTCCCGCGTGTTCAAGTTGGTGAACCATGTCCCCCCGAGCCAATACCGGCCATTGCAGAAACAGCAATCGCGGGACATGGGAATGAGTCCGATGGTCTCCGCTCCTTTGCCCGGAAATAAAAACTGGAATAATAGGATTGTCCATTCCCAATACTAGAAAACTGAGTTATGATGCCCTTCAAATCACCTATGTCTCTTCAAACCTCAAGCCCGACTGTGCGGCGGCAGGGAAAACCTGCGTTTACGCTGATCGAATTGCTGGTGGTGATTGCCATCATCGCCATCCTGGCGGCGATCCTTCTGCCGGCGCTGGCGGCGGCGAAGTTCAAGGGCACGGTCACCAACTGCATTTCGAACATGCATCAGTGGTGTGTGACCGTCAATGCGTATGCGAGCGATGACGAGATGGGCCGGTTGCCCCGATTTGATTGGGACGGCGGCGGCGGCGAATATTGCTGGGACGTCTCCACCAATATGGTCAATGGCCTTGGGCCTTATGGATTGACCGTCCCGATGTGGTTTGATCCCGTACGCCCGAGTGAATTTGACGCCGTCGAAAGCACATTTGAAAAGTTATTCCCCGGTCGTATGATCGGCGGCCTTGAGGACCTTAATGCTGCTCTTATGGACAATCCTTACAAGGAGACTATCTTGCATCAGAACTGGTGGGTGCCGCGCAGCCCGGTGGTTCCAGCATCTCCGGCCACTACCTCAAGTGCGGGCAGTCTGTATCCGCCGGACCCGAGCGTTTACAAGCTGCTTGAGACGATCAACCCATGGTTTGTTGGCACCCCTATGGGCGATTACGGTCCTCCCACAATGTCGAGCAGGAAATCGTGGAGCTTGGTGCCGTTCCTCAGTTGCGAGGCCGCTTCCAGCTTACAAGGTCCCACCAAGGGATTTACCAATCCCCTGTCCGGCAAGTCGTCAACCAATCCCAAGGATTGCTGCCCCAACACGGCCCATTTTTACGGCAACGTTTTGAAAGGCGTGAATGCGGCATATGCCGATGGGCACGTGGAAGCGCACAACAGACTCCAGATGCTATGCGGCTACACTCAAAGCGACCCTTACTGGTTTTACTGACAATTTCGACTCCTCACCCTCAAATAACACATCCCCAAATATTAACTCCTAGCACCCAAACAACAAATCCAACAACCGTTTATGAAAACCAAACCCACAATGCTCAAGCTGCTCATCCTGTTGTGCGGCACCTTCGTCACGACGGCGGTCTTTGGCCAGACGACCTATATCTTTACCAACAAAGCCAACGTGAACTTTGGAGAAATCGGCAACCCCATCAATTGGAACCCCAATGGCGTCCCCAATCCTAACAGTGGATCCCCGGGAGACACCATGCAATTTGACGAACAAACGGTGGGTGCAGTCAGTATGAAGGCCGACACAAACATGAACGGAGGCAGTTCCGGGTCCGCGGTCGGACTACAGATTTACGTGGACTCGAACCAGGTCGATAACGTGAACTTTTCCTATCCGAATTCTAGTTTTAACGGAACCTCTATGAGGACTGCGAATATCACGGTTGACGCCGGCGCTGGAACTCTTAGTTTGGGAAACAGCAACAGTACGACCAGTGCTCTTTATATGGTTTTGGGAGGTGTCAACGGGCAGATCCATGAATTCCTGAACAATTCAGCGAACCCGGTCGTTATTTATCCAGCCATGAGGCTTGCCTATGGTGGCGGCGGCGCTCATACCATTAACTTTGATGGCCCGGGGAATTGGTATGTCACTAATAGCCTTATGGCCGTGAACGGCAGCGAAACCATCCCCGTCAAATCGGGAACCGGCACAATGATTTGGCAGTACGGTGCTACCCCCGTTTACACGATCAATAGCCAGCTCCAAGGCCCGGTCACGATTAACGCCGGCACCCTGATTGACGATAGCGGCAACCTGCTCAACAACCTTACCGGCTCGCAGACCATGGTGAACAATGGGACTCTCTTTGAATATGACGGACAAGCCAATGCACTGGGATCGGTAGCAAATGGAACCATCTCCCTCAGCATTTCCGGCACCGGACCGCTTCAGGTCAACAACGGACAGCTCACGCTTGCGGGCGCGAACACCTATACCGGCACCAACATCCTTACTGGCGGCGAGTTGATTGCCGGGAGCGTCGAGTCGACCCTCCCAGCCGGCCCGCTCGGGGAACCCAGCCCCCTCGCCAACACAATCTCCTTCCAAGGCGGCACACTGGGATACAGCGCGTTCAACGGCTACGATTACTCTCCGCGCTTCAGCACAGCGCCCGGCCAGGCCTATAGCATTGATACCGCCTCACAAAACGTGACCTATACGAACGGACTGACCAGCAGCGGCGGCACGCTCACCAAACTCGGCGGCGGCTCGCTCACGCTGGCCGGCGCGAACACCTACAGCGGCTTGACCACCGTCAGTGCCGGCAAACTGGTGCTGGCCGGCACGTCCGCCAACGGCAACATCACCGTGGCCGACAGCGCGGCTCTCGGTGTTGTTGAGAACGGCACGCCATTCACGCCGAACACGCTGACCCTGGGAACGGTTAGCGGCGCAACCTTCGAAGCCAACAACGTGACCAACAAGAACGCCGCGCCGCTGCAAGCGGTCAATCTGGCATCCGCCGGCACGACCACCATCAACGTCAACAGCGGCAGGTTCAGACTCATTGGCGATACTTTTCCGTTGCTCGCCTGGACCAGCGGTGCAGCACCCGCGACCACTCTTGGATTTCTGAGCGGCGCGGGTGGCCACCTGGTCACCATCGGCACGTTAATCGAGGTGGTCATTGATCAGCCTCCCTACGTTTGGACCGGCGCGAACAGCGGCAGTTGGGT
>Ga0187772_10000709_pt1 | contig 15046 bp, 10 predicted proteins | sample 0116_SJ02_MP15_2_FD_133137 | JGI IMG/M metagenome (GOLD analysis project Ga0187772, IMG submission 133137) | Tropical peat soil microbial communities from peatlands in Department of Meta, Colombia - 0116_SJ02_MP15_20_MG | ecosystem: Environmental > Terrestrial > Soil > Wetlands > Peat | place... | reverse complement strand
TGGCTTGCGGGGGTCGATACAACTCACGTCGGACTGTTGATAAATCGCGGTTACACTCATCGTTCCCCGACGGCCTATCACGACAGTCAAAAATTGGCCGTGAGCTTCCCGTTGCGGTTTACAGATCGGGAACCCGTCAATCCGCCCGGATAAAGTGGGCGTTGGAGCCGGAATCGGAATCGAGCCACGCAGACAGGTTGTCAACCGCGGATGATAAATCTTCCGGTCACCTATGCTATGTCACCGGATGGGTGCGCGAGGCAACACTTTGGGCGCGTGTTTTTCGCCTGTCGATTCCCTGTTCAGCGCCTCCACGTTCCCTGATATGCCCCTGTAAATTCCCTGCTCAGATTCTTGGATGCCGCATGATTTATTCCGAGTAATCCCCGTGAAATGTGCAATTTACAGATTGGGAGAGCGCATTTTACGGGTGAAAATCTGCCAAATTCCCTGTATTTTTCCCTGTTAGCAGGGAATTTGCGGAGAGAGCTTAGAGCCAGACTGTTCTCTCTACCAACCAGTCCCCCGCTCGGAGAAACTTCGCCCGGCAACAGCGATTGTGAAGACTAGTGGGAGTGTTGGTTTTTCGCTTCCTGCTGAAGTTGCCGCACCAGATCAACAAAGGCCTTTCTCTTACGGGACGGCAGGGGCAAAGTCGTTTCGCATGGCTAGGGACGACATTGGAAGGTTCATGAGGCGACCTGAGACTTCGGCGGGCAAGCCCTATGCGTTAACATCTACTCCGATAGATTCAGCCGCGTGAGCAGATTCTTGAACCTCGCATCCGAGCGAATCGGGTCGAATTCCGGATTTACCTTAAGCCAGACGAGCGACGCGTTGCGGTCCTGATAGGCTTCCTCCAGCCATTCCATCGCGCGGTCCTTTTCGCCCATCCCGATGTAGATTATGGCAATCGCCCAAGCGGACACATACTCTGTCTTTGCCAGCGTCAAAAGTTCATCCACAATTTTCTGCGCCTTCGCAGGCTTTCCAGCCAGGCCGTAGGCGTGGCCGAGGCTTCCTTTCGGCTGGGGATTGCTGGAATAGAGCATCACGGCGCGCTTTAGATAAAGTATGCCTTCCGCGAAATTTCGCTTCTGCATGTAGCAGAGGCCCATGCACCAGAAGGCATTGCCGAAATTCGAGTCGAGTTCAAGGGCTTCACGCAAGCGCGAAATTGCCTTGTCATAATCTCGCGCGAAGTAGTAACGCCAGCCAAAGTTTACGTTCACCGCCAGAGCCATCGGGTCGAGTTCGTGGGCGCGCTCAATCTCCGCGATGGCCTTATCGTGCCGCCCTAGAGCCGTCAACAGATAGGCGTAGCCCTGATGGGCATCGGGAGAGCCGGGATCGAGTTCGATGGCGCGCAGAAATTCGGACTCGGCGCCGGCCCAATTCCACTCGTGAAAGAATTTCACCGATCCCAGCGCGGCGTGGGCCGCGGCCAGCGAAGGATCGAGCGCTACTGCGCGGGTCGCCGCCTTCAATGCTTTCAGCCCGACCTCTGACGGCGGCAGCCCCAGAAACTGCAGCGTGTTGTTGCAATCGGCGATGCCGGCATAGGCGGGCGCGTAATCCGGATCGAGCTGCAGCGCCTGTTGAAAATGCTCGATTCCTTTCTTCACCGACTCGACGGTCCACTTGTTGAAATGGTAGCGCCCTTTCAGATAGCTCTCATAGACTTCGGTCATCACCTTGCGCGAGCGCTTGAAATGCTCGCGTTCGCGCGGAGTGAGTTTTATGCGAATTCGCTCGGCGATCGTTCGCGCCACTTCGCTCTGCAAAGCCAGCACTTCGCTCAGCTCGCGGTCGTAGCTCTCCGCCCACAAGTGTTTGTCAGAAGCGGAGTCCACCAATTGCGCGGTGATTCGCACGTGGTCGCCGGAGCGAATCACCGATCCCTCAATCACGGCATCCACGCCCAATTCCCGAGCAATGAGATCCATCCGCATCTTCACCGACTTGTATTGCATGGTCGAGGTGCGTGAGATCACCTTCAGCGCGCGAATCTGTGCGAGTTCGGTGATCAACGCTTCGGTCATGCCGTCGGCAAAATATTCCTGATCGGGATCGGGAGAAAGATTGTGAAGTGGAAGAACCGCCAGCGAACGAATTCGACCACGCCGCCTTCGCCGCTTCTCCGGCCGGGTTGCACCGTCCAGTCTTTCGGCATCGAGCGATTCGAGCGCTTGCGTAATTTCGCCGGCGGTCTGGTATCGCTCCGCCGGCTCTTTCGCGAGACACCTGTAAATGATCGTGCGGAGTGCCGCAGGAACCGTCGGCGGAAACGCTTCGGGCACGCCGCAAAGAATTGTGGAACTCAGCTCGAAAGTCGTGGCGCCTCGAAACGGTTGTTGTCCCGTGGCCAGTTCATAAAAAATCACGCCCAGCGCCCAGATGTCGCTGCGTTCATCGGCGGGCTGGCCCTTCAGCAGTTCGGGAGACAAGTAGGGAAGTGTCCCTGCAATCGTGCCGGAGCGATCGACCGAAAGCTTCGAAGTTGTTTTGTCGGAGACTTCGTCCACGCGGCGCACCGCTAAGCCGAAATCGACGATCTTCGCGCGCCCGTCGGGAGTCACGATCACGTTGGCGCTTTTCAAATCGCGGTGAATCACTCCATGCTCGTGCGCGTGTGCCAATCCCGACGCTACCTGAGTGCCGTAGCGGATCACCGCCGGGATCGGCAGCGGAGCGCCATTCGACAGTTCCTTGAGCGAGCGGCCCTCGACCAACTCCATTGCCACGTAAATCTGCTCGCCCATCGCGGCCGCGTCGTAAACCCCGCAAATATGCGGATGATTCAAACGCGAAGCCGTGCGGGCTTCATGAAGCAGCCGCTCGCAAGCCTCCGGATCGTTGGCCGAAGTGGGCGATAGGACTTTCAGGGCTACATCGCGGTCGAGGCGTACGTCCCGCCCTCGATAGACTATGCCCATGCCGCCTTCGCCAAGTTTTTCGAGGATCTTGTAGCGTTCGGTGATTTGATCGATTGCCAACTCCCCTTAGCCTTCTTGCGCATCTTAGGCAGCGCCAGCAACCAAGTCAACCGCGGGCAAGACGGAATGATTGACAATTTTGAGATACCGGAGTATAGAATAGCCGCCCAGATGCCTACCGCGTCGCAAACCTCCCGCCGGGAGTTCCTGCGGCTTGCTGCCGCCGGCGGTGTCGCGGTGATTGTGATGCCCTATCGTTCACTTGGCGCTTTCGGCCAGACCGCGACCGGCGCAGGCACCATCCCGGCTGAAAACAATGGCTGGATGGGTCCGCCGGGACAAGCGCGCTACCGCATTGACGGTGTTCCAAAGGTCACTGGCGCGAAGATTTACGCGCGGGATTTCCACGCACGGGATCTCACCGGATGGCCGAAGCAGGAAGCGCATGCGCTGGTCCTCCGCGTCGGCCGCTTCAATCAAACTTTCACCGGCGCCAATCTCAAAATCCTGCCACCCGAGCTGCAGCCCTATCGCACCATCACCAACGACGATCTCGTCCGCGACAAAATTGCCAACCTCTGGTACGACGATCCGCAGCCGATGTTTGTTCCGGTCGGCGGCTCGGCCTCGCTGCTCGGCCAGCCCGCAGCGATTCTTTTCTTCGATACGGCGCAAAAGTATCGCGAGGCCGCGCGGCTCCTACAGTTTCACGAGGATGCGCTTCTTTATGGCGGCGACATCGTGCCGGTGAAGCTGTCGCAGCCGTTCCCCTCCTCCGAGATATTCCTGACGCGCTTTGAGGACCAGTTCTCGCAGGTGAAGAACGGTCCCAGCAATCCGAATGGATCGCTTCCGGTGGACCGTCTGGCGCAGGAGTACAGGGAGAAAATCCGCGACCGAATGGGCTCCGCCGGGCTTAAGCTCTACAAACAGACTTACACGACGCAGGTCGTTGATCCGATGTTCCTCGAGCCAGAGGCGGGCCTGGCGTGGTATGACCCGGCAGCGGAGACCCTGCAACTGCTGATGGGCACGCAATCCACTAATGGCGATATCGCCTCGGCAGGCTCGCAAACGGGGGCGATTTTTCATCAAAGCGCGTTCGCGGTCAATACAGTAATACTGCATCCTTGCTATCCCGGCGGAGGCTTTGGCGGACGCGATGTTTCGCCATTCCTGGCGCTGCTGGCGATTGCCGGCGTTTACGCCGGACGGCCGGTGCGCATCGCGTACGATCGTTTCGCGCAGTTCCAATCGGGCATCAAGCGCAACGCCTCCACGGCGGAAGTGACGATTGCGGTTAATCCTCAAGGAAAATTCGCGGGGCTGGAGAATCATTTGGTATTGCGCGGCGGCGGCAAAAGGAATTACAGCCCGTTTGTTGCGCAGCTCGCCGGATTCTCCGCGGGGAATAGCTACCATTTCCCAGTGTCTTCCGTCGATTCGAAGGCGCAGTCAACCTACGGAGTCACGGGCGGCTCGATGCGGGGATTCGGCGGGCCGCAAGCCTTTTTCGCGGTGGAGTCGCTCGTAGATGAAATCGCCGCGTCCATGAGCCTCGACCCTATCGAGCTGCGCTTGCAAAACGTGCTGCATGAGGGCGACGGAACCGTCACCGGCTACAACTTGCAGGGCGATGTGCGGCTCGCGGAAATCTGCAAGCTCGCCCAGCAGACACGGCTCTGGAGCGAGCGCAAGGCGGAGCAGGCCAAACGCGCCGGCACCAACAAGCTGTGGGGCGTTGGATTCGCGCTCTCCATGGAAGCTTATGGCGTCGGCCGCGACGGAATGATGGCGGCAGTTGAAATCGGCTCGAATGGCGAAATCGGTGTGATCACCAATTGCGTGGACATGGGCAACGGTTCGGCCACAAGTCTCGCCATTTCCACGGCGAGCTCACTCGGCGCCAATGCCGGCAAGATTCAGATGGGTGAGGTGCCGGTCTTCGAGACCAATCTTCCGCTGGAATCGGGCGGCAAGCCGCAGTGGGACAATCCTGAATGGACGGCTTCCTGGGCCATTTCTTCGAGCGCATGCTTGACCGCGTTTCAGCAGGTGCACGTAGTCGAGCAGGCCTCGCGCGTAATCTTCCTGACCGGGCTTTGGCCCGCAGCGCTCGCGCTCTGGGGAAAAAAGAAAGGAGATTTGAAGCCTGACGACTCGCATTGGGAGAACGGGCAGTTATTGGCGCCGAATCTGCGGCCGCTGGCGCTGAAAGAGATTGCACGCCGCGCTTTTGCCGATGGCAACATCATCGGCGCGGCGGTACATGCCGTGTATCAGGGGCAGTGGGTCACTGCGGAGTACGAAATTGACGATGAGGTTTATCGCTGGCCGCTTGACGCACTTGCGACGCGGGAAGCGTCGAGCAATCTCGAAGAGTTGGTGCCGACGAACCGCGGACAGTGGCCTCTCGACGCGCACCGCCTGGAGCGTACTCCCACGGAATACGAATTTCAGCCGCGACGCAATACAATTCCGCCCCCGGCGAATTCGCAGTACTACGGGCGAAGCTTGTACGCGCCCGCTGGCGCGCTTGTGGCCGTGGAAGTCGATCGGACGACGGGTCACGTCGACGTCTTAGCGGTGGAACTCTTTCTCGATGCTGGGCGCGTGATTCAGCCGGATCTATTGAGCGGGCAGTTCGAGGGAGGGGTGGCGATGGGCATCGGCTACGCGCTGCTTGAAGAATTGCCGCCGGAAACTGGCGGCGCCGGCGACGGAACTTGGAATCTGAATCGCTACCGCGTGGCGCTTGCCGGCGATATGCCGCTGCAACATCTGAAACTGAACATTCTCCCTGTAAACGGCCCCGACGCCAAAGGAAAGGGGATCGCGGAAACTGTGATGTGCCCCATTGCACCAGCGATTGCGAATGCGATTACGCACGCAACCGGAAAACGCTTCCGCGCTTTGCCTATTACGCCGGAAAAGATCCGGCAGAGCTTGGGTTCATAAGCATATGGCCGAAGATACCATTTCGGTTTCCATCATCTTGAACGGGCAAAAGACCGAGCCACGGCAAGTACCGAAGAACATGCTGCTGCTCGATTTTCTGCACGACGAAATGGCATTGACGGGCACGAAGTTCGGCTGTGGGATTGGTGTATGCCGCGCGTGCACCGTCGCGTGGCAACGCGTTCCCACCGCGGAGCCGGTTCCCGTTCTGGCATGTTCGACGCCTGTTGATCTTGTGAATGGCCAGACCATTCACACCGTCGAAGGGCTCGCGGACAAGAATGGGCTGAGCAAGCTCCAGACGGCAGTGCTCGAAGCCTTCGCGTTCCAGTGCGGCTATTGCACGCCCGGATTCCTGATGGCCGGCGAGATTCTGCTCGACGGGTTGAAGCACGCGCCCGTTGAGCGCGACAAAGTGGACGAAGCCGTTCTCGGTGCGATCGGACAGCATATTTGCCGTTGCACGGGCTACGTGCGCTACCTCCAGGCTATGCGCAAGGTAATTCTCGAGACCCCCGGCCTGGTGAAATGAGCGGATCGTAATGGAGAGAATTTCCAGCGGCAGAGGCTATGCGATCATCGCGGCGCGCGGAATAGCGGCGGCCGCGCTCGCCGCCATCGCCTTCCTGTGGGCGCCTCGCGCTGGCGCGCAGGACATCACCGCGTACGCCAGGGAGTGCGCCAAGAAAATCGCGCCCGTGCCAGCATTCGATTGCACGCAAGGCATCGAAATTCCGATCACCGTCAATCAACAACCGCCGCCCAGCTATCAACCGCATATGGATTGCGACCGGCCGTCCCTGCTATACCTGGCGGGCGTGAATACGGACGGGAATTGCGTTCCTTACTCCCGCGTGATCATCTTCCGCGATGACGATGTCGCTCAGATCGTTGCTATGTGCCGCGAGAAAAAAATTCGCGATGCCAATACGGCTCTTTACGATGAGGTGGACGTAATTTCGCACAGTGTGCGTACCGGCAGCACGTGTTGGTTCCAGGCGGAGGCGCCCGGGCTGCTCGATCCCTCCCGCGGATTGAATGGCAAGAAGGTGCCCTCGCCGGAGGATCCCGCCGGCAAGAGTTTTTGGAATGAGCCTGTGGTGACGTCGAAAGGAGAGTGCGCCGCTTGCCACGATAGCGATCCGTTCATGTATTCGCCGTTCATTGCGCAGACGCGCCAGCTTCCCGCCGATCCATTTGGAAAATACGCCAACGATATCGGCGCTCCCTTCCGTGCCTGGCAGCAGCCCTCGGCGATCAACACGCGCGGGAACACCTGCCTCGGGTGCCATCGCATCGGTAACCTCATGACTTGCAAGCAAACCGTGCGCGAAGCGGTCGGGATTGTGACCAGCCGGGGCAGCGATGAATGGGCCAAGACATATCCGAATTCGCACTGGATGCCGCCCGGAAATTCCATGACTCAGAAACAGTGGGATCAGATTTACGGCGGGAGCGTGGACGCGATATTCGCGTGCTGCGCGAATCCGAAAGCCCCCGAATGTAACGTCACCCCGATTCACGGCGCGCAACCGCAAAAGTGAGATCCTCCGCCGCAGATTCGCAGAGCACGGCGCTGTCATCTGGAAAATGACTTGCTTGATGTGGCGATGTGGCCAAGCCCGCGGGCCATATTACACTTAGCCATCGTGCGCTTCGCCGGCCGAGCATTGGCAACTGGCTGACGGCCGAAGAAGGCAGACGCATGATCAGCGCATTTGGTGCAACGCCTCTAAAACAGCGCAGGAACCGCGCTATGATCGCTGCTCTAATCGGATGCGGCCTCAGATGGGCGAACTGAGATTGGCCTTAAGCTATAGAAAAGCATGGTAGGCGCGGCAGGAATTGAACCTGCAACCCTCGGATTAGAAATCCGATGCTCTATCCGTTTGAGCTACGCGCCCGGTGAATGCACGCTCCAACCAGATTATACGTGGCTTCTCGCTTCCGTAGGCCGGCGTAGGCTGTTTTCCAACTTGCTTCACAGCCCGAAGCTCGGCGAAGATTTCGGTTATAGGCCTCCGCTGAACGAGGATCGATTCTGCTTGCCGAAAAACGCCGAAATCGCTCGCGAGATCTCCCCGTCCGCCGCCAAGCTGCGTTTGCTGAAGCGGCTGCGATGCACGCTGAAGTTTGAAAAGAAAGCGTGGGAGTTGGGCGCACACTTGGTAGCGGGAGTGGATGAAGTTGGCCGCGGCTCGCTGTTTGGGCCGGTCGTGGCAGCTGCGGTCATTCTCGATCCGGCCCACCGCATTAGAGGCCTGCGGGACTCGAAGCTGCTTTTGCCGGAGCACCGGGAAGTCCTGGCCAAGCGTATCCGAGGGCACGCGATTGCGTGGGCCATTGCGGCAGTGGACGCCGCGCGTATCGATCAGATCAACATTTATCAGGCATCGCGTGCGGCCATGCGGGAAGCCGTGCTTCAGCTTCAACCCGCTCCCGATCATCTGCTGATCGATGCCTTGAAGTTGGATTGCGATCTGCCGCAGAAGTCAATCATCCACGGAGATGCCCTGTCGGCTTCGATTGCTGCAGCTTCCATCATTGCCAAGGTGGAACGGGATCGAATGGTGCGGGAGTGGGATCCGGTGTTTCCTGTCTATGGGCTGGCCTCGAACAAAGGATACAGCACACCCCATCATATTGCCGCGCTTCGCGAGCACGGGCCATCGCCGTTGCATCGGCAGTCGTTTGCGCCGGTATGGATGAATCCGGTTCCGCAGGAAGTGCTCAGCTTCATGCTGGATGAGAAACCGGAAGACGTTTTAGAGGAAATTGCGGAAGAAGTGAACGAAGCGGCGGTGTAGCTGGCAGATCTGCGGGAGCCTGCGCAGATATCTTCAAACTCAAGACCTCAGAGAACACAGAGGACACAAAGCGCTACGCCTTCCCCAGTTTTGCGCTCACCTCTCGCGCCAGCGCCTCTACATCGTGCATCTTGCTGGCGGCCTGTGCGGGCAGATCTGGGATGCGCAACGCCATCTCGCAGGAAAGCAGCAGAGCGGTCACGGTGTCATTCAGTTCGTGGCGCAACGCCTGCTGCGCGTCTTGCCGGGCAGCCGCCAGTTCCCGGTTGCGGCGCTGCAAGGCGGAGCGTAATTCCCGCGCTATGCGCGGAATTCCCGTAATCGCGAAGTTCACGCAGATGGGAACCGCCGAACCAAGGTTCTTGAAGATGGCTTGCGCGTGGTCAGGTTCGGCTTCCAGCAGAAATTGATCGAGAATCACAGCGGAAAATTCCCGCGTGCCGAGGCGGGTCACGGCTTCGTTCAGGTCAGAGTACAGCTCGACGCCATCCTGCGTCGCCTCTTCCAATGCCCGAATACAATTGCGAGCTTCACTTAAACACGAAATGAGCAGAATCATGCCCAGTGCAATGCAAGTGGCCAGCCAATGCTGGACCTTTGAAAATACGGAGGTTACAAGCAGCAGCAGCCTGCTGATTCTCCCAACGCGGGAAGTGAGGGTTCCGAATCAGATCGCCTGGATCTCGTATTCTTTCAATTTGCGATAGAGGGTTGTTTTGCCGATGCCCAATAGCCGCGCGGCGAGCAGTTTGTCTCCATTGAGTTGCATGATGGTATTGAGGATGGTTTGTTTCTCCAGCTCTGAAATGGGGATGATTTTGGTATGACCGTTGGCCGGCGTTTGGCCGTGTCCATTTGTACCGGTCATGCTGCTCGGCAGGTCGGTGGCTTGAATCTCGGATGAGCTGATGATGGCACAGGCTCGCTCCAGGCAATTTTCCAGCTCCCGCACGTTTCCCGGCCAATCATAAGCCAGCAACACTTTCACAGCGGCATCGCTCACCGCATAGTCGCGTCCCGCGTCGCGCGATAGCCTTTCCAGAAAATGGCCTAGCAGCAGCGGAATATCCTGCCGCCGTTCGCGCAAGGGGGGCACGCGAAGATTGAGCACGTTCAGGCGGAAGTAAAGGTCGCGCCGGAACGTCCCTTGGGATACGGCTTGCTCGAGGTCGCGATTCGTGGCGGCTAAAATACGAATCTCAATTGGAACTCGGCGGGTGCTGCCTACGGGCCGGATTTCCTTTTCCTGGATTGCGCGCAGCAGCTTGGCCTGCAGGTCCACCGGCATCTCGCCAATCTCATCGAGGAAAACCGTGCCTCCTTTGGCCATGGCCAGCAAGCCCTCCTTTGGCTGAACCGCGCCGGTGAACGCGCCTTTCACATATCCGAACAACTCGCTCTCGATAAGAGTGGGCACCAGCGATCCGCAGTCGACCGGAATGAATGGCTTATCGCGCAGCGGACCGGAGTAATGAATAGAACGCGCCACCAGTTCTTTCCCGGTTCCGCTTTCCCCAAGAATCAAAACCGGATGGCTGCTGTATGCCGCCTTGGCAATCATGCGGTAGAGCCTCTCCATCTCCGGGGCGCTGCCGATAATTCCCCCAAAACCTTGTCTTGATTTAATGCGTTCGCGCAGCATGCGGTTCTCGGTCTTCAACTTGAGATGTTCCGCCACGCGCTCCAGCAAAATGCGCATCTCATCCATGCCGAAAGGCTTGGTCACATAATCGTAAGCGCCATTTTTCATGGCCTGCACCGCCGACTGCACGGTAGCGCAGCCCGTCACCACAATCACCTCCGCATCGGGACGATACCCCTTAATCCGCCGCAACGCCTCGATCCCGCCGGCTCCGGGCATTTTCAGATCGAGCAACACAACGTCAACCGCATGCGATTCCAGCAGCCGGTAAGCATGTTCGGCTGATTCCGAAACCAATCCATTAAAGCCCACTAGGCGCGCAACTTCACGGCAGGCTTCGCGCACCGGACGCTCGTCATCAACGATCAAGAGATTCAAGAAATTGTTACTCTGCACTTCCGGCACTGCTGCCGGCGCAACCGCGCTGCTCATAAACATTCCCTCACTGATTTTCCTGGGATTTTCTCTTGCTGACTCTCTTGCTGCGGACTGGGGGCATTCTCAAAAGGCGCATCCGCTGAAGTATTGATCGCCGGAAAGGCGACCCTCACGCGGGTGCCGTTCCCCGGATTGCTTTCGATCTCGATGGTGCCACCCTTCTTTTTCACAATGCCGTACACCGTGGTGAGCCCCAGGCCAGTTCCTTTTCCAGGTTTTTTTGTAGTGAAGAACGGCTCGAAGACTCTCGAGCACGTCTCTCGATCCATGCCGCAGCCGTTGTCGTGGACCTCGAACTCCACGAATCGGGGGTGGGTTTCGTCCCTGAGACTTGCGCCGCGGTTGCGAGTGCTGAGCGTGATCCGTCCACCCTCCGGCATGGCGTCGCGCGCATTGAGAACCAGGTTAAGGATGATTTGCTGAATTTGTGCGGGAGCGATTCTCACCATGGCCAGATCATTTGCCAGCTCGCTGACCAGATCGATGTTTTCGCCGATCAAACGCACTAGGAAGATCCGCATTCCGGCGATTACGTCATTGATGGAGAGGAAGGTTCGTTCATCCGCGTTTGGCCGCGCGACAGCTAACAATTGCCGAATCATCCCCGCACTTTGGGCGCTGGCGGCGCGGATTTCCTTCGCGTAGCGGCGTAGCGGGCTGTTTTCTTCCAGGCCGGCCAATAACAGATCAGAACAAAGCACGATGCCGGTAAGAAGATTGTTGAAATCGTGGGCAACGCCACTTACTAAGCGGCCGATGGCCTCCATACGGCGTGCTTCCGCCAGTTCTTGTTCCGAGCGTTCTTCTCGGCAATCCAACTTTGGCTGAGATTGTGCCAACGCACTCATGAAACTCTGGCCTGGCCGACGGTCTCGTAGCATTTCGTAAGCAACTTTCAGCAGCTTAGAATTTTCGTAAGCCCGCGACCGTGATGAACAAACACCATCTCTTTAACGAAATTTGAAGTTCAAAATGGGAGAGAACAGAACAGCACAACCCTTGTCTTTTCAATGAAGAAGTGCCATTTCGGGAGGGCTTCTAGTTGCTAAGCGGAACAGGGGTGAGCAGACGAAACGTGAGTCGGCGATCAGTGGAAAACTTCACATCTGATTGTGCACGGATTTCATTGTCCGGCTGAGAAGCTACGTCTTCCAAAATCGGCTGGGAGTGATTCGGAGCTGCGGCTTTTCCGATTCCGGGCAAGCTGCCTTTGGCAAACAGGCTTGAGGTGTGAATGCTCAGCGCCCTATTGTCTACGCCAATCGAAGAAAGCGTCAGGCGCAAGTAGCCCGCTTCCTGCGGGTCGCCGGGCTTCGCAGCCAAGATCCTTCCATTAACCACGGTGCCACTCGGCAGAACAGTGCGGCTTGCGAGCAGAACGGGTTCATCCAGCACAGCCTGAAAACTCTCGCCGGCGTGAGCAGTTGCGCTGGAGATCGGGAGCTGAAGCCGAATGTCAATCACGGTGCCGGAAGGAATCGCGAGGTCAGGCAAGTCAGCGATTGCGGGAGGGCCGGTTTTATCAGGGACGCGGTCGAATGGAAGCTCTCGGCCAGAGGCAGCGTTGTCACTTGACGACACACTTAGCGGCTCTTGTGCGCAGCCTCCCGCCAAGATCAGCGAGAGACACACCAAGCATAAATCCGAGCATCGCAATGTCGTGATACCGATATCCTGCTAATCAGGGGTTAGAGGCGCCAAGTAGCAAGTGGGATGCCCTAGTTGAGTGGGAATCTCGAACGAGGCCGTTGCCCGGTCTCGGACATGCCCCTTGAATCGGATGCCCGAAGTGGCGCGTATCAATTAGACGTATCAAAATCCAATAGCCACTCCGGAGGACAGGCGCAAGTTGCGCCGCTCAAAATTAGGAGCCCCTGTCTTGATCTCATCCACCTGATTGCGCCAACTTAGTCGTCGCAACAGGCGGAAGTCGGCGCCCACGCCCAGATCCTCAGCAAAAGACGTTTCAGAGTTGAGGGTTGGCGAGCCGGTTTGGTGAACGTGCACAGCTCCGAATAGCACCTGCGCGAATGGATGAACTCTTTCAATCGAGGCACCTCCTCGCGCACCGAACAAGAAATTATTCTGGCTGATGCCACCGTACTGTCCGCTGAAATCAGCAACCACCCCGAAATAGCGAAGGTACTTTTTCTCTACGGCCACGTTCCAGCCGGCGAGTTTTGAGGCTTTGGTGGAAACCGGATCGCAGACCAGTGTGGCGCCTGAAAAGGGCTGTTCGCAGTGAGACGGACCAGTGTGGGTGTACCCAAGCAAGACATCTCCGTGGGTGGGTGGTTGCGATTCTGGAGGTGCATCCGCTGGAGAGGTAGTTGTCTTCTGGCTGACCAAGGGCATTTCCTGGCCATCGCGGGAGACTCGATACCAAGGATGATGGCCGTGAAGAATGTTGGCTCCGCCACGAATCGGATTCAATGCGCAACGGACGGAATCAATCAAGAACCGGTTGCTAGTATGTTTCTCTACGAGCTGTTCGGCAATCTTTTTGTCCAGAATGTCTTCCGTCAGCATCCACCCGAGTCCGCCGACCGGTGTCATAACCAGGTTGACTTTTCCCACACCGGAATAGCAGGTCTTCGTGTCGCAGGGGAATGACCCGTTCGCGTTCCAGGGAGGGCGGGCCTTCGCGCCATATTTTTCGACGGTCATTTCACTGAGCGGTCCTATGCTCCACTGTGTGCTGTAAACCGTATTCCAAATAGTGGCTTTGAGACGGCTCAGCCAATAGGCTTTCGTATTGGCGAATTCAAGCCTCTCGTTCTTGGGATCATTCTGGATCTCAATGTAGCTGGTCAAAGCCCCCTGGATCGGGTGGCCAACATAGTTGTAGAGAGGATCTTCGCCGGCGCTCCAGCCGGCACGCCACCATGACGACATGGATTGCGTGTAGTCGCGCCAGTAGTGATTGAACGGTATTCCGTTCTCTATCACCACCCAATTGAAGTCAGTGTGAACCACCCACGCTTGCTCGATCACCAGAAACATAAACGATTCCTTGAGAGCCGGGCCCCAATGAAAGTGCTCTGGCTGAAAGGATTCCGAGGAGACGACGCTCCGCCCCGGATTCGGCGCATCGGTTGAGATTTCGGAACTCCCTTCGATCTCGGCGTTAGAACTCGGTGCGGGAACAGGGCCGAACGTAGGCCTCTGTACGCTCTGGCTTTCCGTCAACGACGCGCAGTCGACCAATAGGTCGCTTGAATCGCAAGGAGCTGACGGCATTTGTCCCAAGCAGAAGAGAGACGAGAGCAGAACGAACAGCACGACAGCGGAGCTGCGGTAGCTGACCATGTTGGGTAAAGGAATTAGGTTACCAGAACTGGAACCCGTGATTGGATCATGAGTTTCGGCGGAGGTGTGGTTCGTGGTGACAGCCTTGCGGCTCTTTTCGAACTAGCATTGAGATTGACTAGCCCTATGGGTATAGATTTGTCATATCCCTTCAGGCATTTCTGGCTCCCGTCAATAACGGTTACTTTCGATGATTGGATTCGCTGCCGAACCGATTCAACAAAACATCGCTTTCAGTTGTTTTCTTTTTTTGGAGCTGCAGCGGCGCGCTTTTCGGCCTCGGCCATGAACGATTCGAAATTGGGGCGTCCGTGAAGCGATTTCAGGTCGTCATCGATTCGAATGCGATTCAAGTCGGTATAGCCGTGATCGACGGCCTCGCGTAAATGTTGTACCGCCGCATCCGGATCGTGCGCCACCGCAGCTATCTCCGCGAAGTTATAACAGGCGATAGAAAGATTGGCCGGCTGGAGTTTGCCAATCTGCTCGATTTCCCCGGTAAAGAGCTTCTTAGCCTCGGGGTAATGGTTTTCATAAACCAGAGCGAGTCCCAGGGCCTCAAGTGTGTTCATCGAATCGAGATGCTCTGGCCCAAGGACCCGAAGCTGGATTGGGTAAACCTGTCGAGCAATGGTTTCCGCCTGCTGATACTTGTGCTCCCGGATGAGTATTTTTGCCAGCATCGTGTTCGATGCTAAAGTGTCGGGATTTTCCGCGCCGAGCGTGCGAGTCTGGGCGTCAAGCGTTTCACGAATCAGCGGCTCCGCCTCCTGATATCGCGTCTGCTCAAAGAGACTGTCCACCAGATTGTATTTTGAGAGCAATGTATCGTCGTGTTCGGGCCCCAGCGTGCGCTCGCGAATTTCCAGAATTTGACGGCGCAATTTCTCCGCTTCCGCGAAACGGCCTTCGGTGCTGAGGACGTTACCGAGACCCTCGAAAGCCTCGACGGTGGA
>Ga0187772_10000707_pt1 | contig 15057 bp, 13 predicted proteins | sample 0116_SJ02_MP15_2_FD_133137 | JGI IMG/M metagenome (GOLD analysis project Ga0187772, IMG submission 133137) | Tropical peat soil microbial communities from peatlands in Department of Meta, Colombia - 0116_SJ02_MP15_20_MG | ecosystem: Environmental > Terrestrial > Soil > Wetlands > Peat | place... | reverse complement strand
GTGGCTCCGGCGAGTCGCCGGCCGATGCGACCGGGCCGAGCGCCCTGCCTCCTCGACCGCACGCTTCGACAGCGCGTCGGCGAGGGTATTTTCCTCCCGGGGGACCCAGCGGAACTCGACCTTCACGAACCCCTCCGCGAGGCGGCGCAACCACTCGTGATACGCCTTGAGGTGCTCCTTGCGTACCTCGTACTCCCCGTTCATCTGGCGGATCACGAGCTGGCTGTCGCCCTCCACCACGACGTCCCCGGAGTACCCGATCGAGCGGAGCTGCTCGAGCGCGCGGATCGCCCCGACGTATTCCGCGACGTTGTTGGTGGAGTGCGGAGAGTACGGACGCGTCGCGAGGCCGAAGTCCTCGTAGTGGAGACCGGGTCCGTCGATCACGAACCCCCAGCCCGCGACCCCTTCCGACCCGGGCGGCTGGCAGGCGCCGTCGAAGTGCACCACGACCGGGCCGGACCCGGCCACGGAAGCGATCCCTCGGGGCAGGTTCCGGTCGTCCGTCACAGCCGGTCGCGCCTCCGGGACGGGGGGACGTTCGGACGAGAAGGCGAAGGTGGCCGGACAAGTTGCGGGCAGCTGCAGAACGGCTCGGCACGCGCACATGTCGGGCAGGTCGGCCGGTCGTTCACGAGCCCGAGCGGACGACCGCAGCTGCGGCAGTCGCGGGCCCGAGCGCATCGCGGGCACTGCGCAAGGTCCGAGGTGATGACCGTCCGGCAGAACCGGCAGTCGACCGGTTCGTGCGGGTTATAGATTCGGCGCGCGCGCGGTTCGATCGCCGGAGCCGAGCCGACGCGCCGTTGATCCGATTCGGGGTTCCCGAACGCCCCACCCACCGTGGTACGCGCTGGGTCGAGCGCCAGGGCCCCCAGCATCACGACCACGAGCCCGACGGGAGCGAGGAGGAAGCCGGCCTCCTGCTCGAGGTCGAGCTGCTCGGCCCCGGTCACGACGATCGGATAGGCAACGAGGATGAATCCGAGGACGATGAGGCCCACGCCGCAGTAGGCGATCGAGCGGTTCATTCGAACGACCGCGGGCCTCCTCCCGTCACTCACCGTGCGAACGGTCGGCCCACCACTTAAGCCGGTCGGACGAGGGTCGCGCTTTTCCGCTCGACGGTCCTCCGGCCATCATGGCCCAACCGATGGCGACGCTTCGGACAACGCTCGGGGACATCCGCATCGAGCTCTACCGTGACCGGGCTCCGAAGACGGTCGAGAACTTTGTCTCTCTCGTGCGGAAAGGATTCTACAACGGCCTGACCTTTCACCGTGTCATCCCCGGCTTCATGGTCCAGGGCGGATGCCCGCGCGGCGACGGGACCGGGGGTCCTGGCTACTCAATTGCCGACGAATTCGACGCGACGCTCAAGCACGACGGACCCGGCGTCCTGTCGATGGCGAACGCGGGCCCGAATACGGGGGGGAGCCAGTTCTTCATCACCCTCGCGGCGACGCCCTGGCTCGACCGCAAGCACGCCGTCTTCGGCAAGGTCCGCTCCGGTCAGGACGTGGTCGAGAAGATCGCGGCAGTCCCACGCGACGCGAACGACCGGCCCCGGTCCCCCGTGCGCATCGTGGAAGCGACGGTGGCCGGAGGCTAGTGCGACCCGGTCCTCACGCCGGGTAGTCGAACGGCAGCCGCTCCTTCGGATGTGCGGCGTCCTCAATCGTGGTGAGAATCCCCGCGAAAAAATCCACCGCCGGCACTATCATCAGAATCTCGAGGAACGTCGAATACCCCGCCGCGACCGAGGCGCTCCCGCCGGGGACCACGAACCGATACGGCGAGAGAATTACGAGGTAGTAGAGATAGGCGAAGAGCACTCCCGCCACCGCGATCGATAGCGGTCCATACGCCACCGTCGGCTTCAGGACGTAGCGGGCGGCGCTCAGCACCATGAGCGCTAGACCCCACAAGGTCACGGCCGCAATCGAAACGGGAATCGCGACGCCTCGCGAGTGTACGTAAGCTAGGACGGTGACGGGCAGCGCGATGAACGCGACGAACGAAAGGATCAGCCGAAACCCGGCCACTAGGATCCGGTAGCCCAGGGAAGGGATGCGGTATCCCACCACCTCCGTCGTTCGCGGCGCGGAGGCGTTCGCGGGAGCGCTCATGGAATCGGCTCCGGTGGGAGAGGAGTGGACGAACCGTCGATGGTGACCGAGGCGAGGAGCTCGCCGCCCAACGGTGAACAGCCGGGGTTCAGCGTCACGGGCTCGGTCTCATCGTAGGCCGTATCGGGAGCCACATCCATCGGGTCGCTGCCGCCACCACAGGTCGCACCTCCCGCGGAGTCGACGATGAATGAAATCGAGCCCTGCTCGACGAAACTCGCGTGATTGGTCCACAAGAGCGTCACCGGGGCGACCAGGGACCCGCCGACCATGGAGGGGGTTCCCACCGTAGCGTGGAATCCTTCGAACGGAGCTCCCCAGGAGCGACTCTCGGCGAGCGTGACCGAGAGAGGGAATAGATAGGCGTACGTGACGTTCGCCCAGGCGTTCACGTCGATGTACTGATCGACGAAGAGGAGGGACTCGGCCGCCGTCGACCCCGCGATCGGGAGCGCGATCGAAATCGGGAAGAGTGCGCTCGAGCCACCGTCCACGGTTTGCGGCCCCGCCGTCGCGGTGCCGAGATAGACGCCGGAGGTGTTCGCGAGGCGGGCGGTGAGCTGGACGCCCTCAATGGCGTACCAGCCCGGGTTCGACAGCGTGAACGACCCGCTGATGTCCAAATCGCCGTTCGCGACGAGGACGTTCGATAGGTTCCGCGACTCCACCGTGGCGTGAGCGGCTTCGTACGCGCTCACGGCCACCGTCGCGGCGTAGACGATGAGCAGCACGAGGACGATCCCGCCGACCCACCGGAGCGCACGAGCGGCGCGATAGATCCCGGGGGGCTGTCGGTACGTCGGGACGACGAGCGCGGCCACCTGCCCTTCTCCCTACGTAAGACGCGACTCCCCTCCTTGAAAACCTATCGAAACGGGCGGCGGGATGGGGGGCGCCTCCGCCGTCCGGGGAGGGTTCCCGGACCCGCGGCTGGCCCGGGCGGGGATTACGAGCCCGCCCCAGGGCCTCGGGGAGGGTCGGGCGTCTCCCGACTTGGCCGCAACCGTGGGGGGGAGTCCGGTCGCCCGTTCGACGCTCCCTCTTGAACACGCAGCCGACTCGCCGAAAGGGCGGCCGCGACGACGAGGACCACCGCCATCACGTAAAACGCGGCGTGGATGGCGGATAGGAAGTCGGCCGAGACGGAGCCGATCACCGCGCCGCCGCCGACGAACACCCGGAACGCGACCGGCCGGGAGACCGCGAGCGCGGCGACGGTGATGACGAGCGTGTAACTCGCAATGGTTCCGGAGTTGCCGAGCGTGCGGAGGAGGCCGGACACCGACCCGTAGTACGCGGGGGGAGCGTCATGCATCACGGCCTTGTTGTTCGAGGGCCAGAAGAGAGCGCCTCCAACTCCCGTGACGAGGGAAATGAGAGCGACCTCGAGGAGCGGTGTCGAAACCCCGAGCTGCGCGTAAAGGAGCACCCCGACGAGCATGAAGGCGATCCCGAGGGTGGCCAACCGGGCGGCTCCGAACCGATCGGCCCAATGGCCGGCGGTCGGGGCGAGCCCGGAGGAGAGCACGTAGCCGGGGACGAGCAGTAGCGAGGCGTCGAGCGGAGAAAGACCTCGAATCCCTTGGAGGTACATGATCAGCAGGAACACGGTGGCGAGGTATCCCGTGCTCTGTAGGAACGCCGCGGCGAGCGATCGCGAGAGGAGCCGGGAGCGGAACAACGCGAGTTGGATGGTCGGGCTCACCGACCGACGTTCCCATGCGATGAACGGAGCGACCATGAGCGCCCCGAGCACCATCAACGACAGGTTCCAGGTCGAGGCGCCGTACGAGGCAAAATCGGTCGCCCCGTACACGATCAGCGAGAGCACGGCCGCCAGCAGCACCATGCCCACGAGGTCCAGCCGGGCGTTCGTCCGGCTCCCAACCCCGATGTACCGGTACGCGAGGACGACTGCGATCACGCCGATCGGGACATTGATGAAGAAGATGTACCGCCAACCAACGAAGGTTGTGAGGACGCCCCCGAGCACGATTCCGAGGGTCGCGCCAACATTCCAGCCCATGGTCGTGAAGCCGAACGCTTTCCCGCGGACCTCGGGGGGGAATGTATCCGCGAGGATCGCCGTCCCGGTCGCCACCATGAACGCTCCGCCGACCGCTTGGACCGCCCGGAACGCGACGAGGCTCTCGGCCGTGCCAGCGAACCCGCAGAGCGCCGACCCGACGGTGAACACCACGAACCCGATCGTGTAGCAGCGGCCGTGGCCGTAGAGGTCGCTGATCCGTCCAGCTTGGGTCGTGAGGATGGACACGAGGAGGAGGTAGACCAGAATCGTCCACAGGACGGTCGTGAGGTTGGCGTGCAGGTCGCCGGTGATCGTCGGAAGGGCGAGGAGGACGATCGTCGTGTCGACGGAGGCCATCAGGGTTCCGAGGATCACGACGAACAGGACCCACCGCGACGATGCGGGCGCGCTGGCCATGATGGAATCGTGCCGCCACCGCGACCGCCCATAAAGCCCTCGCGCAACCGCCTCGAACGAACCGGGGCCGAGCGAGGGACGGTCGGATCAGGGAAACTCGCGGCGGAGGACCGAAGCGATCGGTCCTACGTCCGCGAGCAGCGTCTCGGAACCCGCGGGGAAGATGCTGTCGGGTGGTGCCTTTTCGACGCGAAGCCTGGCGAGGCGCCAGGCCGTCGGGTCGCTCCCTTCCACGTGGAGCACGATCTCGAACGCCTCCCGACCGCCCGGGGGGGCGTCAGCGAACGTCATGATCAGAGCGACCCCGGCCCCCACGATCGCCCGGACGGTAGGCCGCACGACGGCGAGGTCGTTGTAAATCGCGACGAGGCGATGACCGTTCGAGAGGACCACGACCCTCGGGGAACCGTCCCCCTTCGCTTCGGCCAGCACGTCCTGGGTGGTGGACGGCAGACGCAGGAACTCCACCGCCCGTTCGAGCTCCTCCGGCGTGTCGTCGTCGCGAATCACCGCCGACAGCGCGGCGTTCGCCGTAGCGTCGTCGGGCCGGAGCTCCGCCGGCGATACGAGGCGGAGTCGTCCCGACGGAATGAGGTCGCGCGATAGAGGGTCTTCAGGAGCAACAACCTCACCCGACAGCCGAACGTCCGTCCAGAGGAAATCGGGGTCGGTCCCCGCCGCGAGGGCGTAGGCGGCCCAATTGAGGAGCGAGCGACTGGTCCCGCAGATGATCACCGAAGTCGGGCGGGAGAACAGAGCGCCGGCCGTCACGATTCTCAGGCCCCTTGGGGGCCGTGGGCACCGTTCAACAAACTCGTTAGCGAGGATAATAGAGTTCTGAAGCAACGCCGCCCGGGCCGCCCCGGACTCGTGGGGCGACTAGCGGAACGATACCGCGAAGGAAGTTGGGTGGATCGAGGTCGCGGTGGCGAAGGAGATGGATGGGGCGGTCGATGCCCGTCACCGACCTCCATGGTTCTCGGGGGATGGACCGGGCGAAGCGACGGGCGAAAATTGACGACGGATGGACTCGGTGAATGACGGCGCTCTCCGCGGCGGGCGGCTCATTGGCCTGGCGTCACATCACCCGAGCCGACCGGGGAGGCCATCGACCGGTTCGCCGGTACGAACACGAGAGCCGGGAGGAAGGCCAACCCGAGCGCGGATGTGAGTGCCCAGACGATGGGATACCCCGAGAGACCCACGATCACCCCGAAGACGACCGCGTACGCGGAGCTGAACAAAATCCGCGTGCCGTCGATGGTGCCTACGACCGTCGGAAGCTGGGCGCCGGACATCTCAGGAATGTGGGACGGCATCGAGAACAGGATTGCCAAGACAGCTCCGAGGAGGAGGCCGGCCACGGCAACGACCACGGCAAAGCCGGGCTCGCCCGAGTAGGGGATGAGGAAGAAGAGGACCGCCGCCGGGGCGCCGAAAGCCGCGAGGACCACACGACGGTCCCGGCCACGTTCGGCGGCCCAACCCCCCAGGAGTCCGCCCGGCAGCGTCAGCACGAGGGCGACGGAGACCACCGTCCCTGCGAACTCGAGGCCCCACCCCGAATGCGCGGAGACGATGTACGTCGGGAGAAACGCGACAGCTGTGAACCCCGCATTGAGGGTCCCGAGCAACGCGAAATTCAACGCCCACACCCTCGGGTTTCGAAGAGTCCGGAAGATAGGCGTCGGTTCCGGAACACGGGAGCTGGATGCGAGCGATAGGGGCTGACGAAGGAACGACCACATCGCGACGAGCGCGACCAGTACGGCCACGAGCCCCACCCCACCAAGGACGACGCGCCAGCCGAACCGTGTCACGCCGAAAGCGCCGCCCAGGAAACCAATCGGGCCGCCGACCACGAGGCCCACCGAGACGAGCAGGCCCACGGCGATCGCCCGTCGGGACTCGGGAGTGTTGGCGGCGAGCAGGCCGACCGTGACCGGGAAGTACGTCCCGACTCCGGCGCCGGCGACTAGGCGAGCGACGAAGAGGGTCGGAGCGGACGGCGTGAGCGCGCAGAGGAAAGCTCCGACCGAAAGCACGGCCAGCCCCGCGACGACGGTGCGGGTAGGTCCGAGACGAGATACCCATACCCCCGAAAGGAATGCGAAGACCCCAACGCCGAGCGGGAATCCCGCAACAATCAGACCGAGCTGTCCCGGCGACGCGCCGAAATCGCTCTGGATCTTGGGCAGCACGATCGAGATGCTGAGCTGGACGACCTGGTAGAGCACGCTCCCCAGGAACAGGCTGACGACGGTGAGTCGACGAAGCGGGGCCATACGCCGGGAGGCGGCCCGCGCCTCCCCCGGGGAGAGACTTCTTCCGGTAGATGGAACTATCCGGACCGCCGGGACGCGCCTTGGGGGCGGGACGCGAAAGGTCGGCTAGTGCGTGGCGTAGAACGTCGCGACCGCCCGGAACGATTCCTTCGGCTCCCACGGCATGTCCGGATACGTCGATCCCTTCCTTCGCTCGAGGTACTTCACGAGACTCGAGCTCGCCATGTCGAGGTCGAATCGAGGGTCCGGGTTGTATGGAGTGATCTGGGAAAGGAACTGCGAGACGAACGCCCCGTCGACCCCGGCTCGCTCGAGGATCTCGAGCTGTTCGACGAGCTTGCGGGCCTGGTAGCTCTCGTTCCGTTCGTGCGCGCCGAAGAGGCGGGGGCGGACGAGTCGGCCGATGAAGGGAAGTTGGTGGAGAAACTGCGACCGGACGTCGATCATGGACGGCTTGAGTCCGGCCGAGCTGAGGAATCCCTCCGCTATGGGACCCCCCTCCATCGTCTCGTAGCCGAACTCCGTGATGACGACCGGCTTACCGTGGTCGAAGGCCGGACGGAGCATGTCGAGATAACGGTCCTCGATCTTCGGCGACCGGTAGTGGTCCACTCCCACGAAGTCGAAGGGGGTCCAATCCACCCCTTCCCAAGGGAGCGAAGCGTACGAAATCTTGCCACCGTACACTTCCCGTACGGCGGCCACGGCCTTCGCGAGAAAGGCGTTGAGCGGCGCCCGATGGGCGCCGGCGCGGACCAACGACGCGAGGTCGGGATTGTTCATCCGGGCCGTGAAGCTACGGCCCGGGAGAATTCCGCGCGAAAACAGGGATGCTTCGGAGCCGACGGAGAGCACGACCTTCTCCGGCCATCGCTGGCGGAGCAGCTCGAGCATCCCCGCCGCGCGCGTGAGATAACCTACGGTCCGAGCCGCCGTTCGATTCCACAGCTGGGGGGAAACCCACACTTCAAGACCTTGGGCCAGGGCGAGTTCCGTTGCCGAGCGCAGGCGCTTCAGACTCCGGCCCACGATCCGGACGGCGTTACAGTGGAGGTCGTGGCGGATGATCTCGAGCTCTCTTCGGACGACGTGATGGTTGAAAACGGGGCGCCAATTCATCCCCATCACAATACCGACATCGTACGATACGCCCTTTCGATGCATGCGATGACGCGCATCCTGAGGCTGGACCCCTTTGAATCGTTCACGGCGATATCCCGCCGATGATGTCCCCCTTCGGACCGCCTCCGAAGCGGCGGGGCGGGTCCATAGCCCGGACCGGGGAACTGGAAATGCGCTCAGTGTGAAAGCAATTTGTTCGAGGTGGGTCGACTAAGACGCAGGTCCGTGAGTCCAAGAGATCCAGACTCCGGTAACGTCCTTCGAGGACCTCCGAGGGACCGAGCAATTGTGTGAAGAGAATGGGCTATCTCCAAGGGGGCCCCACTTCCTGTAAACCCTCCCCAGCTACGACCCGTGTCACCCAGAGTCGCCGACCGACCCTGGGTCGTCCGGGCGAGCTCGCATACAGAATCCCTCATGGACCGCTGATAATCCTCCCCCCCCCGAAACCTTAGGAGAACCCGAGACCTCAAAGGGACCTGTGTCATCTATCAGGGTGGACTCCGGGAACTCGAATGCTCTCGGCCCATACTGCGGGGCGGCTCCGCCGGGAGATGTATCCATCCGCCGTTCTAGGCGGCCTCCCCCCTTGAGTGACATAAGCCCCGGGGGCTCGAGGCGACGCCGTGTGCGGTCTGGGGCAAGGTCCTCGCGACGTAGCCGTCCGAGACCCGGGATTTCTTGTGGTGGTCATTCAGCGTTCGGGTCAGCTCGAGCGGGCGCTGTAACTTTTTCAGCCGGTAGAACGCGGAACAACAGAAGTCGGAGTGGAACATGAACGAACGGAATGAGAAGAACGTGGGCAAGTGCCCGGTCGTTCACGGGACGACCAACCTCGGAATGCGGTCGAACAACGATTGGTGGCCCAATCAGCTGAACCTGAGAATTCTCCGCCAGAACTCGTCCCTGTCCAATCCCATGGGCCAGGACTTCCATTATGCTGCCGAGTTCAGCAAGCTCGACTTCAAAGCGCTCAAGAAGGACCTTCGCGCACGGATGACGAGCAGCCAGGACTGGTGGCCGGCGGATTTCGGTCATTACGGGGGACTCTTCATCCGCATGGCATGGCACGCCGCGGGCACCTACCGCATCGGCGATGGCCGCGGGGGTGCCGGGACCGGTCAACAGCGCTTCGCGCCGCTCAACTCCTGGCCGGACAACGTGAACCTCGATAAGGCCCGCCGATTGCTCTGGCCGGTCAAGCAGAAGTACGGCCGCAAGATTTCCTGGGCCGACCTCTTGGTTCTTGCCGGCAACGTCGCGCTCGAGTCGATGGGCTTCAAGACCTTCGGCTTCGGCGCTGGGCGCCCGGATGTCTGGGAGCCGGACGAGGCCGTCTACTGGGGCAAGGAAGAGACCTGGCTCGGTGACAAGCGCTACACCGGCGACCGGGATCTCGAGAATCCTCTCGCCGCGGTGCAGATGGGCCTCATCTACGTGAATCCGGAGGGGCCGAACCGCAATCCGGACCCGCGTGCGGCTGCACGGGACATCCGGGAGACTTTCAAACGGATGGCCATGGACGACGAAGAGACCGTCGCGCTGATCGCCGGCGGCCACACCTTCGGGAAGACCCATGGCGCGGGCGACCCAACGCTGGTCGGCCCGGAACCCGAGGCCGCGCCCATCGAGCAGATGGGCCTCGGCTGGAAGAGCAAGTTCGGCACCGGCAAAGGCAAGGACACCATCTCGGGCGGGCCGGAAGTAACTTGGACTACGACACCGACCAAGTGGAACAACAACTTCTTCGAGAACCTGTTCGGCTACGAATGGGAGCTCACGAAGAGTCCAGCCGGGGCGTATCAGTTCCGGGCGAAAGGCGACACGGCAACGATCCCGGATGCCTACGACCCGTCCTCGCGCCACGCACCGACGATGCTGGTGACGGACCTCGCGCTACGCTTCGACCCGGTCTACGAGAAGATATCGCGACGTTTCTACGAGCATCCGGATCAGTTCGCGGATGCCTTCGCCCGGGCGTGGTTCAAGCTCACCCATCGTGACATGGGACCGCGGGCTCGCTATCTCGGACCCGAGGTACCGAAAGAGGAGCTGATTTGGCAGGACCCGGTGCCCGCCGTCGATCACAAGCTGATCGGCCCTCGAGACATCGCGAACTTGAAGGCCAAGATCCTCGCTTCCGGCCTCTCGAACTCGCAACTGGTCTCGACCGCGTGGGCCTCGGCCGCCACTTTCCGCGGCTCCGACAAGCGAGGCGGGGCGAATGGGGCGCGAATTCGCCTCGCACCGCAGAAGGATTGGGAGGTCAACGAACCGGCCCAACTGGCGAAGGTGCTGACGACACTGGAAGGTATCCAGCGGCGGGTCAACACCGGGCGGTCCGACGGAAAAAAAGTGTCGCTCGCCGACTTGATCGTCCTCGGAGGTTGCGCCGGGGTCGAGCGGGCCGCGAAGAAGGCTGGGCACAACGTGAGCGTCCCTTTTGCGCCCGGCCGCACGGACGCGTCCCAAGAGCAAACCGATGTGGAGTCCTTCGGCTATCTCGAGCCGGTGGCGGACGGTTTCCGCAACTACCTCAGGACTCGATTCTCGGTGCCGGCCGAGGAGCTTCTGGTCGATAAGGCACAATTGCTGACGCTGACCGCGCCCGAGTTGACCGTCTTACTGGGCGGCATGCGGATGCTGAACACGAACTTTGGGCATTCAGCGCATGGCGTCTTCACGAGACGCCCCGAGACGCTGACCAACGATTTCTTCGTGAACCTGTTGGACATGCGCATCGAGTGGAAACCGACCTCGGATGAAGATCTGTTCGAGGGACGCGACCGTACGAGCGGCGAGTTGAAATGGACCGCCACCCGGGTCGACCTCATCTTTGGTTCGAACTCCGAACTGCGAGCCCTTGCCGAGGTCTATGGTGCTTCCGACGCCCAATCGAAGTTCGTGACCGACTTCGTGGCCGCGTGGACCAAGGTGATGAATCTGGATCGGTTCGACTTGAGGGCTGCTTGAGCTGAACTTTCACAGCTCGCCGTGTTCGGTCCCCTTCGGGACGAGGCAAAGCCGGCGGAAGGGAAAGGATCTCGGCCGGTGAGCGCATTCACGCTCGAAAGCGGCGGTCCGAGAAGAACGACGGCGACTTGCGAGCTACCGGCGGCGGCGAGGTGTCCTCCGGGCCAGGGTCGCCCGACCACTAGGCGCCCTAGGTCGCGGTCGGTCTTCGGGAACGCCTCCGGCGAGCGCGAGGACCGAACTCTCGACGAGAGTAAAGCCGCCCCGAGGGCGTCCGGTTCCTAGAGGAGGCTCGCCCTCCGGGTGCGCTCTGACCCGCGGCGTTCGACCTGAACCGACGACTCGACGACCGTCGAGCGTCACGTGACGGTACGCGCTGGCGAGCTCGCGGCTCCTCGGTACTCACCCTGCCGCCGGAGGAGGTCAAGGATCCGAGGGTCCTGCCGCGCCGCGGCATACCGCGGGGAGTACAGGAGTTCCAGCAGCGGAAAGGAATGCAATCGGAACGCCTCGAGCAAACCTCTGGCCGAGAAGTTGGTCAACCGTTTGCCGCCGCCGTGCTCCGAAACAAATCCTCCGCCAATCTACCATCCCACGACTCTCGCCTACTGTTCGTCGGAACGACGAGCGGGAGGGCCAAATCGGGACCGGCTCTACCCCGGACCAGTGCCCCAGTGACCCCAACCCTAGGATGCTTGCGCGCACGGGCATGACCCGGTTCCGAAACGCGCGGTACCTGCGAAGAAAACGGCGCTTCTGCTCGTTCCAGCATCGTTTCTCACTGGTCCGTCGGCGGCAGGATTAATACTGCACACCCCGTTTCTGTCGCCGGCAAAACGACTCGGGAGGCACGGATATGGTAGTGGGGATTGCGGAAGCTGAACTGCTAGGAAGACAAGCAGCACTAGCGGCGACTAACGCTGCTGCAAACATGCAGGCTTGGGTGTTGATGAAGGCACTGCCGGCCGCCAGGGTTGCCACGGCGGATCTCGCGAGAGTCGAGGCCGCATTGCAGAAGGCACTCACGTTGTCGACAAGGGCCGCGACGAAGGCGGCGTCCGCCAAGCTCGCACTGGCCAAGGGAAGACTTCCCAAGAACATCGTTGCCAAGCTCGTGCCTGCCAAGACCGTAACGATCCTGGCGGGGCTCACTAAGGCGGTAACCCCCGGGGTTGAACCAGGCAAGCTACTGGGGGCCGAGCGGGGCCACCTTCCCGGAGCTGTGCCGGGCCGCGTCCCCGGGGCTCTGCCGGGCCGCGTTCCAGGCGCTGAACCGGGTCACGTTCCCACCGCGGTGCTGGGTCGGGTTCCGGCTGCTGAGCCGGGCCACGTCCCCGGCGCTGTGCCAGGCCGGGTCCCGGCTGCTGAGCCGGGCCACGTCCCCGGCGCTGTGCCAGGCCGGGTTCCGGCTGCTGAGCCGGGCCACGTCCCCGGCGCTGTGCCAGGCCGGGTTCCGGCTGCTGAGCCGGGCCGGGTCCCGGCTGCTGAGCCGGGCCGCGTCCCCGCGGCTGTGCCGGGCCGAGTTCCCGCTGCTGAGCCGGGCCGGGTCCCCGCGGCTGTGCCGGGCCGGGTTCCGGCTGCTGAACCGGGTCGAGTCCCCGCGGCTGTGCCGGGCCGAGTTCCGGCTGCTGAGCCGGGCCGGGTCCCGGCTGCTGAGCCGGGCCGCGTCCCCGCGGCTGTGCCGGGCCGAGTCCCCGCTGCTGAGCCGGGCCGGGTCCCGGCTGCTGAGCCGGGCCGCGTCCCCGTGGCTGTGCCGGGCCGAGTTCCGGCTGCTGAACCGGGTCGAGTCCCTGCTGCTGTGCCGGGCCGAGTTCCCGCTGCTGAGCCGGGCCACGTCCCCGGCGCTGTGCCAGGCCGGGTTCCGGCTGCTGAGCCGGGCCGGGTCCCGGCTGCTGTGCCGGGCCGAGTCCCTGCTGCTGAGCCGGGCCGGGTTCCGGCTGCTGAGCCGGGCCGGGTTCCGGCTGCTGAACCGGGTCGAGTCCCTGCTGCTGAACCGGGTCGAGTCCCTGCTGCTGTGCCGGGCCGAGTTCCCGCTGCTGAGCCGGGCCGAGTCCCCGCTGCTGAACCGGGCCGAGTCCCCGCTGCTGAGCCGGGCCGGGTCCCGGCTGCTGAACCGGGTCGAGTCCCTGCTGCTGTGCCGGGCCGAGTTCCCGCTGCTGAGCCGGGCCGGGTCCCGGCTGCTGAACCGGGGCGAACGGTACCCACCAAACCCAAGCGGACGGCCGATTGAACAAGGCATCGTTAACGCGGACCGGAAGACGACGACGGCCTTCCTCTGACCTACGATTGGCCGGCTTCCTGTTCTTTGGTTTTCTTCGGGTTGGCGACCGAGCAGCTTCGTTGAGGATGGAAGGGCGTAGTGCCGAACTGGCCCTCTAATTCATTGACGGCGCGACTTCGCCGGCGCAGTCCGGACGGCCGCGCCTCATGAACGAGCTTGCGTCCGCTGACTCATCTGATCGGAGAACCACCGGGGATAGCTCGCCGAGCCAAGGGCGAACGTTCGGCGAATCCCGTCAACTCCCTCTACGGCGGCGAGCCTCCGAAGAAACCGCTCAAGCACCGTGGGCAGGTCGGCCGGAACAAGACCTGCCAGGATACCTTCGGCGCGACTAGGGTCCAGACCAAAGCCGTCGCGCGCGACGGGCATCCAGAGGTGACCCTCGTTAAGGATGCACCCGTCGACTCCCTCTCGATCCTTGGCGCTGCGAAGATCGACTTGGACGAGGGCGAGCGGGAATTCCTCGGAAACAGGACCGTGGGTCCACCAACACGCACGGGAGTCAATCAGGTGATGGTAGACCCGGGCTGCGGTCTTGAGGGAAACTCCGACCGACCCGGCGATTCCGGCGAACGTTGCGTCCGGCCGCCTCTGGACAGACCCGAGCACTCTCCATTCGAGCGGTGAGAGGACACGGTCGCACGGCGGGGTATAGTATTCCCGTGACCCCACGGGGGAACCTTTGGACGACAGGCGACTCAAAAGGGCGGTGAGCCGGGACGCTGACGCTTCGTTATCGGCCACGAAGTAGACCTGGACCTTGCGCTCGTCCTCGTCCAGGACATCCCGGGAGAAAATCACTCCGTCCACTAGGGAGAGGTCGTGAAGAATTCGGTCCACCTCGCTGGATTGCCGGATGGGCAGGTTCGCTACGAAAACCCGTTTGCCGAACAGGACAGGATTGGGCATAACGGCCTGGTCCCGGAGAAACCCTTGCCGGGTGAGATTTTGTAGTCGAGCGCGGACACCGCTTTCGCTGATACCGACCCGTTCCGCGACCTCCCGGGGAGTGATTCGGGGGTCGATCACTCGGTGGCCCGCCCAGAATCTCGCGACGCCCTCCGGCGACAGAAATCGGTAGACCGCGAAGTCGAGCGGGTTCACGAGGGCCTCCGCTCGGTATGTAGAAGGACCGGTCGAGACGCTCTAGGAGTTCCCGCCACTCTTTCGACCAGCCTAGAGATCCGTTCTTCGGAAAGCGAGCCAGGGGTCAGTCCGCCAGTGCTTCGTTCGTGGCGCGGAGCCGACGACTCATTTCCCCGAGGATGTTCAGGACGACACCCGGCTGACTCGCGGCGAACCCCCAGAATTCCCACTTCTGCAGCACGGCGAGCTTCGAGGGCGCGGACGTGACGACGTCCGCGGACCGGGGTTCGTCGTCGAACAGCGACATCTCCCCGAAGATCTGTCCCTCCCCGAGGTGAGCAATCTTCCGTTCGCCACGCCGGACGTCGACCGACCCCGAGAGAATAAGATAGACCCCGTCGCCCCGCTCACCCCGCTTCACGACCAACTCGCCCTTGTCGAACGCCACGACTTCAGCCCAGTTCGCAAGCTTCCTGAGCTGACCCTGGGAAAGCGCTCCAAGAATCGAGATTTTCCCTAGCTGTTTGGCCAACTCGCCCTTCGGAAAGCTGACCGGTTCGGGCACGGGTCCCGAGACGGCGGGCGGGGATTAATACATATCTTGGCCCAGCTCCATGGGGTTCTTTCGCATCGCCTAACTTTCGACTCTGCCCCGGACGCGTTGGTTGTCACAAACACGAATCGAGTATCCGGAGCGGAGTCGGATCCTGAATGGCGTCCTCTTGATTGCTCGAG
>Ga0187772_10000706_pt1 | contig 15064 bp, 16 predicted proteins | sample 0116_SJ02_MP15_2_FD_133137 | JGI IMG/M metagenome (GOLD analysis project Ga0187772, IMG submission 133137) | Tropical peat soil microbial communities from peatlands in Department of Meta, Colombia - 0116_SJ02_MP15_20_MG | ecosystem: Environmental > Terrestrial > Soil > Wetlands > Peat | place... | reverse complement strand
GCCTGAGTACGGAGTAGTCGTGGCCCGTCTCGAACGACATGGGGAAAATTCCGACCCTTGCTGGAAAGGACGCCTTCGACAGCTTGTAGTATTTGCTCTTGCCGTGCGCGTAGTCTGGTGCGTCCAGCACCACGACCTCGTGGGAGCCGATGCGCCTCTCCAGGGGAGCCGCGGACTCGAAGTCAGGGACCAGGCTGATCAGCCCCCATCCGTCCGGGAAATCCCCGTAGACCACCCCCCCTGTCATGGTCCTTTCTCCCGGGACCCTCGCCTTTTCGAGCATCAGGACGTTGACCCCCCTCCTCGCCAGCGCGAGTGAAGCGGCCGAACCCGCGGGTCCTGCCCCAACCACTATGACGTCATATTCAGCCGTCGCGACCGATGCCTCCTATTGCCTTGGTGAGCTTTGGGAGCTCTTCGTAGAGGTCCCCGACGATCGGGTAGTGGGCGAACTTGAGGATCGGGGCTTCCGGGTCCACATTGATCGCCACAATCTTAGACGAGAATTGCATCCCCACCCTGTGCTGCAGGGCTCCGCTGATTCCGACTGCGATGTACAGCTTTGGCTTGACCGTCGTCCCCGTCTGCCCCACCTGGTTAGCCTTGCTTATCATCCCCTCGAGCTGCTTGACCTCGGCGTAGATGAGAGCCCTGGATGCCCCTATCTCCGTCTTCAGCTGGTATCGCTGCTCAAGCACTCCTTTGAGGTCCATGGCGTGCTTGTACGCGTCTCTCGGGTCTCTTGGTCGGCCTGATCCGTCCTTCAGAATCCCCAGGCCCAGGCTAATGACAACGTCCGCCCCCGCCAGATCTGGGACGGGAGGGGGGAGCTCGACCACCTCTTTGACCTTCGCCGGATAGGAGGGCACTTCGAAGCTGACCTTCTCGACCTTTCCCTTTCTCTTCGGGTCTGCAGGCAGGGGGGAGAAGCTTCCCGGCCTCACGGTGGCCATCTGGGGCCTGTGGCGGGGGGTGTAGATGCGCGCCAACCTCGTCCCGAAGTCGGGCCTAACCTGGATCAGGAGGTTCTTGAACTGACCCAGCGCTGGGTTGTTGTAATCCTCAACCGCCAGCTGCACGTTGTCGGTGGCAAGACCCGTGGGCACTTTATAGGCCACCCTGGCTGCGATGTCCTTGCCCACCTCGTTCGCGGCGAAGAGGAAGACGTAGGGCCTCCTCTCCTCGACCAGGCTGTAGATAGCGTCCACATAGATGAGGTTGAAGTAGGGCTCGAAGGCTGGAGAATCGACCACAAGCACCTGGTCGGCACCGTACTCGACCGCGGTTGTCGCCAAGTCCGAGACCCCGCTCCCGAGGATTACTCCGACCACGTTCTGACCGAGCTTGTCGGCCACGCCCCGGCCTGCGGCCAGGAGTTCCAACGAGTCGTTGGTCAGTCTCGCCTTCGTGTGTTGAAGGTAGACCCAGACCCCGGACGATTCCTCGGTCAAGCCAGGACCTCCTCAGCCAACAAGTCGTAGCCGAAGACCCCCACGACACCGTTCGCCTTCAAGCTTGATACCACTGCTTCAGGCAGGCCGCTCGCCAAGTCCCCCGGCGCGAATGGCCCGTATTTCTTGCCCTCGAATTCGAGGGATTCAGCCTTCTTCAGGAATACGAGTGTGGAGCCGACCGTCTTCTGCACCGGAGGTTTGCCCACGTCGACCCCCGTGCCCACTATGGTAGGCGAGCCGAGTAGGCCGAGTCGCTTGGGGTCAGCGCCTAGGTCATCGGCGGTCCACTTGAACGCCTGGAAGACCTTCCCTCTGTAGCTGTTTGCCCTTACTTCGACCTGGGAGGCCGCAGGGGCCGACCTCGGCCTGTATTCGGTCGAAACGGTGAGCAGAGCGGGGAGCTGCATGACAAGCCTCTGCGAAAGGTATCCGATCTTCCTTTCAGACTCGATGGTGTTCGCATCGGGGTCGACCTCGAAGTCTTCGACATAGGTGGCGTGAGGCAGGACCACGCCCAGCAGCTCCGAGACCCCCTCGGCGACCTGTGGGCCCACGCTCCCGGTTTCGCCGTCCGTGGTCTTGATGCCTGCGACAACGACGAACTTCGAAACCCTTTCCTTTTCGATGGCGAGCTCAGCGAGGGCCGTCTCCGCCGTAACCCTCCCGTCGAGGAACCTGTGCACGATGCTGTCCTTTATCGAAGGGAGTTCCGTGTAGATCCGGTTGGGGAGGAGGTTCGCCCGATACAGCTCCGATGCCCTGGCCCTGACCGAATCAGAATACCCCGACTTCCTTATCGCGCCAGCGACTTCGTCTATGGGCTTCGTGTGCCTTTCGACAAGTTTCTTGACCCCCAGCGCCACGGCGTAGGAGGTGGCCAGGGTGTCCGACCCCGCCATCTTCCTGTCGCTGAGCACAAACTCCTCATCGACCCCGAGGACCTCCGCGTCGAAGAGGGGCTTCATTAGAGGCACCAGTTTCATGTCCGGGCCCATGCTGAGGGCGACAGCCTTTCCCCCCACCCTCCGCTTGATGTAATCGGCGGCTTCGACCGCCTTGGCGTCGTGAGGGTTCAGGACCAGGTCCATCGCCTCGCGGTTGAGGACGCCTCCGACGGTCATCACCTGGGTCGTGCGGGCCGGGACCCCCTTCAACAGCACTACTACCAGCAAAACAGGTTCGACGGCCGCCGAACAACCTTCTTTAGCTTTCTTGTCTTAGATGGCCAGGGTCGCCAATGCCTCCCTCAGTGTGTCGGCCCCCTTGTTGAACCAGTCCCTCTCCTTGTCAGAGAGCTTGATTTCGAATACCTTCTCGATCCCTTTCTTGCCGAGCTTAACGGGGACCCCGATGCACAGCCCCGAGAGCCCGTACTCCCCCTCGAGGTAGGCAGAAGCGGCCATGACCTCCTTCGTGTCGTTGATGATCGCGTTGGCCATCCTCGCCACCGACCTCCCCGGGGCGAATATGGTGGCGCCTTTCTTCGCGATGACCTCGGCCGCGACCTTCCTTGTGTCGTCAATGGCCTGCTGTACCTCCTCCTCCGTCAATAGGCTCGTCAGAGGGACGCCGCTGACGTAGGTGTGGCTGGACACGGGTATCATGTTTTCCCCGTGCTCCCCCATCACCATGGAAGTAATCGAACCCCTGGAGACTCCTAGTTTCTTCGCAAGGACGTACTTGAATCGTGAATTGTCGAGCACTCCCCCCTGGCCCACCACCCTTGCCTTCGGGAAACCTGAGGTCCTTAGGGCGACGAAGGTCATCGCGTCCATGGGATTGGTGACCATCAGGATTACAGAACCAGGTGCGTGCTTGGCGACGTTCCTGGTCACGTCTGCGATAATACCCGTGTTCTTGCTGAGCAGGTCCATCCTTGTCATTCCGGGCTTCCTCGCCAGCCCCGCAGTGACGACTACGAGGTCGGCTCCGGCGAGGGTCGAGAAGTCTGTTGAGCCGTTCACTTCGAGGTCGATCCCAGCGTCTGACAGCCTGTGGCTTATGTCGAGGGCCTCCCCCTCTGCCAGACCCGGGATTATGTCGACGAGACAGATGTCGTCAAGGCCCATCGACGCGACTTCGAGGGCCGAAGCGGCCCCTACTCTTCCTGCGCCAGCGAATCCAATCAACGCGTCAGGGCAGTCTGGTCAGAGTATAAACGGCTAACGTCAAGAACTCTGAACGGCGAGGGGAGGAGCCTAGAGCCTTAGGCCGAAAGACTGCGCGAAATCCTCGAAGGAGTAGTAAGCGGCCAGGAATTGCATCCCCTTCTGTGAAATCATGTACTTTGAAATCTTCTCACCGCTCAATTCTAGGAGCAGGCCCGAACCAACGAGCTCCGAGAGCAGCTTTGTCATTCTGCCGTAGGACATGTTCCCCTTGCGGAGGAGTGTTGTGACCCCCACCCCTGTCCCCTCTGTGTTCTGGTCCCGCGCCGTACTGAGGACGTCGGCGATTATCCTAACCTGAGTCCTATATTGGGCCATTGACCTTTACTCCTCCCACAGCGAACCTCAAAACGGGCGTGAACAATATCAACAAACCCATCTCTTGGAGTATAATCTGCAATAGTGAAAGAACTCCAACATATTGGTACAATATTGATAACCACTGTAGGAACGTTCCTACCCCTATCAGAGACAATCCGAGAGCGATCAGGAGCGTGTCGGGCTTCCTCGTCCGTGCGTACGAGTAGCCTGTTTCGACTACCCCATACAGAACGAAGTAGAAGGACAGGATGCTCAGGACGTCGGCGAGCTGTGCTCCTGAAAGCGTAACCACGGGGACGACGAGCAGCGCAGCCCCCATCCTCTTGGAGAGCAGCACGTCAACGGCGTGGGAGAATGCCAGAAAGAAGTACCCCGTCGTCTCCAGGAGGAGGCCCCCCACCACCACCACAGATGTGGAGACCGGCAGAGACGGGAGGATCTGCCCGAGTCCAACCAGGCCCTCCACCAAGAAGCCGAATCCCAGGAAAACAAACGCTGTAGCAAGCCTGAGCAGGGTGGAGCTTTCTGTCTGTCTTACCCCTCTGTACGATACGTAGGCGATTGAAAAAGACACGAAGACCCCGATGAACTGCAGCAGGTTCTGGATCAAAGCCATGTCAGACTGGGTCGCCATGGTACAAATTCCGGAGACGTGTTCAAGTATAAAAGCGTGACGAGGGTTTTATCAACCCTTTCATGGATTCACACTCTATTTTCCACTTCAGCGGAAGGCTGCCACATGCTGCCGCCCTGAACCGGTTTCGGAGACTGGCTATCTTGTCACGATAGTAAGCACGTCCTGGTCCATGAGCCTGTGTGTCATCCCGACCCGCTGACCCCCGAACTTCACGCTCTTTCCCCACACCAGTGCGTACCTGAATTCGTCCTTCATCCCTCTGTGAACCCTGTCGCAGATGTCCGCTATGGTAGCCCCTCCCCTTACCACCATTGGTTCCTCGAAGTCGGTCTCCCCTGTCCTCCGCCTCATGTAGATCCGGACGAACTCCAGCCTCTTGTATATCTCCTCCCTGAGCGCCTGGATGTTCACGTTCGCCTCGGCAGACACGGGGACGAAGCTGTAGGGGAGCTTCCGCGAAAGTTCGTTTGTGAACCCGGCGTTGACGAGGTCGATCTTGTTCATCACGGTCAGTGAAGGTACGTAGACCCTGCTCCCCGTAAGCACGTCAATCAGCTGCTGGTCGTCGACATCCTGGCGGATCACGACCCTTGCCCCGTTGATTTCATAGACCCTCATTATGTCCTTGACCAGGGCCTCCGTCATCTTCGTGAGCTTGACCTGGGATGTCACGCTTATCCCTCCCGTGTCAGACTTCTCTATCACGACGTTCGGGGGTCTCTCGTCCACCCTTATGCCAGTGGACCTTAGTTCCCTCTCCAGGATATCCCGGGCCTCAGGCTGGAACACGTCGACGATGAACAGGACCAGGTCTGCGCTCCTGGCGACAGCCAGCACCCTCCGCCCGAGCCCCTTCCCAGACGACGCGCCTTTGATTATTCCTGGGAGGTCGAGCACCTGTATCCTCGCCCCTCCCTGCTCCATCACGCCGGGGACGACCTCCAGGGTGGTGAACTGGTAGGCGGCCACCTTAGACTTCGCGTTGGTCAGTCTGTTGAGGAGTGTTGACTTCCCGACGCTGGGCAGCCCGATCAGGACGACCGTCGCGTCCCCGGACTTCTTGACGTCATACCCTATCCTGGACCCCGATTTGCGCGTCTGCTGCTCCTCCAGCTCCCCCCTCAGTTTCGCGAGCTTGGCACGCAGCAGGCCTATGTGATGCTCGGTTTTCTTGTTGACCTGGGTCCTGTGAATGTCGTCTTCGACTTTTTTGATCTTCTCGGGGAGACCCATGCTCTTAGCTTCAGTAACCCAGTGCGGGCGTGTGGTTATGAAGTTTAGTCGCTGTTTCGCTTATATCGGTCTCGCGTCTGGTGAAGTCTGACGTGAAGTCTGTAGTCCTCGTTCAGAGCCCAGACGGAGGCAAGTCAAGAGCGCGCCTGGCCGATATGGAAGTCCCGGCTCCTGGTCGAGGGGAGCTCCTGGTGAAGATGGAAGCCTGCGGCCTCTGCGGGACAGACCTAGAAAAGATGCGTGGTGAGTATACAGCCTCCATGCCTGTACTGGGGCATGAAGCCGTGGGGCTCATCGCAGGTGTAGGCGATGAGGTGACTGATTTCAAGGAGGGAGACCGGGTTTTTCCCCATCACCACGTTCCGTGCTACGAGTGCTACCTCTGCAGGGCGGGGAGCGAGACGATGTGCGACATGTACAGAAAGAGCAACATCTTCCCGGGGGGTTTCTCCGAATACTTCAAGGTCCCAAGCTGGAACGTGTCGAAGGGGGGAGTCCTCAAACTCCCCAACGAAATGAGCTTCGAAACGGGTGCCCTAATAGAACCAGTCGCCTGCTGCCTTAGGGCTGTCAGAAGCCATGCGAGGTCAGGGGAGACTGTGCTCATCGCGGGAGCTGGACCAGTAGGGATGATGCTCGCGCTTCTGTTGGAGCCCATGGAAGTGAAAGTCGTGTTAAGCGACGTCAGTGGGCCGAGGCTAGACTTCGCAAGAGAGTCGGGCTTCGGAATTGTTGTGGACGCCTCCAATGAGGAGGTGCCCCGAAGAGTAAGGTTGGAGACCCAGGGGAGGGGGGCCGACCTAGGCATCATTGCCTCCGGAAGCAGAGATGCGATCATGCAGGGGCTGGCATCCGTCCGCAAAGGGGGGCGGATATGCCTGTTTGGCGTCCCGCCAAAGGGCTCGGTCCTGGGCTACGACATAAGCGAACTCTACAACTCTGGGCAGCAGATCGCAACGAGCTACGGTGCGACCGATGTCGATACCAGGGAGGCACTGGGCATCCTTGGCTCGAGCCCTGAGTTCGGTCGTTTGGTGACTGACAGGTTCCCGCTCTCCAGGTTCAGCGACGCCGTGGGGGCCGCCTCCGGGGGACACGCGATGAAGGTCGTGATGACCCCTTGAACTGCTCGGGTCAGGTTTAATATGACAAAATCCTCGCGCGGGGAGTCTAGGTCATGAGCTGGGGGCTGCAGAACAGGGTTTCGAGGCTTATGAAGGCGGGGAGGACGGTCATGCTCGCTATTGACCACGGGTACTTCCAGGGACCCACAACGGGACTGGAGAATCCAAGGAGGACGATCACACCGCTTCTCCCCCATGCCGACTCGCTCATGCTGACGAGAGGGGTCCTCAGAACTTCCGTTGACCCGGGCCAATCCCCCCCGATCGTCCTAAGGGTTTCCGGAGGGACGAGCGTTCTCAAGGAGCTCTCTGACGAGGTGGTCACGACGTCGATCGAGGAAGCACTGAGGCTCAATGCCTCCGCGGTCGCCGTCTCCGTCTTTGTCGGTTCTCCAAACGAAAGGCAGACCCTTTCCAATCTTGCTGAGCTGGTCAACGAAGGGGAGAGGTACGCGATGCCGGTCCTAGCTGTCACCGCAGTGGGGAGGGAGATGGTCAGAGACGCGAGGTACCTGGGGCTGGCCTGCAGGATCTCGGCGGAGCTGGGCGCCAGCATCGTCAAGACATACTACTGCGAAGACTTTCGAAAAGTGGTCGATGGTTGTCCGGTGCCGGTCGTCATCGCGGGGGGGAAGAAACTCCCCGAAAGAGAAGCCTTGCAGCTCGCCTACAACGCCATCTCCGAAGGGGCGGTTGGAGTGGACATGGGGAGGAACATCTTCCAGTCGTCGAACCCCGTGGGCATGATCAAGGCCGTCCGATCTGTAGTCCATGGGGGGAAAGAAGTGAACGAAGCGTTCCGGATCTTCGAAAAAGAGAAGCCCGGCAGAGCAAAGTGACGAGAGGGCCGCCTGGGAAGCCCTGGAACATCTTCGCAGTCTAGCAAGGCGCTGAACACATGGCAATCTTCTGTGGGTGCCGTCGATGAGCGGCATTGCTCGAACGGTTTTAAGGGCGCCGGGTTGGTCGCCGAATCCGTGAAACCTAACGACCAGCCCGACAATAAGCAGCCAAGGCTGGCGAGGCGGAGCCCCTTCAGCCCTGCGACCAAGCTTTGTCCAAAGTGCTTGGCCCCGTTGAAAGGGACAGGCGGCATTGGGGGGTGGTTGATACCGATGAACTACTACTGCCCCAAGTGCGGCTATTCTGGGACCGTATTCATCGAGAAAGACAGCCAGACGGGTGAAGGGAACAGCTGATCACGGGGGCGCCCGCTGCGGGGAGCGTGAAGCCCGATAGGACCGCCCTACTGGTCGTCTTCATCGCCCTGCTGGGGCTGACGGTAGCCCTTGTCGCCTTTGCATTTCCCGCCGGCGTCTACACCGTCTATTCAGGTAGACTATCATCCAACTTTACAGCAAGCACAATCATCCGGCCCTACTTCTGGATCGGCCCGGCGGTCCAGTTTGCCCCCTTCTGGGTCAGCGCCGGTGCCCTGTTCGCCGTTCTGATTGCCATCTATGTCGCCTTCTTTGCCTACTCCCTGCGACAGCGGGAGGGCCCTCTCCAGGCGATATCGAAATCACTCAAGGAGGGGGTCGGATCGCTGACATCGAGCCCTTTTCTTGTGATCATCATTTCCATCGGCTTCCTGAACTTCACTGCCAGCATCATCGACGACGTCATTTCGGCCACCGGTACCCCAATCGGGAGTCTCTCGGGGGACCCACTCGAGCTCTTTGTCGGCTTCGCCTATTCGCCCCTGGTGGAAGAACTTGGGTTCAGAGTTCTTCTGATTGGCACGGTGGCCCTGATCCTGTCGCTGAGTCGCCCGTGGAAGACGGCCCTCTCCACCCTTTGGAGGCCGTCCAAGGCGATAGAAGGACTGGCGGTCGGGAGCGGAGCGTCAATGATCATCTGGGCAGCCACGGGATTCAGCGCTGTGACCTTCGGGGCCTGCCACGTCGTCTGCGGCGGCTCCTCCTGGGACATTGGAAAGCTCCCGGAGGCTGCCTACGGGGGACTCGTGCTTGGCTATCTCTACGTCAAGTACGGGTTCCATGTCGCAGTGCTGGCTCACTGGGGGGTGGACTACTTCGGGAGCGTCTACACATTCCTCGGCCAGGCGGCCTACGGCATCCCGTGGAACTCGAACACCACCGAATTTTCCGGCCAATACCTAGTGGACGTCGACATGCTCCTCCTCTTCGGGCTCGCCAGCTTCCTTGTGGTCGCATACCTAGCGGTGCGCAAGCTTGCGAGGTGGCGTTCCGGAGAGCTTTCAAGCGAATTTAACTCCCTCTCCGATGGGGCAGAGGTTCGAGCATGACGGTTCTCGGCGCGCCCATCCTCAGAGAACTCGTGGCGAAGTACGGCTCCATCTACCCTTCTGACGAAAACGCATTCGACGGTGACGGGTACGTACTCACGGTCAGGGAAGACAGGACCCTGAACTACCTCGAGCACAGGAACATGGTGTCCCGTGAGATAATCTTCACACCGCCGGACTGCGTCGCTCACCTCACATCAAAGAGCAGGTTCGGCAGACTTGGGCTCTCCTTCCTCAACTCGGTGAAGGTGCACAGCGGCTTCGTAGGGAGGCTCGCGCTGGAGCTGGTCAACCTGAGCAACGAACGGACTCCAATAACCATCCGCCAGGGGGACCCCCTCATACACATCGAGTTCCTCCGAAGAGAAGGAGCGCCCGATCCGTACAAGGGACGGTACATGTTCCAGTTCATGAACGACGAAGAAACCGCGAGGTACATAGACGTCCTTTCCAAGAACTTCCCTGATCTGTATCCTCGAGAAAAACTAGAATCAGAAGTAAAGAACAGACTGATCAGGGAAGAGTAGCCTAGATACCCAGCGCGGATCTGAGCCCTTTGTACCTGTTTCTTATCGTCACTTCTGTGACCCCGGCCGCCTCTGCGACGTCCTTCTGGGTCTTGTCCTCACCTTCCAGGGTGCAGGCGACGTAGAGTGCTGCAGCCGCGAGCCCCATGGGGTCCTTCCCGGCAGAGATCCGGGTCTCCTCGGCCCGCTTGAGTATCTCCAGCGCTCTCCTCTTCGTCTTCTCGGAGAGCCCCGCCTTGGACGCGATTCTGGATATGCACTTTGTCGGGTCTACCACGGGCATCTTGATGTCCATCTCTTTGAGGAGCAGCCTGTAGCATCTCGCGATGTCCTTCTTCTTGACGTTGCTTACAGCCGCGAGGTCCTTGAGCGTCCTCGGAGTCTGTGTGTCCCTGCAGGCGGCGTACAGGGATGCGGCTATTATTGCTGAAATCGACCTACCGCGAACGAGCCCCCTTTCGAGCGCCTTCCTGTAGATGTAGGCTGCCTTCTCAACGACCGCATCTGAGACCGACAGTTTGTCAGACAGCCTATCGAGCTCGCTGAAAGCCTGCCTGAGGTTCCTGTCGACGGGCTCGTGCACCTGGCTCCTCGAGTCCCAGGTTCTGAGCCTCTCCACAGTTGCCTTCATTGAAGCGGATAGCGACTTGCCCGAGGCGTCCTTGTTTACCCCGCCGATGACTGTCGCGAGCCCCATGTCGTGCATCGCGATTGACGTAGGTATCCCCCCTCTGCTTCTGTCGTCCTTTTCCTCCTTGGAGAAAGCTCTCCACTCGGGCCCGACTTCCTCGATCTTCTCCTTGACCACGAAGCCGCAGGATCCGCAAAATAGTTCCCCACCAGCGGTGTCGACGATCATTGGCCCCTTCCCGCAACGGGGACACTTGTCAAGCGCCTTCTGCAGCCGCATCAATCTCGAGTAGTCTTTGTCTGAGAACATCAATCCCACAAGCGAAATACTTACAAGCAACTCTCTCCCTACCCCATATATATGTGTTGTGGCAGATTTGAAGAAATTACAGAATCCTATCCTTTATTTTCATACAGATGCACAATAATTATGCTTTCTGATTCAGATGCCAGGTCCGTCATCAGAGGAGAACACCCGCATTCCAAGTCGATAGGAGACTCCACTTGAAGGGAAGGTCGGTGCCCGCTTCAACGCTGCTTGGGCCGATCCTTGACACCTACCTCGACTCGGCTGTCGCAATCATAGGGTGCAATTCAAGAGGAATGGAAAGGTACTCGTGTGAGTTCGACGTAATGGTCCTGACAGGGGACAGGCGCGCTCCTTCGTCACTAAGGATAGGAGACGCGTTCGTCGACCTGCTGTTCGTCTCGGAGAAGGAAGCGCTGAAACCTCGGAACCCCGAACACGCCATGTCGATCGCACTGGCCAAACCCGTAAGGGACTCTTCGTTGGTGCTATCCACCAGCTCCGCCGCCAATACGGCGGTTTTCTCAGAGTCTGCGAAGAAAGCGAGCGGCACCCGATTGGCCTCCGCGCTAAAGATTCTCGGAAGGGCAGAGGTCGCCCTGGCCAAGAGAGCCCTTGTCGACGCCGACTTCTGGTTGCTGGCAGCATCCTACGAGTTCGCGTATGCGCGGCTGCTTTCGAAGGAGTGCCTCCCCTGCCCCAGCCATCTCCTTGCCCAGCTCCGTGAAAACTCCAAAGGGACCCAGAAGAGCTTCGAGGGGGTTTCGATAGGGTGCGGGCTGGAGGCCGCGGGACGGGCAGGCTGCGGCGCAAGGCTGGAGGGGGTGGGAGTCCTGCACGATCTCCTGCGCGAAGGTTCTCAGGAAGCGACCTTGGGATCAGCATGGCCCAAGGTCCGAACAGAGATGCTCAACGCCAAGGCCCAGGAGCTCATCACGAGGGTGGAGCTCGCCGAATGCTACTCCTTTCTCGGGCAGGAGCTCGTGGACGACATGATGAGGATACTGAAGCTAAACCCGAAGCGGACCGTGACTTCGCTGACTTCAGGGAGGGACGCCCTGATAGGGGAACGGCTGACTCGGCAACTTGGCCTGGCAAGATCCGAGAAGGCCGTCAAGGATGCCCTCGGAGTGGTCAGGGAACAGGTCTCTGTGCTCTCGAGAACCACCTAGACCGCCCGGAAATGAAAGGAAGTTCGCTCAAAGGCTTATACAACCATCTGCAAACGGCGAAGTAGCTTGGAACAGAACTCCAACGAGGCCCTTGCCAAGATAGCCGGGAACGTCGTCGCCGCCCCCGACCCTGGAAGGGCGATGCGCGCCTGGAGGGAGAAGCTCTCGATACGGCAGGTCACCCTGGCCAAGGCCCTTGGGATCTCGGCGTCCGTGCTAAGCGACTACGAGAGCGGGAGAAGACCATCCCCAGGGGTCCAGTTTGTAAGGAAATACATCGAAGCGCTCGTCAAGCTTGACGAGGGAAAGGGGAGGGTGGTATCCAGGCTCGTTTCGAGCGACAAGGATGAAGCCATACTCTCGATTGGGGAGTTCACCACCCCCGTCGAGGCTTCGAGGCTGCTCAGGGGCCTGGACGCGACCATACTTGTCGGAGATCCTGACAGTGTGAAGCTCTACGGCTACACCGTGGTCGACAGCATAAAGACGATATATGCTCTCTCTGGATACGACTTCTACAGGATCTTTGGGGCGACCACCGAGCGAGCGCTGGTGTTCACCAAGGTGGGCATGGGACGGAGCCCACTGGTTGCGATCCGGGTATCGCAGCTGAAACCCAGGGTGGTCGTCATCCATGGGCCCCATGAAGTCGACCCGCTCGCGGTCGACCTTGCCCGGAGGGAGGGGCTCGTCCTTGCCCTGTCTTCCGCAGGTTCCGAGGAAGCAATCATCGCCGCACTTTCCAGTCTAAGAGCGTAGCGCGCCCAGTCCCATCCAGCAGCGAGAATATCTCGTCCGCTGCCCTCACTTCTCCGTTGAAGCGCTTCGGGGCACTTCGTTTTCCCAGGTTCTCCCGCACGAGGTCCGCGAGCCTGTCCCCATCATCGCTCGAATAGCCGAGGGACCCGGCGTTGCGCTCCTGCTCTGCGTGGTGTTTGATGGGGATCACCACGATCGGCGTGCCAGCGGCCGCCGCCTCGTCGATCGTGCTCTTGCCCGCCGTAGAGACCACGAGGTCGGAGGCGGCTACAATGTCCTGATTGTCTGGGACAACTCCCAGATCGTGGACGCGCTCTCCAGCAATCTTCTCCCCCCGGTTCCCGGTTACTACGAGGGAGCAGTTCCGAAGATCCTCGTCGGCATCAAGGGTTTCCTTCAGCTTCAGTGCAAGATCCCTCCCGATTCCGCTCCCGCTCACAGCGAACAGGACCATCCTGCCGCCAGGGATGCCATAGGACCTGCGTGTCTCTTCCCTGGACTTCGTGATAGGCCGCACGATCGGGCCGACGAACTTCCTGTTCCCCGCATCGTCCCCGAACTCAGGGATTATCAGCAGATCCACGCTTTCCTGTAGCCCGACGTACCAGCGCTCGACCCTCTCCTCGATCTTGCGGGATATCCAGGTTCGGCCGAAACCAAGCCGAAGTTCGTCAGAGATGAAGACCCTCTTCGTCCCTCTCTCGCCTGCTACGACCGTTCCCGAGAACTCTTCGTCGCAAACCACCAGGTCCGGCTTGTAGGAGTCGAAGAGTCTCCGTGTCTTGGGAAGAGTCCTCCTGTTAGCAGCCCAGGACCTGACGTACCAGAGGGCAACCTGCTTCATCTCGCCATTTGTCACCCAGGGGACGGGCTCGCCCACTATTCTGTCGACAGGAATGCCCCTCCCCTTAATGAAATCGGCGGCTTTTCCTCCCGAAAAGACCTTGACTTCCGCGCCTCTCCGTTCCATCTCTTCCAAAAGGACAAGTGCTCTGGTTGCGTGGCCTAGGCCTATGGGGCTGACGCCGAAGAGGACTCGAGGCACCGACCTCGAAGCGTGCAGGCGCGTATTTAATCCCGCCAAAATCCGCGCTGGCCAGAGGTGAGATCGAGCCCCATTGCTGAGCCTTGTGACCGGCGTCATCGAGTTCTTTGTGGTGGTCTCCTTCGCCCTCGCCGCCGTCCTGCTGAGCACCATAGACGCGAGAGGATTCCTAGCGAGCGTGACGGTCGGTTTCGCCATAGTGTACGGGGGGGACCTCCAATGGTTCGTCATTGTGGCCGTTTTTTTCACTCTCGGAGTCGTCTTTACCCTCTACAAGTATGGCTACAAACGGCGCATAGGCGGAGCCCAGGGTAAGGGAGGGGCGCGCAACTGGCCCCATATCCTCGCCAACGGAGGCTTGGCATCCTTGGTGGCCGTGTGCAACTTCTTTTTCCCGAGCAGCGCTCTTGCCGCGATGTTCCTCGGTGCAATCTCCACTTCCGCGGCTGACACAGTGGCAACGGAGCTTGGCCTCCTGAGCCGGTCTCAGCCCAGGCTGATAACGCATCCATCAAGAACCGTCCCGCCGGGGACCTCGGGCGGGGTGTCCCCTCTTGGGTTCGTGGGCGCAGGCTTCGCGGCTCTCGTAATCGGATTCATGGCCCTCGGTTTGGGCATCCTTGCAGACCCCTATGTCATCCTCCCCGTTTGCCTGGTCGCAGGGCTGTTAGGCGCCACATTCGACAGCCTGGCAGGAGCGGCGATTCAGCGCAAGGGGTACTGCGTCATCTGTCTGAAGCCTACCGAAGAGCTGAAGCACTGCGGGGAGCCTACGAAGCATACCAAGGGCGCGTGGTTCATCGAAAACAACATCGTCAACGTCCTGTCCACTGTCGCCGGGGCGGCGGTATCGCTTGCTATCCTCCTGCTGGCTCCCTTGATCTAGGAAACCTGGTGAGCTCCGCAAGTTTGGGCACGAGCTCTGAGACACTCACCCTTTCCTGCAACCTCGTGTCCCTGTTCCTGATAGTGACAGTCGCGTCCTTCAGTGTGTCGTAATCAACAGTGAGGCACGCGGGTACCCCCACTTCGTCTGCCCTCGCGTACCTTCGGCCTATAGAACCCGACTCGTCGTAGAAAGCGTCGAAGGACTCTTGAAGTTCGGCATAGATTTTTGCCGCCTCCTCCTGAAGCCCGTCCTTGTTGACGAGAGGGAAGACGCAAACCTGTATCGGAGACAGATAGGGTCTGAGCGCCATGGTCCTCCTGTCCCCCTCCTCCTTCATCGATGATTCAATGACGGCGTACGTGCTCCTGTCTACCCCCAGGGACAGCTCGAAGACATGGGGGAGGACCTTCTCCCCTCCGTCATCCACCGTAAAGTCACTCCCGCTCACCTTCGCGTGCCTCCCGAGGTCGTAGTCCCCCCTATAGTTGCATGCGACGAGCTCGAGCCATCCCATCGATATCTTGACTTC
>Ga0187772_10000705_pt1 | contig 15079 bp, 14 predicted proteins | sample 0116_SJ02_MP15_2_FD_133137 | JGI IMG/M metagenome (GOLD analysis project Ga0187772, IMG submission 133137) | Tropical peat soil microbial communities from peatlands in Department of Meta, Colombia - 0116_SJ02_MP15_20_MG | ecosystem: Environmental > Terrestrial > Soil > Wetlands > Peat | place... | reverse complement strand
GAATTCGGTATAGTCGCGCTCACCTTGGCGGCGGAGAACGTCGATTTCGTCGTGGTTGCGAGCGATCAAAGTGCCGAGTTCGCTGCGGGCCATATTGAGGTCACTGTTGGTCTTTTCGAGGTCGGAACTAACCTTGGTAACCTTGGTGTCGACACCCTTGACGTCGTCCTGAGTAGCCTTGGTAGCCAATTCAGTGTGGACGGAAGTGTCGAGATTCTTGACCATCTCGGCCGTCTGAGTATTGTTCTGTGCGGCCTCCGTGCGAGCCTTCTTCAGTTGGCCCTGAGTGATCTTGAGCTTGTCGGTGACAACCTTGAGATCGCCCTGCAGGTCGGTGTTGGCCTTCTCGGAAACTGCCAAACGATCTTTCAGACCGTTCATATCCTGCTGAACGGAAGCCTGGAAGGTCTTCATTTGGTCGGCAAAAGCCTGCTTGGTCTCATCGACCTTCGTGGAATTGCTCCAGCCAAAAACAAGGCCGCCGAGCGCCAGCAAGGCCAAAATGACGATTGCGGGCAGTTGCCAGGAAGGACTGCTCTTTGTTTCTTGGACTGAATATTCGTCTGCCATAGTGAAGCTGTTCTCCTCACCCCGAAGGGTACATTCTCAAACTTTGGCGCCGTCTGCGGGACGGCGACCGCGCGTAGTGACGTTCCCGAAAAGGAGCACGCCACGTGCCGGGGGCGTTGACGCGAGATGGGTAGGTAAGTTGCTGTAGATCAGAGGGTTGTGGGAAACGAGGAAAACGCGGAGCAGTACTAGGTCTGGCAATCTTTACGCGGAGATGAATGATTCCTACGCAGTTCTGTACTCACCCAAGCTGATTCCCAAGGCGGTCAGATCGCGGTGGAGTTCTTCGGGATTACGGAACTGGACTCCGGCGCAGCCTAGGGAACGCGCGGCGTCGGCATACTCGGCTATATCGTCAATATATACCGCCTCATTCGCTTTCACCTTGCAGGCGCGGAGAGCCTCGCGAAAAATAAGCGGGTTTGGCTTGCTGGCACCCACTGAGCAGGAGTAAATTCGCACGGGCTTGGCGAAGTAGCGAAGAAAGGTGTAATTAGCTTCGAGATAGGCGACGTGAATGGGGTCAGTGTTGGAGAGCAGGCCGAGGCGATAAGACTTGGACAAGTAGGCGAAGAAGGAGTCAGGGAGGATTGGCTGGGGGACAAGGGTGGAATTCCAAACCTTGGCAAACTGGTCGAAATCCAGCGCAATGTTTAGTCGCTGGCACAAATGCAAATGCCAATCTCGAGGCGAGATGCGGCCTTCCTGCCAGTCTGGCCAGCGAGGGTCTTTCTGAATAGCAGACCAAATTTCTTCGGGGGTAAGCTTGAGTCCCTTGGCCAGGCCGAGTTGAGCCTTGTGAATATCCAGGTTGATGACGACGCGGCCGATGTCAAAGATGATGGCGCGAATCTTGGAGGGACTGGTCACTTGCTGTCCACCTCGGGAAGCGGAGCAGGGCCGGGATTAGAATGTGCGGACGTGCCTCGACGGGACCGCAACAGGCCAATGATCGGAGGAAGGATCGAAAGAAAGATGATTGCGGCGATGATCAAATGGAGATAACGCCCGATATTAGGGATGCGGGAACCGGCGATATAGCCGCCGAGGAGCATACTGCCAATCCAAAGCGCACCGCCAAATATGTCGTAAACGAGATAAGTGGAATAACGCATCTTCGCCGCGCCGGCAACCGGCGGACAGAAAGTGCGGACAATGGGAACAAACCGAGCCAGGATTACCGCGCGGCCTCCGTACTTCTCATAAAATTCGTGGGCGCGTTGCAGGTGGCTGCGGCGAAAGAAAAAGGAGTCCTCGCGGCGGTACAGCGCAGGTCCGGCGGAGCGGCCGATCCAGTAGCCGAGTTGGTCGCCGGCAATGGCGCATAGGATGCCGGGAATAAGCAACCAACGCAACGAGATCACATTCTGCCCGGCAAAGATGCCCGCAGTGACCAGCAGGGAATCACCGGGGAGGAAGAAGCCAACAAACAAACCGGTTTCCACGAAGATAATCAGGCAAACCAAGGGAGGACCGCCCCAACGGATTAATTCTCTAAGGCCCTCGGGACTATAGAGCGAGTGGAGAAAGTGCAGGATGGATTGCAACAAGCGGTTTCGAGCCTCGCGGAATTGGCAGTCGGGGCAGGCGCACGAGCCCACATGAGAAAAATGCCCCACCCAATAAGGTAGCAGAAGACGAGCGGATTCTCGCCACTCTCGTACCACAGGGTGGTGGCGTTCATCAATATGGGGTACCACAAGGCCCGGTGCATCATTGGAGGGAATTCGCGAAAAGGAACTCGCCCTGGCGACCGGGTTCGATCTGTACCACCCGGTGGGCGGTCAATAGCTTACGAATCTGAGGCAAAGCACTGCGAGCGGCGCAAGCGCCGGCCTCCAGGGATTCATCAATCCGCTCAAAGTCATCCCAAGCCAAAGAGTGAACCTGTGGGCGGAGCACAATGTCGGCGTGGCGTTCCCAGATTTCGAGTTGGTGTTTCTGTGCGGCGCTGACGGCTCGACTGACTACTTGGAAAATGTTTGTGGGAGGACCGCCCTGGCCGTCGTGCATGCCAACAGAGACGCCGACGACAATTTCGGCTCCGAGATCGCGGGCAGCCCGCGTGGGCACAGGGGCGACCAAGCCGCCATCGGCAAGGTAGCGGGTGCCGATTTGTATCGGTTCGAACAGTCCCGGGAAAGCGCAACTGGCGCGGATGGCGTCGGCCAGGCTGCCCTGTTTGAAGATGACCGGGTCGCCGGTGCCGAGGTCGGTGGCTACGATAGCAGTGGGAATGGCCAGATCTTCGAATTGACGGGAGTCAAAGAAACGCTGGACCAGCGCGCCTAGCCGGTCGTTGCTGGCGAGTCCGAAGCGCGAGACGCGCCAGCGGGCGAAATCGCGGAAACGAATCTCGCGGCACTGTTCAATGATGCGCTGCAATCGAGCGCCACTGGCATAAGCCGCACCCAGAATGCTGCCAACGCTGCTGCCGGCAATGCAGGAGATGGGAATGTCGTGCTCTTCGAAAACCTGCAGTACTCCCAGGTGCGCGTAACCGCGGGCAAAGCCGCCGCCCAGGGCTAGACCGATACCGGGACGCAAGCGTTGCTGCTCCGTCGGCCGAAACCGGGAAAAGAAATCGGATGTCACGAAGGCAACCTTCTCAAAATGAGAGGACGACGCGCGATGGTTCGGGCGTCCCGAAAAGCTAGTACGACGGTACCTCACGCAGACTATTGAGCGGACAAGGGAAAAAATTGGCCAACAGTATTTTCGTACTAGCGGAGTACCCTCGCTGTACCATTGCGAGTTTTGTGGCTGGACGCGATGCTAGCACTCGGAACACATCACACTCTTCGTTCGAGGGCCGACATGCAAACGGGGTACGAGCTGTGGCTGGGGCAACCGGTGGTTTTGCAGGTGGCGCTGGGAGATATCCAAGTCCCGTTGCGTGGCAAGCTCTTGAAAGAAGGTGGCGACACGGTCCGGATGAGGATAGGAGATGGCTGGGACGTCGATATCTACAAGAACATGATCGTCCGTGTGGAACAGGACGGTTTGGCCCTAATTCCTGCTTGAGGGAGAAACATGGATAACCAGATACCAAAATATGTGACTCAGGCGCGTGCATCGTACTTGTTAGGAGTGCCCCAGAAAGAGCTTTCCCGGATCTCGCACGAAACCGGACTTGGGCACGTGGAGCGGGCTGGAAACCAGGAAGAATTGTTCTTCACCTATGAGGAATTGCAGAAGATTTGCGTTTTGGCGACCCAAGTGGTGGAGGTCGTACACAGGAATTAGTTTCCCTGCGGCCCCCCTCAGCAGTACCCCCACCCCGGCTCGTCCCCCCAGCGAGCTGGGGTTTTTCTTTGGCGCTGAGCGGAGGTTGTGTAGAGAAATAATTGATGTGCGCTGCAGTTGGCTCAGTCGCTGTGTCGCTTCGATCGGTTGTGGCTTTTTGCGCGCTTCGATGACGATTGGCGAATCCAAGTGAAAATGGAAATTGCGCTGCCCACAGTCGCGATAACGATCGGGGCAATGACGATGTACTGGACGGCGCGGGATTGCGCGACCGATAGAATGTGCTTGCCATAGGCGACAGCTAAGACGCCTTCAGCAGTGAAGCGCACGAGCCTGGCTATTCCGACGAAACCCAGGAGCTTCTTGCAGGACAGCCGGTGGCAGCGACAGCCGCGACAAACGGAGTGAAGGGAAAAGGGGGAGGCATGAGGAACGCCAGAATCACGGTCCATGCGGCGTTTTTCTGGAAACGCGATTCAACAAATTTCCAACGGCCGCTGGGAAAATTGCGTTTGGCCCCTCGTTCGGCTGATGACGTCCACCGAGAGGCAACCAATTCCGGAGCCGAGCGCGGCCATGAACGCGTAATAAAACATCCGGCGCGGAGGGATAGCGGTTTGCTCGATGATGAGCAAATCGTTGGCGAAAGGCGTGGTGAGAAATGAAGAATCGATAATGCCGACCAAGAGCAAGCCTGGTCCGCCATGGCGGAACAGCAGGGAACTGATGGAGTGAAAGAAAACGAGGAAGCTGCCCATCGAGTTTAGCGGCGCAGAGCAAGCTTCGGACAGAGCAGACGAAATCGGCAATACACGGAAACCTCTAAAGGTGGGACTCCCGAGCGGGGCAGGTTGCCAAAAAAGGATTGCGAGAATCGCAGAGTTTCTGTCGGCTTGTTTTGAGGATTCGCGCTATTGAAACGGTTTAGAAAGTCTTTGACTTCGGCAAGCTTCCCGGGGAAACTGAGCGCGACACTCGCACATTTTGGAACACTCCGCGGTGTGGACGTGGTGTGTGTCCGAAATTTGTCGGAGAATGAATGTGCGCAGGCCAGGGCGCGCAAAAAGCAACACATCGATTAGGGATCAGCTCGGAAATCAGGGCAAAGGCGGGACCATGACCGATAGCGGCACGGCCGTATTGGAAAAGAGCAAGGTTGGCTACAACCGGTTTCTCCTGTTGGTGGCGGGATTGGGCGGCCTGCTGTATGGAGTAGACGTCGGGATTATCGCGGGTGCTTACCCCTACCTGGAAGCGACCTCCAAATTGAATGGGAATGAGCTTTCCATGGTAGTTGCCGCGGTGTTGTTAGGTAGCGTGTTTTCGACGTTGTTCGCCGGGCTGTTGGCGGACTGGATGGGGCGAAAGTGGCTGATGATTTTGAGCGGGCTGATGTTCGTGATCAGTATCCCAGTGATCGCATTGTCGTCCGGGTACGGGTCACTGGTGATGGGGCGCCTGCTCCAGGGAGTCAGTGCCGGACTAATCGGTGTCGTCGTGCCGTTGTATCTGGCGGAATGTTTGTCCGCAGCGAGCCGTGGGAAGGGCACAGCGATGTTCCAGTGGCTGTTGACGCTGGGGATTGTGTCAGCGGCTTTGGTGGGGATGTACTTCAGTTACCGTGTGGAAGAAATAGCCAAACTGGGCGACGCGGCAACACTCTTCCAATTCAAAGATCACGCGTGGCGGGGAATATTCTGGGTGTCGCTGCCGCCGGGGATTTTGTTTGTGTTGGGGGCTTTCGTAGTGGCGGAATCTCCCCGATGGCTGTTTCGGCGCGGAAAGAAAGAAGCCGCATTGAATGCGCTGCTGCGTTCACGAACCACGGAGCAGGCGAAAGCGGAAATACGTGAGATGGAGGAGGCAGCCGCGGAAGAAAGCAAGGGTTCGCTGGGCAGCAAGGTGAAGGAATCGCTGCTGCGGCGGAAATATGTGATCCCGTTTGTTTTGGCGTGCGTCATCCTTGCGTGCAACACGGCGACCGGTATCAATTCGATTATCGGATTTAATACCAATATTCTGTTGCAAAGCGGTCTTTCCGACGTACAGGCGCACTGGGGTTACGTGCTGTTCACGCTGATGAATTTCCTGTTCACGATGGTGGGCGTTGTGCTGGTGGACCGAAAAGGGCGCAAGTTCCTTCTCTCAATCGGCACTGCAGGTGTGATTTTTGCGTTAGTGTGCACGGCGCTGCTGTTTCATCGCACGGAGAGTGCGCGCGTGGATGCCCGAGAGGCGGTCCAAGCGATGGTGGGACCGGATCAAAAGCTTTCGCTGCCTTATGACGCAAAAACTGCCGATGCGCTCTTGGTGAGGAATGGAGTCACCGGGAACGCGCAACAAGGCACAACTTCATTGAGCATCATTTATTCTTATGGCGATTTTCGCGCGGCGTCGAAGGTGGTCCGTTCCGACGACTTGCCGGCGAAGCCGGTGGAGATTACGCGAGACAGTACGATTCCTGCGAACAAGATAATCGCATTTTTCTCAAACCCGTTCGGGAATCTGGATGCGGCGCGGACTGCGCCATTGAAAATCGACAATGCATGGATAACCCCGGTGCCCAGTGCTCAGAATGGCTGGCTGGTGGCGCTAACGCTCTACCTGTTTGTGGCATTTTATGCTTCGGGGCCGGGCGTCTGCGTTTGGCTAGCGCTTTCGGAGTTGATGCCCACGCGCATCCGTTCGAATGGTATGAGCATCGCCTTGCTGATTAACCAGGGCGTTTCCACGACATTCGCGGCGATCTTCTTGCCCACGGTTGGCAAATATGGGTACGCGTCCATGTTCTTTGTGTTCGGGGCCTGTACCGTGGTCTACTTTGTGACAGCGACGTTCTTTTTACCGGAAACGAAGGGTAAAACGCTGGAAGAGATCGAGGCTCATTTCGAAAAGGCAGCCGCGCGAGCGTAGGTGTTGGGCTCGCGCATGCCTGTCCATCCCAACAAAGCGGGCACGCGGAACTCGATTCTTGCCGGATTTCTGGGCTGGACGCTGGACGCGTTTGATTTCTTCGTGATCGTGTTCTTGTACGACGCGCTGGCACACGAATTCCACGTTTCCAAAAAAGCGATTGTTGTGACCACGGCGGCGACGTTGGCGTTCAGGCCGGTGGGCGCGTTGCTGTTTGGATTGTTGGCGGACCGCTTTGGCCGGCGCATCCCGCTGATGGCAACCATTATTTATTTTTCGCTGATCGAGGTACTTTGCGGATTCGCGCCAAGCTATACGGTATTTTTGTTGCTGCGAGCGCTATTTGGGATCGGTATGGGTGGTGAATGGGGTGTGGGCGCTTCGCTGGCGATGGAAGCAGCACCGAAGCGATGGCGTGGCATCTTAAGCGGCATCCTGCAGAGCGGGTATCCCACGGGATATTTGCTGGCGTCGGTGGCGGCGCGCTTTGTGCTGCCGACCCTGGGTTGGCGCTGGATGTTCTGGATCGGCGTGCCGCCGGCGCTGTTCACGTTGTACATCTGCGCGAAAGTACCGGAATCGGAAGCATGGCAGCAACACCGCAGGAAGCATGATGGCGGTGTTGCGGGTGGTCGCGTCGCACGGACGGCGCTTCGCTTACCTGGTGGTTCTGATGACATTCATGATGTTCCTCTCGCACGGCACGCAAGACTTATATCCGGATTTTCTGAAAGAAGTGCACAGGTTGAGCCAGGCACAGGTTGCGAACATCGCGATCCTCTACAACTGCGGAGCGATTGTGGGAGCGGTTTTGTTTGGAGCATTTTCACAGCGCGCGGGCCGGCGCAAAGGAATGCTTGCGGCGTTGGGATTGTGCTTGCTGATTGTGCCGCTGTGGGCTTTCGGTGGGGGAGTGCTGGCGGTGCTGATCGCGCCCGTGCTGTTGCAAATGGGGGTACAGGGCGCATGGGGAGTAATTCCCGTGCACCTGAACGAACTCGCGGCAGATTCGGCGCGGGGGTTGATGCCAGGATTGACGTATCAGTTGGGGATTTTGCTGGCATCCCCGACAAACGCGATGCAGTACGCTCTACGCGAGAGATTTGGCTACGGCTGGGCGCTCGCAGGCTTTGAGACGGTGACGATTTTGGCGCTGGGTGTGTTGCTATGGCGCGGTACGGAAGCCCACGGCAAAAGCTTTGTCCGCGAACACGCCGATGTCGCGGCGCCAACGTAGAGCGCGTGGACGAATTGGACGAATACAGCGGGTGGAAGCAACAGACGGGGATGTGTTAACATTGGTGAAGTGCTCTTAGCTTAGCCGGACAGAGCATCCGGCTACGAATAAATCGGGAAATTCCAGAGGGTCTAAGAGAGCCACCAACAATTTCAACGACCGACTAGCTCAATGGATAGAGCGTTTGGCTACGAACCAAAAGGTTCGGGGTTCAAGTCCCCGGTCGGTCGCCACTTTTTTTGGGTCCAACGTTGCGGGCTTTGCTGACGAACAAGCAGGCCGCAAGTTCGAATCTTTGCGGACGCTCCATTTTTTCCTTGCGCTAATCCCGTTCGGCCAAGACGTTTCCCAAATAAAATGTCAGAACCTTTTTAAACTCCGCGGCAAAGAGCGCCTTATCATTACTACTTGCTTCCGCATACCGCGCAATCATGCCTTTTACGATTTCGAGAGCCACATTCGCAGCCAGCAAGGCGCGTTCTTCGGTTAGCGCGGGGTTCTTCACCCGCAACGCTGCCGCGAAGGCCATGCGCAGGCCTTTCTTGGCCGCACGGTCACCCGGAACCCGAATACGCGCTTCTTGCAGTTTCAAATAGGGTCGAAGATGCTTGCAGCGCGCTCCATGTCGATGACCACCGCTTCGCTTTCGAAAAAATCTTTCCCCGCCTGGCGAGAGTATGAAGCACTGAATCTCATAGCAGGGAATCGTCTGCTGACGTCAAAGGCCTTACAAATAGGCGTAGAAAATATCTATCCGCCGAACTGGCTCGTTTATCTAAAGCACAGTGCGCGAGCACGAGGCGGGAAACATGCGAGTTGTTATTGTCGGCGGCGGATTCGCGGCGGTGATGTTTGCAAAGACACTCCGCAAGAAGCTGCGGGCTCCCGAATGCGAGATCGTTGTATTTAATAGCGAGAATCACATGGTGTTTCACCCGCTGCTTGCCGATATCGCAGGTGCTTCCATTAACCCAGACGCCGGGGCGACGCCCTTAAGGCAAATGCTGCCGGGAGTCGAATGTCGCACCGAACAGGTGCAACGAATCGACCTGGAGAAGTCGAGGATCGAATTCGATGATGGTTCCGGAGTGCTGAACCGGATGACTTTCGACCACGTGGTGGTCGCCTGCGGCGCGGAAAGCAACTTGAGCATCATTCCGGGTATGGCCGAACACGCGTTCGGCTTCAAGGTGATACGCGATGCGGTGGATCTTCGCCAGCACATCGTGCGGCAGATGGAAGAAGCTGAAGGTGCGACCGATCCGGAGCGGCGGCTCTGGTATTTGAGTTTTATCGTGGTGGGAGCTGGTTTCAGCGGCGTGGAAGTCGCCGGGGAAATGAACGAGTTGGTGCGCAGCAGTACGCGGTTTTACCGGAATTTCAAGAAGGAAGACGTGACCGTCAGCCTGGTACACACGCGGGACGCGATCCTGCCGGAGGTAGCACGCAGCCTGGGGGAGTTTGCAAAAAAGAGGATGGAGAAGGCGGGCATCGATGTCATATTAAACACCCGCGCGGTGGCGGCGACGCACGAAGGGGTGCAGTTGAGCGACGGGCGCACGTTGCGAGGCGGCACAATTGTTTGCACCATTGGAACCGAGCCTGCTCCGCTGGTGCAGAGTTTGGCGGTGGCGAAGGAACATGGGCGCATTCGCACCAGCCCGGATATGCGAATTGAAGGGCACGCCAATGCTTGGGCGCTGGGCGACTGCGCGCTGATTGTTAACGCGTTCGATAACAAACCCAGCCCGACGACCGCACAATTCGCAGAACGTCAGGGGCGGCAAGCGGCGTTGAATCTGGTTAGCGTTACCCGTGGCGAAACGACACAGCCGTTTCGATTCAAGGCGTTGGGGCAGCTTTGCTCGATTGGCGGGTATGAGGCGGTAGCCGAGATGTTTGGCATGCGCATCTCGGGTTTTCTCGCCTGGGTGCTATGGCGCGGAGTGTATTTGTTCAAGCTGCCGACGTGGTCGCGGCGGATCAAGGTAGGGTTGGACTGGGGCTGGGACGTGCTCTTCCCAAGGGACCTAAGTTTTCTCAACACGGATGCAAGGAAGCGCCTTACGCATGCTTACTATCGCCCTGGCGATTTGATTCAGAGGCCGGGAGACCCGCCGCGGTTTTTCAGCGTCATTGAAGACGGTGAGGCTGAAGTTTTGCAAGCAACCGATGAGCATCTTGCAGGAAAAGTCCTGACGGTGCTCGGAAAAGGGGATTTCTTCGGGAACGCCGCGCTCATCGGTAACCGCCCGCACCATACGACCATTCGTGCACGAACCGCTGTCCGGTTGCGGCAAATGGGTAGCGAACTGTTCTCGGAAGTCGCCAACAGCTTCCTGCCACTTCGCGAATTGATGGCCACGGCGGCATTGCGGCAGTCACAGCACTTTTGGGATCGAGTGCCATTGGAGAAATCCATTCTAGAGAATGAGCCGTTGGCGTCACTTGTGGATCCGCTGCCACCAAAGCTGCTGCCGAACGACGTTACCCTGCCTGAAGCGATCAAGGCGTTGTCCGAGAGCCCAATTGGGGAATTGCTGATCGTAGACGAGAAGCACCGCCTGGTGGGCACATTCGGGCGGCATGACATGGACCAGATTTTTGCGCAAATCGCGGAAATTCCTGCGGATCAGCGCAGGCAGCTGCCGGGACGCAAGTTGACTGATTTTGTTCCGCCGAATCCGCTGAGCGTCACTTTGGAGGATTCAGCGCTGACGGCCGCGATGACCCTTCTTGATCATGGCAAACCTTGGTTGCCGGTGGTGCAAAGCAGGGCAGATTCTCAGCCGGTGGGATACGTGCGTGGGGAACGAATTGTAAATCGAATGATCGAGAAGCTTGCAAATCGTGATACCGATCAAGCTTCCAGGGCCAAGGCTGCTGGTGAAGCCAACGCCACGTGACGGTACCGCGTCTAGGACCAATTAACGGCTTGGCGAAAGTTCGTTTAGCCGTACCCGTGCTTCTTGAAAGGCTGGAGAAAGCGCGAGGGTGTTGCGGTAAGCAGCGATGGCTTCTGGGATCCTGTGTTGCTTCTCCAGCGCAACCCCCATTGAGAAAAATGCCAAGGGATCGGGAGCAGTTTTTACGGCCGCTTCGAGTTGTGCGGTTGCTTCGTCATACCTGCCCTCTTTTTCGAGCAACAGGCCATATCCAAGATGGTGACGAGCAGATGCCGGATCCAAGGCGATCGACTCCTTGAAGTGCTTCTCTGCGTCGGCTAGCGATCCCTGCTGCATTTCGAGAATCGCCAAATTGTTATTGATCTGCGCCAAAGTGGCAGGTTCGCCTGGATACTGCAGTGCCTTTTGGTAGTAAAAAGCGGCTTCAGCGAATTTCTGTTGCCGAAAGCGGATCGTACCTAAATTAAAGAAGGCAACGTCTGACGGCTGAATCTGTAGGGAACGACTCAGATGTGTCACAGCATCGTCAATTCGCCCCTGGTTGTAATAGGTCTCACCAAGGGCCCGTTCCATTAAGTAATTTGGCCCGGTGACCGCGATGGAGTGCTCCGAAATGGAGACGCCATCATGCCAGTAAGAAATGTCGCGGCTGGTTGTGATGGCCAGTGCGATCACGCAAAACGCAGCGCTGGCGGCGAGGCTGGAGCGAAGCGCAGGAAAGCGCGCCCATATCTCGGCGGCGCTCCAGACAATCGCGATGAATATTCCCAACAACGGAACATAGGTATAACGGTCCGCGTGAGCGATATCTCCGATGTGCACAAGGCCGATCACCGGCACCAGAGTGCCCAAATACCAAAACCAACCCACGGCAAGATAGGGGCGTTTTCTAACTTGCCCGATCGCCAGGGCGGTGATGAGGCAGATCGAAAAAAGCGAAAGCAGGACTGGAGTCGAGAACATCGCAACGTTGCGGAACGGATAAAAAATCGCGAGCTTCGCTGGCCACACCGCCTGCTTGAGGTAGACGCCATAGGACAAGATTGCATTTGCGAGCCTCGATGGGAAGGAGACAATCTTGATTTCTCGATCGAGCACCTGGGCCTTAACCGTCAACACCGCAGTACCCGCCGCTATGAGCAACAGGGGCAACTTTTCGAGACTTCTCCCAAAAAAAACGGTTACAGGTTTCGGGGCGCTCACGTTCTCCGTGGCATGCGCCTGACCGGAAGGCGCCGACACCGGCGAAAATCCCAACCGGGCAAGCGGCCAGTAATCAAGCAAAAGGAGTGCCAGCGGCAAGGTCACAAGCATAGCCTTGGACATAGAACCGAGGAGGAACAGGACTACAACAAGCAAGTAGCGAAGCGTGCCGGGCTTTCGCGTGTACCAGACGTACGCCCACAGGGTTAGCAGGAGAAACAAAGTGGACAACACGTTTTTTCGTTCCGCGATCCACGCCACCGATTCCAGGGCCAGCGGGTGCACGGCAAACAGCGCGGCGACCACGACGCTCGGCCACAGTGAGCCGGTCATGCTGCGTAGCAACAGGAAGAGCACGATGACGTTTAGGGTGTGGATCAGCAGGCTCGTCGCGTGGTGTTTACCAGGATCAAGCCCGAAGAGTTGGACATCCAGCATGTGGGACAGCCAGGTGAGCGGATGCCAGTTGGCCGCCTCCAGGGATGTCAGCGCCCAGCCGACGTTATTCCGACTTAGGCCCTCTTTCACATGAGTGTTGTTGAGCACATAGACGCCGTCATCCACGTTGATGAACTGAAACGAGACCACCGGCCAGAACACAGCCAAGGTCATGGTGGCGAGAACGATTACCGCCAGTATCGTCCACTTGTCGAACTGGAATGGTTCGACACCCTCCGAAGATGAGTTACCGGGCAAGCAAATCCTCACGGCAATTGACTGCGCTCAATGATGGATGAATGCGAGATTTCTCTCGGAAACCACTCGCGTCATGGCGCTGAGAAGTTCGTGTAGCGAGCAACGCCACACGGTACGTATCCATGAATATGATGGTCCGCCATGGACAACCAGAGCGTCCAACAAGTTTCGAGAATTTCGTGCCTGACGAGTAAACGGAAAGAATTAACAGGTCGACGAAGGCCAAAGGACAAGGCAAGCTGAGTGAAGGTCGCGCTGACGGAACGGTATGAAAACTAATCTATTTACGGGGAAATTACTACAGTTTTTCCCCTAGTAGAAGTCGGAAGTCAGTCCTGCTATCCTTCCCGCTCACTCGTAAGGCCCCGAGTGTTTTCGCCTGTGCGGTAGAAGTGTTTCTATCATTTGAGGGAGACGCATGAGCAAAACCTTGCAGAATTCCAACACCACACGGCTGGCGGAGGTGATCGCCAATCACGAGGGTGCGATCTTGGAAGACTGGATCAAGGAAATGAGTGGAGCGACGCGCCGCTCCGATTTGCTGAAAGATGCAGAATTGCGCGGCCAATGCACGCAATTCCTGCGGTTGCTTCAGCAGGGCACGGAATCCGGTAGTCGCGACCTGGAGTCTGCGGCGTGGGAGCCCTTACGGGCTCTTTTGGGCGACCTATCACGCACGCATGCGCAACAAGGCTTTACGCCTTCCTTAACAGCTACCTTCGTGTTTTCCGTGAAAAAACCGCTATTCGCGATCTTCCGACAGAGTCTGGGGACGGATGCGAACGCGCTGGCTTCCGAGTTTTGGACCACCACCGAATTAATCGATTCGCTCGGTCTATCCACCACCGAAGTGTACTTGAAGACTCGCACCGACATTATTCGCCGCCAGCAAGAGGAGATGCTCGAACTCTCGACACCCCGAGGATCCGTCTAACGCAAAGTCCAGAAGAGGTGCGGATTGAGGTCAGCGATACGGGCCGCGGCATTCCTCTGGAGCATATGCGCGATGGGAAAATTGTCCAGGGTATCGGCATCATGGGCATCAACGAGCGTATGAGACAACTTGGTGGCAGCCTCGAGGTCAGCTCTTCGGACAAAGGCACCACGGTCACGGCAATTCTTCCTTCGCGTTAGTGCTGGCAGTTCAATCTTGCATTGCGCTTTGTCTCTCGCTCAGCTCCAGGTTGGGGGAGGCGGCACGCCATTGCCGCAGAAAATCGACATCTTTTCCCCTTGTGCTTCATCTAAATGATGGAGATGTCGATTTACGGTGGGCGGTGAAATGGCCGTCCAGGGGTCTCGCTATGATTCACTCCGAGGAAATAGAGAGTAACGCTGCCATCGAGCTCGCGCTGCCGCCGATAAACAACAGACAATTCAGGCCTAGAGCAAGGGTTGCAGAGATGGCGGTCAGCTTGCCGTCGGACGGAGTGATTCTTTCAGGGACCCAGGTGTTTTGGAGTTGCCTCTCCGCGCTGTCCTTCGTCGCGGTATTGCTGTGGGCAATTTTGAAGCTTTGGGGGTACGAATGATGCGTAGAACGACCACGCGGTGAAGATGCCATTCGATTGTAGCGTGCGCCGGTCGAGTTGCTAGAAAAACCCGTTTTACAGTTTGGATGTGTGGGAGAGAATTGAGCCTTTGTGCGGCTCTGCAGGCGGTATACTCCACACAGGGGGCTCGATGAGACGATCCAGTCTGATGCTGGCGGCGATATTATTTTCCACCGCCTGCTTGGCGAACACCCGCAATTGGAAGACGGCCCGCGTGATTGACAGCTCAGAGACGGAACAGACGGGCGGGTTTAAAGGCGATACGAATACCCTCCACTACACGATCGAAACGGACGATGCAATTTATTTCGTTGATTATGCTTACAAGCCAGGCCAACGCGGCGGCAGCGGCGCTCCCGATATTGCGGTGACGACCATGACGAAAATCGCGGTGGAAGGGAAAACCGCGTATATAGTCGATGTGAACGGGCGAGAAGTGAAGCTACACATAACGAAAAAGCAGGCGAAGCGGCAATAATCCACGACATCGACGGATTCGGGTCGAGATGAGCTGTTACTTAGGGTGCGCCAGTTTTTTCCTTGCCGGCATCCTTCCGCATGGTTTCGATGAGTGGTTGCATCGTGGCGTCCGATTTACCTGCAAGTTGATTGAGCACCACCCAGACCCCGTCATGAATGAGAATCTGACGATTCCGGGGGTCGGAGTAGAAATCATCCAGCTGGTCGGTTAGCCGGATACCTGAAACTTTTGTTAGATACTTGGCGCGGAAGGCGGCGAAGGATGTGGCCTCTTT
>Ga0187772_10000704_pt1 | contig 15087 bp, 16 predicted proteins | sample 0116_SJ02_MP15_2_FD_133137 | JGI IMG/M metagenome (GOLD analysis project Ga0187772, IMG submission 133137) | Tropical peat soil microbial communities from peatlands in Department of Meta, Colombia - 0116_SJ02_MP15_20_MG | ecosystem: Environmental > Terrestrial > Soil > Wetlands > Peat | place... | reverse complement strand
CCGGACCGCGCGCGATCGAATGCTGCACCCGGAAACCGGTGAACACTTCCAGATGGCCGTCGTCCATCTGCACGGGAATGTGCACGGTGATCTCGCGATTGGGATAGCGCAAAACCCGCCACAAGCCCTCGTCGAGATTCAGTTTCTGCGCGGCCAGATCGAAGCGGGCGCGCTGTGACTCCCACGGATTGGCTTCTTTGTCCACGTGCGGCGCGGTGGTAATCGTCGTCATCAGAGTCATCTCCGGAATGATTGCTGATCTTTGAGTCACCGGTCGCCATGAGGTTCCCGGCTGAAAAGCAGGCAAACCATCCGAGTATATGAGCGCGGAAGGCGGGGAAGCAAGCTAAGGGGGCTCCTGCCGTTATTCGCCTGCGTTGAAACTTACGCCAGCTTTCAGCGACGTGATCCTGAGCGCAGCAGTATTTCTGGCGGAGCGAAGGATCTCGCGTGAAGCGAAACTGATTAGAGGCACTCCGCGCGAGATCCCTCGCCTCGCTGGTGAGAACGCGAGGATCGGAATGACGCTTCAGTCAGACTTCGAAGAAAACGCACGGCGGACTACGTCTTCCGCTATTTTCCGTATGCCTTGGCGGCCTTCGTGATTCCGGGGCCGGCAGCGGCTAGATCCTGCGGATTCATGACCGGCCGCAACGAAACTTTGGCGTTGAAAGCCAGAAACCAGGGCTCGGCGATCGCCGGAATCTGCGATGTGTCCTTCATGTCAAATACGATGGAAGCAGACCGGTTGCCGGAATCGTCGGCAAAGAAGTACGTCGCTTCGGGCTTGAGATCGGCCAGAATCTTCTCAACGGTCGAACCTAAAGTGCCTGCTTTGGCCGCGGCATTTCCTGTGTCTACGGGGATCGACACTCTCAGCAGCATGCGCATCGTGGATATCCTCCTGAGTGAGCTAAAAGCGGATGGATTATATACGAGGCGAGGAACGGCGGCGCTGATCCGCCGAGCGTGCGGAGGGACGAGCCAAGTGCGACGCGGTCCGACAAGTCCACTACATTGGCGGCTCGATCTTTATCTCAACGCCGTAGGTGCACTCCGTAGTGGTGTGCCAGGAGGTTTTCATTTGCAGGTCGTACGTCATCATTTCTGTTTTTCGCGGAAGCGTGTCGCCGATGCCTACCCAGACGTCGACGGTGCGGTCAATGAGGCTGTCGCGCAACTTGAACTCATAGTGCAACGTGGATAGGCCCTGGATCAGTTCGGACCCGATCAGTTTCATGTCCCCGGTCTTGTAGCCGAACTTCAGCTCATCGGGCAGTTTGAATGTTGCCGGGTTGGTCCACGTGTGATACCACGCCATCTCCCCTGGGTTGACCCTCACCCAGGGTGCGCTCCCAGTTCTCCGATAGCCATCTTGACCGATGATGATGGTCTCGACCCACTGGTCCTCCTGATTGCCGACGCTGCGCATGCGGTCTCCCGCGGCGAATTCCGTAGTCACGTCCCTGGTCCAGCCTGGTCCGAAATTCCCGGACGACACTTGGTGGCAACGGTGCGAGTTGTCGCGCACCATGGCCTCCGCCGCCTTAGAAATCACCTTGAGCGGATCGTCGCTGAATGTGATGGCCTGCGCATCAGAGTCCTCGTTGCTTAGTGTCTTGGTTGGTTTTGTATTCTGAATCCGGGTTCGGGTTTCGCGCGCAACGTCACCCAAGGACTGATCCTGAGCAAAAGAGTGAGTGCCCAGGAGAACCATCGCCGCGATGGTCAACCCCGAAAACTTCATGGTTCTCATCAAAATATGCAACCTTAGAACGCGACTACTGACCGTTTGCTCCCGACTTCTTGGCCCTGTCTTCTGAGCCCAGGCGAATCTCCATTCCTTCGGCGGCAGCGCGCACCTTGGGATAGTAATTGCGCGCGTCCTCGACGACCTTGTCGACGATGGCGTCGGTGTGGTCGGGATCGTGGTGATAAAGAATCAATTCCTTCGCTCCGCTTTCCATCACGACGTTCACGGCCTCGCGCCAATGGCTATGCCCCCAACCGCGGCGGCGGGCGGCGTATTCTTCGGGCAGATACTGTGCATCGTAGATCAGAATGTCGGCACCCTCGGCCAACTTCCGTACGGCCTTGTCAAAGACCAGATCGCCGGGCTCGTTGTCGGTCGCGTATACCAGCACGCCGTCTTTAGTTTCGAGGCGAAATCCGAGGCAACCTTGTGGATGGTTGAGCCACGCCGTTCGCAGCCGGATCCCGTCTTCCATCGGCAAGCTGCCATTTTCAATGTTGAAGAAATCGCGCTTGGCGCGCATCTGGTCAAGGTTCACCGGGAAATACGGCGACGCCATCTGCTCGGTCATCACTTGCTCGAGGCTACGGGTGCGGCTGGAAGCGTGAAAGATGAACTGGCTCTGGGGGCTCTCATAGAGCGGGCGGAAGAAGGGCATTCCCTGAATATGATCCCAATGGAAGTGAGAGACGAAGACGTGAGCGGCGAATGGACGATCCTTGAATTCGCTGAGCAACGCATGGCCGAGCACACGAAATCCCGTACCGCAATCGAAAATGAAGATGCGGTCGCCGAGGCGCACTTCTATGCAGGAAGTGTTGCCGCCGTAGCGCAGGTTCTCGGCTTGTGGAGTGGGCGTGGAACCACGCACGCCCCAGAACTTAACGCGCATAGAATTTTGTCAGAACAAATCGATCCTCACTCTCCTTGTGTCTCGAGTGCGAATTGCTTCTCATGGCCACCGCGAGCGCGCTCCCCGTCCGTGCGCGATTTTCCGCAGAGGGGCGCAAGGTGCTCATAATACGCGGGATATTCAAGATTCTATCGATTACGGCGTGGGCAACAAGGTGACCAAAGTTTCCTCTGCAGCGGTCCAGTTCTCGGTTTGCTGTCGGCCTGAGGCGCGAGTCCGTCCCAAAAGTGTAGGTCGCCTATAATGAAAATCCTGCAAGCCGCGCCTGTCGTTGTGGCTTCTGGCTTCGGAATCGCCCGCCATGGAACCTTTTGATTTCAGAGAGTTTTCCCGCCTCGCCCGCGAGGCCACGCTGGTACCGGTGGTCAAGTCGGTCAGCGCCGACCTGCTGACTCCGGTCTCCGCTTTTTTGGCGATTGCTGAGAAGGCGCCGCACGCGTTTCTCCTGGAGTCAGTCGAGCGCGGCGAGCAGATCGGGCGCTACACGTTTCTGGGCGCGCGGCCATACATGCGAGTGAAGGCCCGGTCGGGGAAGGTTGAAATCGAGCGAGGTGGAAAGAGAGAGTCCGTCCGCAAGAATATCTTCGAAGTCGTCAAGCATTTGTTGCGGGAGCACCGGGTCGCCAATGAGCCCGGGCTGCCGCCCTTCACGGCAGGAGCGGTGGGGTATTTCGCCTATGACGTAGTTCGTCAACTGGAGAAAATCGGCGAGCAGGCCGAAGACGATTTGTCCTTGCCAGATGCAGAGCTGATGTTTTTCGATCGCTTGTTGGCGTTCGACCACTTGCGGCACCAGATTCACATTGTGGCGTCGGCCGACGTTGAACGTGAGGGCACGCGCCGAGCCTACGATCGCGCGATTCGCGATATTGCGAGCCTGGAGCGAAAGCTGGAACACGGCCTGAGTGCCAGCGTGTGGCGGAGATCGGGCCGTGGACGAGGGGAGATGAAAGTGCACTCCCGCACGTTGCGCAAGGATTTCCTGCGCGGGGTCGAGCGCTGTAAAGACTACATCGCTGCCGGGGACATCTTTCAGGTTGTGCTGTCACAGCGGCTCGACTTCATGCCTGGAGTGGCTCCGTTTGATCTGTATCGTGCGCTGCGGCAGGTGAATCCATCGCCCTATCTGTATTTCTTGCGGTCGGGAGATACCCACATTTTGGGATCATCTCCGGAGATGCTGGTGCGGGTGACGGGCCGAAAACTTGAATACCGGCCGATTGCCGGGACGCATCCGCGCGGGCAGAGCGAAGCGGATGATCAGCGCCTCGAACAGCAGATGCGCAACGATGAAAAAGAGCGCGCCGAGCATGTCATGCTGGTTGACCTGGGACGCAATGACTTAGGCCGCGTCAGCGAGTACGGCTCCGTGAAGGTGCAGGATCTGATGTATGTCGAGCGATACTCGCACGTCATGCATTTGGTCTCGGCGTTGGAAGGCAGACTGCGCAAAGATCTCGATGCGCTCGACGCCTTCGCGGCCTGCTTTCCCGCGGGGACGCTAAGCGGTGCCCCGAAAGTGCGGGCCATGCAGATTATCGAAGAACTGGAACCGACGCGCCGCGGCATCTACGGCGGCTCGGTGCTGTACGCGGATTTTGCGGGTAATCTCGATTCCTGCATCGGCATTCGCACGCTGCTGATGCAGGGCAAGAAGGCGTATCTGCAGGCGGGGGCTGGGATTGTCGCTGATTCCGATCCGGCAACGGAATTTCAGGAGTCGATGAACAAGGCTCAAGCGCTGCTCAGAGCGGTGGAAATGGCTAGGGGCAGGAGCTAGGACAGGGCGAGGAAATTCCCAATCAGCTTCTTGCCCGCGTCGGTCAACACGCTTTCCGGATGGAACTGGACCCCCTCCACGGGATGCTCTCGATGGCGTAAGCCCATAATGGTGCGGGTGCCGTCTTTTTCGGTCGTCCAGGCGCTGATTTCCAGTTCGCCTGGCAGATCTCTTTCCTCGACGATCAGGGAGTGGTAGCGCGTGGCAGTCATGGGGATGGGCAGGCCGCGAAAGACGGTCTTGTTGTCATGGACGACGGCGCTGGTTTTGCCGTGCATGAGATGGGGCGCACGGATCACCTTGCCGCCAAAGGCCTCGCCGATAGCCTGATGTCCGAGGCAGACGCCGAGGATCGGAACCTTTCCCGCAAAATGCCGAATCAGTTCGATGCTGATGCCCGCTTCTTGTGGTGTGCACGGGCCCGGTGAGATGACGATTCGTTCGGGGCGAAGGCGCTCGATCTCGTTCACCGTGACCTGGTCATTACGGCGGACTTCTACCTTCTCGCCCAGTTCGCCGATGTACTGGACTAGGTTGTACGTGAACGAATCGTAATTATCGAGGACGAAAACCATAATACCGACCTCAAACCTCGGATCGCGTTCGCCAGACCTCGACTTCAGTGCTCACAGCTATGGAAAGCGACCCACCCTGCTGCCGCGTCCTTCGACCGAATCGCAAGACCCAGCTTACACCGAAGCTGCCCTCCAGAGGCCGAGTCTGGCGCTAAGGCGTTGAATTTGAGGCCTGAAGCGCTGAGAGTTAAAAGGCCCGTGCCGGGGGGCAGAGGTCTGCCGGCCGAGGTCGGCAGTTCAAGGCAGGGTCTGGGTCTCCCCTGAAAGAGCCAGTCCGCCACCCGAGGGTGGTATTGACCTCGGAATCACTGCAGGAGCATCCTTTGTAGCAGTTTTGCGCCACGAGTTGTAGCGCCACTTCGGAGGAAGGCATGGCTGAGCCGCAGCAGGAAAAGCGGGCTGCGCGACGATTCGCGCTCCATATCCCTGTCACGGTGGATCACGGAGAAAACGGAACACCCGGCGCGTCAGCCCAGATTCGCGACGTCAGCGCACGCGGTATCTGCTTTTATCTGGACTCTGCGGTCGAGCAGGGGTCGCCGATCGGGTTCACTTTAACCCTACCTCCCGAGATCACGCTTACGGAGAGCATCCGCGTGCAATGCAAGGGCCGCGTGGTCCGGGTTGATGACGTAAGGAATGACGGCAAACTGGCCGTAGCGGCCGTGATCGAAGAATACGAGTTCCTGCCGGAAGCATAACCGGAACGCAGACGCTGGACTTCGGACCTCAGGCATCGTCGAGACGTGAAGGTCTGAAGTCAGACGGCTGAAGTGCCGGAGCCTATCCTCACACCGCCGTACTCTTCTCTCGCCCCGCTGCAAGTGATATGTTTCCCACAAGGTGTCATTGAGAGCATCCGCATTGCGACTGGCCATCCACTTTGCGCGCGTCATGCTGCTGGCCGCCGGGCTGACGACTGGCGCTTCGGCGCAGACCTTTGGTCCGCCGCCGTGGGTGAAGAGCGTTCGCATCGTTCATGAACATGGGCTTCCGGCCGTTGAGATCATCTCCGCCGGTGGTCCGCTGATTCCTGAGATTCAGACTCTCGACTCCCCAGCGCGACTGGTGATCGATCTGCCCAATTCGCGCATGGGGCTGATGCAAAAGCGTATTCCGGTCGACAAAGAGAACATTCTTGCGATACGGGTCGATCAGTTTCAGCTGAGTCCACCAGTCACGCGCATCGTCCTTGATTTGCTCGCTCCCTATAGCTCGACATGGGACGGAGCCGGCAATCGCTTGATGGTCCGGCTCAAGCCCCCGGAGGACCCCACTCTCGGAAAGACGCCACTCAAGCCGCCCAAGGTGCAAAGCCTCAGTATGGAAGCGGAGCCTGCAGCCGTGCCGATTACCAGCGGTTCGGGCGCGTTCGTACTGGCTGGAGGCCGCATTGGGGCCGATTCATCCGTTACGGCCGGTAGTGATACCGCCATCCTTCACCTAACACGTGGCGGCGAAGTACGCGTCTGTCCCAAAACGACAGTCTCGGTAACGCCTTCGAAAAACAAGCATGAGCTCATGATTGGTATGAGCACCGGCGCGATGGAGACGCATTATTCGCTCGACGCTACTGCTGATACCGTGCTGACGCCGGATTTCCGTATTGTTTTTGCCGGGCCGGGGGAATTTGACTACGCCATCAGTGCCGATTCACACGGAACTACATGCGTTCGCGCGATGCGGGGAAACAACTCATCGGCGGTGGTTTCTGAACTCATGGGAGATCGCATCTACCAGGTCAAGTCGACCGAGCAGGTGGTATTCCGTGAAGGGCAGATTGACCAGGTCGACAGTAATGTTCCCTTGGAGTGCGGATGTCCGCCACCTCCTGCCGTCCTGCAAACCTCGGCGCCGGCTCCGCCGATGCCCGATTCATCGTTGCCGGCGAAGGTGCGCATTGGCGGGACCGAGGAGGCGGCGTCGCCGGCTCCAACGGGCAACCTACCCAACACTTCTTCCGGGGCCGAGACCGCGCCCCTGCCTTCATCGCCGGCTGACGAGAACCAGGTGCACGTGGATGCACCGCTGGTGTTCAGCGCCAAGAACCGCACTGCCAACGCGCCTGCGCCCGTGCAGGAAGCCATGACTTTGCCGGTGGCAGATTCGTCTTCGCACCCTGTTCATGTGGATACCGTGGTGGAAGCGCCGCCCCCACCGCCACCCGCGGCAAAGCGTCAGCATCGCGGTTTTTTCCACCGCATCAAGGGAATCCTTGGAGCGTTGTTCAGCTAGGCGATTGAAAACACTTCGCTCGCCAGAAATCCATTTTCTATCTCCCGGCGTCTTACGGCGAGTCAACCTGAGACTCTTCGGCGAACCGCTCATTCGCGCGAATCAACCAGGAGCGCGCCATGACTGCTACGCCAGCGGGATCGCCAAGTCCCGATTTATTCTCGTTTCTCTCAGTCGATCGCTTTGCACCATACCGCACGCAGCGTGAAACCTTCGCCTTGTCGATGCTCGGGCAGGGTCTGATTCTCGCGCTGCTCGTTTACTTCACGAGCTGCGTCATTCGCAATCCGCCCAGCGTGATCGGAAGAATTCCGAGCCTAGAGCAATTACCGCTGATTTTTTCAGGAAGCAGCGGCGGGGGCGGAGGAGGCCATGAGAAGCTGTCCGCTTCGCTCGGACGCTTGCCAAAATCGTCACTCGATTATCAGTTGGTTCCTCCCACGGTCAAGCTGCCAACCGCGATGCCAAAGCTGCCAGCGGAGGAAACCGTGATGATAGCTCCGGAAATCAAGTTGCCGCCGGGGGCGCAAGTTGGCGATCCGACATCAGCGTTCACGACGCCATCGAATGGGCCTGGCGGACCGGGAGGGATTGGGCCCGGCTGTTGCGACGGTATTGGTCCGTCAGAAGGACCGGGTGCCGGTCCGGGTCCGGCAGGGATTTTTCCGGCCGGGAAACAGGGCGTGACGGTGCCAGTCGTGATCTACAACCCTGAGCCAAGCTTTTCCGACGAGGCTCGCAAAGCCAAGACGCAGGGCGTCGTGCTGCTGATGGTCATAGTGGGTAAGGACGGCCGCACGTATGGGATTAGGGTCGGGCAAAGCCTGGGCATGGGACTCGACGAAAAAGCGATTGAAGCGGTGAGCCGGTGGCGCTTTAAGCCCGCCACGCTAAACGGTCAAGCGGTCGCCACCCAGATCGCCGTGGAGGTGAATTTCCGTCTGTACTAGAGCTCAAGCAGCAGCGCTCGGGGAGCCCTCTTCTTTGATCGGGGCCAGATCTCTGGCCCCGAATCTCTAGCCGCGGTTGATGGCGCGGCGCAGCGGTTCGACTTTCTCGCGGAGGTCGTCGGCCATATCGGCGCCGCGGCTGGCAACCTCGCGTACACGGTCGCCCGCTTCACGCACGCGGTCCTTGGCCTCGTCTGCCCATTCACCCATGGCATCGCGGGCGTCTTCGTAGCCGCGTTTCAGATCGCGGCGGAGTTGCTTGCCGGCTTTCGGAGCGAACAGCATGCCAATCAGGGCTCCGGCTCCCAATCCAATCAGGAGAAAGGTGACTGCCGTGCCGACGCTGCTGCCCTCCGAAGATTCGTATCGTCCTGTCCGCATGATGGATGCCTCCCCGGATTGGTTAGTTTGTAGAACTTGTTGCTCGACCCTGCCGCCCATTCTAGTCCTGTCAGTCCAGAGGGCGCGAAAAGAATGAGTCGCGCCGCTTCGATGAGTTCCGTGCCTGGAAGGTTTCCTTTCGGGCGCAGCTGTGTATAAAATAAGAGTTTAGCCAATTGTAGCGGCGGAGCCTATGGCCTACCCGCTTTTCCGCTAGTTCCGCAAACTGCAATCGTACAGGAGACTCTTCTAGCGATGTCGATCCCTGCCACCCAGCTCCGTCCCGGCATGATCATCAAGCACAATAACGATCTGCACTCCGTCTTCTCGGTCGAGCACCGTACGCCCGGCAACCTGCGCGCCTTCATTCAGGCCAAGCTTCGCAACCTCCGTACCGGCGCGATGTTCGAGCACCGCTTCCGCTCGCCCGATCCGATCGAGAAGATCAACGTTGATGAAGTCGAAATGGAGTACCTGTATAGCGATGGCGACAGCTACTACTTCATGGACACTTCGAACTTCGAGCAGACTCACCTGACGAAGGAAATCCTGGGCGATGCGGTGGACTATCTGATCCCCAACCTGCAAATCAAAGTTGAGTTCTTTGACGGCAAAGCGGTGGGTATCGAGCTACCGCAAACCGTGGAACTGACGGTCATCGAGACCGAGCCCGGACTGAAGAGCGCGACCGCATCCAGCGTCACAAAACCGGCCAAGACTGAAACTGGGCTCATAGTGCAGGTTCCACCGTTCATCAATGAAGGCGAGAAGATCAAGGTCGATACATCTGAGGGCGCGTATCTGTCGAGAGCCTAGATGCCACGATTCCTGCGTGGTGCGATCACGTCGGTCGCACGGTATTTCTTAAGCGCGGCCGTAGCTGCTTTTTTCACCATCACCCTCTCCGCGCAAACTCTCACCGACAGCAGTCCCGACGTGAATTGGGAGCCACTTCCCAACCGCGAGGAGGCGAGTTTTTCTTCTTCCCGACTGCACGCTCTCACCGACTTGCTTAAGACGGAACATACCACGGCGATGCTGGTCGCTGTCCACGGCAAGGTGCTGTTTCACTATGGCGATATTGCACACGTCAGTGAGATTGCCTCAGTACGGAAGAGCGTGCTTAGCATGCTGTATGGAAATTATGTGGCGAATGGAAAGATTGACCTTCAGAAGACGGTGAAGGAAATCGGGCTTCAGGACGTGAAGCCTTTTCTGCCCATTGAGGAAGGCGCCAAGCTGGAGCAACTGCTTGCCGGGCGTTCCGGCATCTACATCGTGCCGGACAAGCCTGATCCGCACAGCGCCGATTCCTTTCAGCCTCCGCGCGGCAGCGAACTCCCGGGAAACCACTTCAGCTACAACGAATGGGACTTCAACGCTGTGGGCACGGCCTTCGAAAAGCTAACCGGAAAGAACATCTATGACGCGCTGGAATCCGATCTTGCGCGGCCGATCGGAATGCAGGATTTCGATCGCGCCCGGCAGGTGAAGATCAGCAACACGGCTATCTCGGTGCATCCACGTTATCCCATGTATCTTTCCACTCGGGATATGGCTCGTCTCGGCCAATTGATGTTGCGGCATGGGAACTGGAACGGCAAACAGGTGATCCCGGATGATTGGGTACGGTATTCAACCCTCCTGTGGACGACCTTTCCTGAGATGAATCCCACCTGGCTTCGTGAGTATGCGAGCCAGGAGCGCTGGGGATTCGGTCTGATGTGGTTCGTGTGGGATGAGCCCGGATATCTGAATCATGCCTGGGCTGGCCCGATGCAGGGTGCATTCATTGCGATGGGCTCGAGCGGACAATACATCGCGGTGCTTCCGGAACTCGACATGGTCATCGCCCACAAAGTGGACTGGGAGCAGTCCTCGGGGTCAGTTACGCCGCTACAATGGGACGCGATTCTCGATCTCACTCTAGCGTCTTCCTGCGAGGATAACTGCCCGCCCGCCGAGTAGCAGGGTTGGCGATCAAGCGCCGATCGCATTCACGGTCCTACACCATTTGTTTGCGCACCGCGGGAGCTGGTATTTTTACCGAAGCCATGCCTGAAAACATGCAAGCGCGCCGCTTCCTGGTCCGTGGCCGCGTGCAGGGCGTCGGCTTCCGCTGGTTTGTGGAGCGCGAGGCGCACATGCTGGGTATTGCGGGCTGGGTGCGTAACAATCATGACGGCAGCGTCGAGGTGCTGGCACAAGGGACGCGCGATCAGCTTTCGGGCCTGCATTCGCGCCTGCGGGAAGGGCCGCGCGCGGCCCGGGTCGATACAGTGGAGGTTTCCGAAGCGACTCCCACGGCGGGCCTCAGTTCATTCCGTATCGAGGGAGCCTGGTAGGGAAGCACGACCTTCAAGCGGGCAAAGCTTCAAAGTGAAGAAGATTCGCCCTTGACGTTGAAATTTTGGCACGTTGAAACATTGAGATTTTTCGAACCGCAGGAGCAGAGTCGATGCCGAGTTCGGGCCTGAATGCTGATCAATTAAAGAAATTGATCCGCGAAGTTCCGGATTTCCCCAAACCCGGCATCCTGTTCTACGACATCACGACGCTGCTGAAAGATAAAGTCGGTTTTGCCACGCTCATCGACATGTTCTCTGAGTACTACATTTCCCGTTCGGTTGACCTCGTGCTTGGAATGGAAGCCCGCGGTTTCATCTTCGGTCCGGCGCTCGCCTACCGGCTGAATGCAGGATTCGTTCCGGTGCGAAAGCCGGGGAAACTTCCGGCTGCGACAGTCAAGCAGGACTACGCTCTCGAGTACGGTACTGCTTCGCTGGAAGTCCACAAAGATGCGATCCAGAAGGGTCAGCGGGTGCTGATCGTCGACGACTTGCTGGCTACGGGCGGGACGGCAGAGGCCACCGTGCAACTGGCTGGCTCGCTGGGCGGCGAGATCGCAGGACTAGGATTTGTGGTGGAACTGGACTTCCTCAAGGGTCGAGAACGCTTCAAAAACTACGACGTGATGGCGCTTCTCCACTACGACAAGTGACGCTGCGAGCCCCGACGCGACGACCACGCAGCTATCGCCAGAAACGCGCAATCAATAACCCGACGCCCGTCCAGAAACCGGCGCCGATTCCGATCGTGATCGCCAGCCCCAAAAGAGTGCCCCAGTTGATGAAGCCAGCATTTTGGTGATCTTCGAGGTAGTCAAATCCGGAAATGACGAAGAGCCGGTTGTCCCGCCTTCCCGCCCGAGTTGGGGGCTGAACGACCCGGATTCCAGTCCTATGAGTGCCCGATGAGGGGGGAGTATATCTCAAGGCACACCTCCACTATGGTCTATGCAAGTCTGGTACCAATCGATTGCCCAAACCAACTTTCTGAGAACAAGAGATTTTTTGTTGGCGGATGGACTATACAGGATTTCCTTGATTGCGTCAAAACTCTCTTTTGTTGTCTCCGGCTGACGGCCATCTGGGTCAATTTCCCCAGCCCCGGAAGGTAGAGCACCACGAAAAACCGGGCCTGCGACTCAGCTTTCTACCAGTGAGAGGCAGCCATCTTTTGCCACGTAGCCCTTCCGCCGGAACCAGTCTTCCATGGCGGCTTTCAGCTCGCCGAGGGGCACGCGGGAACCGATCTCCATCCGGCCATCGGATACCGGGAGAGTGTCGTCGAAGATGCCAGCGTTGGTAAAGTTACGCATGGAGAAGCTGTCGAGCCACTTCAGGGGACAAGGAAGCCACCTGCCGTTTTCTTCGTATTCGACGTGAATCGTCCTGGCAAACATTTCATGTGATTTAACCACAGGGGCCCATAGATGAGAGGCCCGACTGACCAGGCCGATAATTCTCTCGTAGGCTCCACAACTCTGGCGTGCTCCTCGTGTTGAAAGCGCACAGGAGAAAACCATGATTTTGGCGCTGATCTGGTGGCCGATCATAGGCCTCATTGCAGGGTGGACGGCCGGCAGAATCATGAAGGACGAAAGCTACGGCATGGTCCTCGACAGCGTGCTTGGCATGGCCGGATCAATCATCGGGGGCGTGTTGCTGGGATTTCTCGGCATCCACGGAGAGGGTCCGATCGGCATGATCCTCATCTCGATTATCGGCGCAGTCATCCTGATCTGGGTGAGCCGCCAGTTGAAAAGCGCCTAGCTTCGCCTCCTCTCTCGGCCATCTCGACGCTTCGCAATTGCATCCCACGCGACCATACACCTCCGCTCAGGTGTCTAAACCCCAAGGTGCGCGTCGCGCAAAAGCGGCGTCCCCATTCTTTTTGCCATTGGTATCCGCCGGCTGCGACACACGCTTGATGGAGGAGCTATGCGTGTCTTCAAGGTTGCCCTATTGTGGTTGGCGCTTGCATCATTCTCGCTCGCACAAGCCTCAATTCTGACTACCGGTCCCGCCGAGTCGTCGGCTCGCCTGCCGGTGACGCGGGTCATTCTTTACAAGAACGGCGTTGGATACTTCGAGCACGCCGGACGCGTGCGCGGCAGTCAGGACGTCAACGTGGACTTCACCACGGCGCAACTGAATGACGTCCTGAAATCGTTAACCGTTCTCGACCTCGGCAAAGGGCGCATTACCGGCGTCAGCTACAACTCGACTGCTCCGCTGGAGCGGCGGCTCGGGTCGCTACGGCTGCCGGTAGGTGAGAATCCGACGACCGCGCAGTTTCTCGACGCCTTGCGCGGAGCACGCGTCGAGGTGCGCAGCGGATCGACGATTGCTTCGGGTCGGCTGTTGAGCATCGAAGAACGCGAGATTCCGGGGAAGAGCGATGCGAATAGAAACGATCAGGACGCGCCCGCACGAAAACCCGTGGTAACGCAAGTTTCGGTCGTCAGCGATACGGGCGAAGTTCGCGTCTTCAAGCTGACGCCCGCCGTTAGCGTGCGCGTCGTCGAGAAAGACGTAAATGAGGAAGTTGGCAAGTATCTCGGCCTCGTCGCATCGACGCGCGATCAGGACGTCCGCCGCATGACGATTTCGACCGCCGGCGATGGCGATCGACAACTGCTGGTCAGCTACATCAGCGAGGTGCCAGTGTGGAAGAGCACGTATCGCATCGTCATTCCGAGCGACGGAAAGCCACTGCTGCAGGGGTGGGCGATCGTCGACAACACGGTGGGCGAAGACTGGGACAACGTCGAATTGTCGCTAGTCGCAGGGGCTCCGCAGTCGTTCGTCGAGGAACTCTCGCAGCCGTATTACACGCGGCGCCCAGTCGTGGCTCTTCCCGAGAATGCGATGCTGACGCCACAGACGCATGAGGCGACGATGGAGCAGTTCGCACAACTTCAGGGAGCGCCAGAAGTCTCGACCGCGATGGCGGGGCCCGTGGCTGGCATCGTTGGCGGAGTTGCCGGCGGAGTTGCCGGACGGACGGATGTTGTGAACGGCCAAATGCAAACAAGGGCCAGACTCGGAGGCAGCGGTGGCGGAGTGGGAGCGGGCAGCGGTGGGGGAGTGGGTGGAGGAGTCTTCAGGGTTGGCGGTGGCTCTGCGAGCCTCGATCGAGCAGCGCCGCCTCCGCGTCCCGATTCGAGCGAATACGCTGGCTGGCTGGAATCGGGTACGACGGTCGGTGAGACACAGGATCTCGGCGACTTGTTCGAGTACAAGCTGAAAGATCGCGTCACCATCCACAAGAACCAATCGGCGCTGGTGCCGATTCTGCAGTCTCGCATTGACGCGGAGAAAGTTTCGGTGTGGAATCCCTCGGATAGCTCGGTGCTGCGCGCCTTGTGGGTCGACAACACGAGTAACCTCACACTCGACGGTGGCAGCTTTAACGTGATCGAGGGCGCCGCCTTCGCCGGGGAAGGCCTGATGGACGCCATCAAGCCAGGCGAGAAGAGACTCCTCTCCTACGCGGCCGACCTCGGCATCCTTGTCGATGCTAAGCAGAAAGCCGACAACCAGCGGGTCACGAAAATTGTGATTGCCCATGGCACCATGATCCAGAGCACGGAAGAGCGGCAGGAGAGCACCTACACGATCCGCAATCGTGACACGACGCCGCGTGAGCTGGTGATCGAGCACCCGGCGCGGCCGGGATGGAAACTTGACGACGGCGAGACTCCGGCCGAGAGTTCGGCCTCGTTCCACCGTTTCCGCATTACCATCGAACCGAAAAAGACGGCCACTCTCGCGGTGAAAGAGTATTGCCCCGTCTCCAATCGTTATCAGATTACGAACCTGACTGACGACCAGATCAAATTCTTCCTCGATCAGAAGATGATCAATCCCGAGGTGGAAAAAGCATTGCGCGACATCGCCTCGCAGAAGAACACGATTGCCGTGATGAAGGGTGTCATTGAGGACCACAGGGCACAGATAAATGTGATTGGAACCGATCAGCAGCGCGTACGCGAAAACATGAAGGCATTGAAGGGCAGCGCCGAAGAGAAAGCGCTCGTCGAGCGCTATGTTCGCGAACTCAATGAGCAGGAAGACCGCGTTCAGTTGCTGCAGCGGGAAATCGGGGATTGGGAAAAAAAGCGCGATGCAGCCCAGGTGCAGCTCAACGACATG
>Ga0187772_10000703_pt1 | contig 15088 bp, 13 predicted proteins | sample 0116_SJ02_MP15_2_FD_133137 | JGI IMG/M metagenome (GOLD analysis project Ga0187772, IMG submission 133137) | Tropical peat soil microbial communities from peatlands in Department of Meta, Colombia - 0116_SJ02_MP15_20_MG | ecosystem: Environmental > Terrestrial > Soil > Wetlands > Peat | place... | reverse complement strand
CTTTTAACCGATGTTCCAAGGCTCGGCAAGGAATTCGTGAAAGGAGGATGCTCTCGAACCAGCAGCTCGCAGAGCTTGCCAAGAAGGGCAAGGAACAGGCAAAGGAGACCAAGTTCACACAGTCCGTAGAAGTAATGATAAGCCTGAAGGAAGTCGACCCGAAGAAGACAGACCTTAACATAAACGAGATAGTCTACCTCCCGCACCCCACCTCGAAACAGGCGAGGCTCTGCTTTATCGGGTCCGGAGACCTCGCCGTGAGGGCGAAGAACGCCAAGGCCAACCTTGTCATGGACCCCTCCCAACTCGAGAACTACGGAGGGAGCAAGAGGGAGGCAAAGAAGCTCGCCCGGTCCTACGACTTCTTTCTCGCGGACACCTCGCTCATGCCCAGGATTGGCAAAGTGCTCGGGCAGGCCCTCGGTCCAAAGGGGAAGATCCCGACTCCGGTTCCGCCGAACTCCCCCATCGAGGGGATGATCAACAGGATGCGCACCGCCGTCCGGGTGAGGAGCAGGGGGTCCCTCGGAGTCATGGCGAAGGTAGGGGACAGCAAGCTCTCAGAGCCTGAGATAGCAGACAACATAGTGGCTGTGGTCAACGCGGTCTCGAAGAAGCTCCCGAACGGGGACAAGAACATCAGGACCATCATGGTCAAAACTACGATGGGGAAGCCTGCAAAGCAGGTGGTGGAGTAGGTGAGCGAAACCGTCCAAGTCCAGCGGAAGCACAACCCAAAGAAAGTCGAGACTGCCGAAAGGGTCGCGGAGCTCGCCAAGAAGTATCCCGTGATCGCAGTCACGACCCTGTCGAAGGTCAGGTCAACCCAACTGATGGCGGTTAGGAAAGCTCTCAGGGGTCACGCGGAAGTGTACGTGGTCAAGAACAAGCTCGCCATTCTGGGCCTCAAGAACGCTGGGATCAAGAACGCCGACCAGCTTCTCTCTCACCTCAGCGGCCAGAACGCCCTCATCTTCTCGACCTATGACCCATTCAAGCTCTTTCTCACGCTTGACAAGAGCCACGTCTACCTTCATGCACGTGCGGGCGACAAGGCCCCCAACGACATAATCGTCCCGGCAGGCAACACCAGCCTCCCCGCCGGCCCGGTCCTCAGCGAGTTCAGGGAAGCAGGCATCTCGACGAAAATTGAAGGAGGGAGCATCTGGGTCAACAAGGACTCTGTCGCGTTGAAGAAGGGGGGCGAGGTGACCCCCAAGCTGGCCAGCCTGCTGTCAAAGCTCAACATCAAGCCCATCCGCGCTGGCCTGACGATCGCGCTCGCTTACGAAGACGGCCTCATATACTCCGGAGAACTGGTGGCGATAGACCTCGGGAAGTACAGGCAGAACCTGATTGATGCCTACGCTTCTGCGAGGGGGCTCTCGATAATCATAGGCTACGTCACTAGGGACACCGCACCCGAAATAATCGCCAAGGCGTTCAGGGAAGCGGTGAGCGTGGCAGTAGAAGCCGGGTTCGTAACCAAGGAGACGGCACCTCTGATTCTCGGAAAGGCCGAAGCGGAAGCAGCGGCACTCACAGCCGAGGCTAAGAAGAAGGGCCTTACCGGATAAGAAAGAAGGCTGTCTCTCCCTAACCGAACAGAGAAGCGAGACCCTGTAGAGCCTCTTCCTCCTTCTTCTCCTCTTCCTTCGGCTTCTCTTCCGTCTTCGCAGCAGGTGCTCCTGGGACCGCGGCAGCAGCCGCAGGTGCAGCAGCCATCGTAGCAGCGTTCTTCAGAGCCTCGTCGATGTTGACTTCGCCGAGGGCAGAAGCCAGTGCCTTGATCTGCACTTCGTCGGGGGTGGCGCCCGTCGCCTTGACCACGCTGGTCAGGTTCTGCTCGTTGATGGGCTTCCCCAGCTTGTGAAGCAGGAGGGCAGCGTAAACGTATTCCATGTTATTTCGGAGGCAGGCGGTCTCAGTTCTGTATATAACTGTTGGGCGCTGAAGCCTAGCTCTCCATCCTCTTCATCATCCAGTACTCAGTCTGAAAGCCCAGCTTCTCGTAGAGCGACCAGGCGACCCTATTCTTCACGTTCACCATCAAGCCAATCTGGCTGAACCCTCTCTCTTTGCTCACCTTCAGCGCATGTTTCATGAGCGCCTCCCCTACGCCTTTGCCCCTGTGCCGAGGCACCACAAGGATGTCGTATATCCAACCGATTTCCGTTTCGCTGAAAGCCCTCTGGGAGACCCCAAACCAGACGTAGCCTGCTATCCCCTCATCATTCCCGACCTGAGCCACGTAGAACTCGTTCCCTTCGCGCGCCAGGATGGCGTCCAGACGCCTACCGAACACCTCCTTGGCCCTCTGCACGAACTTCAGCTCGTCCCCGTCCAACTCCGCCGGTAGCTCCTCGAGGGTCATCTCCCTGATTCGGGGGAGCTCGCTCTCGTACGCCTTCCTGATCGTTATCTCCTGGGGCAACGTAAGCAGGGTCGTCGTTCCACCTTTATCTACTTCAGGCCGAGGAGTCTCAAAATCCGAGTTGAATGAGAAGAAGGAGGCGCTGAAGGCCAAGTTCTCCGCCGACTACAAGAAGTACTATCTTGTCGACCTTTTCAAAAGAGAGGGCTTCATCCGGAAGAAGTGTGAGAACTGCGGGAAGTACTTCTGGACACTAGACGCCGAAAGGAAGAGGTGCGACGACCAGCCCTGTTCCCCCTACACTTTCATCGGCAATCCCCCCACACAGAAGAGACTCGGATATGTCGAGGCCTGGAAGGCGGTGGAGTCGTTCTTCCGGAAGAACGGTCATACCATAGTGAAAAGGTATCCTGTGGTTAGCCGGTGGCGCCCAGACCTCTACTTTACAGTGGCCTCGATCATAGACTTCCAAAGAGTGGAGGGGGGGAAGGTTGTCTTCTCCCTGCCTGCTAATCCTCTCGTCGTCCCTCAGATGTGCCTGAGGTTCAACGACGTCCCCATAGTGGGGCTCAGCGGCAGACACGGAACTTCCTTCTGCATGATAGGTCAGACAGCACTTGCAAACAAGCAGGGCTACTGGAAGGACAGGACGATAGACCTGGACTTCGAGCTCTTGACCGAGACCTTCAGGATCCCTAAAGAGGAGATCTCCTTCAACGAGCAGGTCTGGCTGGGTTACGGTGCTTTCGGGTACTCCCTGGAGTATCAGGTCCGTGGCCTTGAAACCGGTAATGCCGTCTTCACAGCATTCGAGGGGAGTCCTCAGAAGTACGTCCCGCTTAAGGAGCCAGTGGTGGACATGGGGGCGGGCCTCGAGAGGTTCACGTGGCTGACCCAAGGGACTCCAACTGCCTATGACGCATACCTCGCACCCGTCCTAAGGAGGATAACGAAGGAGAACAAGGTAGACTACGACGCGCAACTATTCCAAAGGTACGCCGCCCTTGCCGGAGAAATCAACCTCGATGACTATAGCAACCTCGATGAGGCGAAATTGAAGATAGCGAAGAACCTGGGCGTCGAGCCCTCCATTCTGTCCAAGCAGTTCGGCCAGTTGGAGGCGATGTACGCCATTGCGGACCACACCAGGACACTCCTCTTCGCGGTCGCTGACGGCATGCTTCCCAGCAACTCCGGAGGAGGTTACAACCTCAGGATGATATTCAGAAGGGCGCGTAACTTCATCAATTACTATGGATTCAAGCTCACCATCCCCGACCTGATCGACTGGCACATCGAGCAGCTGAAGGTGATGTACCCTGAGCTGGCGGAGCACAACTCTGACGTCAAGGAGGTCCTTCAGGTCGAAGAATCGAGGTTCGTATCGTCATCAGAAAGGGTGGCAAAGATAGTGTCGTCGCTGTCGGCGGATAAGAAGGAACTCACCACCGAGGACCTGGTTATGCTTTACGACTCCGACGGCGTGACCCCCGAGGAACTCATTGAAGCAGGAGCAAGGGTCAGCCCCACTGAAGGGTTCTACGAAAAGGTCCAGGCTAGGCACCTGACCCGTGAGCTCGAGCAACCCAAACCGCAGTTCGATACACATGGCCTCCCTCCCACAAGGCTCTGGTACTACGAAGAGGACGCTCCCATGGACTTCACGGCAAAGGTGCTCAGGGTCTTCGACGGTAAGCACGTCGTCCTGAATAGAACCGTGTTCTATCCGAGAGGAGGAGGGCAGGAACCGGACAGGGGGACGATAGGGGACACGAGGGTGGTGGACGTCGAGAAGTATGGCGACGTTGTTATACACAAAGTGGAGGGGAAGGCGCCAAAGGCAGGCGCTCAGGTCGGGTGCCACGTCGACGTGAGGAGAAGGAGACGGGTGACCCAGATTCACACCGCCACCCATATCATCAACGGCTCGTCAAGGCAGGTCCTGGGGCCCTGGGTCTGGCAGCACTCCGCGTTCAAGGAGGAGGACTACGGCAGGATTGACATCACTCACTTCGCGCATCTCACAGACGTTGAGATTCAAAGGATCGAAGATCTGGCAAACGACATAGTGAGGAAGGACCTCCGGGTCAAGAATACCTTCATGCCCAGGCCTGTCGCCGAGAAGAAGTACGGCTTCAGGCTCTATCAGGGCGGGGTAGTCCCCGGGAGGCTGGTCCGCGTGGTAGACATAGGGGGGTGGGATATCGAAGCATGTGGCGGGACCCACACCAAAACCACAGGCGAGGTCGGATTCATCAAGATAACCAAGGTCGAGCGCATCCAGGATGGCGTCGAGCGCATCAACTTCGTCGCCGGCGAGGCTGCCATCGAGTACATGCACAGGATGGACTCCGAGCTCCAGGAGTTGTCCACGGTCCTCGACACCCAGAGGGAGAATCTTCCCAGAGTGGCGAAGACGCTCCTTGGGGAGCTCGAGGCTTCCCATGCTCGAGAGAAGAGCCTGGGGCAGGCCATGGTGGAGTTGTCATCCACCAGCATCGGCTCCTCAGCGAAGAGCATCAGAGGGGCAAAGATTTACGTCACCAAGAACCCCCCCATGGGCGAGGAACAGATTATTGCTCAGGGACAGAAGAGCGTCTCGTCCGAGCCGTCCCTGATCTACATCGCCCTGTTCCCTTCCGGCAAGTCTGCGCGGATAGTCTGTTTCGTAGGCTCCTCGGCCAAGCAGGCCGGATATTCGGCAGCTGACATCGTCCGTAAGCTCGCCCCTGTCCTGGCAGGCTCAGGTGGGGGTTCTCCTGTCTTCGCCCAGGGAGGCGGACCCATGGTTGAGAAGATAGACGACGCCGCTTCGCTAGCAGAGAATCTCGAGCTCGCAGCCAAGAGTTGAGCCGCATGTCCCCCAGAGAGAAGTACTGGCTGAAGGTATGGAACGAAAGGCGCGTCTTCGAGCCCGATCCTGTCGCTAGCAAGAAGAAGGTTTTCGTGACTGTCCCCTTCCCCTACATGAATGCGGCAGTCCACGTCGGCACCGCCTTTACCGCCGCCCGAGTGGAGTTCTACGCCCGCTTTAAGCGTCTCCAGGGAAACAACGTCCTATTCCCTTGGGCCTGGCACTGGACAGGGAAAACCATCGTAGGGATGAGCCAACGGCTCAAGCAGGGGGACCCCTCTGCCAGGAGGGCGTTTGCCGCCGATGGCGTCCCTGAGGCCGAGGTCGAGAAGTTCGTTGAACCAGAATACCTGGCCTCCTACTACACCAAGGTGAGCCGCCAGGTGATAAAGGACTCGGGGTTCTCCATTGACTGGCGCCGCGAGTTCCGGACTGTGGACCCTGCCTTCAGGAAGTTCGTCGAGTGGCAATACCTGCACCTGAAGGAGCTGGGCTACGTCGTGCAGGGTACCCACCCAGTGGTCTGGTGCCCCTTCGACAAGAGCCCCACTGGAGACCACGACAGGATGGAAGGGGAAGGAGTCTCGCCAGAGGAGTTCAACCTGATCAAGTTCCACCTGGGCGAGTTCGCGCTCGTCGCAGCCACCCTCCGCCCCGAAACCATCTATGGCGTCACCAACATCTGGATTAACCCAGACGCCGAGTACAGCGAGGCTCGTGTGGACGGCGAACTCTGGATCCTGAGCTCCGCAGCCCTGACGAAGCTCATCGAACAGAACCATGACGTCGACCCTGTGCGCTCCTTCAAGGGCTCTGACCTTGTTGGAAGATACGCCATGGCCCCCCTTACAGGCAAATCCCTCCCGATCCTTCCCGGCAGGTTCGTCGACGACTTGCTCGCTACCGGGGTGGTCTACAGCGTCCCCGCCCACGCTCCCTTCGACCTTATGGCCCTCCGAGACATCCAGGATGGTAGGATTCAGGTGTCCAGGCAGATCAAGGACATCGCAGACGAGCTAACCCCGATTCCCATACTCACAGTGAAGGGGTACTCCCAGGTCCCGGCCGATGACGCCATCAAGCGCCACGGAATTAATGATTCCACAGACCCGAAGCTGAAGGCCGCGACCGAGGAAGTGTACAGCGCCGAGTTCCACAACGGCATTCTCACCCATGCCTCCGGCCCTCTGGCAGGCCTGAAGGTTGAGGAGGCGAAGGCCAAGGTGCTGGGGCTGATGGCGAAGACCGACCGCCTGAGCAAGATGTACGAGCTCCCAGAAAAGGTGGTCTGCCGCTGCGGGACCCGGTGCTATGTCAAGATTCTAGAGAACCAGTGGTTTCTGAACTACTCGAACCCCGCCTGGAAGGCGAAGGCGAAGCTGGTGGTTGAGAAGGCGGCCGTCTACCCAGAAGACGCGCGCCAATGGTTCTACTCAACCATCGAGTGGCTCAACGACTGGCCCTGCGCCCGCCGCTCGGGCATGGGGACCAAGCTTCCCTGGGACAAGGACTGGATAGTGGAAACTCTCAGCGACTCTACGATATACATGGCATACTACAACATTAGCAAATTCGTCAACCTCGAGAAAATCGGACCCGACAACCTCACCTCCGAAGTGCTGGACTACGTCCTCCTGGGCAAGGGGAGTCTAGCCAACGTGGCCAAGGCTGCAAAGACCACTGAGAAGCGTCTACGGGAGATACGGGCAGAATTCGACTACTGGTATCCGGTTGACCTCCGCAACTCCGCGAAGGAGCTGATACCGAACCATCTGACTTTCTTCGCCTTTCACCATGCGGCCCTCTTCCCCGAGAGGGACTGGCCCCGGGGGTTCGGCATCAATGGGATGATTCTGGTTGAGGGGAAGAAGATGAGCAAGACCCAGGGGAATTTCGTCACCTGGAGGGGCGCACTTGAGAAGTATGGAGCAGACGGGTTCAGACTTGGGCTGGCACTTACGGCAGACGGGATGGACGACGCCGACTGGAGGGATCGGACTGCCCTGGACGCGAAGGCGAAGGTGGAGTCTGTGATCCCATACGTAAGGAAGACGCTGAAGTCAGCCACTCCCCGACCGGCGAACGAGCTCGACGCCTGGCTGGTTTCATCGCTTCATAGGAGGATCGTCGCAGCCACGGAGGCCATGGAGGAGATGAAGATACGGCGCGCATCTGCCACCGTCTACTTGGACCTTTGGAACGACATCAGATACTACCTCCATAGGGTGAAGAGCGCGAGGAAACAGACACTGGTCGACGTCTTCGGCGCCTGGGTGAGGATGATGTCTCCATTCACCCCGTTCATGGCAGAGGACTTGAACCACGAACTGGGAGGCAAAGGGCTCGTGTGCCAAGCCGACTGGCCGTCCCCCAAGGACTTCCCCCTGGACGAAGAGGCTGAGCTGGCCGAGGAAGTGTTGAACAGGGTAATCGAGGATGCCCGGAATGTACTACACGTCGTGAAAGGCCCGAGATCGAGGCTCAACGTCTATGTCAGCTCTGAAATGGCGAGAAGCTACTTCTTCGAGCTATCCGCAGCCAAGAGGAAAAACGAAAATGTGGGCCAGGTGGTGAAGAAGTTCGCGTCTCTGAAGATAGGACCAGATAGGGTCTTCAAGCTCGGCTTTGAAATCGGGGACAACATGCTCACAAAGCTGCTCCTCCACAGGGGATTTGACGAGTTCAAGGTCCTCTCTGAGGCATCGGAGTTCATGTCGGGCGAGCTCGGGATTCCAGTCGCAGTACAGAGAGCGGGTGCTGAGGAGGTCCGTGACCCAACAAACAAAGCCAAGGATGCGTTACCTACGAAGCCCGGGTTCTTCCTAGAGTAGAACGGAAGGAAAAGGAGGCGGAAGGGTGTTCGCGGCCTTCTTGTTCCCTCTAACCTCCTATCTTGAACATCTTGGTGCCACAGACGGGGCAAACGCCAGTGGTGGCGGGGCGTCCGTTCTTCATCGTAATCCTCCGCTCGTCCTTCATTTCTCTCTTCTGTTTGCACTTGACACAAAAGCCAGTGGTCATTTCTAATCACCCCCCCAATGACCTTATCTTCCTAATCACGCGCTATAAGTCACCAATTTCGAACGCTTTCAACCCGGGCAACGGCTCCTCATGGTTCAAATACGCCCATCGAAGCCGCGCCCTCGTCAAATGTCGTCGGGAGAGGCGCCACTCCGGACGGTTGCAAGGGTTAGAATGTCCGACGAGTTCTCCGATTACACGCTATACGAGAGGTTGTCCAAGACCGTCAATTCCGACAGCCCGTTCAGAGGAATCCTTCTGGACCTTTCTGCTACCGAGCACAGGCACTTTGAGTTCTGGAGGAAGTACGTTCCAGGCGAGGAACCGAAGCTGGCGAAGCTCAAACTCTACTGGGTCCTGTTCCTGAGGAAGTTCTTCGGTCTCACTTTCGCCACTAGGTATCTCGACAGGCACGAAACAAACGTCGTAAAGGAGTACCAGGGGCTCGCCCGGCTCATCCCCGAGGCAGACCAGCCCGCTTACGAAGAAATGGTCGCAGACGAGAAGGAGCACGAGAAGGCTTTCGCAATGAAGGTCGAGAGCTCCGCTATACGCTACATAGCGTTCGTTGTCCTTGGGCTTGCAGACGCCCTTGTCGAGATATCAGGCATTCACGCCGGGTGGCTCGGACTGTTCGAAAAGACGGAGATTGCGGGCCTCGCGGGGGTCGTGGCAGGAGGTGCAGCGTCGCTCGCAATGGCCTCCGCAGCCTTCGCCCAGGCGAAGCAGGGGTTCAGCGGCTCCGCCAGGATGAGCGCCGTGTACACTGGCGTTTCCTACTTCATAACCGCAATAATCCTAGCCACCCCGTACTTCCTGACCTCTAGCATGTTCCTAGCGCTCGGTTCGTCGCTGACCCTGGCTGTGTCTATCCTCGCCGTCACGACTTGGTACAGCACTGTGATTCAGCAGAAGCCTTTCTCCAGGGACTTTGCCGAAATCCTAGGAATTCTTTTCGGAACCACGGTGCTCGTCTTCCTCCTGGGCGCCTTCGTGAGCGCGGAGTTCCCAGGCATAAAAGGCGCCCTATCGGTTCCAACGTAGCATCGACCGACGAACAGACCCGTTCCGCAAGATTCCGACAAAACGGCTTATTACCGAACACCGTCTGCGTCGGGGCGATTGGAGTTGCAGCGGGTTCTCACAGAGTCGAAGGGTCCATCGAAGAACGCGGAGCTCGTCAGCCGAATCTGCGATTTCATAAGGCAGAATTCCACTTCGAAGATTACCCTCCAGAGACTGGGCAGGCAGTTCGGGATGAGCCCCTTTCATCTCCAGAGGATCTTCTCAAAGGTGATGGGGATGTCCCCGCGTAGGTATCTGGAAGAGTGCCGCCTCCACGACTTGAGGTCGCGTCTGGCAAAGGGAGAACCCGTTGTCAATGCCCTCAGGGGCACGGGGTACTCTGCCCAGAGCTGGCTGTATGAAGACTCAAGGACACGGCTAGGAATGACACCCGCAACCTACAGGAATGGGGCGCCTGGAACCTCGATAACCTACGCCACGAGCGATTCTTCCCTCGGGCGCCTTCTTGTAGCCGCGACTGAGCATGGTGTGTGTTCGGTCAAGGCGGGCCAAAGCGACGTCGATCTTGTCCGCGCGCTTCGGAAGGAGTTCCCAAGGGCGCAGATATCGAAGGGACAAAGGGCACGGCATTTCCTTGAGGCTCTAAATGACCACCTCAGCGGCCAGGAAGTCAGGCTTCCGGTAGATGTCAGGGGTACAGACTTTCAACTTAAGGTGTGGATGGCGCTCCGCGGTATCCCTATGGGCGAGACCAGAACATACAGCGACGTGGCGCGCATGATAGGGGCGCCCAAAGCGGTTCGGGCCGTTGCCAACGCCTGTGCATCCAACCCTGTGCCACTCATCATACCATGCCACCGGGTAATCAGAAAAGATGGTAGTCTTGGAGGGTATGGATTGGGAGTCGGTCGCAAGAAGACCCTGCTCTCGACTGAGCTGGTCCTGGTCGCCTCGGCGGGCGACTGAGCTGGATGTCAAAGCTGAGGAAGAGCTTCACTGCGTACTCCGGACTTCTAGTCCTGAGCGTCATCTGGGGCCTCGCTTTCGTGGCCATCAAGCAGGCTGTCACAGAGCTGAGTCCAGTCAACCTCGCCCTGCTCCGATGGTTCGTCGCTAGCGTACCTTTCCTCATCCTCCTCCCTATTATCGGCAGGCCGAAGGCCAGGTTCGAACGGAGGGACATCCCCCGGCTCCTCGTAGTGGCCCTTGCGAACGTTGCAGGCTATCATCTCTCCCTATACTATGCGGAGACCACTCTCTCTGCCGGCCTTTCGGCGCTCCTGACCTCGTTCGGGCCAATTTTCATAGTCCTGCTGTCGTACTTTCTACTGAACGAAAAGGCAGGAAAGAAGGTGCTGGTGGGGTTGGTTCTGGCTATAGCAGGTACTGCCGTTCTATCGACGGGCTCAATATCGGTAAACGACCTCTCGTCATACACGGGAATAATCGAGAACCTCATCACCGCCCTGTGCTATGCGCTGTTCACTGTGCTCGGGAAGCCACTGGTGCACAAGTACGGTTCGGCGTCGACGACGATAATGGCAGGGCTGCTAGGCACTGCCATGTTGCTTCCGCTCCTCTCGCAGAGCTTCGTCGTACAGGTTTCGGCACTTTCCCCTCTGGGGTGGGCCGACGTCCTTTACCTCAGCCTGCTCAGCACCGCATTCGGGTACCTGATGTTCTATGCCCTTGTCAGCAGGGGAGCGGTTACACGCCTCTCGATTCAGCTCTATCTTATCCCTGTGGTCAGCGTGATTGGAGGGGCGTTGCTGCTTAACGAGCCGATCACCGTCTCCATAGCGGTCGGCGGCGGAATGATGCTGGCCGCCGTGGCGATCGCTACCTGGAGGTAGACAGGCGCTTGTGTAGGAAGCGTGGTTAAATTGGTCGGAGGATAATCACCTGTGGTGCGCCTCGTAGTAGGTATCTCGGGTGCCAGCGGTGCGATTTACGGGATACGGGCCCTGCAGGCGCTGCGAGAGCTTGGGGTCGAGACACACCTCGTGGTCACCCATGCTGCTCTGGAGACGATACGCCTAGAAACCGATTTCAAGAAGGCGGACGTAATAGGGCTGGCCACAGAGGTCCACAGGCTCGACGACGTGGCCTCGAATATCGCAAGCGGTTCCTACCGGACTGACGGAATGCTCGTCATCCCCTGCAGCATGAAGACCCTGGCCGGGATCGCAAGCGGCCACTCGGACAACCTTCTCCTCCGGGCCGCAGACGTTACAATCAAGGAAAGGCGCAGGCTCGTCCTCGTCGTGAGAGAAACCCCCCTCTCCCTCATACACATCGAGAACATGGCGACGGTGACGAGGGCAGGGGCTGTAGTTCTCCCTGCGATGCCTGCCTTCTATCAAAGGCCAAAGACAATCGAGGATCTAGTCGACCAAGTTGTAGGAAAGGCTCTCGACATGATAGGAATCGACCATAAATTACTGAAGAGATGGGAGGGGGGACTGCACGCGGACCATAAAGGAGCTAGGTCTAGAACTCCAGGGTCGCGCCATCCACCCTGATTCTTACACCTGGCCTGATCTTGCGCACGTCGACCATATCCACACAAGGGATTTCCGATATTATGGCTCCGACTGCCACTATTGTTTCGCACTTCGCGTTGACGATGGCGCAGGGGGCAACGCCGTTCTTCGCAAGCCTATACAGAACGTACGACCCGACCGTGGAACCCTTGCCGTAGGGGAAGACCAGCACCTTCCCTTTGACCGACTGGCCTGCCAGGTCGCTTCCAAGCTCCACTATCTCGCCCGTGTCAGGGTCCACCCCACCGTAGAAGGACATCGCGGTGGAAGAAACCAGAGCCAGACCTTCCGCCTTCCCTTCGAAAATCACGCGCCCCTTGAGCTTCAACCGCTTCTCGTCGCCTCCCCCACGCACTCCTCCAGAGGCATGAATCTCACCTTGAGGCCTGCGTTCCTGAGGTAGTGGCACGCCTTCGCAGAGTTCGTCGCGACCACCCTGTATCCCAGCTCTTCCACGGGAGCGACAACCATGCACGTGTCCAGTGCAAACTTTGCTCCGCTTGCTTCGATCACCCTGGAATAGCCTGCCACGTCCCCCTGCCGCTTGATCTCCCTGCTGCAGCAGACCCAGAACTCACGCCTGACCTGGCGCCCAGAGAGGAGTCTCGCGAGGGTAGCCAGCTCCTTCAGCGAGCAGTGCGGGCAGCCGACCGAGACGAAGTCCGGTGTCCCCTCGTCGTTAAGCAGGGCATCAGCCTCTGCCAGCTCCTTCCTTGTGAAGGTCAGGGCCTCAAGTTTCTTCGTGCCCAATCCAAACTCAGGGGTCAGGCCTTCCACGTGGAACATGGCGACCCCGCCTGAGCTCGCCAGCGCTGCGGACAGTGTCTTCAGATCTTCGAGGCCAGCACGCGGGATCCCCGTGAAGTATGGTATGCCATCCTTTGCCTCCCTGCCGACGGAGTACCCCATAGCTGCGAAGTCTTCCGGCAAACTCAGTCGTGCTTCCACGTCTACGGCGATGGTGGGCACCCTGTTCTCCCTAATGTGCAACCCATAGAGGGGGGTGCGCCCGGTGAGGCTCGCGGCCAGTGCGCTTGGCCCCCCTTCCCTGTTCGTCCTTGCCCCGATTACGGAGTTGGCGTAAGCCACCGCGGAGCTTTCCCCCCAGGCGATGTGTTGGCCGAAGCTGGGCTCGTTTCCGGCAAGGTAGGGCGTGCACGTGCACGTGATCTCGACCCCTAGCTTCCCGTAGGCGTCTATCACCTGCAGCTGCTTCTCCGCGAACCCACTATCTATCCCCTGAGTCTTCCAATCAGTGAGACTCATGCCCGCGGGGTTGAGCGTGGTCTTCACACGTGCCTTCCCATCTCTGGCGAGTTCGTTCAGGAATTCGAGTCCAGCATCTCCCAAGTTCTTGTAGGATACGCCCGATACCTGCACGCTCGAGACCCTCACCAGCCGTTCGGCGCTGTAGATCTTCCCAAGGGCGACCAGAATCTGCATCGCCTTCTGTGTCGCGTGTCCCTGCTCCCCCGCAAGCATCCCCTCTTCGTCTCTCGTGAGGTGCAACTGAACCTACCCCAGGTATTCTTCCACCCTGATGTCGTCTGCCCCAGGGATTTTCGACTTCAGGAACCCATCTTTCTTGACTCCGAAGGGTATGGTGGCGTCGACAGAAACTTTGCATGTCTTTCTGGTGACCTGGTCTGCGGAAGGGTCGAGAGACGACCCAAGTTCCCCTGGCTTGAGCGTAAGGTCCTCGTCCATCTGTGTTCTCGTGGCTATGGCCCATTCAACCGCCTTCGGGTCTTCGATGTCTATGTCTTCGTCGACCACCACCGCTTGTTTGAGGCTCGGGTGTCCTCCGAAGGCAGCCTCCAATGCCTTCTTTGGATCATCCTTCCCCCTTTTCCTGATCTTCACGACACCATGGAGCCATGATGACCCTCCTGCGGTGAGACGAACGTCAAGGCACTCGCACACCTTACTGACCTCCCTGAACATCGTCGCTTCTCTGGGCGTCCCCATCAGGAACATGTGTTCTATTCCACCGGGAAGGATGGCTTGGTAAATCGGGTTCTTACGATGGGTCACCTTGTTGATCCTGATTACCCTTTGCTTCCTCACGATGTCATAGGCTCCCACTATGTCTGGGAAGGGTCCCTCATCGACAAGCTCGTCCGTGACCACACCCTCGAGGACGATCTCGCAGTGGGCGGGCACCAGCGTATCGACGGTCAGGCACTTCGCATAACTCATCTCCTTCAGCGCGTTCGCTATTGCAAGTTCGCTCTTCCCAATCTCGCACGATACGGCCGATGCGAACAGGAACGCGGGATGGTTCCCAATGGCGATGCCCACTTCACGGTTCCCTCTTCTGATATACTCGTCCAAGTGGCGGGGGAGAATCCTCGCAGCCACCTTGTCCTTCCCTAGTAACATCAGCCTGTGGTAGCTTGCGTTGTAGCCGTACTCCCTGTCGCGCGCGATCGCTATGCCTGCCGTGACGTAGGGCCCGCCGTCCTTCTCACAATGTGTCAGAATAGGGAGCCTGTTAAGGTCGACGTCGTCCTCAATCACCTCTTGGCAGGGAGCGTGGTTCACGGTTCGGAACGGCTTGGGGTTCTCTATGCTACCGAGAACTGTGGGAAGAAGGTCACCCTGGTCCACTTCCAGCGCTCGTGCGAGTAGGGTCCTGGTTCCACACACGCCTGTGGCTACCCTGTAGCCTTCCGACTCCCCGATTTTTTCGAAGAGGATTGGCCTGCCATCCAGCCTACTCGACAGTGCGGCGATTTCATACTTCCTTGATACCTCTCTTCTAACATGAACCAGTTCGTGGGTGGCATCTAGGTCGGCAAGGAAGGCCCTCATTTCAACCCGTCACGCAGCCATCGAAGGGACCGTCGGCAACTCAAGGTCCACTTGTGGTGTCGCGCGATTAATCAAAAATGTCCCTAAAACCTAACGAAGTGTGGGGCTGCTTTGGAAGCGTAGTCCATCCGGTGGCCATCAGGTGTGCGAGACACCTAGTATTTGGACGCGACAAGCAGCAGCCAGACAGCCGTCATCCCTGACGTGACCGACTCCTGGATTGCGACTCCGCTCCAAGGCCAACCGTTGAACCATATGAAAGCCGAGAGTATCCCGAATCCAAGCGCGACTGCACCGATGCGCGGAGACCCAAGGGGCCAGGAGACATAGCTGTAGGCGAGCATGGCCACGACGATCATCAGGAAGAAGATCTCAGAGACTATTCCGTGGATGTGACCCGTGTTCTCCGAGAAGACGCCGACCATCGCAAGATCGAAGGCGGCAACCATCAGAGGG
>Ga0187772_10000702_pt1 | contig 15096 bp, 13 predicted proteins | sample 0116_SJ02_MP15_2_FD_133137 | JGI IMG/M metagenome (GOLD analysis project Ga0187772, IMG submission 133137) | Tropical peat soil microbial communities from peatlands in Department of Meta, Colombia - 0116_SJ02_MP15_20_MG | ecosystem: Environmental > Terrestrial > Soil > Wetlands > Peat | place... | reverse complement strand
GAAGTTTTGACCCGCGTCAGGCGGGATCTCATCGAACTCTAATACAGGCATGAAACGGAAAAAGCCGTCGAAATCGACTGGAAGTGGGTCGTTTGCAAACCCGGAAATCGAGCAGATTGAGCAACTGCTTCAGTTCATGACCGAGCACAACCTCGAGGAATTCGAATACTCGAGAGGGGATTTGCGCATCCGGCTGAAGAAGCCGGGGGCTGCTCCTGTGGTTGCGGCTCGGCCGGCTGCCGAGATTATCGTGCCGGCAGCGGTCCCGGCACCTGTGGCTCCGGCTGCGGAAAGCGCTGTCGAAGCGGACCTGCGCGGCGGGGAAGACCTTTTCCTGGTGAAGTCGCCGATCGTGGGCACCTTTTATGGCTCCCCCAGCCCGGGAGCCGAGGCGTTCGTGAAGGTTGGCAGCTACGTGGAAGCAGGACAAACGCTCTGTATCGTGGAAGCCATGAAGCTCATGAACGAAATTGAATCGGAAACCAGCGGCGAAGTGCTGCGCATCTTCGCGGAAAACGGACAGCCTGTGGAATACGGGCAGCCGCTCTTTGGGATTCGACCTAGCCGGAAACGTTAATCGGCTCACCCGACTATGTTCCAAAAGATACTTGTAGCCAACCGCGGGGAAATTGCCCTGCGGGTCATCTGTGCTTGTAAGGAATTGGGAATTGCCACTGTTGCCGTGTATTCGGAAGCGGACCGCAACGCCCTCCATGTCCGGTTTGCGGACGAGGCCGTCTGCATCGGGCCGCCGCGCAGCAGCGAAAGCTATCTCAACATCCCCCATGTCATCAGCGCCGCCGAAATCACCAACGTCGACGCCATCCATCCCGGTTACGGCTTTCTTTCGGAGAACGCGAACTTCGCCAAGGTCTGCGAGGCCTCGGAGATCACCTTCATCGGTCCCAAACCGGAAGTGATCGAGATGATGGGAGAAAAGGATCGTGCGCGCCGCGAAATGAAGGCCGCAGGCCTGGCCACCATACCGGGCAGCGATGGTGTGGTGGAAGGCGAAGAAAATCTGGCGAAAGAAGCGAAGCTCGTTGGCTATCCGCTGATTCTGAAAGCAGCGGCGGGCGGCGGCGGCCGCGGCATGCGAGTGGTGCGGAACAGTGACGAGTTGCTCAGTGCATACCAGACCGCGCGCAGTGAGGCGCAGCAGGCCTTCGGCACGCCGGATGTGTACATGGAGCGCTTCCTGCAGCACCCTCGGCACATCGAGTTCCAGGTGCTCGGCGACCAGCACGGGAAAGTGATTCATCTTGGCGAGCGCGAGTGTACTATCCAGCGGCGGCATCAGAAGCTCGTTGAGGAATCACCTTCGCCGGCAATCGATGCGAAGCGCCGGAAAGAACTGGGCGTGAAGGTCATCAAGGCCATGGAGGGAATCGGCTACACCAACGCGGGCACGATTGAGTTCCTGATGGATGAAGACGGCTCGATCTATTTCATCGAGATGAACACGCGTATCCAGGTCGAGCATCCGGTGACGGAATTTGTGACCGGTGTGGACCTGGTGAAGGCGCAAATCCGTATTGCGGCGGGCGAACGGCTCGAAGAAGCGGCAGGCGAAGTCAGCTTCACCGGCCACTCCATCGAGTGCCGCATCAACGCCGAGGATCCCGACACCTTCGTTCCTTCCGCCGGGCGCATCACCACCTTCCAGGCACCTGGTGGCACGGGCGTCCGCGTGGATTCCGCAGCCTATTCCGATGCGGTGATCCCTCCCTACTACGATTCCATGGTCGCGAAGCTCATCGTAAAAGGCCGCGACCGTAGCGAAGCCATTAGCCGGATGAAGCGTGCCCTGGAAATGTTCGTCATCGAAGGGATCAAGACCTCGATTCCGCTCCATCGGCGAATTCTGGCGCACCCCGATTTCGTGTCCGGAAAGATGGACACCCACTTCATCGAAAAGCTCCTGAACGTCAGCAACGGAAAATAATCGTCCTTACGCCTCGGAAGCTCGGCCAAGCGCCGCTATTCGCACTCGTTCTGCAGAGCCGCATCCGCTTTCCCAGCAATCTCGGCTGGAGGGCTAATATGGTACGCCGGGGGTGAGCATGCTCGTTCGGCCATTGCCGCTGCTCGACTTCTTTGTCGTTCTGGTGATGCTTTCCATCGGCATGCGTGTCAGTGGTGGAGAGCTCCTGGGTGTTTTACGCAACCGCGCGCTTTTCACGAAAACACTGCTGGCAAACTGTGTCCTTATACCTGCCATAGGCCTCTTGTTGGTGAAGATCTTCCCGCTGACACCTGACGCAACAGTCGGAATTCTGCTGTTAGCGGCCATCCCGGGAACGCCGATCGCTCTGCAATTCACCCGCATGGCCAAGGAGCGCTTGGCAGTCGCAGCCGTAATGACGTTTGTTCTCTCGGTTATCAGCATCGCGATGGCGCCGTTGGCTGTGGAAGTGATGCCCCAGGTAGCGCACCACAGTCAGCGGCCCTTGCTGAACCTGACCATTAGCATTTTGCTGTATATTGCGACGCCGTTGTGCGCCGGATTGTGGATGGCGCGGTGTGTCCCGAAGATCGCGACTCAGCTCGTGCTGCCATTCGAAATTCTTGCAACGGCCGTGTTTCTCTTCCTGATGTGGGAGACACGCATGGCCCGCCGGGAGGCACTGTTGGCGATCGCCGGCCGCGGGACCCTTCTGGCCATGTTTTTGTTACTGGTTATATCGATGCTGATCGGTTGGTTTACGGGCGGGCCCGACTGCGACTCGCGGCGCGTTCTCGCCACTACCACAGGAATGCGCAGTGTGATCGTTGTGCTTTACATTGCACGCTATTGTTTTCCCGGAACCAACATCTACATGGTTCCTATTGTTTACGTGTCGCTGATGGTTCCGACCAACCTGCTCTTTCATCTAGCCTTCACAGGGTGGCGCAAGCTGCGGCCCTCGCCGGTGCGGGCATAAAAATAGAAATTCAGCTGCAGACGTTCCGTTACCATCGATTCGCGTCCCGGTATATCATCGCCAATCGCAACACCTGCTAGCTCTCTAAGCATGATTCAGTTCCGGCCCTTTCTTTTTGTCGAAGGCCGCCGGACTGTTGCCGGTGGAAGACGAAATACTCCTAGAGGTTTTTGATGAGGAAACCAAAACTGCATTTCGTAATTTTCTTTCTACTGATCGCGAATAACGTGGCATTCGCGCAGCAGCCCCGAAAAGTCATCATCGACCAGGACTGTTCGGGACCCGGCGGCAGCAATATGCAAACACTGTTGACCCTGATTCAATCTCCTCAAGTCGAAGTTTTGGGAATTACGGTTGTCACCGGAAACCAGTGGCGCGACGAAGAAGTGGCCCGTACTCTGCGCCTGCTGGAATTGATCGGACGCACCGACATACCGGTTGTGCCTGGCGCCGTGTTCCCGCTGGTCCATCGCCGAAAGGAAGCTCAGTTGTGGCAGGCGAGATATGGGAAAGTGGCATTCGCGGGAGCCTGGGATGATCGCTGGTGGCACGAGCACGACGTGATTCCCCAGCTTATCGAAGGGGAACCCCATACCAAGCCCGCTGACGAAGATGCCGCTCACTTCCTGATTCGCATAGTGCATAAATATCCTCACGAAGTGACCATTTATGAGGGAGGTCCGATGACGAACCTGGCGCTCGCCAACGCCATCGATTCCCATTTTGCGGAATTTGCGGAGAGCTTGGTGTTTATGGGCGGAAGCTTGAATCCGCAGACCGATGATCCAGAATTTCTCAGCGCCCCGCGTCACGAATTCAACTTCTGGTTCGATCCAGAAGCCGCGAAAAGCGTCCTGGAGGCTCCGTGGAGAAAAATCGTTTGCACGCCCGTAGACATCTCCGTGAAAACCAGAATCACGGATGAAATGGTTGCGGAGATCAACCAGAGCAACAGCCCCGCCGCGCACTACGTCGTGAAATTCTTCATGAGGGATCAGGGCGGCTATTACATGTGGGATGAATTAGCCGCTGCGGCTTGGATCGACCCGACACTAATCACGAAAAAGGAGCAGCGCTATATGAGCGTGAATCTTGACCACGGTGCTGCTTATGGGAACACGCTGACGTGGACGGAGAAGGACAACCCGATGCTTGGCGCCCGGCTCGTCGAAATCCAGGTAGATTTGGACCTGGCGAGGTTCAACAAAATGTTTGTGGATTTGATGAAGGCGCCCACCCCAAAGGCCCACTGAGTCTGCCTGGCACGTATTTATGTCCCCTGTGCGGCAGGGGAAGTCTGACCGAGCCAGGCAAGGAAAAGTTTGTAACCCACCGATAGAACGATTGCACCGACGAACAAGCCGATAAGGCCCAACGCCACGAATCCGCCGATCGCCCCGAGAAACACGACCGCGATCGGAACTGCGACTCCTCGCCCCAGCAGGAGGGGCTTCAGGACGTTATCCATCGCCGCAACGATAAGGCACCAAACCAGGAAAATCATTGACTTTGTGACGCTCGCGACCGCAAACATGTAAATCACTGCGGGAATCAGGATGAGCGCTCCCACTTGAAGCACGGCAGCGATGAGAAACGCCACGGCCCACAAGCCCGCGCCAGGCAACCTTGCCACTAGAAAACCAATCCCCGCGAGCACAGATTGAATCAAAGCTACACCGACAATTCCGCTGGTAACGCTGCGGATCGTGGCCCCAATGAGTTGCTGGAGCTCAGGCCCCTTGTCCCCGAAAAAGCGATTGCACAAGGAACAGGTCACTTTATAGGCCGCGTCGGAGTTCGCCAGAAGGACTCCGGCCACCACAATGGAAAGGGCGAATTGCAAAACGGTGAAGCCGATTCCTGCGGAAACACTGAGCAGCCCCGGGACTGCGGCTTTGATCTGAGGAGAAAAACTCAAGATTGCTTGGCTTAGGTCCGTGGATGCCAGGGTCCACAATCTGTTCAGTGGAGGGCCGATGATCGGCCAGGTTGCCACGCCCGAGGGTGGCGGCGGGATGATGAGGCTCCCGCTCTTGAAGTGGGCTGTAAGGGTCTGGACGCCCTCGACGAGTGTTTCCGCCAGCAAGACCACGGGAACAGTCAGTAATGCCAGAAGCACAACCGTGAGAAGAATAGCGGTCGTCACTCCTCGTCCGCCTAGCGCGAGTTGCAACTTCTGGAAACCCGGGTAGGCTGAGACGGTAATGATGATGCCCCAGGCAAGTAGAGGGATGAAAGGACGCAGGATAAGGAAACACGCAGTGGTTAGCAGAATCGCCAGGCCGATGTGGATGGACGCTTCGAGCGCGAGGTTTATTCGGGTTCCGTCGTCTGCAGGGTTGGGAAGTGTCACGGTGAGTCCTCCTGCTTATCAAATACGGCCCTCCGGGTTGTGCTTTCGAGGAAGCTGCGCCGGGCAACTGAGTTTGTCGCTATGATAAATCGGATTCAGCGCAAAAGGCCAACGCAAAGGCTCCCACCCGGGACTCCCCAACAAAACGAGCCGGCCTCGCAGCGACATTGCTTTTCTCATTGCACCAGGGCAATACCGGACGTAGTATCCGCGGAGCTTTTGGTCAATTTCTGCTTCGCCATCCGCCGAGCGAAGCCAGTCTCTTGCGCAGGTGAGCACATGGTCCGAGCCAAATCGTGGATGGTTTTGTTGGTTGCACTCTTCGTGTTGCCGGGGATTTCCAGCGTGGAAGCTCAATGGGTGATGGCGGCTCGCGCCGCGAAGAACCGCGTTCAGCAAATGACGCAGAAATCAGGCAACGGAGGTTACGACGTCGCGATCGTGCTCTTGGAAGCTGCTCCCGCAGCCGTGTACGACAAAACCGTAAAGTCGCTGCAGTCTCATCCCGAAATCACGATTACCAAGAACGATGGCAAGACTGGGAGAATTGAGATCCGCAAAGGCCGGCAGGTTGCCGGTTTTCAGATATCGCCGCTCGGAGACAAACTCACGCAACTCGTGATCGCTTCCAGCGTCAGCGAGGGCTCGGACCCGAGTGCCACCTCCCTTGTCGTCGATGCGGTCCTGCGCGTTTGCAAGGAAGTGGACGTCAAGTGCACCGTGGAACCCAACTGAACATTCCAGTGGAGCCATAGCCTGCGTCTTTGGCCTTTGAAGGAATCCTGCAAGTTTGTGTAGCGGCCGCCGTCTGGTTCGCGTGTTTTACGGTTGGCTCTTAGCGCGACGAGGGGCATTCGAGGTCAGCTTGGGGAAAACAAACTCCTGAAGAACATTGGCGACGGCGGTCTCGCCGATTCTGACCAGCGCGATGGAGACGACCAGGCGCGCACCGTGGCGGTCCTGTGGAGGATAGTAGAGAGTGGCAATTCCGCCAGCCGCAAAATTCCCACCGATATTTGAGTAGTTTGGTTGCCAATGGCCGTTGTCGCCCTTGCAATACACCGAACTGCCCAGCGCATACAGGAATCGCGACTTCTTGCTGCCGGTTCCCTTGTAGAAATATCGTGGATCCTGTTTCAGCAGCGAAGGCAGTATCGCCCCTCCAACGAACGTGCCGACGGCCACGTCGGCATACGATGCGCCGTACCGCTTGGCGAATCCTTCTGCGCCTTGTCCGTATCCTTCCCACCGGTTTGCAGCCTGATTAGCCCCGGCCACCAGTCCAACCGCGACGAACGTCATGGGATCTGTGTTTGTCTTCAAGGCGAGCCTAAATTTTTGTTTCGAAGATAGCGGGGCCGCATTGGGAATGTAGCTGACATAAAAATTGGGAATAAAACCCAGCACGCGCTGTTTCTCTTCGACTGCCATCTGCGTTTCGGCCAACTCATCCAACGGAAGTCCAACCCTTACTTCCGTCACCTGTGTTGCGATCGGCATCGTTATTTGCGGAACAACGTAGGTTTGGTCCGGTTTCAAAATTCCAGAAGTGGTCTGCGCCGTCAGCCCTTCGGACGTTACCGTGACCTGAAACGACCCTGGAGCAACATTGAAAAAGTAGAACTGTCCGTCTTCGTCCGTCTGCACCTCTCGGCCTTGCGATTGGCCTTCGCGCGTTAGCTTTACTGTCGCGCCGGTGATCCGCGTGCCGGACTGGTCCATCACTTTCCCTTGGATCATTCCGGGCCCGTGCTGATTTGCCTGCTGTTCCTGGCTTGTTTGCTGACCAGCGACCCGTGTTGCGGCGGATTGCGGTAAACCACTTGTTTGCTGAGGGCGAGCGTGGATAGGAAAACTGCAGAATAAGACCCAAAGACTTACCCAAATTAGGTTCCAGCCGTGAAGGGCCCCACTGCGCTTTAAACTACCGAGGACCATGAACTTACCTCACTTACCCTACCTGTTCACTTAGATGCGGTTTCCTCGACAGTAGGCACATTTACTTCAGTTTATTGCACGTCGATTGCCTCTCGTATGGGGTTACTGGAGCCCCGGCGCTCTCGACCCCCTTTTTCGAGCGATTATACTCCTGATAGACGAAACCAGATAACATTCGGTTCCGCCGCTCTGGTTTCCCTAAGTCCTATTCGCTGTGCGCACCCTTGCTTGCCTCCTACCTGTCTTGTGCGTCAACATGGAACTAGCAAATGAACAGGAGACTTTTTTGACCCTTCTTATTCCCCGGCTCTATGCGATATTAGACGCGGGGTTGGTTCGCGGACCTGTACTAGAAATTGCCAGACAACTGATGGACGCGGGCGTGCGTCTGCTCCAGTATCGCGCCAAAAATTTCCCGGCGGGGGAAACCCTGGATACCGCACAGCAACTTGCCGCAATCGCGCGTGAGCGGGGAGCCATCTTCTTTGTCAATGACCGGCCCGATCTTGCCTATCTGGCGGGCGCCGACGGGGTGCATGTGGGACAGAATGACCTGAGCGTGGAGCAGGCGCGAGCGATTGTGGGACCCGATAGGTGGGTAGGAGTTTCGACACACAATCGCCAGCAATTTGAGCAGGCGGCGGCCACTTCGGCGGATTATGTTTCGATAGGGCCCATTTTTGCCACGACCAGCAAGGCGAACCCCGATCCCGTCGTGGGCACGGAGCTGCTTCGCCAGCTACGGCCATTGACCCGGAAGCCCATCGTGGCCATTGGAGGAATCCGGTTGGAACGCGCAGCGGAAGTCATTGAGGCGGGAGCCAATTCCGTCGCTGTGATCAGCGACATTCTGGATGCTAGTGATCCGGCGCAGCAGGCCCGGCAGTTTATCCATCGACTGGAAACCGCAAAAGACGCGACGCACCACTGAGGCAACTCAAGAATGGCAGAGACCACAACCGTTCCCTTGGTGGAGGCAAGCAAAGCGGAGCACGGGTTCGTTCGGGCCATCGGTTTATTCGATGGCACGATGATTGTTGTCGGCTCCATGATTGGCTCCGGCATTTTCATCGTGGCCGCGGACATCAGCCGGCAAACGGGTTCGGCTGGTGGCCTGCTGCTGACCTGGATCCTCACCGGTATTCTCACCATCGCCGCCGCGCTTTCTTACGGGGAATTGGCTGCCCTGTTTCCCCACGCAGGTGGGCAATACGTGTATCTGCGGGAAGCGTTCTCGCCACTGTGGGGATTCTTGTATGGCTGGACGCTGTTTCTCGTGATCCAGACGGGGACCATTGCCGCCGTGGCCATCGGCTTCGCTCGTTATCTCGGAGTTCTTTTTCCCGCCATTTCGCCGAATACCTGGATCATTCCGCCGGTCAACTTCTCCTCGAAATTCGCAATCAGTTTGTCTGTGCAGCAGCTGGTGGCCGTGCTGATGATCGTGTTCCTCACGTTTCTGAATACCCGTGGCGTGCGCTTGGGCAAATGGATTCAGAATATTTTCACTTCAGCGAAGATGCTCGCCCTGCTCGGCGTGATCTTTCTGTGCATCTTCGTAGCGCGAAACGCTTCTGCGATCGCGGACAACTTCTCCTACGTTTGGGCCATACGCGGTGCGAACGTCATCTCACCTGGCCTCGGCTTCCTTCGCGGCATTATGCCGACCGTGACGGCTGGAGACGGCTGGTATGGCTTACTGCTGGCGCTCGCTGTCGCACAAGTAGGCTCGCTGTTTTCGGCGGACGCCTGGAACAACATCGGCTTCACGGCCGCTGAAGTAAAGAACCCGAAGCGAGACGTGGCGCTCTCCATGGCCTTTGGGACCATCATCGTGATCTCGCTCTATTGCTTGGCGAATCTCGCCTATTTGTGTGCTCTTCCCCTGAACCAGATTCAGAACGCGCCTGACGATCGCGTGGCCACGGCCGCGCTCTCCGCAATTTTCGGTGCCAAAGGCGCCGCGATGATGGCCGTCGCCATCATCATCTCCACGTTCGGCTGCAACAATGGCCTGATCCTGGCCGGTTCCCGTGTGGCTTACGCTATGGCCAAAGACGGCCTGTTCTTCAAAGCGACGGGGAAACTGAACGGTTATGGGGTGCCGGGAACCGCGCTGGGCTACCAGGGCGTGTGGATTGTGATTCTGATTTTGCTGCGCACACGCAAGCCCGATGGCAGTTACGGAAATCTCTACAGCAACCTTTTGGATTACGTGGTTTTCGCAGCGCTGCTCTTTTACGTTCTGACCATTCTTGGAATTTTTGTCCTGCGCTTCCGCCGTCCTAATGCGGAGAGGCCCTACAAGGCATTTGGTTACCCATTGGTGCCGCTGTTGTATATAGTGGCTGCCACGGGAATCATGGGCGTGTTGTTACTGTATGAGACGCAGACCGCGGGCATGGGGATGGTGATCGTTTTACTTGGCGTGCCGGTGTACTGGCTGTGGCACAGGCGCGCCGGTCTCAAGGCCAGTCAGAGGGAAAACTAAGTCGCATCACTCCGTTCTGCAGTAGTCGTACAAATCTAAGGAGGAGTTGCATGGGCAACCCCTTGTTCGCAAGGAAATCGCTGGACCGGTTGATTGCGGAAGCCAAAGAGTCTGGCGAACACAGCCTGAAAAAGACGTTGGGGCCGTTTCAACTGACCGCCTTGGGTGTCGGTGCGGTGATCGGCGCGGGCATTTTCGTATTCTCCGGGTTGGGCGCTCATTATGCCGGTCCGGGATTGATGCTGTCGTTCGTGATCTCGGGTCTTGGCTGCGCTTTTGCCGCTCTCTGTTACGCAGAATTTGCAGCGATGATTCCTCTCGCCGGAAGCGCCTATACCTATGCCTACGCCACGCTGGGGGAGCTCTTCGCCTGGATTATCGGCTGGGATCTTACCCTCGAATACGCAATGGGCGCGAGCACGGTCTCATCGGGCTGGTCCAACCACTTCATCGAGCTACTGAACATCTTCCACCTCAAGATGCCTCTATGGTTGGCATACGACCACTGGACGGGCCTCGGAGAAGCTCAGAAAATCGTGGCCCGGCAGATGGCAAGCGCTGCTGACCCGTCGCTCGTTCCGGGAACGCAGGCCTTTCTAGATAAGGCGGATATGATCCTGGCTGCTCATTCGCCCCAGCTTTTGCAGCGCGCTCACGATCTCGTCAACGCTCCAAGACTTTTTGGAATAGAAATCGGTTTCAACTTGCCGGCGTTTCTAGTGGCTCTCGTCATCACCGCCATTTTGGTGATTGGAATCCGGGAGAGCGCAGGCTTCAACTCCACCATCGTGGTCATCAAAGTCTCAGTTGTGCTCTTTGTGATTGCGCTCGGCGCAAAATACGTGAACACGGCGAATTGGGGCGTCGATTGGCGCTCCTTCGCCCCCATGGGCTTCAGCGGAATAGGAGCCGGTGCGGCGTATATATTTTTCGCCTACATCGGCTTTGACGCAGTCTCCACGACGGCGCAGGAAGCCAAGAATCCACAGCGAGACTTGCCTATCGGGATTATCGTTTCCCTGCTGGTCTGCACGGTGCTTTATATCGCCGTGGCCGGTGTGCTCACGGGTATGGTGCATTGGCAGGACGTGAACATTGAAGCCCCTGTCGCGCGAGCTTTCCTCGACCGGGGCCTCCTGACGGCGTCGCACATCATTACCCTCGGTGCACTGGCAGGCTTGACCAGCGTCATGCTCGTGATGCTTCTGGGGCAAACCCGTGTGCTCTATTCCATGGCGAACGACGGCCTTTTGCCCCGGAAGTTTTTTGCCGACATTCACACAAAGTTCCGCACGCCTTACAAGAACACCATCCTGGTGGGCTTGTTGGCCGCCATCGTCGGCAGCATCACACCGATTGACGACATCGGAAAAATGGTGAACATCGGGACTCTGCTGGCCTTCATCATTGTCTGCATCGCCGTGATGGTATTGCGTAACACCAACCCGGACCAGCCCCGGCCCTTCCGCACCCCTCTGGTGCCGGTAGTGCCGTTGCTTGGCATTGGTTTTAATGGCTACATGATGTACAAGCTCGGATGGATCAACTGGGCTCGCCTCATCATCTGGCTAATCATTGGGCTCATTATTTACTTCACTTACAGCCGTCACCACAGCCGCGTCAGAAACCCGCGACTCGGAGAAGGTTGAAACAAAAAACCATGCTGACTCTTAGGGCGGGCTCTGGACTCGTCCCTGTAACAAGAATCGGTTAAAGTATTTCTGCACCTCTTTCTGCCATGACTGGAAGAGCGAATCAGCAGAATTCATTTTGGAAGAGTCTCTCGCCGCTGGATTGGTTGGCCGCCGCTCTTTTTCTCTTGGGCATTCTGGCCATGTGGGGCGGAGAACTCGTTGCCGCGCTGCCCGGCTTGGGATTTCTTCGCTTTCTCGGCGTTGTATCTGTCGGTTATTTGCTGTACCGCTTCTGGACGCGCTGGCGCGGCCAATTGTTGTGGAGCCTGCGCAACCGCCTGATCGTTGCCTATCTTTTCATTGCCGTTGTACCCATCCTGTTGCTGGTCATTTTTGCCAGTCAGTTGGGGCAGATCATCTACTCGCAACTCGGCGCCTATCTCCTCTATCACGACGTGGAAGATCGCCTGGAGATGCTCCGAAACTCCGCCGAGGCGATCGCCGCTGCGGAATCCACGCTGCCTCCCACGCTTGACGAAGCCACCATGGACCGTGCACTGGCAGGCCAGGTGCTCATCGCGGAGCAGAAGCAACTGCCGGGCCTGATCGTCAATTTCGGCGCCGATCCGCAAGTCTTCCGCCTCCTCGCGGGGCCCGAAGGTCAGTCCTTCACGGGACTTGTGCAGCAAGGAAGCCAGCTTCGGCTGGTCGGAATGCGGGAGACCGACTCGCCGAGAGGTAGACGCTTCCTGGAGTTGAGCGTTCCTGTTACTCCCGAATTTCTGGAAGGCTTGGCGCCCGACCTTGGTCCTATCGACATGACCCTGACGCAGACGGTCGAGGAGGAATCGCAAAAATCGGCGGTGCGCATTGGAAAGAAGGACTATCGCGCCGTTGCACGCGTGGTGACGAGAAAAAGGGTGCTCCAGGCCAAGGAATCCTGGCCGGACCCCGTGGTGGACGGTTTCTCTCAATTAAATTCGACCTATCTCTCGGGCGACGGCACGATGGAACCTAACCACCCGGTGTTCGCGTTTTTTAAGGCAAGACGATCCCAACTGAACAGCCGTATTTTTGCGTCGCTCGGGGAACTGAGTGGGGCCAAGGGCTCGCAGTTGCAATTGATCGGCGCAATCTTCCTTCTGATCGAATTGTTGGCGCTCATCATCGGGATTCGATTGACTCGCGCCATGACCCGCACTATCTCCGATCTCTCGCAGGCTACGCAGGCGGTTCAGGAAGGCAATCTCTCTGCTCGCGTGCCCGTCGAGCGGCGCGATCAGCTTGGCATGCTGGGCGAATCGTTTAATTCCATGACCGGTTCGATCAGCCGGCTCATCACAGAACAGAAACAACTGCAGCGGCTCGAAAACGAGATCTCCATCGCGCGAGAAGTACAGGATCAACTCTTCCCGGAAAATCTTCCGCATGTGGAGGGAGTTGAAATCGAAGCTATCTGCAAGGCGGCGCGCAGTGTCAGCGGCGACTACTATGATTTCATTCAACTCTCGCCCACAAAAGTGGCCATCGCCATTGCGGATATTTCAGGGAAAGGAATTTCAGCCGCGCTGCTGATGGCCAGTCTGCAAGCCGCCCTGCGCAGCCAGTTGCTGACACCTGGCAGCGAGGACCTCGGGACAGCGGAACTGGTCTCGCGCTTGAACAAGCATCTTGTGCGAAACACGGGCGACGACCGCTTTGCCACGTTCCTGATTGCGATTTATGATCTGGCGTCCCGCAAACTGCGTTACACGAACGCCGGCCATCTTCCCGGCTTCTGCCTTTCCGAAGGCAAGCCGCAGCACCTGGACGTCGGAGGAATCGTACTCGGCATTGTGGACGACTATCCGTACAAGGAAGGTTGCATCGACGTGCCCCAGAACGCCGTTGTCATCGGCTACAGCGACGGACTCGTGGAACCGGAGAATGCTTATGGCGAAGAATTTGGCGTTTCACGGTTGGAAGCCGCCGCGCAGCGCGTTCGCCATGCGTCATCGCGCAAAATCGCGGAATCTCTTATGACCGCCGCGGAAGAATGGGCCGGCACCCCCGAGCAGGCTGACGACATGACCGTCATCATCGCCAAGCTGAAGTAGCTCCTTTTTGGAGTGCGGGAGCTTAGCTCCCGCTTTTACAATTGCCGCCACTTTCCAAATCGCAAGAGCGGCAGCCGGGCTGCCCCTCTCCAAAATTCTCCGTGCTCTCTGTGTCCTTTGTGGTGAGCTTTTCTCTTCCTATTACGGAATCCGCAGCGTATTGCCTTCCTTCACTGTAGCGGTCTGTTCTCTTCCGTTCACGCGGTAAATCACGGTCAGCACCTTATCCGCGCCTGGCGCAGGATCGCCTCCCAAATTCTTGTTGTTGACCTGCATCACCAGCGAGCCGTTGTTCACCTGGCCTCGCAGCAACTGAGTGACATCGTTGGTCCGGTTGTTCAGCCCGTAGTAAGCGCGCATGATTTGCAGGTTGCTATAGCCCGGGTTCGGTGGTGGCGGTGGCGGATAACCTCCGCCTCCGCCCGGATAGCCCCCATAGTTGTAAAACTGGCTAGCGTCGATCGAAGCCCCTTCCTTATAGGTGAACTCGCGAACCTGCCCGCGCGCGTCGCGAGCGGAGATACGGAGAATCTTGTCTGCGCCAACAGCGGGGTCGACGCCCATATTCTGGTTGTTCACCTTCACCATGCCGTTTCCAGAGAGGAGCGTCCGCACACGGTCCGTCACGTTGGCGCGCCGATTCCCCGCACCCCAGTCCGCAAACATGACTTGCCAGCCGGATCCCGGACCAACACCGTTGCCGCCGCCATAGCTGTAGAACTGGCTGGCGTCGATGGATTCGCCTTCTCGAAACGTGAATTGTCGAGACTGGCCCTGGTAATTTCTGGCCTGTATTCGCAGAATCTTATCCGCCCCTACGGCGGGATCGCCGCCCATGTTCTGGTTATTCACCTTGACCATGCCATTGCCGGATAAGAGCATGCGCACCTGGTAGGTGACGTCCATCCACCGGTTGCCCACACCCCATTCGGCCTTCATCACTTGCCAGCCCGGACCGGGCATCACGTTGTTCGAATATTGGGCAAAGGCGGGCGTCGCGAGAACCAACGCGAGCGTAAGAAAAGGGCAGAGTCGAAAATCAAAGACACGAGCTCTCATCGATGGCACCTTTCTGGCCAGCGGGAATGGCAGAGAAATCTCACAGCGCGGAGGCCGACACAACGAGCAAGCCATTTCCAGCTATCGAGACAAACGGAATCAGGGCGGAGATGGAGTTCCGTCAACTCCAGGTAGTCGGCGATAAACTAGCAGCAATCCAGGGAAGCGTCAATTGAGAAGAGCTTGAGTTTTGTTAGCACATGATCGGTCCGGTTCAATTAGCACAGGAAGAAGAGCTTGAGAGGAGCTCTGTGCAGGCGAGGGAGCTTAGCCTTGACCCTTGCGGCTCAGGCCTGCCAAAACGCGAAGCTGGCCAAGAATCAACATTTCCACATTCACGGGCTCATTATTTCGCATCAGGCGCGCGGACCGCTCCGATCCGTTCAAATATCCTTCGATAGAAAGAACCACCTTGGGTTCGTATTCTTCACGCGCCGTATTTTCCACCTTGATCAGGCGCTTTTTCGCGTCATAGTGCAAAACCAGTTGGTGCGCTCGGCCCGTGCACCGGATGCGTAGATCCCCGAGTGCGGTCTCCTTGCACGTAAGAGACTGCTCCTTGGTCACCTCATTCCATTCCCTGCACATGGCAAACACTTTT